>OUNM011142976.1_pt1 | contig 13679 bp, 10 predicted proteins | sample 1769961 | NCBI WGS metagenome assembly OUNM01 (sample SAMEA3914820, study PRJEB12502) | metagenome | biome: forest; material: soil | place: USA | collected 2012-03-12 | depth 0.3 m | reverse complement strand
TGCCAGTTTTTGTGATGTACTGGGAATGGAGGGCTTGGATACCTTTGGCGATCAAAGTGTTGACGGTGTTTAATTCGTGATCAATTTTCGCTCTTGCTTTATGACCTTCCAGTAACATCAGTGTGATTTCGGCCGTCTCGCTGATATGTTTCCAGTTGCCATGAGGATCCTGTCGATCCCGCAAAGTTGATTCGATTTGTTTCAAGTAAGGGATCGATCTTTGGAGGGTAACCTGTTTCTCCATCGTAAGCAGACACAAGGTTTGATGCACGCGACATAAATCGGCGCTCGATCTTCCAAGGAGTCTTCCTGCCAGTGTCTCCTCCGCAATCCTGGCTAGCAGCAGTTCAAAGGAATGCAACAATGAGGATTTTACGGCGCTATTTAAATGTTCAAGTTTATTGAAGCTAGCGAGGTATAATAAGCAGTAGCAAATATCTTGGTCAAAAACTGACTTGCAGCCAACTTTTTCGAAAAGCCATTCCTCTGCGGAAGCGATTGTGTCCTTTAACTTGTACGGCGAATTTCGCTCGAAAGAGTTTCCGTACATTTGATCGAGGGTATTAAGGACTTCAAGCAACTTGCATGTCGCATTGAATACGCCATCATAACTGCTGGCGATAATACGATCTCGCTCACCGTTCTCACCGGCCTTTGTAAAATGAAGCGCGAGCTCTTGATAAACTCTGGCGGCTATATTGTGCTCTTTAACATTGTAAAGCGCAAGCAGCTTCACTACGTAGCTGTAAGTCCATACGCTCTTGTCCCACGCAGTTGCTTGAAAGCTCAATAGGAGTGCGTGAATCACCGCATTCTTCATCACGTCGATCGATGAGTAATTGCTATACTTGATCAATTTATGGTTTTTGTCTGGCGAAGCTTTTGTAGTGCTTATGTGATGCATTGTAAACAGCTCATCGTGTGAATTCAGCATCGCAATATACACATTCTCGAGCTCCTCGGTCGTCCAATTCGGTGAAAAAATAAATGCGTTTTCCGCGGACTTCGCGCAAGTATAAATGTCACTTTCAGAGATTTCACGATACGGAATATTCGCAATATTTGCGCGAATCATATAAGAGTCGACTGCCGCGCTTTTTGATTCCTCAGTGGTCCGTTTTACGAAGAAGATGCGGGATTCAGATTCTGTGATGAAACTCAGTATATTGCACAGCAGCTCTGCATGGTTGGCCCAATCCAAAGCTATTGTGGATAATACGATGCGCTTGCTACCTCCGCTGCAGAGCAGTAGATCTCGTCCTCGATCGAATTGGCCGAGAGCAGCCTGCGAAATTTGGGGGCTTTCAACGTCACTGAGTAGGGTCTGGTACGAATTCGGGTGCTTTGGAATAATTAATGATCTGTATCTGTGCACCATGAATTGATTGTTAGCACAGCGATTCTCAAGGGTCTCGTTGTCGATTTTGTATGGATAGTCGAGCAATGGACTAGATGTGACGATGCTAACCGTTCCTTCGGCGGAAGATTTCTCCGGTCGGTCGAATAGGTAGTAATCATAGGCGTCGGGAAGAAACCCTACGCCCCGATATTCTTTCTCAGATAAGATCCCGTTGCTGAGCTTCTTTTGGGAAGATACAAGAATCCCTTTGCGGCTCTCAAGAAACTCTTCGATGGATTTTCTATTCGCACAAAGGACATTGTGAATTTTCCCCCCGAAACTCAACGCGTTGGTTGCAATGACGAGGGCATTGAGATTTTTTATATCGCCTTCGCGTGAGTCAAATAGAGCATTGATCGTAAACTTATCATACACGATAAAGTGGTAACTGTTTCCCTTGGTGCCGTTCTTATTGCATTCGTCGATTGCTGACTTTAGCGTCGCTTCCGTGTCCGCATACTTCGAGTGAGATGCTTCGTTTTCGTTAATGATGATGCCAACTCTATACATTTGGAATTACCTCCTGGAAATATCTAGGCAACTCAATGAGTCACACTCGTTGTCTTGTTTCGGCTATCTGCACGGGAAGTTTGAACGTTGAGAATGGAAGCCGCTTTCACTTTCAGGTGTTATCCCCAATTCAAATACTCGATCTGTTTCAGAGTGTCGCGACGGCAATTTGCAGGATGAGCGCGATTGGATCGCGCAGGGAATTTGAATGGGTCCAACATCCGGCTTAGGCTGGGCCAACGTCGTGAATTTGAATCTACTATGGGAGCTGACGCTCATAATCGTAAGATAGGTTTTGAGAAGACGGTATGTATTCTGAGTGAACGCTTTGCGAGGTTACGGCAAGTAGGGAATGGGTTTTTTCTGGGGGGGGGCGACGACGATAAGCGTAGTGACTGTTGATACTGGAGCAAAGAAATATTTACTGTTTCCGAAAATTAGATGACACACATAGCTGGGTCATGCGTGTAGATATATTTATCGTTTTGACGATTATTTCAGTCCTCCAGCGCCGCTTCCTCCGCCAATTGGTGCAGCCTCTCGATCTCCCGCGCCTTCCGCTCCGCCGACCACGCCGCGTTCGCGTTTACCTCATCGATCATGCGGTCGAGCGCGTCCGCCATGGCCGATTGCTTGCTGAACGTCTGCCTGAGGCGGGCGACCTTCGGATCTGCGTCCTGAATCGCGGCGGACGGGTGGCCGTGGTGCTTTGCCATCTGCCGGAGCTCCGCCACGAGCTTCACGTAGTCCCTGGTCTCGAGGAGCAGATCCTTGCGGTCCCGGATGAGCTCCCTCTTCTCCTTCAGGGCCTTGCCCTTCCGGACGGAGAAGCTGATCTGGTCGTAGACGATCTCGACGTGGTCGTCCCGGAACAGCCCGAAGAAGAACCGGTAGGACTTCTTCACCGCGAACAGGTAGCTCCGGCTCTCGCCGTAGTCGAAGCACTCGTGCCACGACCCGGAATCCTCGTACGGATCGAAGGCGAGCGGAGCCCAATTTCCGTCGTTGCGCCGGCACTTGCCGGTGAGCGCGAATCCGCGGTGGATGTAGTGCCGGTCGAACTGCCAGTCGATCTCGATCCGCCCCTCTATGACCCGGGAGCGTAGGCGCTTGATGACCCTGCCGGAGAACGTCTGATCGTCCTCGTCCCCGTAGCGCCGCTCGAAGCGCTCGTCGTCGTCCGCGCGCCCCCTCGAAACGAGGCGCTTCCTCTCGAGCCTGAACCAGAGCCAGCGCAGGAAGACGAGCCCGAGGAGCGCGCACGCGGCGCAGATCAGCGTATCGAGGACCCAAACCATTCGATGAGCATATTGCACTGGGGCCCTACGCTGCACGCACAAATTTCTTGGCGATTGCCCCAAAGCACTTTCTTGCGGGCAGTTTGCTCGTCGGCCCGGAAGAACGTTACGAAAGTTCTTGCGGATTAACTTCCGGCGGTTACGGTTGCAATAACTGCAATGCTTACACCCGAACTTCTCTCCGCCGAAAAGGCCGAACTCGAACGTGATCTGGCGGACTATGAGAACAAGCGACGGCGGCTGAACCTCGTAAACGAGCTCCTGAAATGCTACGGTTCCGAGCCGGAGCCTGGGAGCACACTCGTCGAGGATTTTGAAGGTCGCAGCCTGACCGCCGCGATCATCGAATTTCTAGGAGCCCGGCATCAGGAATTCTTTACGGCGCGCGAGCTCATCGATTCATTGCGGCTGAGAAGATTCAAAACCGACGTCCCTAATTTCCCACAGAGAGTTCACAGCAGCCTCAGTCGGAAAGTGTCATCAGGCGATCTTGAGGTCGGCCAAAAGCAAGGGCACAGGTCTTTCCGGATTAGTAGCACGAGTCCTTGGAATTGCGCAGCGAAGCAGCCGTAGGCGCTTACCGGGGCAAGCGCGGGTCACCAGCTCGCAAATCCATCGGAGAGAGCGATATCCATTTTCCCGCGGCGCTCGTCCAAACTATTAACATTCGTCTTGCGCAGGCGGAAAGAGCAGTCCGAGACAGAAAAGAGCATGCTGAGATGGCTCGGCTGGCGTTCGTCCTAGAAATGTCCAAAAAGATAGACTGCGTGGCTAATTAAAACTGCCTGTCAGCGTGGCGCGTGCATCTCGGTCCTCGGCATCCGCCGATTTCTTGAAGAGCCATGGCATATGGCTTGAATCACCGCCTCGTCGACCGGAACCATTTCGCGAGCTTGCCCTCTACGATCCGCCTCTGCACGCCGTATTTCTCCCTTGAGCGCCGGATGATGTTGTCGCGCCGCCCGTACCGCTCGCCGCGGGGAGGGAAGGTCCTCGCGAGGAAAGGCTCGGTCATGCGCCCGCCTTCGATGAGCCGGGCGTAGGCGGAATGGTTCGGCAGACCTGCCAGCTCGGCGGCGAGCCCCGACTCGCCGAGCTCGTCCGCCAGGCGCTCGGCGTCGGCGAAGCCGAGGCGGAAGGCAATTATGGAGCCGACGTTCCCGAATACCGCGTCGGCGATCGGCTGGTCGAGCTGGCCGGCGAACTGGTGGGACAGCACGAGCGAGAGCCCGTACTTCCGGGCCTCCGAGAGGATCGTCGCGAAATTGCCGGTCTGAAAGTTCTGGAATTCGTCGACCACGAGGGAGAACGGGACGCGCGAGGCTTCCGGCATGTCGCTCCTGCTGAACGCGGCGTGCTGCATACCGGCCACGATGAGCGAGCCGATGAGGGCTGCCTTGTCGTCGCCGAGTTCTGCCTTCTGCAGGTTGGCGATGAATATCCGGCGGTCGTCCATCATGAAGCGGAAATCGATCTTCCTTTTGACCTGCCCGAGGACGTTGCGCAGGGCCGGGGACAGGAGGAGCTGCCCGATCTTGTTCTGCACCGGCAGGATGATCTCGTGGCGAAGGGCAGCCGACCAGCTGTCGAACTCGGTCGTCCAAAAGGCGGCGAGGACGGGATCGCGGACGTGGCGCAGGACCCAATGACGGTACGGCGCGTCGACGAAGATCCTCTGGAGGCCGAGCATGGTCGTATCGGGGCATTCGAGGAGCGACGCTACCGCCGCATTCAGGAGGTACTCAAGCCGGGGGCCCCAGCTGTCCCGCCAGATCGCCTTGAACGCGCCGACGATGTTAGATGCCACGATATGGCGCTTCTCCGGTGGGACGTTATGGAAGAGGTTGAATCCGATGGGGCAGTCGGCATCGCCAGGCCTGAAATAGACCACGTCGTCCGTGCGGTGCGGAGGGATGAGGTCGAGCATCTCGTGAGCGAGGTCCCCGTGCACGTCGATCAGCCCAACGCCGCGGCCCGCCTCGATGTCCTGGAGGATCAGGTTCCGGAGGAGGGTCGTCTTGCCGGTGCCGGATTTGCCCAGGCAGTAGAGGTGCTGGCGGCGGCTCTCCTCGGATACGCCGAAAGGCCGGTATCCGCCCCATACCTGCCGCTCCCCGATATGCTCGAAGTGCTCGCTGCGATGGGCTCTCTTGGGCACACGCTCCCCCACTCTCGACGGCGAGTCCGCCCCCTTGTTTTAAGGCGGGTCGCCCTTTCGTCGGCATCCTTTTTCGGAACCTACGGAGTAATGCGGGAGAGTGCGCCAGAGAAAGCAAAAATAGCGCTGATTAGGCAAGGCCATCATACCATAGTGACAGCCGAATGGCCTGTGGATTGGTGACTCGACTGCCGCATCTGAATGCCACGCGCGTTCACGATTTCAGCGTAAAAGCGTTCTCAGTGGCTTTTTTGTCGCCCTTTCAGCGGGCTGCTCCGCGTTCCGTCGAATCTCGGCGCGGTTGCTGGAATGAGCGGCCTAGGTGAGAAGTATCGGACAACCCCAAGACAAAACATTGCCCATCTGCTCTTCCGCCCTGTCCTCACCCAGCCGAGCGAGAGCCTCCAGATCCGATTCAATCACCCCGATTGCCCAAAGCAACTCAGCTCTATTTCTCAGAAGTTTAATGCTCTGATGCAGCGCGATTGATGGAGGTGCCTTCGTCAATGTTAGCGCGAACGCGACTCCAAACGCTAAGGCTGCGTAATAGCCAATGGGCCACTGATGAGCGACAACTTGCTGCCAGGGGGACACCAGAGACTGTCCCATACCGACGCTGGCAACGCCGCCTGTCGTGTGCGCAGACCCGCCGCTGCACACATTGAGGACTAATAATCGACGATCGAGCTTCGGAACGTCGAGAGAGGTCATCCTTTCCATTGGCATAAGAATATCACCTTCGAGAACCAAGCCCGTTTCGGACTGGCGGTAAGGCGAGTGCTCTCCGTGACCTATGACCCAGAGCACGTCGGAGTCTTGATCCGAGTAAAACTGCTCGAAGGCCGCTTCATTTAACGTTCCTCCTGCAACCTTGACTTGCCATCCAGCCGAATGTGCAATGGCTTTCAAGGCGGCGACTTCAGCATTCGTGAGGAATGTAACGCCAGGCCAAATGCTCAGCACCCGAAGGGCGCGGTTGGGCCTCGCTTGGGCAAAAGTGGTTTCGATCGGAGTCAACTTGCCCAGGCGTCCCGCCAGCATGGCCTGCAGCGGATCTCGGTGCGCGGGCACTATCACGATGGATCGAGGCGAAAAATCCGGCGGCAATTGTTCTCGTAGCGCGGTGAACTGGTAGTGTTCTTCCATCTTAAGTTCCAAATCCGCGCCGAATTGCATGGCAGGCGCGCCAGCCATTCTCTCATCGAGGGTTAGCTCTCGATCACCGCCGGGGCCGCGAAAATACTCGTTCAAGGAGGCGGAGGCGGCGATAAGCAATTCTTCTATCGATTTCGCTGCATTTGCATTTGTCGTAAACCAACGGCCTCCTTTCCAGGTATAAGCAACGCCAATGCCGTGATTTGGCGAAATAAAGAGGACGTTGTCGTCAGCCCGTTGCCATTCGGCGCGACCGTACCATGCCCACAGAACTGTCATCAGATCGTCGGTCGATCCAAACTGGCAGAGACCGTAGATTAAGGGGTACAGGATTGAGATACGTGAATCCAGCGCAACGAGGGCATCCGTCCTGGATTGATAGCGAGAGAAATAGAAGTCTGACAATGCGTTTATCTCCGCATTCACTTCAGTCTTCATCGTCTGCCACGCCTCAGAGGAGTCAATAGCCACAGCGAGCAGTTGGACCACCTCATGCTCGATTAAATGTGCTCGAAAACGCCTCAGAAGTTCGTTCGCCCATTCGACGGGAGGTTGATCGGTCCATTGAGCGGCGGTAGTCACGAATACCAGCCCAATCGTGAAGCGTTGGCGGGGCGACAAGTCTTGGTTGCCGTATAATTGTAGGAGAGCGCGCGCTAGCGGCTTCGCCCTCTCGTCTCCTATCGCAGCTGCCCAGTTCACAATTACGACGAACGCCTCGATGCCTTTATCAATGTCGCCGTTTGCGATTGCTGCTTGCGATATGTGCGTGCTATAAGTGAGAAAGTCAGCGCAGAGCTGATCAAGGCCGCCGAACTTACGAGCGAGTAAAAATGCACAAATCACCCAATCGACAGCAAACGCCGAGAGAAGAGCATTCATCGCCTCGGAAGCGTTATGAAACGGTGGAAGGCCGTAATCTGCAGAGTTCACTCGTTTCTCTGGATCGTGGTTCCTAGAAATGGCCCAGTGCGTCCAACCATAACAATCGCCGAGCCTGCCTGTCGCCATGGTTCTGTCCATTACTGGTTGAGCGACGATAAAACGCATGCCGTCTATCATTGCCAATGCTCGAGCCGAAGTGTGCCGCGACGTCTGCTCTGCCAAATCCGTGCGTAACGTCTCAGTGAAACGCACTAGCGATTCGATTCCGGCTGATTGTAGCGACATCGCAAATTCGACAAAGTCGATCGAGGCTCGCACGGCGTCGTCTGCTGCCCAATCGAACGGCTTCGTCCAAAGGAACAGATCAGGGAATGCCCTTGCGGTCGAAGTAAAGGTGTCGCCCAAAGTCATGATGGAGGTTGGAATGTATGTTCGAAGAGCTTCCGTGGGCTGGAGTGGCGGGATGCCACCGAGGCGATACGATTTTTGTCAGGTGCCGCATCCGAGTCCAGATCTCGGTAAAAAACTCAATTTCCTTTCGAATTCGAGGAACTTCTCACTCTCTGACCGCGGTTGCAGTCTCATTGTCGAGCCCATAAATTATGTGAAGGGCGGCAGTTCCATGCGGGTGCGCCTCCATGGTCGGCCAGAATCGGCTTGCCGTTCGTACATGGCGGGAGAGAGGCGTTTCCTGGCGGCGCAAGGCATAATTTCGACTTCCATTCTCAACTGCGACTTTAGTCATTCTCCCTGAAACTGTCGGCAGGACCGAGCTCGGTTGGAATCTCACGGTGCGCGCAAGGAACCACCGTCCACAGTTCGTCTGCGAAGCGGCCCGCGCGTCATGTCGGCGTTTTCACGACGCGCCGCAGTACCGTTTGCATTTTCTCCTTCCCACGCTCTCTTTTTTTCCCGTATTCCTCTCGCCGTGGAAGCGATGACCACCACGTGCGACAGGGCGGACCAGCTAGCGGCGCGAGCCGCGGCGAAGCTCGGCCTCGCGCTCCTCATCCTCGTGCTCGTTCGAGGGGCTGTGGACGGGCCACCGGAGGCTCCCACAGTTGCGGTCCATCCCGCGGCGCAGACGACCCCACAGGCAGCCCCGCGCGCGCGAGCGGTCGCATGGCAGAGGCCGGTGCAGCAGTGGACAGCCACCCCCGCCCCGGCCCAGCTTGTCAGGCCCAAGCCCGCCTGGGCTCTGGAGCTCGAAGCCGAGAGGGCGAAAGCCCCCTCGCCGCTAGGGGCGGACTCCGGGCCCCGCCACATTGAGCTGCTGGTGTCGCGCGAGCGGTGGAGCCGAGCTGTCGAGGTTCCGGAAGGTCGCCAGGCCTCCGTCACGTTCTCCATCGGCCGGATGCGCATCGAGCGCAACGGAACCGACACCGGCGTTTGGTACCGCAGGCCGGCCGTAGAGGCCGGCGGGCGGAACGGGGAAGTGGTGGCGAGCATAAAGCTGTTCCCTGCGGCAAGCCTCGACAGGAGCCCGAGGACGATCAAGTTTGACGCCTCAACCCGCAAGCTTCGGTTCCTTTCCTTGGAGCAGAACCCGGAAAATGTTGTTGTCGAAATTTTCTGATATGGTTCGCGTCGGCGGCCGCATAAAGTCATACCGAATTACCCATGCTGTCGCTTGTCCGAATCCGAGAGGCGTTCTGCGCCCCCATGGAACGTGCGAGTCCGATCCATCCGATGGCCCCCCGTCACGCTGAAGGCAAGACGCTGCCACGCGCGAAGGTTTACCGCTTTTGGGCGCCTGCGGAAACCGATTCGCATGAAAGGCGGGATGGGAGGACTTGTGATTCGGCTGAAGACTCATCAGAGAGACAGATCCTAGCCGTCTGGCGAGCGATCAACGCTTCTATGCCAATTCGACTGCGCCAAGGCCCCGCCCCTGCGGATTGGCTATCCTTCGGTTCCCGCAGTTTTGCACTGTACACCTCGCTGATATTAGCCTTCTTACAAGGAGAGGTTCCTGCCCACCATGCCAAAAGCCCACAATCTGCCCGTCACATCGCTTAGCCTCGATCTAAGAAACTACAGGACGGTCCCCCAAAAAAGCGAGCGATCCGCCTTCGCGGCGCTCGTGACCCTGGATTCAAAGTATTTCTGGGGCCTTGCCGAAAGCCTCCTGGCCGATGGGTTCATTCCCAACGAGTCAGTGTTGGTCCTGAGGGCGGAGCCGAATGGCCTCCGAGTAAAAGAAGGCAATCGGCGCATAGCGGCTCTTAAGCTCTGTCACGGCATCTTGTCCTCGCCCGACGTAGACGTGCCGGAGGCGCTCGCTCGGAAGATCAAGGAGCTCAAGCCGGAATGGCGCAAGAAGAATTCCAAAGTGCCGTGCATGGTGTATGAACAGAGCGAGGCCGCCGTAGTGGACCGGCTCGTCGACCGGATTCATGGTTATCAGACGGAATCTGGCAGATTGAGATGGACCTCGGTCTCACGGGCGCGTCACAGCCGCGAGGAGAAAGGAACCACTGAGCCCGGCTTGGACCTGCTCGAGAAATACCTGACTCATGGAAAAAACCTGACCGATCATCAGCGAGAGCTCTGGGCCGGGGATTACCCACTCACTGTGCTGGACGAAGCGACTGTCCAGATGGCTTCCAGGCTCAATCAGCCATCAAGCAAGCACTTGGCCGACGCCTACCCGTCGATTTCCAAAAAGAACGACGTCGACTCGATCCTCCTCGACATAGGGAACGGCATAATCGGGTTTTCCGACATTCGTGCCGATCCCAACTTCGGGGCGCTGTATAACATGCCGCCCCCGCCCCCGCCTCCGCCGAGCGGTTCCGGCACTGGTCCGACTGCTGCTCCGGCACCAGCCAAGCAAAGGCGAAAAGCGCAAGCCTCGAATGATCCGTCATCGATAAAGGGACAGCTTTCGGCGCTCGTTCCGCGTGGAAAAGGGCGAGAGAAGGTCGTTACTCTGCTCAAGGAGCTAAAGAAGATGAATCTCACGTTCCATGCGCATGCGTTTTGCTTCGTCTTGCGCAGTATGTTTGAGATCTCAGCGAAAGCCTATTGCGACGACCATAGCTCAAGCGGCGGCCCGAAAATGACGAAGGCGAACGGGGATGATAGGAACTTAAAGGACGTACTGGACGAGATATATAAGCATCTCGTGGCGGATCCGACCGACCCGGCGAAGCAGGACAAGGTCAAAGTGAAGCGGCTCCATCCGGCAATCGCCGAACTGGCTCGTCCGGAAAGCCTCCTTTCGGTGACCTCGATGAACCAGCTGATTCACAATCCGAAGTTCACGATGACGGAAACGCACATTGCGGCGGTCTTCGGAAACGTCTTCGGGCTGCTTCTTGAGATGAATAAGTAGATCGATATGAAGTTCACGCCATTGCGGTATCCTGGGGGGAAACAAAAGCTCGCCCCCTTTTTGTTCGAGGTGATAAGGGCGAACAAGCTTGCTGGCTGCAGCTACGTAGAGCCGTTTGCAGGCGGGGCTGGCGCAGCCATCGCGTTGTTATTTAAGGGATATGTCTCAAAAGTGCATTTGAACGATGCATGTCTCGGCGTCTACTCCTTTTGGAGCTCTGTTTTAAGTGAAACCGATGCTTTCTGCAAAAAAATCGATTCTGCAGTCATGTCAGTGGAAGAATGGAGGCGTCAGAAGGAAATCCTCCTGCGACCGGACGAATTCAGCGAGATTCAGGTCGGCTTCAGTTTATTTTACCTCAACCGGGTAAACCGATCCGGAATCGTCGCTAGCGGTGGCCTGATTGGCGGGCTAAGACAAGACGGCGATTGGAAAATGGATGTGCGATTCAATAAAAAGGATTTAATAAGGCGTGTCGAGGCTATTGCGTCCAGACGCAAATCTATCAATGTTTACAGGCTTGACGCGGAGATCTTCCTGAAGGAATGTCTCCCGAGCATTGACGGCGATCCGCTGCTGTACTGCGATCCACCTTATTACTGCAAAGCCGATAAGCTCTACCTGAATTACTATAAGTCGGAGGACCACGAGCGACTCGCTCGGGCGATTCAGAAGATACCGCAACGTTGGATTGTCTCCTATGATGCCGCGCCTCAGGTTATCCAGAATTATCCAAACCAACGCTCTTTCATTTATGACCTTCAATACAACGCCGGCAAGGCTTACAAGGGGCGGGAGGTCTTGATTTTTTCTGATGATTTGGAGATTCCTCGCGAATCCGCACTTCCATCGTTGGACGTTGCCGTACGTGCGCACCATCGTGTCGAGTAGCAACCGATTTATTTAGTTTGCTTGAAGAGTTACGGGTATGCCTTGCATGCGCGGATGTAGATCTTTCTGAATCTACTCCGACCGGAAATTCGGTAATGGCAAGATTCGAGACCCCGAAATCGACATGACCAGATAAATGCAGACCAGCTTGCGAACGCCTTAAGTGCTGGTGACGCAAACCTCAGGTGAAGGTCACGGTAACGGCCGAAGCGGCCAAGTTCAGGGGCTCGGGCTGGCTGCGGATAAACGGGGGCAAGACGGAGGCTGAGCTGAAGCTGTCGGGGTAATCGGAAAAATTCATGGCAGAGCGATTGCCGAGATGCACCATGATAATTGACGGTGATCGCTGGTCGGCGGGTGGATCCACTAGCCAGAACTTGAACAAAAGCCGGAGCAATCGCGTCTAACGGCTCAAATGAATCAAAGTGCCCAAGAACCGCTTCCGGTTGCGGAGAACGCCGACGATACCCACGCCAGAGAACCCGGCGCGAGCCGGGTGCCAACGATCGAGAGAAAAGAGCTCAAAGGTGCCGAGAGCGATGACAACGGCCCGGCATGGCATTCTGTGGCGGCCTTCGCTACCGGCGTGATCTTTACGCTCCTTCTGCTCTTGCTGATTTCCAAAAATCCGAATCCCACGGAGGCGCAGTTCAATATTTACAAGACCGTGCTCGCCATCGCGTGCGCGGGGACGGCCGCCGTCATCCCCGGCATGCTCCACGTTCGGGTCTCGGGCTTCCTTCGCGCGGGAGGTGCGCTGGCCGTCTTCGTGCTTGTCTTTCTAAAGAGCCCCGCAGGGCTCGTCGCGCAAGATCCGGACAAACGCGAGAGGGAAATTCGTAAGCCCCTCCTTGAAATGAATGATGGAACCTCTCCAGCTCCGTTTACCGCTGGGTTGCCTACAGGCCCCGTGGATTCCTTGGTTATCGATCGGCCTTTGACCGTTCCGAAAAACACCGTGATCGTCGCGAACAAGATTGACTTTACGGGACGTGGGTCTTTGGAGGGCGAGGATTTTGTCGTCGCGGCGGGGAGGCTGCGGAACGGAGTGATTAAATCCCAAACGGCAGGAAGGGATGGCCGCGCGGGAGGGAGGGTGTTGATTTTCGCTGGCGAGATGTCGAACACCCAGATCGACGCAGCCGGGGGAGCCGGTCGCAAGGGGAAAGACGGCACTGAAGGAAAGGCGGGCGAGAACGGCACGCCGGGCATCGATGCCAAGGCAGGCTCATCTTTCCTCGGGCAAAGCTGGGTAGGCTCCACGTCCGGCAATGACGGCAAGCCGGGAGAGAAAGGCGCTAGCGGAGAAAATGGCCAACAGGGCGGCGCAGGGGGCATTGTGGAAGTTGCCACCATAAGTGCCACATCAAGCTCGAAGGTGGCAATTGGTGGTGGGACAGGCGGAGCCGGCGGCGCTGGCGGGAAGGGTGGTCGGGGTGGGAACGCCGGAAAGGGCGGACGTGGGGCGACCGGCCTCGGAGGCAATCAGCCGGATCGACCCGATGGGAATCCCGGGGCAAGCGGCGCGGACGGCCTTGCTGGCGAAATGGGGCCTAACGGGCGCGACGGAATCTATAAGCTAAAGGCCGTCGATAATTTCGAGAAGGTCCGCATGACATTGGCGTCAGCGGGAGCAGGCGGGCTCTATCAGAGCCTTCACCGGCTTTTTGACGATCTGTAACGCGCCCACACCGGAGCGCACCGCAGGTGGCAACCTTGTTTCAGGAACTTTGCGGAGCCATGTTTCGGTCGAAGTGGGTAAATCGTGACAGCCGTAGGGTTTATCCGCCTGTGGAGAAATAGCTTCGGGGAGGTGCTCTCCCACGAAGGTCGTCGATAGACTACCCGTTGTTGTCGAATTTTTTTGAAGTGGTCGCCCCTTGCGAGGCGCAAAATACATGTCCTATAGGAATTGCAGGGTTTGTCCTTTATGCCCGTTTGGCCCCACTCTGAGAAGTACGTGTGTGTGGAGCGGAGCGCTCCTTGGCTTTGCAAGGAGCGCGGAGCGGGCGCGAGGGCTGCCGGAGCCGATGCCTGTGAAGGCGA
>OUNM010730159.1_pt1 | contig 13681 bp, 9 predicted proteins | sample 1769961 | NCBI WGS metagenome assembly OUNM01 (sample SAMEA3914820, study PRJEB12502) | metagenome | biome: forest; material: soil | place: USA | collected 2012-03-12 | depth 0.3 m | reverse complement strand
TTGTAAGCGGGGATGAGGACGGCTACGCGGGGGTTGTAGTCGGCTGGGGCGAAGTTTTTGCGTTTGCGGAAGCGGTCGATGACGGCGAAGACGCCGATGAGGATGAGTCGGCCGGTCATCAGGATGTCGCCGACGAAGAAGAGGGCGACGACGAAGTTGTTGAAGAAGCCGAAGAGGAAGAAGGCGACGGAGTCGGCGTAGGACTGCCAGCGCTGCTTGCGAGTCAGCGCGGGCATGACCTCGGCGCGGGTCTTGCCGACGAGCTCGGAGACGGGGACGATCTCGTAGCCGCGTTTGCGGAGGTTTTCGATGAGGACGGGAAGAGCCTGAACGGTGGCGGTACGGTCGCCTCCGCCGTCGTGGAGGAGGATGATGGAGCCGCGCATCCACGGCTTCTTTTCCATCTGGGCGATCTGGTCGAAGACGCTGTCGGTGATCTCCTGCGGGGTTTTGCGGGGGTTCTCATCCCAATCGTTGGTGTCGATCTTGTTGCCGATGATGACGTAGCCGAGGCTCTCGATGCGGTCGATCGGAGCGGCCTGATCGTTGGTATCGGGCTCCTGGTCGATGGAGTACGGTGGGCGGAAATAGAGAGGCTGCACGCCGAGCTTGGCGGCGAAGAGGCGCTCGGTGAGGTTGAGCTGGAGGTCAACCTGACCGCTGGAGATCTCGGCGATGTCGGGATGAGTGAAGGTGTGGTTGCCGATCTCGTGGCCTTCGCGATACACGCGCTGCATGGTGCCGACGTACTTCTCGGCCTCCTCGCCGATCATGAAGAAGGCGCCCTTGACGTTGTACTTCCGGAGGATGTCGAGGATCTTCGGGGTCCACTCCGGATCGGGCCCGTCGTCGAAGGATAGCGCGACCTTCTTTGGGTGATAGCCGTACTGGGTGACGGTGTAGGAGAGCGGGTAGGACTCCATGGACTCCTGCAGGACCATGCGGTAGTGCGGCGGGATGGAGGCGTCGTCGTCCATGGTGAGGTCGCGTGAGCCTTCCTGCGGTTTGCGAGTGATGCGGAGAATGTCGCCTTCGCCTTCGGTGTCGACGTCATAGCCGTGTTCGACGTGGGCGAGGTCTTTGGCGGGGTCAGCACGGAGGGGAGTGTCCCAGATCTTCCAGAGAGAGTTGTCCTCCTGGCCGAGGCGCCAGAGGGCGTAGGTCTGGATGCCGAGCTCGCGTGCGGCGCGCATCTGGTTGAGGACGGTGACGGCGTCGAGAAACCAGACGTTGTGGCGGACGTGCGCGTCTTCATCGTCGTAGGCGAAGTGGACGTTGAGGGAGTCGTCGTCGAGGTCGATCTGCGAGCCGGAGTCGTAGGCAGCCTGCCATGCCTCCTGGGTGGAGAGCGGGATGACGGAGAGGACCTTCTCGGGCGAGGGCTTATGGCCTTTTTTTACCGGCGGGGGAAGGGCAGTGGTCCAGTTGTAGCCGTAGCTGCCGATGGAGCAGATGACCTTTTCTTTCGGGACGACCTTAAGGACGGCCTTGAGGTTGTCGGTGAACCAATCCTGCGAGGCGATGGGACCGGGGTCGGAGTCGGTCTCATGCTCGTCGTAGTTCATCAACAGCAGGCCGTCGGAGTGCTCGGCGTAGGACTTCAGGTCCCACTCGCTGTCGCCTACGGGTACGTTGACGTAAAGGCGGAGGCCGCGGAGATGAAAGTCGTTGTAGACGGCGGCGATGAGAGCCTGGTAGCCGGGCTGTGCGCTGGCGGGGATGGCTTCGAAATCGAACGAGAGGCCGCGATAGCTGGGGTTCGCGGCGAGGAAGCGGTCGACCTGCTGGAGGAAGTTGGCGCGTGCGGTGTCGCTCGAGAGGAAGTCGGCGATCTCCGGCATGAAGAGGCCCTTGACGGGATCGTAGTTGTTGACCAGGGGGAAGACGTCGAGGTTGACGTGGTTGGAGGCGATGGTGGCGGCGACTTTGCCGTCGCGGTCTACGGGGTGGGCTCCGGCGTCGTCGATTACGCGGTAAGGGCGGTTGTCGAGGGAGTAGCCGGTGAGATTGCCCTCGGGGGAGACGACATGGAGCCACTCCGGGAAGAGGAGGTCGACCTGCGCAATGTGCTGCTTGAGGGAGGAGTAGCTGGCGGGGTCATCCTCGACGTAATACGCGGCTCGGAGGCCCTCGCCGGAGTTCAGGGGGACGTCGGAGGGTTTGATGTCGGTCTTGCGATGGGCGGAGCGGCGGAGCTTCTGGTTCTTTTGCTGGGCAAGCGTGCGATAGTTGCGCTTCTGCGAGGCGAGCATGAGCTCGGGCAGGGGCCGCATGCGAATAAGGCCGATCAAGAAGATGGTTCCGAGGATGAGGCCGCCGAGGGCCAGGATGTCAAAGACGACCCTGAGGCGCTTCCAGCGCTTGCGTTGCGGGTCGTAGAAGATGGGTTTGCTCATCGAAGAAGAGACGCATCGGCTGCCGCAAGGAGAGGCGCAGCGGTTCGGAGGAGTGCTCCAGGACTCATCCTATGCAGGTGGGTGGGGTGAGTCAACGAATGAGGGGTGGAGAACAGCATCATCCGAAGTATGATGCATTTGCATGAAATTGGAAGGACGAAGTGTGGGAGCGCGGATCGCGCTGGCGCTGACGGCGGGACTCGCGCTGCGGCTTTTCTTTGTAGTGCACGCTCCGCGCATCGCCGGCGACACGCTGCTCTACGGCGACATTGCGAAGAACTGGATGCAGCATGGGGTGTACGGCTTCGCCCAGGGACCCCATGGGCCGGTTCCGACGCTGATCCGGCTGCCGGGATATCCGCTGTTTCTGGCGCTATGCTTTGCGGTCTTCGGGGCGGACCGCTACACGGCGGTGATGGTGGTCCAGTGCCTGATCGACCTGGCGACCTGCTTGCTTGTCGCGGATCTCGCGCGCAGGCTGTTTGGCGGGCGTGCGGGGCTGATGGTGTTGTGGCTTGCGGTGCTGTGTCCGTTTACGGCGAACTATGTTTCGGCTCCCCTGACGGAGACGCCGAGTCTGTTTTGCATCGCGCTTGCGTTCTATGGGATGGAGCGCTGGCGGGCGGCGGGGCTGGGATGGAATGGCTGGCTTTGGGCGATCGCCGGGGCGCTGGCCTACGCGGTGCTTTTGCGGCCGGAGCAGGGATTGCTGGCGGCGGCTGTGGTCCTGGGAATGTTGTGGATGGAGTTGAAGCGATCGCGCCGTGTCGTGCAGGCGGGAGTTTCGGTGCTGGCGGTCGCGGGGTGCGGGGTTCTGCCGCTGGTTCCGTGGACCGCGAGGAACTGGCGGACGTTTCATGTCTTCGAGCCGCTGGCTCCGCGATATGCGACGGATCCCGGAGAGTTTGTCCCGCTGGGGTTTCAGAGGTGGTTTCGCAGCTGGGGGATCGATTTTGCCTCGACGGAGCAGGTGTACTGGAACTATGACTCGGCGCCGATCGACATAGCCGATGTGCCGCCGCGCGCCTTCGACACGGAGGAGCAGTACGGCCGCACGGCTGCGCTGTTGAGCGACTACAACAAGGAGACGACTGCGACTCCGGCGCTGGATGCGGGGTTTGACGCGGTGGCCCGGGTGCGTATCGCCGACGATCCGCTGCGTTACTACGTTGCGCTGCCGGTGGCTCGGCTACTGGATATGACTCTGCGACCGCGGACCGAGATGATGGAGATCGACCTGGAGTGGTGGAAGTTCAGCAAGCATCCGGGGCAGACGATCTTCGCGACCGCGTACGCTCTGGTGAATCTCGCTTATTTCGTGCTGGGCGGCGTTGGGTTGTGGCGATGGAGGCGCAGCGGGTGGGATGCTCCATTGGCGTGGTCGGTGATCGCGTTCGTCGTGCTGCGATGCGCGATGCTGCTGACGCTGGACAATGCAGAGCAGCGGTATACGTTGGAGTTCTTTCCGGTGCTGCTGGTGTGGGCGGGAGCGATCTTTCGGCCTTTGGAGTCCTCAAAGAGTTGAGGTCAGCGCGGCGGCCAGGAGGGGTCGCTGTCGGGGATGATGATCTCGCGACGGCCGAAGAGGCGAGAATCGAGTGAGATCGCTCCCGGACCGAGCAGGGCGATAGAGAGCGCGACAACGATGGTCTGGGCGAGCGCAATGCCGGTGGGGTGACAGGTGGGCGTCGGGTGCGCCATGGCGAAGCCAAGGTCGCACGCGATGACAAGCGTGCTCGCCAGGGGCGTGAGAAGGCCGGCTATAAGGAGAACACCGGCGAGAATGCCGAGAAGAGGAAAGGTCCAATTCTGCCAGCCGGAGGCGCCATTGAAAGGGAGACAGCTTACGGACTGAAACAGTACGACGCAGCCCGCCGCGACACGCAACAGCAGCAATCCCAGTCCAGGCCATCTATTTGGAAACGTGGAGAACAAGCGCTGCAGATGGGTCCTCCCTCAGGCGTGCACCGGAGTGTGCCTGAGGAGACAGTAGTGAAGATGACTCAAAAGCGAGTCACGGAAAGTTGGAATCTTTGGATACCTCGTTGGAGGTAGGGAAGGGGTTTCTCCGGGGCCACCGTGGTTTAGTACGGTGCGCGGTCGCGGCGGAGACGGTCCCAGAGGCGCCGGGGGCTGAGGCGTGGATTGCGGACCGGGGTCTGGTAGGCGATAGGGCCGGGGACGATGAGCTCGATCTCTGTGCCGGCCTCGGCGCGGCTAAAGACCTTCAGTGTGGCGCCGATGTGGCCTGCGCGCTCGCGCATTCCGATGAGGCCCCAATGTCCCTCACGGCCGGAGTGCAGGACCTCGGGATCGATGCCGATTCCGTCGTCGCGGATGAGCAGGCGAAGATAGCCAGCGGTGTACTCGATCTCGACCTCGATGGCGGTAGCGTGAGAGTGGAGGAATGCGTTGACGATAGCCTCTCGACCGATGCGGCTCGCCTCGTCGCGGATGACGGGATGAAGCGAACGCGAGTGGCCCTGGACGATGACACGGAAGGCGGCGGTGTTGGCGTGGGAGAGGTCGTTGGGGACGCGGGAGAGCGCTTGCTCGAGGGTGAGGGAGCCGCTGTCGGTACGCAGTCCACGCAGGGTGTTGCGACCCTCCTGGTTGACCTGCTGCATCAACTCGAGGATGCGATCGAGTGAGGCGCGCTGAGGGGAGTCCGGCGGAAGCTGCTCGGCGGCGACGTGGAGCTGCATGGATGCGCTGAGGAAGCCCTGCAGGAGAGTGTCGTGCAGCTCCTGGGCGATGCGGGTGCGCTCGGCCAGGCGCTCCTCGAAGCGTAGCTTGAGCCGCTCGGCCAGGTGGAGCATACGCCAGCGAAAAATGAGAGTGGTGAGGATGCCAAGGGCGGCGACGAGGGAGAGCTGGAACCACAAGGTCTGCCAGACGGCGGGTGCGATGCGGAAGCTGTAGGTGGCCTCCTGTTGGCCCCACTGGCCGTCGCTGTTGGAGGAGAGGACGCGGAAGCGGTAATTGCCGGGAGCGAGATTGGTGTAGACGGCCTGCCGGGTGGCGACGGGCCCGCTCCAGTCGTGATCGAAGTTGTCGAGGCGATAGCGGTAACGGACGCGCTCAGGGACGCCGAGCGAGAGTCCGACGTAGTCGAAGGTGAGCCGCTGCGTGGAGGCGGGAAGGCTGCCGAGCGTATCAAGCAGGAGAGGGCTGCCGTCGGCGGTGATCGATTCGACGTGCGTGAGGGCGGGGGCGGAGGCGGCGAAGGCGCGTGCGGGGTCGACGGAGGCGAGGCCCTGGTTGAGTGAAAACCAGATATGGCCGTGGGCGTCGGCGATGACGGAGCGGCTGCGGCGCACGGTCTCTGGCCCGGGCAGGCCGTCGGCTGAGCCGTACTCGCGGAGACGAAGAGGGGACGGGGAGGAGGTAAGGAGTGCTTTTGAGTCCACGCTGAGCAGGCGGGTGGGGGTGGCAATCCAGAGCGAGCCCTGCCGATCCTCGGCCACGCCGAAGATGGGTTCTCGCAGGCCGGCGGGGAGGTTCGCTATGGGCTGGATGCGGCCCGAGCGCAATAAGGCGAGACCGGAGGCGGTTCCGATCCAGAGCGAACCGGAGGAGTCGGCCAGCAGCGAGATGATGTCGTCCGAGGGGAGGCCGTCGGCAGAGGTGAAGGTGTGCCAACGCGGGCCACCGGTTGGCTCCCTGCGCTCGAACTGTGCGAGGCCCCGCGGGGTTCCGAACCAGGTGGCGTCCGGGGTGTTCTCGATGGCGGTGATGGAGTTGGAGGGGAGGCCGTTGGTGGTGGTGAAGGTAGTGAACCTGCCGTTGCGTAGCAGGCTGATGCCGCTGTTGAGCGTGGCGGCCCACACGGAGCCGTCAGGGTTGCGGCGGACGGCGTAGATTCTGCTTTCAGGCAGACCGTCGGCCTGGGTATAGGTGCGGGCCTCGGTGACGGCGCCGTTTTCCACTCGGAGGCGTGTGAGCCCGTCGCGCTGGCGGCCGAGCCAGAGATCGTTGGGGCCACCGTCGATCGAGTAGATGACGTCGCGGTCGAGTCCGTCGGCAATGATGCGAGTGATCTTGCCGTGGAGCATGGAGTAGAGGCCGCCGGTCGAGGGAGCAACCCATGCACGGCCCTCATGGTCGACATAGATGGGGCCGCCGCCGGGCGAAACGGTACTGGTACCGAGAGTATGGGTAACGAAGACGCTGTCGCGGAGGCGCTGGAGGCCCTGGGGCGAACCGACCCAGAGATTGCCCTCGCGGTCCTCGAAGATGGCGGTGATGGAGGTGGTGAGAGGATCGCGTGAGGCAACGCCATCGGGATCGAGACGGAACAGGCCGCGCGGTGTGCCAACCCAGAGGTTGTCGTTTCGGTCGCGAAGGAGCGCGAGGATCTGGACTTTCTCGAGTTCGGAAGGAATTCCGTTCGTGGTTGTCGCGGAGCCGTTCCAGACGGCGAGTCCGTAGTCGGTCCCGATCCAGAGGCGGCCGTTTGTGGCGGGAACGAGCGCGTTGACCTTCTTGTCCGGGAGCGTGCCCGGCGCGGGGACCAGGCCGTGCTCATTGAGCCAGAAGACCCCTTCGTCGCGCGTACCGATCCAGACGCGCTCGTCGGGTGTCTCGGCGATGGAGATAGCCAGCGAGGTGGAGGAATCGGCATGGAGGAGCTGGTGGAACTCTCCGTGGCTGAAGCGGAGGTTGCCGTGGAAGAGGGCGGAGACGAGCAGATCGCCGTTGCGGGCGCGATTCATGGCGATGACGCCGGACTCCTTCTCCTGACGGACGGAGAAGTAATCCTCAAACTGGCCGTTGCGGTAACGCAGAAGCTCAGGCCGCTCCTGCCGCACCCAGAGCGATCCTTCGTTGTCGGTCTGGAGATCGATCACGTGAAGAGGAGACGAGAGCGAAGGGTCAAGCTGATGAGCGTCGACAAAGGTGGTCCCATCGAAGCGGAAGAGGTCGCGGTCGGTGCCGATCCAGAGGTAGCCGTCGGGAGTCTGGGCGATACCGTTGACTTGTCCGCCGGGGAAGCCGTTGAGGGTGTTCCAGGCAGTGTGGGTGTACTGCGAGAAGGCGCGGCCGGGATCGAGCGCTATGGCGGTCCTGCTCAGGCAGGCAAGCATGCAGGGCAAGGCGAGTCCGACTGCGAGTCGCGCGGTGCAGCGAGGGCGGCGATCAGGGAAGGTACTGGAACTTCTCAAGGACGATCTCAGCCTCGTGCTGAAGGAGAACCTTGGAGTAATGGAAGCCGCAGAGGTGCATGCGGACGCGTTCGTTACCGGGCGTGGGCACGCCGGACGTGAAGACGTGGGTGGCGATCGGGCGGCCCCCACGTGCGGCGTGGGCGCCGGGGACGGCCTGGAAGGAGAGCTTGCCGGGCTCCCAGCGGAAGGAGGCAGTGATGGGTCCGGCGCCCGCCTCGAATCGCGAGACGTTGGCGGGAACGTAGTAGGGCTGGACGACAAACTGGCCGTTCTTGCTGGCGGGGTCGCCCCATCGGCTGAACTCGATGGTCACCTCACGATGCGGAGGCTCGAGAGCGGACTCGTCCCACGTGAAGAGACTCAGGGCCAGGGCGGGCTCCATGTGCGATACGTCCTGCAGCGTGAACTGATAGGTTCCGTAACCGAAGCTGCGAGTCTGGATGATCTCCGAGCAGAACCAGTGTTCCGGAGTCCCAGAGACGCGCAGATGGAGGAAGCCTTTCTGGTCACTCCAGGCATTTGCGGGATTGTAGGTGTTGGGCGAGCCGTTGCGGTCGCCCGCGATGCTGCGAACTTCCCAATCGTAGCCGCTGAAGTGAATGGTGCGGACCTCGGTTGGAGGGAGCGGCTCGCCTGTGGCGGTTGCGACGGCGATGACTGAGCCGCCCGGGGAGGGGAGTGTGTTGGAGGTTGCAGCGGGATGATATTCCGGCGCGACGAGAACGGCAGCGTATTCGGTGCCGAGGTGGACGGAGGTCTGCCAGGAGCCGTCGGGTTCAATGGAGGTGAAGGGCTGATCGGAGAGCGGCTGTACCCACCATGCTCCGGAGCGAGAGTAGAGGACGATTCTCTGGCCGGGAAGCGCGCCGCGGACGCGTCCGCGGACGAGAGCGACGCGGTCAGGTCCGCCCGGACCCGCGGGAGGGATCTCTGTGAATTCGATGGCGGCCCTGTCGTCTGCGGAGCGTGATCTGCACCCTGCTATTGCAAGAGTGAGGCTTACAAGCAGGCAGATAGCTCCCCTTGTGTGGCGACAGAATCCCATATCATTTTGATTGTAGAGGAGAAGAGAAACAGGTCGCGAAGAGGCCATAGGGGGTCAGGGTGAGGGAAAGGCATCCTGCAGCAGGCGGCGGGAGAACTCGAGTTCTTCCGGAGTGATGGTGTGAGGGCGTCCGGGGTAACGGCGCACCGTGACCGACGATCCCATGGCAGTGAAGACATCCGCGGACTGCTGAACGCGCTCGAAAGGCACGTGCGGGTCGGGATCGCCGGAGCCGAAGAAGGCTGGGGTTCCAGCGAGCGAACCGACGTGAGTGAGGTCCATGCCGGGCGGCCCGATAAGGCCGCCGGTGAGAGCAATGAGCCCGGCGTAGCGGCGCGGATGCGAGGCGACGAACTCGGTGGCGAGACAGGCGCCCTGCGAGAAGCCGCCGAGGAGGATGCGTTCTGCAGAGATTCCTGCGGCGATAGCATCCTCGACGATGGCTTCGACCTTATGCAACGCTGAGTCGAGCCAGGGCTGATTCTGCGCGAGGGGCGCGAGAAACGAGTTCGGGTACCAGGTGTGGCCTGCGGCTTGCGGGGCGAGGTAAGCGAGTCGCGGACGATAGAGCGGCTGCGCGAGCGAGAGGATGTCTTCAGCCGAGCCGCCGCGGCCGTGCAGCAGGATAACTACACCCTCGGCGCGATCGAGCGGCTCGCCGAAGTGGCGGACAGGCTGGTCGCGGTGCGGGTCTGTGGGCGTAGCTGCCATTATGCGGGCACCTTCGCCTTGTGCAACTCGATGGAAGGAAGACGCTGCTCGATGACGGCGCGGTGCTGCTCGAGCCAGGGGGGAATGCGCAGCGCTTCGCCGAGCGACTCGATGGGCTCGTCGAGCGCGAAGCCCGGAGGATCGGTGGCGAGTTCAAAGAGGACGCCGCCGGGCTCGCGGAAGTAGATGGAGTGGAAGTAGGTGCGGTCGAGCACAGGCGTGACGTCGAGATGCTTGTCGAGGACCTCGCGCCACTCCACCTGCGCGGTGTCGTCCGCGGCGCGGAAGGCGATGTGATGGACAGTCCCGGCGCCCATGCGTCCGTGATGGCCTTCGGCGTTGATGAGAAGGTCGATGTGATTGCCGAGTGCGCTGCCCTCGGCGGAGAAGCGCAGGCGATTGCCCTCTTCGCCGCGCTTCATGAAGCCCATGATGTTGAGGATGGATTCGGTCTCCTTGGATTCCTTGAGGAAGAGGGTGACGCCGAAGAAGCCGCGTAGAGCGTGCTGGGGAGGAATCGAGGAAAAACGAGGCGGATTGGCGGGCTCGGCGTCGGCGTGGCCGACGATCTCGATCTTCATGCCGTCGGGATCGGGGAAGGTGAGGACGGTCTCCGCGAAGCGGCCGCTGCGCTCGACGGGAAGGTTGAAGCCGAGGAGGCGCTGCTCCCAGAAGTCGACCGTGGAGAGCGGGACGCTGAAGGCGGTGAGTGTGACCTCTCCCACGCCGGGGGTGCCGCGCATGGCGTTTGGCCAGGGGAAGAAGGTAAGGATGGTACCCGGAGTGCCCGCGTCGTCACCGAAGTAGAAGTGATAGCTGCCGGGGTCGTCGAAGTTGACGGTGCGCTTGACGAAGCGCAGGCCGAGAACCTCGGTGTAGAAGTCGAGATTAGTCTGCGGGTCCGAGGCGATGGCGGTGACGTGATGGAGTCCGACGATGGGCTTCGGCATATCGGTCCTTTCTTGATGAAGGCTCTATGGGAGTGGCCTTTTCTTACACTTGATGATCGGCGAACCGGAAAGGTTACGAAAGCGGCTTCAGGTCTTCAAAGACAGTCGGGATCAGTTCGGAGACAGTGGGGTGGATGTGAACGGCGTGCGTGATGGTGGTGTAGGGAGCGCGAGCGTACATCGTGTCGAGGATGCAGTGGATGGCCTCATCGCCGCTGGTTCCGAGGATCGAGGCTCCGAGAATCTGTTTGCTTTCGGCGTCGACCAGCACCTTCATAAAGCCGTCGCTCTCGCCCTTCTCGACGGCGCGACCGACTTTAGTCATCGGGCGGGTTCCGATCAGCGCCGGTTTGCCGGACTGGCGGACTTCACGCTCGTTGAGGCCGACGCGCGCCAGCGGCGGGTCCATGTAGAGCGCGTAGCAGGGGATGCGATCGCTGACGCGGCGTGGCTCGTTGTCGAGCAGGTTGGCGGCGATGATCTCGAAGTCGTTGTAGGCGGTGTGGGTGAAGGCTCCCTTGCCATTGCAGTCGCCCATGGCCCATATGCCGGTGGCGTTGGTGCGGAGCTGATCGTCAACCTGAATGTAGCCGTGCTCATCGACGGCGACGCAGGCCTTGTCGAGGCCCAGATCATCGGTGTTGGGCCGGCGGCCTACGGCCAGCAGCACATGCGATCCGACCGAGGGTGAGTCATCGTGACTGCAGTTGACGTGCACGACAACGTCCGGATCCTGCTTTGCCAGCGTGATGCACTCGGCTTCGAGTCGGATGCGAATGCCTTCTTTTTCGAGGATCTCCTTTGTGGAGGCGGAGACGTCTTCGTCCTCGCGCTGCACGAGGCGCGGTCCCATCTCGACGATTGTGACCTCACTGCCGAAGCGGCGAAAGGCCTGCGCGAACTCGATGCCGATGTAACTCCCGCCGACAACAACGAGGTGACGCGGAAGCTCCTCTAGTTCGAGGATGCTTACGTTGGTGAGGAAGGGAGCCTCGTGAACGCCGGGCATCTCCGGAACTCTGGCGCGGCCGCCTACGTTGAGAAAGATCTGAGGCGCGGTGATGAGTTGGTCGCCGATGCTCATCTCCGTAGGGGATTCAAAGCGAGCGTGGCCGGTGAAGACGGTGCAGTTCTCCATACCTCGCAGCCAGGTCTCGATGCCGGTGCGCGACTTCATCAGCACTTCGTTCTTACGCGCCTTCAGAGCCTTCATGTCCGCGGTGATGGGACCGGACACGTTGATCCCGTAGGCCTGCGCGGTGCGCGCCTTATGCGCGACGTAGGCGCTGGCGACGAGCGTCTTGGTGGGTATGCAGCCGGTGTTGACGCAGGTTCCGCCGAAGAGCTTGCGCTCGATGATGGCGACCTTGCGTCCTGCCGCGGCTAGCCGTCCGGCGAGAGAGGGACCGGCCTGGCCGGCCCCCACGATGATGGCATCGAAGTGTGTCGGCGTCATAGATGCGAGACTATCAGCAGGCCACTGAAGATGGCGATGGCGTCCTCGATGAGCGCTGCGGGAAGAGGCTTGCCGATGGTTTGCGAGAGCCGGCCGCGAAACGCTGCTCCGCCGAGGGTTCCGGCGACCGCTCCGATGGCACCGGCGCTGATCATGGTGGGCGCCATCATGGCGCGAAGTCCTGCAATGATGCCGATGAGGAATGCAGAGACAAGAATGGGCAAGAACCCTCGGTCAGTTTGAATTTAGTAAGTTGTTTGTAATGGTAGAGAGTGGAATCCGAGGATAACAAACCCTGTCCGTAGAGGAATTAAATACCTCTTTCGAGTAGCTTAGGTCGGGATGGTCGTGACTAGGCTTGAGGGGTTTGAGAGTTTGATGGAGGGATAGATGCAGATCAGTTGCAAGGACAAGGTAGTGCTGCTGGCTGGGGGAACGGGCGGTCTGGGACAAGCGGTTAGCCTGGCGTTTGTCGGTGAAGGCGCTAAGGTTGTCGCAACCTACCGGAATGAGAAAGAGCTTGAATCGCTAAAGAGCGCTGCTGGAGCGAATGCAGCCGCGATCGATGGAGCGAAGACGGACGTGACCTCGGAAGCGGATGTCGCGAGGTTGATCGAAGGCATGGTGGCGAAGTATGGCCGTCTGGATGCGCTGGTGAACACGGTGGGCGCCTATGCGGGTGGACTGAAGCTGTGGGAGACGGACGCGAAGACATTCGACCGGATGCTGGGCCTGAATCTGTGCTCGGGATTCGTGCTGGCGCGCGCAGCTGTGCCGGTGATGCTGAAGCAGGGAAGAGGTGCCGTGGTAAATGTCGCGGCCAAGGCCGCGGTGGATCACGGTGCAGGAGCCTCGGCTTATGCGGCGTCGAAGGCGGCGGCGGTGGCGATGATGGATTCGCTGGCCGCCGATCTGAAGGGAACGGGCGTGCGCGTGAACTCCGTGCTGCCCAGCATCATCGATACGGCAGTGAACCGCCAGGCGATGCCGAACGCGGATTTTGGCGTGTGGCCGAAGCCGAAGGAGATCGCCAGCGTGATCCTGTTTCTCGCAAGCGACGCGGCGCAGGTTATTCACGGCGCTGCAATCCCCGTGTATGGCAAGAGCTGATACTCTCGCGGGGCATTCTAGAAAGTGGTATCCGCGGGCAAGGCTTTCCAGTGATGCAGGGATTTGCCGGAAGAACTATCGTCAACGACGGACTACCAGCCAACTGTTCAGCACACTCCGGCATGATTCGAAATTTTGCGATCAATCACAAAATCAGGAGGAGACATATGAGCTTTATCACGACCAAAGACGGCGTTGAGATCTTTTACAAGGACTGGGGTTCAGGCCAGCCCATTGTGTTCAGCCACGGATGGCCGCTGTCGGCCGACGACTGGGACAACCAGATGCTGTTCTTCCTGAAGCAGGGCTATCGCGTGATCGCGCATGACCGACGAGGTCATGGTCGCTCCAGCCAGGTCGCGGACGGCCATGACTTAGACCATTACGCCGATGACCTCGCCGCGGTTACCGCTCATCTTGGCCTGAAGGATGCTATCCATGTCGGTCATTCAACCGGCGGTGGTGAGGTGGTGCGCTATCTGGCCCGGCATAGCGAAAGCAGTGTGGCCAAGGCTGCCATCATCAGCGCTGTTCCTCCACTTATGCTGAAGACTGACGCCAACCCACTCGGTCTGCCCAAGTCCGTGTTCGACGATCTGCAGGCGCAACTCGCCGCCAATCGTTCGGAGTTCTATCGCGCCCTGCCGTCCGGCCCTTTCTATGGCTTCAATCGCCCGGGTGTGAAGTCGTCCGAGGCCATCATCCAGAACTGGTGGCGCCAGGGCATGATGGGGGGCGCCAAGGCCCACTACGACGGCATCGTCGCGTTCTCACAGTCCGATTTCACCGAGGACCTCAAGAAGATCGGGATCCCGGTGTTGGTGATGCACAGCGAGGACGATCAG
>OUNM010309390.1_pt1 | contig 13682 bp, 12 predicted proteins | sample 1769961 | NCBI WGS metagenome assembly OUNM01 (sample SAMEA3914820, study PRJEB12502) | metagenome | biome: forest; material: soil | place: USA | collected 2012-03-12 | depth 0.3 m | reverse complement strand
TCACAGCCCCGATCCTCGGGCCGATCCTGGGCGGCACGATCAGCGACGACTGGTCGTGGCACTGGATCTTCTTCATCAACCTGCCGGTCGCCGCCTTCTGCGCCGCGATGAGCATCCGCCTGTTGCGCCCGGCGGAAACGGCGCTGCAACCGGCGCGGATGGATCGCGTCGGGCTGGTGCTGATGGTGGCATGGATCGCCGCCCTTCAGGTCATGCTCGATCTCGGCCACGACCATGACTGGTTCAACGACAACATGATCGTGACGCTGGCGATCGTCGCGGTGATCGGCTTCGCGCTCTTCTGCGCCTGGGAATTCACCGAGGAGCATCCGGCGGTGGATCTCCGCGTGTTCCGCCATCGCGGCTTCACGGTGAGCGTGGTGGCGCTGGCCTTCGCCTTCGGCACCTTCTTCACCTCGGCGGTCATCATTCCCCAATGGCTCCAGAGCAGCCTCGGCTACACCGCGACATGGGCGGGCTATGCGACGGCCTTCACTGGCGTGTCGGCCGTGCTGATGTCCCCGATCGTGGCGAAGCTCTCCACGAAGGTCGATCCGCGCTTTCTGGTGTGTGGCGGCATCTTCTGGCTGGGCCTCGCATCCCTGCTGCGGGTCCATTGGAACAGCGGGGCGGACTTCTGGACGCTCGCCATTCCGCAGCTGCTTCAGGGCTTCGGCATGCCCTTCTTCTTCGTGCCGGTGACGACGATCGGCCTCAGCGCGGTGCCGGAGGAGGAGATGGCCTCGGCTGCGGGGCTGATGAGCTTCCTGCGGACGATGGCGGCCGCGATCGCGACGTCGATCTCGGTCACCGCGTGGGAGAACGACTCCCGCATCGCGCGCAGCGAACTGGTGGCGAAGCTCCACACCGATCCCACCGCGGCGGCGCTGGCCGACGGCGGCTTCTCGCTGGGACAGGTGCGCGGCACGATCGAGCGCTTCGTCGATCAGGAGAGCCTGGCGCTGGCCACCGACCATATCTTCCTGGTCTCGGCCTTCATCTTCTTTGCCTCCGCCGCCATTATCTGGCTCGCCCCGAAACCGACGCGCGCGATCGCGGCCGGCGCCGCGCATTGAGCGATCCGGCCGCACCGACTCCCCGATGTGTCGGCCGTCAGGCGGAAGGCGTCGCGAATTCGATCCGGACGCCGCCCGGCATGGCGCACATGAAATGGCGCGTCTTGGAGCCTTCGCGCAGCGGCGCGGGGGCAAACTCGATGGCGACGCCGGGGTGCGCGCGAACCCGGTCGAACACCGTCTCAAGCGCCGTCTCGTCGGCCACGGCGATGGCGAGATGATGCAGGCCGATATTCCCGCGCCGGTCGAAGGCGGTGGCGGTCGACGGATCGGCGGCGCGCCACACGGTCACCATGTCCTGCCCGTCGGATACGAAGACGGCGGGATAAGCCGGATTGCGGCCGACGACGTCCCACCCGAGCGCATCGCAGAAGAAGGCCTCCGCTTGCTCCAGGTCGGGTACGGTGATGCCGACATGATGGACGCCGCGCGTGAGTTTATCCGTCATGGTCCATTCTCCTGTTGCTGAACCCGTCGCTGATCGGTCATCGTTTATGCGTGCCGCCGCCCAAAAGAAATTTGCAGGGCGATGTCGATTTCGGGAAGCGTCGTTCGTCGTTCCGATGTCAGGCCGATGCGGCCGGCCGAAACGAGGAGACAGACGATGCGCGTGATGGTGTTCGTGAAAGCCACCGAAGACAGCGAGAAGGGCATCGCTCCCACGCCCGAGACGCTGGAGATGTTCCGGGCGATGGACCAGTTCAATGAGGATCTGGTCAAGGCCGGCGTCTTCGTCGCCGCCGCCGGTCTCAAGCCCAGCGCGGAGGGCAAGCGCGTCGGCTTCGACGGCGCCGGCCGCACGGTCATCGACGGGCCGTTCGCCGAGGCGCGCGAGCTGGTCGCCGGCTTCTGGATCTGGGAGGTCAAGGACATGGACGAGGCGGTCGCCTGGGTGAAGCGCTGCCCCAATCCCATGTCCGGCCCGAGCGAGATCGAGATCCGGCCGTTCTTCGAGGCCGCGGACGTCGCCGACTTTGTCACGCCCGAAGAGCTCGCCAACCCGCGCGACGGGGAGCGCGGGAAGCTCGGCGTCGCCTGATCGCTTGTCTCTCCCGCGGTCCTGGCCGAAAAGGCGTGCATGACCGCGGGCGAGTCACACCGGGCGATCGAAGCGACCTTTCGCATCGAGCGGGCCAGGCTCATCGCCGGCCTGGCCCGGCTGGTGCGCGACATCGATCGTGCCGAGGAACTGGCGCAGGACGCGCTGGTCGTCGCCCTTGCCGAATGGCCGAGGACGGGCGTTCCGGCCAATCCCGGCGGCTGGCTGATGACCACCGCCAAGCGCCGCGCCATCGATGCGATCCGCCGCGACACGATGCGGACGCGCAAGCATCAGGAGATCGCGCGGGAGCTGGACGGCGCGGCCGACGACAGCGCCGAAGCGATCGAGGCAGCGATGGACGACGATCCCGGTGACGAGTTGCTCGGCCTTATCTTCGCCGCCTGCCACCCCGTGCTTTCCGCCGACGCCCGCGCCGCGCTCACGCTGCGCGTCATCGGCGGCCTGACGACCGACGAGATCGCCCGTGCCTTCCTGTCGAGCGAGGCGACGATCGCGCAGCGCATCGTGCGCGCCAAGAAGACGATCGGGAAGGCCGGCCTGAGCTTCGAGGTGCCGCGTTCCGCCGAACGGGCGGCGCGGCTTCCCTCGGTGCTGGAGGTCATCTACCTCATCTTCAACGAGGGCTATGCCGCCACGGCGGGCGACGACCTCGTCCGGCCGGGGCTGTGCCAGGAGGCGCAGCGGCTGGGCCGCATCCTCGCGGGATTGATGCCGGAGGATGCCGAAGTCTTCGGCCTGCTGGCGCTGATGGAGATCCAGGCGTCTCGCCTGTCCGCCCGCGTCGGACCGAACGGCGCCCTCCTGACCCTCACCCAGCAGAATCGCGGGCACTGGGACCAGTTGCTGATCCGCCGGGGCCTCGATGCACTGGCCCGCGCGGAGGCTCTCGGCGGGGACGGCCCCTATGTGCTGCAAGCCGCGCTCGCCGCCTGCCATGCACGCGCGCCGAGGGCGGCCGATACCGACTGGGGACGCATCGCGGCGCTGTACGACCGGCTGCGCGCCGCGATGCCGTCCCCGGTGGTCGATCTCAATCGCGCGGTCGCCTACAGCATGGCGTTCGGGCCCGAAGCGGGCCTGCGGCTGGTGGACGAGATCGCCGACGCCGCGGCCCTGCGCAACTATGCGCCGTTGCCGGCGGCGCGGGGCGACTTCCTGTTTCGCGCCGGCCGCCTGGCGGAGGCCCGCGCCGAATTCGAGGCCGCGGCCAGGCTCACCCGCAACGCGCAGGAAGCAGCCTTCCTGACCGCCCGCGCAGGGGCGTGCGACCCCGATCCGCCGCCCGGCGGATGAAGCGGTGGCCTAGCGCGCCATGCCATCGAGGCCGGCGAGAAAATCGAGCAACAGCCGATTGACCTCGTCCGGCGCCTCCTGCTGCGTCCAATGCCCGACGCCATCGAGGATATGTCGACCCGTGAGGTTCGGCACCAGGCTTTCCATCGCCGCGACATCGGCGGCGAGCATCTGCGGCACGCCGTCGGCCGAACCGGCGATATAGATGGTCGGCTGCCGGATCTTCGCGCCCTGGAGAAACGGCGTGATCGACCAGTTGCGATCGAGGTTGCGATACCAGTTGATCGGCCCCCGGAACCCGGATGCCCGGAACTGCTCCGTGAAGACATCGAGATCGTCCGCCGACAGCCATGCGGGGAGCGTGTCGGGCACGATGAGGTTGTCGACGAGGCGCTCGCCCTTCGCGAAGAAGGCGAACGAGCGGGTATCGCCCGGTCGGTCGCGGAGGCGGTCGCCGCCGGCGGTGTAGAGAATGCCGAGCAGCGATCGACGGATGTCCTGTTCCAGCTCGGCCTCGACGCGGCCGGGTTGCTGGAAATAGGCCTGGTAGAATTCGCGGTCCCGCGTGACGCCCTCGAAGCGCACGGCCGGCCTGGTCGTCCGGCGCGCGACGTAGGGGACGCTCAGCAGGCCCAGCGCGGAAAACACGTCCGGCCGCAGCAGCGCGGCGTGGGCGGCCACGACGCTTCCCCAGTCGTGCCCGATGACGACCGCGCGCTCTTCCCCAAGCGCGGCCACCAACCCGACCAGGTCGCCGGTCAGTTGCGCGATGTCGTAGGCTTCGACCGCGTCCGGTGCGTCGCTTGCGCCGTAGCCACGCTGATCGGGCGCAACGACGCGATAGCCCGCCGCCGCCAGGGCGCCGATCTGGTGGCGCCAGCTGTACGCGCTTTCGGGCCACCCGTGGCAGAGCAGGACGAGCGGGCCGCGCCCCTCCTCGACATAGTGGAGGCGAACGCCATTCGTCTCGACAAAGCCTTCGGTCATCTTCCCCCCTGAAGTCTGTCCGGGCCGGACCCTTTTTCCCGTTATCCCCGCGCGGGGAACCGGGATCAACGAAGCGGTGCTAAGGCTGGAACACCGCCGGCGTTCCCCGCCCCACCATCAGCGAGAGGCGGCCGGCATCCCAGTTGGTGAGGCGGATGCAGCCGTGGCTCTCGGTGCGTCCGATATTCTGCGGCTGGGGCGTGCCGTGGATCCCGTAATGAGGCTTGTTGATGCCGAGCCAGACGACGCCCACCGGCCCTTTCGGCCCCGGCTGGAGGGTCGCCGCCCTGTCGTCCTTCTTCGCATCCCAGAACAGCTTGGGGTCGAAGCGGAATTCCGGATTGTAGGACGCGCCGACGATCTTCCATTCGCCGATCGGCAGGGGATCGTGCTGGCTGCCGGTCGTCACCGGGAACTGCGCGAGCAGCCTGCCGGCGGCGTCATAGGCGGATACCGACCGCGCCGTCCTGGAGACGACCAGCTTTGCCGCCCGCGGCTGGCTCGATCCGACGTTGAGGCCGGCGAGCGTCCGCTTGTAGCCGTCGGGCAGGTTCGCCGGATAGTCGCGGGTCCATGTGGTGGTGTCGGGCACATGGATGACGCCGCCGGCCACGAGTTTCATGGCGGGCGGGTTGAGCGCCGCGAGCGTGGCCGGCGTCGTGTGATAGCGCTCCGCCAGCATGTCGAGCGGATCGGCATAGCCGAGTGAAGGGAGCTTGGCCTGATCTTCCGCGCGCTTCGGTATCGGCCCCGAAAATGGCCCGGCGAGATCCGCGGACGTGAGCGTCACGGTGCGGATGGCGCCGACCGCGCGATACTGGGCGAACATCCGCATCGTCGCGGGATCGAGCGTACCCGTGACCGGCAAGCCCTTCGCCTTCTGGAACCCGGAGAGGGCGAGCTTCAGCGTGCTGCCCGCCTTGCCGTCGACCACCCCCGGCGAGAAGCCGAGATGATCGAGGATCACCTGGACCTGCATGAGCTTGAGGTCCGGCTTCGCACCGGCGGATGGTACGGCCGCCGCGGGATTGGCCATCCCCAGAAGGCCGACCGATAGCAGCAGAAGCCCGTTACGCCGGCTGAACATGCATTCCCTTTTCGCCACGACCCGGCGTTTCACTTGGTTGTTACCGGCGGCGCGGCCCGGCCGGCGGCCCGCTTGTCAGGGCCGCCCGTACCGGCTGTTTTCGTAGGAGATGATCGCGCCGGCATGGTCGCCGAGCGGAATGGCGGCGGTGCCGAAGACGCCGCGCGTTCCATGCGTCCCGATCATGGCGCCGAACTCGCCGTGGATCTGCCTGCCGGGCGTGCCGTCACCGAGGCCCGCGCGCGCCGCATCGACGCTCGTTTCGGTGTTGTGGCTGAGGAGATCGGCCTTCTGTGCGTCCGTCAGGCTCAGGGTGTCCGATGGGCCGGGGCTGACCGTCTGCGCAGGCGCGCCGATCGACCAGCACACCGCGCTCGCGACGATCGCGAGCGCGGACAGGGTGCGCGCCGGCTTCGGATGAAGGGACCAACTCATGCCTGCCATTGAGGCCAGTTCCTCTGAAGCTAGGGTGAATGCCTAGGCCGCGTCGGCGCGACGCGGAAGTTTCCAGTTCGGGCGGATGAAGTGGCAGGTGTAGCCGTGCGGGATCCGCTCCAGATAATCCTGATGCTCGGGCTCCGCTTCCCAGAAGTCACCGACCGGAGAGACCTCGGTCGCCACCTTGCCGGGCCACAGGCCCGACGCCTCGACGTCGGCGATCGTGTCTTCGGCAACGGCCTTCTGCTCCGCGTCGGCGTAGAAGATGGCGGAACGGTAGCTCAGGCCGATGTCGCCGCCCTGCCGGTTCAGCGTCGTCGGGTCGTGGATCTGGAAGAAGAATTCCAGGATCGCGCGATAGCTGGTGCGATCGGGGTCGAAGATGATCTCGATCGCCTCGGCATGGGTGCCGTGGTTGCGATAGGTCGCGTTGGGCACGTTGCCGCCCGAATAGCCGACGCGAGTCGAGACGATCCCGGGCTGCTTGCGGATCAGATCCTGCATGCCCCAGAAACAGCCGCCGGCGAGAACTGCGCGTTGGGTGCTCATGCCGCTTCCTCCACCTGGTCGATATAGGCGCCATAACCTTCCGCTTCCATATCCTCGCGCGCGACGAAGCGGAGCGAGGCGGAGTTGATGCAATAGCGCAGCCCGCCGCGATCGATCGGCCCATCCTCGAAGACATGGCCGAGATGGCTGTCGCCATGCTTCGAGCGCACTTCCGTGCGGATCATGCCGTGGGTCATGTCCCTGAGTTCGGCGACGTTGGCCGGCTCGATCGGCTTGGTGAAGCTCGGCCAGCCGCATCCGGATTCATATTTGTCGGAACTCGCGAACAGGGGCTCGCCCGAGACGATGTCGACATAGATGCCCGGCGACTTGTTGTTGAGATAGGCGCCGGTGCCGGGGCGCTCGGTGCCATTCTGCTGGGTCACGCGATGCTGTTCGGCGGTGAGCGCGGCAACGGCTTCGGCGGTCTTGCGATAGTCGGCCATGGAATGCCTCCTGGGAAATCCGGAAGATGTGGATCGCGCGGGCCAAAATGTCGCAGGGGCCCGCGCCGGTCGAGAGCTTATTCGCCGGGCCGGACGAGGCGGTTACACGCGTCGCCGGGCCGAGGAAGCGGTCGCCACGTCTGAGGGAGCCTAGTTCTGCTGCGGCCAGGGCAAATGGAGGCGGAAGGACTGGCCTTCCGCGGGGAGCGGCGTGGCCCTCACCCCCAACTGCGCGAGCAGGGACGCCACCGCCTCCGCCCGGCGTCGCGGCAGCAGCGGACGTAGCGGCCGGGAGTCCGTGTAGCCCGGCACGCCGATCGTGGTGAAGCCCCAGCGCCGCGCCGCCCAGGCGGACGCTTCGACGGCCCGCTTCGCGCCGGCGCTCAGATCGTCCTCGCCATCGGCGAAGCGGATCGCGGGAACGGGCTGGAGCGGCGGCGTGATCGTCACCGACCAACCCGGTGCCTGCGCCTGCACCCGCTCCTCCAGCGCCTGATAGGTCGAAAGCTCGGCACCGGGGATGCGGACCGCGCGGGCTTGCAGACGCCGATGGCCGCCATCCACCGCGACGCTCGCCGGATCGACCCCCGCCGCCACGCCGGCGAGCCTCGCGAGGACGACATCCTCTCCATGCGTCGAGCGGACGCGCGATGCGTGGATGCCCACGCCCAGCGCGATCACGGCCAGCAGGAGGCTCATCGCGGACATGCCGGCGACGAAGGCGCCCAGCGGGAAGGGCCGTCGCGTAGGGGCGGCGGGGATTTCCCGCGGCAGCGAATATTCCACGACCATCGGCAACGATCCGAGACGCTCGACCGCTTCGGGTTCGGGGGCGGAAGGGTCGTCGTCCATCACCAGCTCGATGTCCGGCGCCTCGTCGGCATCGGGTTCTTCGCGCGGCGTCACCGGCTCCGCCTTGCGCTCCCTCGGGGGCGGGGGAGGGGACGCGGCCGGCTCCGGACGGTCGAGAGGGAAAAGCTCGTGCTGCACGTGGAAGGGGGCCTCGTCGATCAAGAGCGCCCCTTATCCGTGAAGCGCCCATGCCCGCAACTCGGGCCATGCCAGGGCGGAGGGTCGCCGCAGATATCCACAGCTATTGACAACGGTGTCCCACATTCATGGGATCGTCACGGAAATGACGACGGCCCGTCGCCGACGGACCCTAGCGAGCGCCTCCTGTGTCAGTAGCTTTGCGGGCGTGTCATGACCAATCTCTCTGGAAAGTCAGTCAGTAACGGGGGCCTGCCCCGCGGGGTGATGATGAGCGCGCTGGTGGCGCTCAGCCTGCTCCCCACCGCAGCCCATGCGGCGGACGACGCGGCGGCGTCCGCTCCGCAACCCGGCGACATCGTCGTCTCGGGCGAGGCCTATGCGACCGAGCGGGCCATCCGCGCCAAGCGCGACCAGGGCGTCGTCTCCGACACCATTGCGTCGAGCGAGATCGGCTCGCTCCCCGAATTCGGCCTCGGCGAGGCGCTCCAGCGCATCCCCGGCGTGTCCTTCGTCATCAACAACGGCCGCGGCGAAGCGCAGTTCATGACGCTGCGCGGCCTCAACCCCGACTATAATTCGGTGATGCTCGACGGCGTGGTGCTGCCGTCCACCGAAGAGACGCGGCGGCAGGTGTCCTTCGACGTGCTGCCCTCGGTGATCGCGGACCAGGTGACGGTCTACAAGACCTGGTCGGCCGACCTGCCGTCGGACGCGATCGGCGGCGTCACCGATCTCAAGACGCACAGCGCCTTCGACCATCAGGGCTGGTTCACCTCCGGCCACCTCGATTATTCCTATTGGGAGAACCGGCGAAATTTCCACGGCAATCCGCCGTCGGGGCAGGGCGATCTGCTGGTCAGCAAGACCTTCGGCTCCAACGACCAGTTCGGCGTGGTGCTGCTCGGCAGCTATTACGCCCGCGCGTCGAGCTCGCTGAACAGCTATTCGCTGCCTTATTCCTACTACAACTACAACGCCGCGGCGGGCGGCGCGCAGACGGTCAATTCGACCCCGCTGACGCCGGCCACCAGCGTGAAGGGGCTGTTGCCGATCCCGGACCGTCGCCGCTGGTACAGCTACGACAATATGCGCGAGCGGCCGGGCGGCTATGCCAAGTTCGAGTTCGACGATCATCAGCGCTTCCGCGCGCATCTGTCGGGCGGCGTCTTCGAGCACACCAACGACGAGAACCGCTACTCGCAATATCTGAACCGCGGCCCGGCCACCGCCACCATCACGGGGCCGGATCAGGCGACCTTCGCCACCGGCTCGGCCGAGACCGATTACGACCATTACACCCAGTATCGCCGCGTCTGGTTCGCCGAACTGGGCGGCGGCATGGCGATCGACGACGGCACCCGGATCGACGCGCTGTTCAACTATGCATCCAGCCTCTACCGCCAGAACACCACCGAGGACGTTTTCACCACGGCGACCAGCGCCACCTTCGCGCCGGTCTATGTCGGGCAGGTGAGCGGCATCCCCCTGTTCCAGCCGGCCAATCCGGCGGCCTTCGCGGACCCGACCAACTATCTCCAGACCTACCATCTGAACGCGGTCGACCGCAGCACGACGCGCACGCCGCAGTTCCGCATCGACCTAACGCACAATGCCGACCCGACCGCCGAGGGCTTCGGCTACAAGCTCGGCTATGTCCATCGCCAGACGCGGCAAAATTATTTCTACAACGAGTTCCGCCTGAACCCGATCGCGGGCGCGAACATCAATCTGGCGCAGATCGGCCCCTATCTGGGCTCGATCACGCCGGGCGATGCGGCGGGGCTCTCGCTCGCCTTCCTCGATCCGGATGCGGTGGCCGACTATGTCGCCGCGCACCCCGGCTCCTATGTGGCGGCGGCGAGCAATCTCCAGCGCAGCACGCTCAACAATTTCGCGCTGCGCGAGACGGTCGACGCGGGCTATGCCGAGGCGTCCTATCGCACCGGCCCGCTCTACGTGCAGGCGGGCCTGCGCTACGAGCGCAACGGCGAGGACATCACCAACCATGTCCCGGACCCGATCACCAGCACGACCAGCTTCGCCACGGTCAAGACCCAGTCCGACTATGGCAAGCTGCTGCCCGAGATGAACATCAGCTACGACGTCACCCGCACGCTCAAGCTGCGCGGCGCCGTCAGCCGGACGCTGGCCCGCCCGCGCTATTCGGACCTCGCGCAGAACCAGGCGCTGACGCTGTCGGGCACGATCGCCACCGAGACGATCGCGAACCCGAACCTCAGCCCGCGGATGTCGAACAATTACGACTTCTCGATCGAGTTCTACCCGCGCGCCAGCACCGCGCTGTCGGTGGCGCTGTTCCAGAAGGACATCAGCCACGAGATCTTCGCGCTGACGACCACCACCCAGAACACCAAGCTGCCCGGCCAGACCGGCTCCAACTTCACGCTCATCTCCACCACGCCGACCAATGCGGGCGATGCGCGGGTGCGGGGCGTCGAGTTCGGGATCAACCAGGCGCGCCTGCCGATGCTGCCGGGCCGCCTCTCCAACTTCGGCTTCTCGGCCAATGTGACCGCGCTCGACATGGACGCGCCGAGCATCCAGATGTCCGACAAGACGACCTTCCGGAAGCTGCCGCAGCTGCTGGAGTCGCCCAAGTTCATCGCCAACGCGACGCTCTTCTATCGCGAGGGGCGCTTCAGCGGCGAGGCGGCGTTCAACCACACCGGCAAGATGCCGCTCAGCTTCGACACCAACAATGCGGTCAACGACCAGTGGTATCGGGCGACCAACACGCTCGACGCGCAGATCAGCTTCCGCGTGCGCAAGGGCCTCGAGGTGCGGCTCCAGGGCAAGAACCTGACCGACGAGACCAACCAGAAGGTCGTCGGCCCCAGCCAGACGCTCAACTATTCGCTGCTGGACAATGGGCGCGCCTATTATGCCGGCGTGTCGTTCGCATATTGAGGTGATGATGCGCACCCTCGGCCTCCGCTCCGCCCTCGGATCGCTTCTCGCAGGCGTGGCGCTCGCCGCCGCCGCGCCGGCCGGGGCCGCGCCGCCCAGGGACGGGCACAAGCTGCTGGTCGTCTCGGTCGACGGGCTCGACTGGCGCTATCTGCGCGATCGCGACACGCTGGGCCTGCGCATCCCGAACCTCCGCCGGCTGATGGCGACGGGCTGGTCCGCGGATGGGGTGGTGGGGGTGTGGCCGACCATCACCTGGCCCTCGCATACCTCGATCCTGACCGGCGCGCGGCCGGACCAGCACGGCATCCGCGGCAACAGGCGCCCGGCGAGCGAGGGCGGCGACTATTACTGGACGGTCGATCTGCTGAAGCGGGAGCCGCTCTGGGCGTGCGCGGGCAAGGCGGGCCTCACCACCGCGTCGATCACCTGGCCGGTGACGAAGGACGCGGCGATCACCTACAACCTCCCGGAATATTTCCACCGCCGCAACGGCGGCTCGATGGACCTCGCCACCTCGGCCAGCGCCGCGACGCCGGGGCTGGTGGAGGGGATCACGGCGATGTTCCCCTCCTTCGCGCAGCAGTGGATCGACGACCGCACGCGCACGCAGGCGACGCTCTATCTGCTGAAGGCCAAGCAGCCCGATCTGCTGCTCGTCCACCTGGTCGACCTCGACTCCGAGGCGCACGACCGGGGGCCGTTCGCCGCCAATGCCAACGCCGTGCTGGAGCGGACCGACGAGCTGATCGGCGACATGCTGCACGCGCTGCCCGCCGGCTACGACATCGTCGTCACGTCCGATCATGGCTTCGAGCGGCTCGACCATATCGCCAATCCGGGCGTCCTTCTGGCCGAGGCCGGTGGCAAGGGGCGGATCGAGGCGATGGGCGGGATCGTCGTCGCCCGCGATGCCGACGGGGCGGCTTTCCTGCGCGGCCTCGCCGAGAAGGGACAGGAGGGGATCGGCAGGGAAATCCCGCGCGCCGAGCTCCAGCGCTACGCCCCCGAACTGGCGGACGTTGCGGCGGCTTTCGAGCCGGCGGAGCATATCATGTTCGGCAAGGCGACAACGGGGGCCTACCTCACGCCGCCGCCGGAGATTGGCGAGCACGGCTTCTGGCCGCTCCGCCGCGATTATCGCAGCACCTTCATCGAGCAGGGGCCGGGCATCTCCCCCGGCCATGCCCCGGAAATCGAGATGGTGTCGCTCCGGGACCGGCTGGCGAAGCGCCTCGGGATCGCGTGCCCCCGGCCCGAGTGAGCGGGGGCGGATCGCGCGTCACGCCACCGTCACGACCACCTTTCCGATGACGGCCCGCGCGGCGAGGCGGGCGATCGCCTCTCCGCCTTCCGCGAGGGGATAGGTGCGGTCGATGCGCGGGTTGATCTTGCCCTCGGCCCACCACGCCATCAGGCGTTCGACATTGGCGCGATCGCGGGCGGGCTCGCGCATGGCGAACGCGCCCCAGAAGACGCCCCGAACGTCGCAGGACTTGAGCAGCGTGAGATTGAGCGGCAGCTTCGGGATGCCCGCCGGGAAGCCCACCACCAGATAGCGCCCCTCCCAGGCGATCGAGCGCAGCGCGGGCTCGGCATAATCGCCGCCGACCGGATCGTAGATGACGTGCGCGCCGTCCTTGCCGACCGCCTGCTTGAAGGCGTCCGCGAGCTGCTTGGAGGCGTCCTTGTCGAACGGCGCGTGGCCGTAGACGAGCGTGCGGTCGGCGCCGGCGGCCTTCGCGGCCTCGGCCTTCTCCTCGCTCGACACGGCGGCGACGACGGTCGCGCCCAGGGCCTTGCCGATCTCGATCGCCGCGAGCCCGACGCCGCCCGCCGCGCCCAGCACCAGCAGCGTCTCGCCGGCCTGGAGGTTTCCGCGGTCGACCAGCGCGTGGATCGTGGTGGCGTAGGTCATCAGCAGCGCCGCGCCGGCGACTGGATCGCGCCCGTCGGGCAGGGGCACCGCGCGCTGGGCGGGGACGTGGACGCTCTCGGCGAGGCCGCCATGGCCGATCACCGCGAGCATCCGGTCGCCCGGCGCCCAGCCCTGCACGCCGTCCCCGACCGCCTCGACGACGCCGGCGATCTCGCTGCCCGGCGCGAAGGGGCGGGCGGGCTTGAACTGGTATTTGTCCTCGATGATGAGGACGTCGGGATAGTTGATCCCGCACGCCAATACGCGGACGCGCAGTTCGCCGGGCGCGGGTGCGCGGTCGGGCAGCTCGCCCAGCTCCAGCGTCTCGGGGCCACCCGGCGCGCGCGACAGCAATGCCTTCATCTTCGCTTCTCCTTCAGCGCGGGCCGATTGTCAGAGTACCTCGAACAACCCGGCCGCGCCCATGCCGCCGCCGATGCACATCGTGACGACGACATGCTTCGCGCCGCGCCGCTTGCCCTCGATCAACGCATGACCGACCATGCGTGCGCCCGACATGCCATAGGGATGGCCGATCGAGATCGCTCCGCCGTCGACGTTGAGCTTGTCCTCGGGGATGCCGAGCTTGTCGGCGCAGTAAAGCACCTGCACCGCGAACGCCTCGTTGAGCTCCCAAATGCCGATGTCGTCGATGGTCAGGTCGAAGCGCTTGAGCAGCTTGGGCACGGCGAACACCGGGCCGATGCCCATTTCCTCGGGCGCGGTGCCGGCGACGGCCATGCCCATGTACCGGCCGAGCGGGTGGAGCCCGCGCTTCTCGGCGAGCGAGGCTTCCATGACCACGCTGACCGAAGCGCCGTCGGACAGCTGGCTGGCGTTGCCGGCGGTGATGAAGTTGCCCGGACCCTTGACCGGCTCCAGCTTGGCCAGGCCTTCCAGGGTG
>OUNM010168400.1_pt1 | contig 13688 bp, 24 predicted proteins | sample 1769961 | NCBI WGS metagenome assembly OUNM01 (sample SAMEA3914820, study PRJEB12502) | metagenome | biome: forest; material: soil | place: USA | collected 2012-03-12 | depth 0.3 m | reverse complement strand
GCGCAAGTGGCACTTGCGCCGCGCGCGGACATTCATCGCGAATGCCAGTGCCATGGGAAGGCTGTCAATTGTCAATGCAAGCAGACGGGACGGGAAACCTCTCTGCATATCCGTGCTGGCGGCCAGTGCAGCTCAACCCCGAATAGCAACAGCGCAGAATGAAAGCTTGGCCTTAACCACACCAGGTAAGGCACATACACTACGGATAATGACGGCAAGAGATTCCACCGTCCGGTGCGGAATACCGGTACCAACCTTTGCTCGCACACCTTTGGCGTCGTCGTCCCATCAGGTCCGAGAGGAGGGGACAAGCACTTTGGGAGCGCCGTGAACCTGGGGCGGGACTAAGGTTAGAGCCAACCCCGATCGAGAACAGCATTTCGTCAAAGTGGATGTCAAGCGAGGGGGGGGATAGGACGACACCGGTGACCGGGGCCAGAGCTGAGGGCATTACCGGGGTACTTGATCCTGGTCGTCCCGCCTGCGCAAGCGACCTTGTCTTGGTCTCCCACACCACCCACACCCCCATCCACATCGCTCACCCCACAACTCGGTTCTCGACCTTGTGGCTCCGCAGCCGGCGTTGTGCAAGCCTCAGGCCAAGTGCCGTCCGGTCAAGACGTGTTGGTGGGAGCCGCTGAGCTCCCTGCCGCCGCGCTGCCGGCATCGAGACGTCGGCGGCGGGGCATGAATCGAGCTTGGACCGGTGTGGATCTCGATCCCTGCTGCACATCATGCTTTTTTGACATGCGGAAGGAGGAGAGGACGAGAAGAAACAAGCAGGCCGCCGACGGCTGCGGTAGCCATATCCCGACGCGGGCACCGGGACGGGGCTGTCGCCTTGACGGCGTGCAATCCGCCGACCCCAATCCCGCGCTGCCTGCGATGCCTTCTCTAGGCGACAGGAGACGAGGCAAATGACCAGCTCTCCCTGGAATCCGTGCCACGTTTTCGATAAGCGACCTTGGTGAGGGAACTGGGAACATCCCGCGTCCAGGGCACGCGGACGCCTGTACCCCGGACACCGGCCAACCTTGGTCGGATTTGGTAACAAGCAAGGGGGGGGCGGGAGGCACAGGCGACTTTCTGTTCCTTCGACGTCTCTCTCGCTCACACACGCACACACCCGCCATCTCCCTCTCTCTCTCGAAAAGACCCCGGCATTCCCTTCTCGGCCCGCGAAGAACTTTTGTTTCTTCGGCGAAGGGCCGGCTTGGCCCTGGGAGCCAACATCTTCTGGCACGGTTCTCCCACAGTATGCCGGCACAGTTTCTCTTGGTCACAGCACAACTGACCTTTGTCCACTTGGAAGTGTCCCGATCGGTGGAGGGAGGTCCATGCCAGAAAGGCAGGCTATGCCGGATCTGGATGACGCTGCTGGGCTGGGCCTTTTGGACCGTCGCGCCTTGTCCAGCGTCTCGGCCTAGACACACACCCCTCCCCCGAATCCCCGGCCCCCTCTGCGAGAACGCACGGCACGTTCCCAGCAAGGGGACCACCCTGGCCTACCACCTCCCCTTGCCCCGGTACTGGGTACATCCCCCCCCAAGCCGTTGCGAGAACCTCGCATTGGTAGCTTCTACACCACGGACCCTGTTGGGACATGAAATCACGAGAAGAGTGCGAAAGAACCTCTCATGTTGCTTGTCGGCGCATTTCGCGCTGCTTCGTCTCTCGATCTGAGAATCCCACCGCAGACGCCAACAGCCCGGGCCCTGGCCGTGCCTCGACAAGCTTTCGTTGCCTCACTCTCCGGCATTCTGTCCGGCTTCCCTCCGCGTCGGCTTCAAGCTCGAGTGGAACTCGGACTGAAGTTGAACCCAAGCCGGAGAGTCCTTGTCACCCTGGCACCGGGACCTCTTCCCACTGCCAGCCCGACCCGCTTGGTCCTGCTGTGAAGCGGTGACAGTGTGAGATGGATCACGGCTTCTCGTGGTCCTCGCAAGGCACCGTGTCGTGAGTCAACTCGCTGCCTGCCGATTTGCTGCACGCGCGTGCTGTGTTGCTCTGGTCCATTCCTCCCCGAGCCATCCCCCTGCGCGCGCCAGCCGGTTGTCACTGCATCCAGCACGCATCTGGCGGCTCCTGAGACCCCAATTTCCAACCCGACAGCAAAAGGAAAACTTGTGACTCGCTCATCTCGCAGCCTCCCACCTGGTCTCTCAGCCCTCTCGCGCTAAGGGCCCGCCGGCTTCACTGGGGGGGGACTGATCCAGAAAACCCAAGCCTTTCCCACGCCCCGGTCCCGACCGCAGCCCTTTGTCTCGTTGAGCACAAGGTAGCAAGGCACACGAGGCACGAGGAGGCGCAACCCACCCACCCCAGGCTTGTCCCCCAAGTACCGGCACCTTCTTCACTCCTACGGCCAGAGCCGGTTTCATCCATCCCAGAGAGACAAGACAGAACAAAAAGGACAGCCGGCGCCGGCTTGTTCCTTGCACACGCACACGCCCCCCCCCCTCCTCTAAAACAACCCACCCCCAATACCTGGGTTGACAGGGTCCCGAACCCAAAAGCTTCGATATCCAATAATCGGGGGACATCACATTTTGGACGCTGATCGACGCTCCACACCTTGTTCGCGACCGAACCCAAACATCTGGACATCGGGAGCGCAACGGTCAGAAAACATTAAAGCTTGTGCGCCCCCTTGGATGGTGGGCTGCCCTCCGGCGTTGTGGCTTCAGCCTTCTTGAACCTTGACAGCACCACCCGCGACGACGAGCGCTTGGACACTGCCTTGCTCTGATCAACAGGCCGCAACAAGCGTCCAGAAGACGCTGAGCCTCGACGACTTACCGGACCTGTTCGTCTGGACGACACGATCGAGGCAGCGAGCCTAGACACTGCGAGACCAAACCATCGACCACGAAACACCAAGGTCAGGGTTGACGGAGCAGACGCGCTGGTAACGCCCTCGTCGTCGCCGCCGCCGACGCCCCGTCCTGCCTGCGTCACGCCGCTCCAGGGCGCAACGTCGTCAGCGCGAGCAGGAGTATGGGAGCCTCGACCGTGGCCTCGCAGAGACCACTCCCACTTCCGGAAACTCAAAGTACGCGATACCCTACTAGCAATGCTTCTGCAGCCATGTCCACCATCCCAAACAGCAGTCGCTTTGGGGCACGGCCGCCGTCACCTCTCACAGGCGCTGCCCCTCGGCCTTCACCACTGACCCTCTCCTCCCTTCCTGCCCCTTTCTCGTCCAACACCGATGCCACAAATAATATGCCAACTGCACCGCGGACCAGTGTTCTGACTCCCTCAGGAGCAGTATCCGACGGCTTTCCCCCGTCAGGCCCCCACAGCGGCAGCTCGCACTCTTCCCATGCGGGAGGCCCGCCACTCTTCTTCGCCGGCCACATGACGGGCTCTTGGCCGGGGCCAGGGCTGTCACAACCCTCAGCGTACACGTACGCGACTTCAAACTCGGGACCTTCGAGCTCCGGACCCCTCGCTCAGCCGCCATTCAGCCGAGGGACGCTATCATACGGGTCTACCTCGTCACCTTCCCACCAGCACTTCCCCGGCCGCTCTGCCTCGTCGGCTGCGAACGGAGACGGCCTCCCAGCGCCGCAGTCGTACCAGGACCAGCAAGGTTTTGGGAACTCTGTCGGTTCTGGAGCCAGCGGAGGAGGAGGCATCGGGTCGCCTCTAGGCGCCCACGCGGGATCCCAACCCTCTGGACTCGCCCAGCCCTTGCTCGGCAACACGTCTCCAACCGCAACGCGTCACCACTCGGTATCAGGGCAGAGCACATCAGGAGGACAGGCCACAGCCCAAGACGCGGGAGCCGCCTACCGCCAACCACCCACACCGACAAGCTATTACCCTCAAACCTCGGCGCCGCAAAGCAACCCTCCCTTCCCCTCGTACAACTCGCCCGTGACACAGCCGTCGCCCACTACAACCTCGACAATCACCTCCTCGGGCGCCATCCCGCGAGGAAGCAGCTCGATTCCCGCCATGGCCCCCCCGCTACAATACCCAGGCGCCGCGCGCACCCACGGGGTCCCGTCCATGGCCTCGTACGCCTCGTACAGCCCGATTCCCGGCCCGGTGCTGAGCAACATGCACCATCCGGGCGCGCCGCTGTCCATGGTGGGCGGCATGCCGGGTCTGCCCAGCTACAACCACCACCACACGGGCCTGTCGCCGCACCACCCGCACCACTTGTATGTCCACCACCCGGGCGGGCCCTCGCCGCAGTCGGAGCGGCCCTTCAAGTGCAACGAGTGCACGCAGGCTTTCAACCGCAATCACGACCTGAAGCGCCACCAGCGCATCCACCTGGCCATCAAGCCGTTTGGGTGTGACGACTGCGAGAAGCGCTTCTCGAGAAAGGACGCGCTCAAGGTACATTCGCACCCCCTTCCTCCACTTCTGTTGAATTTTGTGTATTAACAGTAGTATACAGCGCCATCGACTCGTCAAGGGATGCGGCGGCGGCAGCGGCAACGGCAACGGCGGCGGTGGGTCCCCCCCCGATGGCAGCAGGAGCGGCGGCGGCGGCGGCAACAATGACGATGCCTTGAACGATCGCGGCGGGGCAGACAGGGACAGCAGTCCCCGGTCGGGGAAGAGGGACTGAAGAATTAACCCGACGCCATCAACCGAACGAAACCGAGACACAGCTCTCTTAGGGTACGCCGACCGATGGCACGACAGCTAATCAAATCTCCCGTACTATCCTTCCTCGGAAGAAAACAGGGCACCAAAACAATCAACTTAATCCACGGGTCATGTTTTTCTCGGCGCCGAGGAGAACGGGGGGACACAACCACTACAACACATTATTTTTATTATTATTTGGTTTGGGGGTTGGAAGGAGAATTGGGGCTTTGGGATATATTATACGGAAGTGGCGTCAACAACAACCTGAACATTACGAGGGAGCTTTAAGATGGGAAGAAGGGAAAAGCCCGATTGTGGGCAACATCATCAACGTCATCTGGTCGGGCAGGGAAGGGTCAGACGGGAGTGAGGGGCGCTGGTTTTTTTTGCACTGTGGTTTGTTTTAAAGTCTGTTGATGTGTTGTCATTTGTTGCTTCCGTTGTTCTGATTGTTGTTGCTGTGTTTTTATCTTGATACCACTTGGTCGTCTTCTTTTTGGCTCGGGCTTGTTTTTGGGATAGGGTTTTGAATTTGTCTCGCCTCCCCTTGCGTGCCTCCTTACGGGGTTCTGCTGTCACATGGTATTTTGTTTACTGCTACATCTCGGGGGTACTATATACGTGGTTGTGGGTGGGAAATAGGAGGAGTGTGCTTTACCATTTTATTGTTACCCAGCTGTGTTTAGTCCTTTGGTCCATAACGGCTGCGGTATGGATGCTTCTTGTGGGAGAAACGGGTGCAGATTTGGACTCCGGTTTCCAAGAATAATGACCGTGTGCCTGCCTGGTGGGAGGCTGAGCTCTTACTGTCCAAGAACTTTGCCCACCGTGCTGTTTTCGGACTCGAGACGGGTGCTTCGGCAGGGAACATTGCGTTTAGCCTTGTTCTCGGACTCGCTCATATTCTTTACACAGACCGCCCCGGGAAGAAGCCTTTCCTGTGAGGAAGGTGTTTGACGGGGTACAAACAGCCCCCTTGAGGAATGTGCTTCTTGCTTCCTGGTCCCGGGATGGCCTTCGGCCACACCTTCTGTTCTGATTGTTGGCATCGCGGGAACATACTTCTGTCCTGTCAGTCCATTCATGATGTGGATGCCATCACCCCGGGGCGATCGGATCACGGCCGATGTGTCAGCGCATGGACCCGGAAACGGGAGAGAGGCGTGGAGGGGGGTGGTTCTGTCACTCAAAACAACCAATCCAGGGCTCGCCGGTGTCCGGCATCCCTTCTTCTGGCAGCACCTACAGCTGACGTCGGGTCCTACAGTACCTACACCGGATCGAGGTGACCAGAGGCGCTCAGCTGGGAAAAGCGAGGTGGTACGACGTAACACAAGCACATTTTCTACCCGCCCGCCGGCAACAGGATGTGAGAGACGGACGCCAGCCCGCGCGTTTGCCATGCATGACAGGCAAGCCGCAGACCCACCAGGGTTGGACGGCCCTTTGGGGTTTGCTTTTTTGGTCTTCCCCATCTGCAGCATATCCCTCGACGAGGGCCGCTCCGGCAGAGACAAAGTCGGGCATGCCGGTGCGGCTGAGGCGTTTCCATGGCTGTGTTCTTTTTGGCGAAGACTTCCAGTCAACTCAACCAGGTTCCAGAGCTCGACAGGAAACGGCTGACAGGTGCGGGACGGCAGTGCGTCCTCGAGCAGGCATGCGAGAGACGGGCGCAGACAGGTAACAGTCCCCGAAGGTTTTCGCTGGCCAGCGCGCTTTTGCGGGGGTGGTGGCTAACGTTAATTAGAGGGGGGACAGGATCGAAAAGCCAGGTTCCTCGGGGAGGGGCGTGGCATGCGTTCTGGCCTGCAACTTGCAGCTCAGCCCACCCGGATCAGGAAAGGGGCGGATGTTGCGTTGCGCCCGTGTTTTGTCGAGCCTGCCGGGCCATGCTATGCCATGCCGCCTTGAGGAAAACGTGCAAGGTTGGGGACAACGTTACCGCATCCCGGTGATAGATGCATGCATGTCTGTCTTCCGTGCCGGTCAGTACATGAGTAAGACACGATGCCAAGGACGGAACATGCAGAAGGAAAGGGGAAGGCGGACAAGGTGTTTGGTTGTCGTCGTGGTCCACTTGCTGCCCGGTCTCGGGTCATCGTCATTGCTGTTTGCTTCTTCGTTGTGCCCAATGAAGAGCCCCATCTTCAACCATCGTCACCACAGCCGTCAGGGCGGTCTGTCCAAATCTCGAGCTGACGGCTGAGACAGAGAGACGACATGCTGCTGCTGAGATTACAAGTCACCATTGGACAACGTCTGCCTTCTCACCGAGGAGGGGTGGAGCTACCACCGGTGTTGGTGAGAGGGCGGAGTGCTGCCAAGGCTGTCGACCAGCTTTGGCCACCGAGTCGCCAAGTGGCGAAGGGTTGCCTCTGTCGATGCTCTCGAATAGGTAACTCACGTTAGCACACGTCCTGGATATCGAGGCTCTAGCACTTAGCTGACTTGGGCTAACTTTAGAGAGACGAGACAAGAAAACCATGTGAGTGTGGTCCCTTGACCTCACGGCAGATTCTCTGATCGAGCCTCAGGAACCTTCATCAAAGTGGAACACACTCTGACTCGTCTCAAGGCTCGCAACGGCCAAGGAAAGAGGGTAGTCACGGAGCTCGAGGCGAGGTCGGCAGACTCGAAGCTCGATTTTTGTCCAGACTTTGGATGGCATGATGGCGAATCGGTTCCACAGGCTTGGTTGCCCGAGACTTGGTCTTCGGGATTTATCGGCCTGTGTAGCCAACGGTGGGCAGCAATCTCAAGAATCCTAGGTAAGCTTGCGACCTGTTCCGGGACTTTCGAGGTTTGTTTTTACAGACACCATTTCCTGCTCGTGGGTACGAAGCCAAAGTGTTGGCCCTTTCTTTTCACGAAATATGGACCGAGGGCGCCGGCCGGGTGATGTTGACTGACAGAGGATGGCGTTAGAGTAAAATGCGTCATCAGTGCGACGTTGCCGGTGGCTCTTTGATGACGATAGCCAGCTGGTGGCCCCTCGACGTTGCCTCGGACCAGTGCCACAGCGTCGAGCAGAGTCAGGACGGCCGGCGTAAGTGCAATACACGCGGCTATCCGAGACCGATGCTGCTCTCGCTAGCGGCGGCTGCCGGATCGATCGGGTGCTGACGTTGAAATAGGCTCGCCTTAATCAATGCCAATGCCGTTACATGCGGGTCTTGCTGTCGCAATATACGACCCTTCGGCGCCAGGGGGCACAGTCCTGCAGGCAGCGCTGGCGCTGGCGCGCGTGTGTTGGCACATCCGAAAAGGGGAGGCAGGCAGCAGATCGTTATCTTGCCCGCGGGTAAATGGCCGAGACGCAGCTCCCGCAATCCCGCAATCCCGCCTCGCCTCGTACAGCAGACGGTGACCCTGGGTCCCGCAGAGACGCGCAGGAACTCAAAGGGACGGTGAGAGAGGCGAGACGGTAGGCGCGTGAGATGGTAAGAGGTGATATGGTGAGATTGTGAGACGACGGTCCCGGTGTGGCCAAGCAAGCACCTTCGCACAGTCCTCAATATTCATGGTTGCTGACACGGCTCACAGTCTCTCGGACAACTCTCAGCAACTCTCAGAAACTCCCAGCCACCCCCTCCCACCCATCGTCTCGCAACTGTTCCTGGGAGTCAAAGCGATGTTCTGGCTGCCGAGTTGCTATCAAGCTGTTGTGCTGGCATTGCCATCCCGTTATGCCCCAATCGATCAAGACAACACTCTTACTGCCAGTGTAGAGTTGCCAGCGACACCAAGGCTCTACGGAGCGTGTCGTCCGTCTGTGGCAGGCAAACTTCATGTGGTGTGGACAGTGTTATGGTTCTGTAACCTGTCTTGTTTGAGGCAGGAGTTCGGGATAAGACCTTTTCTCTTGATGTGGTAATTTGTTGTTAAAGATAATTGATCAAGGGGATGGCCAAGTTGCTCACTTGAGCTCGATTTGGTTGCAAAGACCGAATGAAGTCAACAGGCAAGGAATACACCAGAGAGGCAGCAGCAGAGAAGGGCCGCAAGTGGGGCGTTAGCGGCCCACCACCCAGGCAGTACCGGTACCCCGCATGGTCCGTGCTCACTCAAGAACACAGAGCTGGAAAGTGCGAGGAAAGAGCGGAATGAGCGTGGAAGCAGCGGGTTTCTCGATGAATCAAGCTCTCTCGGATTAAGCTGCTTGGGGTCACCAAGGCCACTCTTTCTGTGTCAAGTTGGACCCGCTAGACTCGTTGCCGATACGTCGGTAACCTTAACGTCAGGCGCGAGACACCAAGTGGCGCTGACCCGCTCGTCCCGCGCCGCAGATGAGCAAGTTTCCCATGGATGCCGAGCACATATTTTGATCGTGACACCGGCACGCCTGATCTCCTCCTTCACTCTCGTTTCATCCCAGAATCAGACATCTTGGCGACTCGGCGATTGTTGGCACTCTGTGAGATACAAGAGTCCACGCCTCGCCCTTCCCGCAGGCGACTCCCGGGCAAACGCCAGCATCGGTCTTCATCACCCCCACGCGGCGGCTAAACGGCAATTGACTAGCCACTCGACGACAGAGCTACAAGAGCAACTCAAAGTGCCGCGACAGACAAACAGACACCTGCAAACCCCCAACTCGAGGATTCGACACAGCCTCGCACACACATGGACTCACCCCTCCTCTTCCCAAGACACGACAGCATGGACGACATGGACATGGGCACCGGCGACTCCTCCTCCTCCAGCGGCATGATGGCGTCCGTCTTCCAGACCTCGATGGCCACCTCGCTCTACTCAAGCCGCTGGACCCCAAACAGCACGGGCGCGTACGCGGGGACGTGCATCTTCCTCATCGTGCTCGCGGCGCTCTTCCGCGGGCTGCTGGCGCTCAAGGCGTGGCAGGAGGCGCGTTGGCTGGACCGCGAGCTCAACCGCCGCTACGTCGTCGTCCAGGGCAAGCCGGCTCTGCCCGAGTCCCTGAGCCGCGACTCGCTGGCCAAGCACATGACCATGGTGCTGAGCGAGAACGGCGTCGAGGAGACCGTCGTGGTCGTGGGGAAGCGGACGACCACCCGTGCGCGGCCGTGGCGGTTGAGTGTCGATCCCGTGCGGGCCGTCATCGATACTGTGATTGCGGGCGTCGGGTACCTTCTGTGAGTTTTCTCCCCTTTCTTCTTGCCTGGCCTGCTGCAAGCTGTGAAGGCTAACATGGCGCGCCTGTAGCATGTTGGCTGTCATGACCATGAATGTGGGGTACTTCCTCTCCATCCTCGGCGGCACGTTCCTGGGGAGTCTACTCGTGGGGAGGTTTCTCGCGGCTACTGAGCAACACTAGATGCGTAGCATCCGGAGGTTCAAAGACGGCAGGCCGCAGTGGTTTTTTTGGATAATGATACCATGATGGCTGGGAGTTACGGGTAAAAAGGTTCTGAGGGTCTTGTATGTACTGTTATTTTACTTGGTGAGAATATGGGACTGGCTGAAGAATAACTTGGCTGACGGGCGTCGATGCTGGAGCTGTCTTTTTCTTGCTCCTGATCGTTGCGCGCGATGCTCAGCATCGACAAAGTCGGGGCCAGTGTCATCACCATCACCTCAGATGCCGCTGTTAGTGCTGAGCCAACGGCAATGTACTGGTACTTCTGCGTCAAAACCCGCGCTAGCGCAGAAAACTTGCTCAAACCCACGCAACCCAACCAAAGCTCCCCCACCCCTGCCAAGTAATCACCACCCCGATCCGGATCCGGATCCGGACACCAGTCTGACGGCGCCGGCGCCGGAAACTCCACTCGTGCCCCGGACGGAGATTTGTGTCGGGCCGGCAGATGGTTTGACACACACATTAAACATAGACGCCTTCGATTACAAGGCGATTCGGCGAGAGAAAACGCACATCACCAACTGGCCTTTTCCACCGCCTCTCGATGTAACTTGACCACGACACTGGCCACCACCGGTTGGAGTTCAGTATTGACGACAGCAATGTGCTACGAACAGATCCAGCGCGTTCAGCCAGAACGTTGCCTGTCTCAGGATCGCCATCCGTCCATCGCAAACAAACAATTCACATGCATCCAAGACAAGGAGACAGCCAGAGCCGAGTCCTGCATCCGCGTGCAGGGCACACAAAGATGCTGTCCTCGGCAGCGCTCGGAATCACCAGCCGAGCCCAATGTCTCGGGACGTCGGCAACACACGTACAAAATCCATAGGACGATATGTGTCCGATCAAAGGCGCCACCCTCGTTTCCCTCTGGGCCCCTAGCCGTCCGTCATGTCACCGACGAGCGACTCCCAAAAATAGAGTTTCACGCTCATTTGTGTGTGGCGTCTTTGGTAGGCATTGAGTGCGGTTCATTGCGGAAGATGTAGGCCATGAAGGATCTCCACCGGTCTCTCATCCGGGCCAAGTCGCAGGGACTCGTCCAGGCAACTCCCAACAAGCCTCTCCCGACAGCCCGGAACCGACTCGGCAGCCTAACCCCCAAGCAGGCTAAACTCGCCCGCAACAGGCAGAGCACGGCAGTGCAGTGTGTTCAACACAGTAGAACAACGCCCCTCCCCCCTCTTCGTAAAGTTCGGGTGTCGTGTCGTGTATCTCGTCACATGCCATGTTCACTACACTGTCGTTGTCGCCGCTGCCCACCACCCAAACCTATCCTGCCCTCCCAGCCAAGAATCACCAAACCGTACACAACTTCAAACAGACTCTCAATGTCTACCTCGCACCTCCCTTCCCAGCAAGCCCAAGCACAAAACAGGTCCAGCAAAAAAGCGATCACAATGATGTAACAGCCCGCCGCCCCATCCAAGCCCGTTCCAAAAAGGCAATCCCATCCCAATCCGGAAATCCCGCAAAAACGCATGTAAGTGCGCTGTCGAGCCTGTATCCCCCTGGCGATGGGCGCCGCACCCCGCGTCCACAGCCAGGGGGCGTCGTTTCTCCCACGCCGCCGCCGATCGTGGATTGTGTGGCGTCGCGCACATGGGCATGGCTCGCGTGGCTCGCATGGCAGTCGCATGGATGGCATGGCATGGAGGCTCGCATTGCACATGTACATGGATGTGGCGGGCCATGGGCCGAGGCCGAATCGATCGATGCTTACCTTGAGACGACGCCGTGGCTGGATGTATGCCAAAGTTTGTTTTCTTATTAGGGACGGGGATAGCACATGAACAAAATACTTACAATAGGTAGTTGACTTAACTGTAGGTGCGCGTGACGATACAGACAGGGCGGTGCGTCAGATACTTTCTTTTTTATTCTGTGTCTTCCTCCGTGGGACATTTACCGACTCGATCGTCCAACATGCAGTTGACACCATCAAAGTCACCACTCCGATGGCGAAGACTGCCCGAGGTGAAGAGGGCCGTAATTCATAGTGGTAACGATCATCTCGGATCTGGATTCGGAAAGAAAACGAAAGAGCCAAGACAGCGCAGAAAAGATCAAATATTATTCATTCGTCAGCCAGCTTCTCGTGTCCCCTCTCGGCTCGTGGGATGAATTCATCGTTGGTCATTAACTTCATCCTGCCACCACAACCCGGAAAGACCAAAAGCAACGACAATCCACCGAGCAGCCAGCCACTACTCAGACACCGGTGAACCTCCCAAAGCAAGTGCAGACACAGCCGACGCCTGTCAGGCGCACGCTGACCACCCCTCCTGAGCCGCGTGCTGATGAGATTCGTTTCCTTTAGCCCCCTCCAGCCCTCAAGGACCAAGATGTTCTGTCCCCGTTCACCGTTTGTACACACAAAGGACCACGGATGGCTCCTCCTCGCCACCTGCGACCGTGTGTTGCGGCAGGATCCGCGCGCGACCATCGACTTTCGTGCTGGGGAGATGGAGTTGAAATGTGGCGCCGCGAATAGCAGCGCAAGCCAGGGTAAGACGGTCCGAAGAGATTGTAAAGAAGATGGAATGAGCAGCAGACATCCCAAAGAAACGCCAAGACCAAACGGGCCTCGGAAATGCGAGGCCGTCCCAAAGATGTCGACCGAAAAATGACGATTCACAAATGCATTAGAGTATTGGGTATTTTGGCGCACGAGCTGAAGTCATGATGGAAGTCGACGCGGAGATGCTTAGGACTGGTGACCAGCGTGCTGCTGGAGGCCCGATGGCGGCATGTACTGGCCCCCCCGTTGCTGTTGCACGTAGCCGTAGGCGAGCGCTTGCTGGGGGTCCATCCCGACGCTGGGCATGTAGCTGGGAGGCAGGTGGCTCTGCGGCATCCCGGGCCGGCTCTGCTGCGGTGGCAGGTGAGCGTTGCTGGGCTCCTCTGGGGAGTCGACGGCGTTCGAATCGTCCACGCCGTTGTCGCCGGCGGGAGGCTCGGGCGCGTTCAGGCAAGCCTGGAACCGGGAGTCAGAGAGGGGCGGTGAGGATGCACACGACACGGAACCCGTGTCGCTTGTGCGGTGGGGAATGACCTACCTGAATCAGGTTCTTGCCCTCGGCCTTTGTGACGAGAGGTTGCAGCTTGGGGGTGGTGAACGTGTAGACGAGGCCGGTCTCCGACACGACGAGGAGCAGGACTTGGGTGCCCGTCAAGACGGAAAGCTCGTAGGCCTGATGCATCCAAAGAAATTTGTGTCAGCGAGACTGCTCCTGGGTCGAAAGGAACAGACAGCGACGGACAGCACAGCGGACGCGACGAAGGTTGCTCCGCCGCCGCCGACGGTGTCTGGGCTCGGATGACGAGGGGAGGGGGCGAGAACAACAAACCTTCTTCATGATGCCGGCCTTGCGCTTGGAGAAGGTGATGTGGCGACGCGACTTGTCGCTGATGAACTTGATCTCGATCTTGCGGCGCTCGCGGCCGCCCTTCTCGTCGTCGTCATCGTCGTCGTCGGCAGCGCTGGGGCGGGCGCGCTTGATGCCGCGACTCTCGACGGGAGCATTGCCATTGCCGACGGAATGCGCGTCGTCGAGGTCGTTGGGCGAGGTGTGGTCGTGTTGGTCAGTGATGTCGGCCATTTTGCCGTTCGGGTATCACGAAAGACGAAAAAGGTAAAATGGTGGAGATGCTGTTTTGAGCGTTGTGCCGATGGCCTAGACTTGATCTGGCGTTGAGCGGAGAGGTCGCCTTTTGTCGCAGAAACCTGGTTGGG
>OUNM010274968.1_pt1 | contig 13694 bp, 9 predicted proteins | sample 1769961 | NCBI WGS metagenome assembly OUNM01 (sample SAMEA3914820, study PRJEB12502) | metagenome | biome: forest; material: soil | place: USA | collected 2012-03-12 | depth 0.3 m | reverse complement strand
GCCCGTTGCGTTTCCGAGAACGTGGGACAGCCGGGGACGCTCCGCGCATGTCGCGAGGACCGTCACGTCGAGGGCGTTCGTTTTCTGATGATGAACGGAGAGCTTGGCAACGCCCACGACGCCCGCGTCGACGCGATATCGATCACCCCGCTCTGCAGTCTGGCACCAGATGAGCCTATGGATTCTGGACAGCACGCTCACTGTGAGCGGCGTGATCCGACCGTGGGAGGTGCTTCTGCATCGACAAGTTGGTGTCAGCCTCCACGTCGACTGGTCGAACGGCGCAAAGTTCTCCGTCGTCGACGCGGAGTCGGCGATGCTGACCATCACGCCGGTGACGAAGACCAGCGAGGTCATGGACGACGACTGACGGCGTGAACGCAGCCGCTGAGCGCCGCAGCGGAGCGGCCGAAGGCCTCGCGCGCTCGCTCCCGCCCACTCGCCTTCGGCTCGCGGTCGTGCTCCCATTCAGGACCACCGTGGACAAGACACTGAAGGATGCGCTTCGGGCCATCACCGAGCCGCCCGAGGCCGCGCCCACCGTCGGCTTCGATCTCGAGGTCGTCTCCGGGCCCGACCAGGGGAAGCGACTCGGCATCGGCGGCATCGGCAGCGCACGCGTTCTCGTCGGAACCAGCCCCGTCTGCGATCTCGTCCTCACCGACGAGCGCGTCTCGCGACGCCACCTTGGGCTCTCGATCGAAGGCACCACGCTCCGCGTCGACGATCTCCAGTCGACCAACGGCACCTTCGCCAACGAGATCCGCATCGCCGGCGCCTTCCTGCACGGCGGCGAGACCATCACCATCGGCAAGACGCTCCTCCTCGTCACGCTCGTCGCCGCGGCTGAAGGCGCGCAGAACGAGAAGCTCACGCGCGCCGTCAGCTTCGGCCGCGTCCTCGGCACCTCCCCCAAGATGCAGCGCGTCTACGCGTTCGCGCGCAAGATCGCCGCGTCCGACATCTCGTGCACCATCGAAGGCGAGACCGGCACCGGCAAGGAGCAGCTCGCCGAGGCCATCCACGACGAGAGCAAGCGCGCCAAGGGCCCGTTCATCGTCTTCGACTGCACCGCGCTCCCCGGCACCCTCATGGAGTCGGCCCTCTTCGGCCACGAGAAGGGCTCCTTCACCGGAGCGTCCGCGACACGTCGCGGCGTCTTCGAGCAGGCCGACGGCGGCACGCTCTTCATCGACGAGATCGGCGACCTCGACATCTCTCTCCAGCCGAAGCTCCTTCGCGCCATCCAGCGCGGCGAGACCCAGCGCGTCGGCGGCAACGGATGGATCAAGAGCAACGTCCGCATCCTCGCCGCCACGCGTCGCGATCTCGATCACGAGGTCCAGGAGGGACGCTTCCGCGACGACCTCTTCTTCCGTCTCGCCGTTGCGCGCATCGAGCTGCCGCCGCTTCGCGAGCGCGGCGCCGACGTCGAGTTCCTCGCGCGCGCGTTCTGGGCATCGCTCGGTCCGAGCGCCGGTCCGTTCCCGACCGAGTTCCTCACTCGCTACCGCGGTCACACCTGGCCCGGTAACGTCCGCGAGCTCCTCAACACAGTCGTTCGCTGGCAGGCGCTCGGCGAGATGGGCCTCGGCGATCAGCAGATCGCGGAGCCGCCGCCCGAGTCGCTCGCGTCGGCTCCGGCCGGCAGCGCAGGCACTGCGAGCACCGCGACGGAGACCGCCTCCGCCGCAGTCTCCGCCTCCGCCTCCGGCGGAGGCGACATCGTCGAGCGCCTCATTCGCGATGCCGTCCCGTTCTCGAAGGCCCGCCAGCTCGCCGCGCTCGAGTTCGAGCGCCGCTACGTGACGCGCATCCTCGAGAGCTTCGGCGGCAACGTCACGAAGGCCGCGCAGGCCTCGGGCATCGGGCGCCGCTACTTCCACATGCTGCTCGCGAAGATCGAGGACACCGAGAAGCCGTAGCTCCCGCGCGCGCGCAGCCAGTGGGAACCAACGCTTCCATCCGGAACCGTCAGTTCCGCCGCGCGTTCATGCGTCTCCACGCATATACGCGCAACTCCCCATTTTCACGGCACTTCGTCGGTGGATCGACCGACCGGACATGCCGGCACCGCCGTTGCAGCGCTCTCCCTTGCGCGATCCGCCCGCGCCAACCAGGGAGCTCACCTTGCACCGTCACCTCCGCTTCTCGTCGTACGTCCTCTCCTCTCTCGTGATCGCCTCTGCCCTCGTCGGCTGTGGATCGCAGAGCGACGACGCAGGCCCCGCGGCATCCGGACCGCCGCCCAGTGAAGCCGTCGTCTTCGTCGCGTCGGCCGACACGAAGGCGGACCTCGGCATCACGAAGTGGGGATTCGCGACGGACACCGATGGCGACCTCATGACGTATCGCGGCTACAGCGACACGAACGAGGTGCTCGCCACCGTCGTGCAGAAGCTCGATCGAAGCGATCCGAACAAGTACCACTTCACGTTGACGATGACCGGCCCCAAGGACTCTGCGTCGGAGAAGATCGACTTCTCGGCGCATCCCTCGGACGACGGCAAGGACGCGATCCTCGTCACGCTCGTCACCGAGAACACGTTCGACGAAGGCACCGTGCCGAGCCGTGTGCTCGCGCACTTCAAGGCGGACGCCGGTCAGCGCGCCAACACGACGATCGGCTCCGGCTCGCTCACCGGAAAGAGCCGTCCGCTCGACGGCAACTCGCTCGTCACGGCGTGCAGCGACACCGTGAACCGCTGCCAGACCGAGCTCATCGACTCACGCATCGCAGCATCGGCAGCGTCAGGCGACTGTGGCTTGCTCAAGCTGGTCGGGCAGCCGCTCCTCGCCACGATCGTCGGCGCAGGCGCCGGCGCGCTCGCGACGATCTGGGGCGGGCCGACCGCTCTCGTCGGTGGCGCGGTGGGCGGCGGCGCGGCGCTCGTCGGATCCGGCGCAGCCGCCGCGACGCAGTGCATCGCGAGCCGCCGCGACGCGACGACGGCCGCCGCGGACCTGAAGAAGTGCCAGGACATGGCCGCCTCCTGCCCCAAGTAGGGCCCCGAAGTCGGTCGGTCACGACCGTTGCATAATGCATCGGTCTCGGCGAGCTAGCGCGGTGCCCACTGACACGCGCGGCTCGCCGACGTGAGGACGGCTCGCAGACCGGCGCTCGGCTGCGAGCGGTCGAGCGTGCAGAGCGCGTCGCTGTACGGGACCGTTCGGCCCTCTTCGCCGTCGCATCGGCAGAGGCCCGGGCCCGGCTTCGAGCAGTCGATCTCGAAGTGGAGATCGCCACAATCTGCCCAGAAAAAGCAGGTCGGAGCGTTCCCGGTGAGCGAGATCTTGGTGCATGCCGCGGGGTCCTTCAGGAGCCCGACCGCGCGCGCTCCCAGAGGCTTGCCGCACCACGTCGGATCGACGCTCGCCGAAGCAGCGGCGACCTGTGCGCTCGCCCGTGCGCGCGTGCGTGCGACCCATGCCCCATCGGCCACGAGGAGCGCGACGCCGGCGACGGCGAGCACGCCGGGGGTGATCTCCTTCGCGCGAGACATGATCGTCTCCTCTATCTAAACGGAGCGCCCACGCGCCGCTACTCACGATAGGCTCGGCAACGCATGAACAAGCATCGCTTGGTGGTGGGGGCGTTCGGTGCAGTTGGGTTCATGGCGGCGGTCATCGCTGCCTCGTACGGATGCTCGTCATCCGACAAGGGGTCGAGCGGCGCGACCGACGACACCGACTCGGGACCGATCGTGCGCCCCGACTCGAGCATGCCCGACAACACCGTCGACAGCGGCGGCATGGACGCCGCGACGCAGGTCTTCAAGGCGTACGCCACCATCACGAGCACCTCGCTCGCCGGCGCCGTCGCGAACGGACAGGCCACGTTCACCGAGCAGAACGGCGAGGTCACCGTCGTCGTCGACATGACGTCCGCCGAGCCGACCAGCGTGATGCACGGCATGCACATCCACAACGGCAATTCGTGCGCCGACAACGACAGCGGCGTCGACGGCGGCATCGTCAACGCCGGCGCGGCAGGACCGCACTGGAATCCGACCGACGCCGGTCACGGCTATCCCACGTCGGCGGTCCATCACGCGGGCGACATGGGCAACATCTCGATCGGCCCCGACGGCAAGGGCACCCTCACGCTCATGTCGAAGGAGTGGACCGTCCAGCCGGGACCGAAGTCGGTCGTCGGTCACGCGCTCATCTTCCACATCCGCCAGGACGACGGCATGTCCCAGCCGGTCGGCGATGCCGGCACGCGTCCGGGCTGCGGTCTCATCAGCACCACGCCTCCGCCTCCGCCGAGCGCGTGCCTCGACGACACGCTCGCGGGCGCCGCGCCGATGTGCGCAGCTCAGTGCACCACGCAGTGCGCGACGATCAACGCGAACTTCAAGAAGGGCGTCGCCGCCGACGCCGTGAAGAACCTCACCGGCGCCGTGTGCACGGCGAACACGGCCGGCACGACCACCAGCGCGTCCGTGGCCAAGGCCTGCGCCGATCCCACGGCAAAAGCGTTCTGCGATGCGCTCGTCGCGGGCGGCTGTGACGCCGTGAACTTCCCGTCGTTCGCAGCGCAGTGCCTCACGCTCACGAACGGCCTGTCCGGCACCGGAACGGGCGCTGCGGCAACGCTCGGTCGCAAGGCGCTCTACGACTGCATCAACAACGATGCGGTTCGCGATTGCACGACGTGCCAGGACTTCGTGAAGGGCACGAACTGATCTAGCGCTACGTTTCACACGCATTTCATCCGGGGCTCACGCCGCAGCACAGCCGTGCTGTGAGCATCGAGCGGATGAAGATCGACCGTCGCCGCTTTCTCGGAATGGGGCTCGCTTCGATGGGGCTCGCCTCGGCGGGCTGCGCGAATGGCGCGCGCGCGAAGGAGCCGCGCTCGGTGGCGCGCCTCGGCGGCGAGATCCAGCACCTCGTGGTCCTGATGATGGAGAACCGATCGTACGATCAGATGCTCGGCGCGCTGCCGGGCGACGAGTATGCCGGACCGCCGCCCGGAACGACCGTGACCTATCGCACCGAGCACGGCGCCGTGAACGTCCCGCTACGCCACGGCGCGCCGCGTGACTCGTTCTACCCGGATCCGCCGCATCGGTTTCGCAAGGTGCAGTCGCAGATCTTCGGCCGCGGTCCGAGCGCGCCGCCGGACATGAGCGGCTTCGCGCAGGCCTTCGTCGACGAGCACCCGTTCCTGCCGATGCTCGCCGCCGACGTGCAGGACTACATGACCCATTACGAACGGGGGCAGCTCCCGATCTTGCAGACCCTCGCCGAGGAGTATGCAGTCTGCACGCATTGGTTCAGCTCGCTGCCCGGCCCGACCACGCCGAACCGCATGTTCGTCCACGCGGGCTCTTCGGGCGGCACGGTGTGGCAAGGGCTCTATTACTCGCGCCTGCGCGACAAGATGATCTTCGACAAGCTGGGCAACGACGACCGCGCGTGGCGCGTCTACTACCACGACATCCCGCACCTCTGGATCACGGGCGACATCTGGACGAAGGCGTTCGCGAGCGAGCACCGGCGCATCCATCGCTTCCGGCAAGACGTGATGAACGACAGCCTGCCCGCGTACAGCTTCATCGAGCCACGCCACGTGATCCCGCCCTGGAACAGTCAGCATCCGTTCTGGGGCGTGAGTCACGGCGAGGAGCTCATTGCGCGCGTCTACAACGACCTCATCGAGAACCCGCGCGTCTTCGAGAAGACGTTGCTGCTCGTCGTCTACGACGAGCACGGCGGCTTCTACGATCACGTGCTGCCGCCCGGGCACGCGGGCTGGAACGCAACGAACCCCGCCATCCGTCACGAGGTCATCGCGCCGACGCCCGACCACGTCCCCGAGTTCGATTTCACCCGGCTCGGCGTGCGCGTCCCCGCCGTCGCGATCTCACCGTGGATCGAGCGAGGCAGCGTGTTCGGCTGGAACGCCGAGAATCCCGACGATCGGCACACGTTCGATCATACGTCGGTGCTCGCGACGGTCGGCGAGATGACGGATGTGTGGGTCGATTCCGCGCGCGCGCGACAGGCGACGTCGCTCTCCGTCACGCTCAATCGGATGATGCCGCGGAAGGACGCATCGAAGCTCTCGTTCCGACGCGGCGTGTATCGCGGCACGAACGAACGGGCTCCCGCGAGCGCGTCGAGCGACATGATCGGCGGCGTCGGAAAGGAGCTCTGCGATCGCTTTCGCGCGGAGCACCGTCGCGACGCGACGCCGGAGGCGATCACGGAGTACTTCGCCGAGCTCGTAGGCGGGTGACCGCGGACCTACCGCTCGGCGGGCCATTCACGCATCGAGCGCGGCGCGGACCGCTTCGAGCAGCTCGGGAACGGGACACGGCTTCGGCAAGAAGCGCTCGTTCTCGTTCATCTCGCGACCGCTCAGCTCGCGGTTGTAGCCGCTCGTGAGGATCGACTTCAGGCCGGGCCGACGTCTCTTGAGCTCGGTGACGAGCTGCCGTCCGTCGACGCCCTCCGGCATCGTCATGTCCGTGAACAAGAGCGCGATCTTATGCGAGTGCTCGTCGAAGATGCGCAGTGCTTCGACGCCGTTCGCGGCCTCGAGCACGATGTAGCCGCTCATCTCGAGGAGCATGCGCGTCGTCTTGCGCAGGTTGCGGTCGTCCTCGACGAGCAGGATCGTCTCGCGTTCGCCGGCGGGCTCGCTCTTCGCCGGCGCGGGCGAGGGCGCGGCGATCGGCTCGTCGCTCGGCGGAAGAAGGACCTCGAAGGTCGTTCCCTTGCCGACCTCGCTCGAGACGCGGACGAAGCCGCGATGGAGCTTCACGATGCCGAACACCGTCGAGAGACCGAGCCCGGTGCCCTTGCCCGGCGCCTTCGTCGTGAAGAACGGCTCGAACAGGCGACCGAGGTGCTCCGCCGCGATCCCGCAGCCCGTATCGCTGACGCGGATCATCGCGTACACGCCCGGCGGCGCGCCGAGACCGTTCTCCTTGTCGATGACGACCTCGGCGGTGGAAATCCTGAGCTCGCCGCCTTCGGTCATGGCATCGCGCGCGTTGAGCGCGAGGTTGACGACGACCTGCCCCAGCATCCCGGCGTCGGCGCGCGTGACGAGCGGCTTCGGCGAGAGCTCCACCTCCATGCGAACGCTTTCGCCGAGCAGCCGCCGAAGCATCGCAGCGACGTCCTCGATGGTGACGTTCAGATCGAGCGGCTTCGGCAGGAGCACTTGCTTCCGCGCGAACGCGAGGAGCTGCTGCGTCAGCGCGCTCCCGCGAGCCGTCGCGGCCACGATCTCTCCGAGCAGCGCTCGATCTTCGGCGTTCGCCCTTCGCTGTGCGATCTGCGCCTGCGTGAGAATCGTCGCGAGGATGTTGTTGAAGTCGTGCGCAACGCCGCCCGCCAGCTGGCCGATGGCCTCCATCTTCTGCGTTTGACGGAGTCGTTCGGCGACGTGCTGCTGATCGGTGATGTCGACGACCGTGCCTGCCATGCCCATCGGCTTACCGGTCGAATCGCGCTCGACGCGGCCGCGACAGGCCAGCCAACGCACGGTCCCGTCCGGCCAGACGATGCGATGCTCGATGCCGTAGTCGCTCGACCCGATCTGCAGCGCACGCTCGATCTCGGCGGCGACCAGCGGGCGGTCGTCGGGATGGATGAGCGCAAGATAGCCCTCGAGACCGCCAGAAAACCCGCCTTCCGTGACGCCGAACATCCGCACCACGCGCTCCGACCAGTGGACGGCGCCGCTCGCGACGTCCCATGCCCACGTGCCCATCTGCGCGGCGTCGAGCGCGAGGACGAGGTGCGCCGCGCTCTTCGCCTCGGCGAGGTGCGCGAGCCGTGCCTCGCTCGTTCGCGCGCCGAGGAGGAGCCCGAGCACCGTCGCGACGCCGACGTAAAGCTGCGCCTCGATCATGGCATCGGCGAGGTCGCTCGAGTCGAAGCGGAAATCGAACGTTCCCCAGACGACGGCCGTGCTCACGCAGACGCCGAGCGCGATCATCGCCGCGGTGACGGTGCGCATGCCGAGACGGAACGCGGCCCACGGCACGAGGCAGAGCAGCATGTACGGTCGCGGCGTGTACGGGCCCGCCGCGGTGCTCGTGCTCGTCGTGATGAGCACGCCGGTCACCCAAGCGACGGCGAAGAGGAGCGTCTCCAGACGCCGCGAGGGCTCCTCCGCCGAGGGACGTCGAGTCCAGACGATCGCGAGCGGCGCAACGAGGATCGCGCCGAGCACGTTGGTCGTTCCCCACGTCTCGTAGGTGCCCCAGAACGGCGCGCCCGCGAAGAACCAGGTCGAGGCGGCACCCACGAGCCCCATGACGGCGTTCGCGGTGATGGTCGCTGCGGTGAGCGCGAGCACTTCGTCGACGTGGGTGAACGTGATTTCACGACGACAAACCCGCAAGACGATCGACGCACCGATCAAGAACTCGCCGATGTTGGCGACGACGAACCCCGCGTTGAGCGCGGCGAACCCGTGCAGGACCGTGTTGATGAGGAAGCCGATGCCGCCCACCAGAGCGAGCAGGAGCGGCCAGCGCCGCCGCGGCAACGAGAGCAGCGCTGCGAGGCCGATCCCGCTCGCCGGCCAGATCGCTGCGATGTGCCGCACGCGATCCGCGAACGCGACACCGACGAGGTGCGCGACGAGATAGGCCAATGCCCATCCCGCCACGAGCCAGAGCTCGTGGTTCCGCTTCTCGCCCCCTTCAGACCCGCTCACGTGTCGCAGTCTCGCAGTCGCCCGAGGACAAGTCGACAGGTCCTACGAATTTCACCGAAAAACTTGATGTGAAACGCAACAGAGCCTCTGCCGTGACGCTGCGGCTCGGCTCGCGTCCGGCGGCGGCGATCGCGGGGCGGAGAGGCTCATCGACGCGTCCGTTCGCGCGCTTCATTCTCCTGTCTTTCCGCGAGGCGCAAGCCATGTACGTGTCCCTTGGAGGCTTCATCGAGCGTCGGCCGTGGCTGACGTTGATCGCGTCGCTCGTGTTCCTCATGGCCTCGCTGTTGGTCGTGCTGCGTGGCGGGCGTCTCGCCGGGGCCGGCATTTCAGGGCTCGAATCGGATCGCGCGCAGAGCGTCGTCGACGCGATCGCCGGACGGACCGAGGAGACGACCATCGCCGTCGTCTTCCAGTCGAGCGATCTCGCACCGACCGATCTCGAGTTCACCGCCGCCATGCGACGTGCGCTCGCCCCCCTCCGTGACGATCCACGCGTCGCCTCGGTGACGACACCCGACGAGGCGCCGCCGCCGATGACGCCGCGGCTCCAGAGCCGAGAAACGCGCACGGCGCTCGCGTTCGTCGCGATGCGCGGCCAGCTCGAGGACGGCCTATCGGCGTGGCCCGAGCTGCGCAGGAAGATCGTGAGCGATCGGCTGAGCATCACGTGCACCGGAAAAATCCCGTTCCTCGCCGATCTCGCTGCGGTCCTCGAGCACGACCTCGTTCGCGCGGAGCTCATCTCGATGCCGCTCGCGCTCCTGGTGCTGCTCCTGGTGTTCCGGACGGTCACCGCGGCGACGTTGCCGGTGGGCGTCGGCGGACTGGCAGTGCTGGGCGGCATCGCCATCGTGCTCGGGCTCTCGCACGTCGTCGAGGTCTCGCAGTACACCGTCAACATCTGCTCGCTCATCGGATTCGGTGTCGCGATCGACTATTCGCTCTTCATCGTGAGCCGCTACCGTGAGGAGCTCGCTCAGGGCGCGAGCCTCCATCACGCGCTCATGCGTGCGCTCGACACCGCCGGTCGCGCCGTCACGTTCTCCGGGCTCGCCGTGGCGACGGGGCTCATGGGCCTTCTGTTCTTTCGCGGCTCCTATCTCGCGGTCATGGGCGTCGGCGGTGCGATCGTCGTGGCTCTCGCCGTCGTCTTCGCGCTCACCGTGCTGCCGGCGCTCCTCGTCGTGCTCGGTCCGCGCATCGATCGCGGCAAGCTGCCGGGCGTGTCGACGGCGCGAAAACAAGGGAAATTCTGGCACGGCGTCGCTGTCGCGGTGATGCGTCGGCCACTGACCTTCCTCGTGCCGACGCTCCTCGCGCTCCTCGCGCTTGCCGTCCCCGCGCTGCACATGCGCCTTGCCGCTTCGGACGCGCGCATGCTTCCGCCCGGAACCGAGGCGCGGCGTGGGTACGAGACGCTCGTGCGATCGTTCCCGGACCTCGCGGCGACGCGCGTGATCGTCGCGGTGCGTTTTCCCGGAGGACCGGTGCTCACGCCAGCGCGCGTGGACGCGCTCTGGGATCTCTCGCACCGCCTGGCGAAGCTGCCGCACGTGCTCCGGGTGGAGAGCATCGTCGACACCGAGTCGAAGCTGGCGCCTCCCGGTGGCGCCCGCAGCGAAATCGACGCTGACCCCGACGCGGAGCGAGCCGCACGAGAAGAGCTACGCGACACCCTGACCAACCCGAGCGAGATCGCTCGGCCGATCGTGGAACAAGGCGCGAAGCTCGTCGTGAAGGATGACACGACCGTGCTCTACGTGCTCTCCGATGCGGCACCGGCGACCGAGGCCGCCGATCGACTGGTCGAGGCGATCCGCGCGCAGCGCACGGCCGCCGACGGTGTGATCGAGGTCGGAGGTCAGGCGGCTTACGACGTGGACGCGACGCGTTTCCTGCTGGCGCGGGCTCCGTATGCGTTCGCGTTCGTGGTCGGCGCGACGTTCATCGTCGTGCTGATTCTGCTGCGATCGGTGCTCTTGCCGTTCAAGGCGGTCTTCATGAACGCGCTTTCGATCAGCGCGTCGTTCGGTGCGCTCGTGTGGATCTTCCAGGACGCACACCTGTTCGTCGCGGAGGGACGACCGCTCGATCCCAGCTTGCCGGTGCTCCTGTTCTGCGTCTCGTTCGGGCTGTCCATGGACTACGAGGTCCTGATGCTCGTCCGGATGAAGGAGCTGTACGACCAGACCGGCGACAACGAAGAGGCCGTCGCGCTCGGCCTGGAGCGCACCGCAGGGCTCATCACGAGCGCCGCCGCCGTGATGGTCAGCGTCTTCATCGCGTTCGCGCTCGCACGCGTCGCGGTGCTGCAGGCAACCGGCGTGGGAATGGCCCTCGCCATCACGCTCGACGCGACGCTCGTCCGGGCGCTGCTCGTCCCTGCGACGATGCGGCTCCTCGGTCACCTCAACTGGTGGGCACCGGCGTGGATGCGTGGGACGCACGGACCGCGCGACCGCGAGCAGCACGCCGAGTGACGGCGCCGAGTGAGTGGGGGACTCAGTCCCCCTCGGCGTCGGCCGCGATCTTGGCGCTCGCTCGCGTGGCGCTGGAGGTGGCGGGCAGCACGTAGAGACGACGTGCGTCCGGCTTCGCTCCGTTGCTCGAAGCGGCGCGCTCGGGCAGCTTCATCTCGTAGCGCACCGGCTGCGCGTGATCGGCGAGCTGGCGTTTCGGATCGTAGACCGAGTTGAATTTCCAGAGCATGCGGACGAAGTTCGTCTGTCCGTGGAGCAGGAGCTTTGCCGAGATCTTCGCCGTCGCCTTCAGCGCAGCGAGCCCCAGGTGCTTGCGATTGAGGACCTGCTGCGTCTTGACGAGCTCCTCGTAGAAGCGAGCGAGAGGCAGCTTGGTGGGCAATACCGCGTGCTGGATGTCGAACAGTCGATAATCACGAGTCGTGAGATTGCTGGAATTGGTCAAGAAGGTCTCGGTCCCGGGGTAGGGGGTATTGACGGTGAGATTGACTATCTCCGGAATCGATAGTGCCCATTCCCGGATGACTCGGAAGCGCGTCTCGTCCCAGTCGGGATCCGCGATGATGTTGACCGCCACCATGATGCCGAGCGACCGCGCGTACTCGAGCGCCTCGAAGTTCTTCCCCAGCGAGATGCGCTTGCGGAACGACTTCAAGCCGGCGGCGTCGATCGCCTCCAACCCGAGGAACATGTACTCGAGGCCGAGCTTCTTCCAGCGCTTGAAGAGCTCCTTGTTGCGGAGCAGCACGTCACCGCGTGTCTCGAGGTAGTAGCGCTTCTTGATGTTTCGTCGCTCGATGGCGTCGGCTACCGCGTGTCCGTGCTCGGCCTGGATGAATGCGACGTCGTCGACGATGAACACACCGGGCTCCCGGATGGTCGCGAGGTCGGAGGCGCAGACCTCGGGCGCGATCTTCCGGTAGCTGCGGCCGTAGAACGTCCAGGCGCTGCAGAACGAGCAGTCCCACGGGCAGCCGCGTGAGAATTCGATCGACGCGGCAGGGTCGAGAACGCCTATGAAATATCGCTTTCGGTTGGGCAGCAGGTCGCGGGCAGGGCGGAGATCGTCGAGCGAGTGAATGGGTTTGGGCGGCGGTCCATCGCCTCGTTCGGTGCTCACTCCGTCGAGGCGATGCAGCGACTTCGGGTCGTCGCTCCATGCCGCGAGCACCTTCGGCGCCGTCTCCTCGCCCTCGCCGCGGATCACGCAGTCGAGCGCGCCGGCGGCGTGCTCGAGGAGCTCTCGCGCGGTGAACGATGCGCTGTGTCCGCCGACGCACGTGAGCGTGCGAGGCAGCCGCTGCTTCGTGAGCTTGCACAGCTCGATGACCTCGGGGACGTTCGCTAGGTAGTTCATCCCGATGAGAAGGGCGTCGGGTCGGTAATCGTCGAGGAGGCGCAAGAAGTCGCTGCGGCTGGCCGCCTGGAGATCGAGCAGGCGGACGTCATGCCCCGCACGTCTCACCGATGCCGCAACCAGCTCCACTCCCAGCGGCTCGAGGCGCAGGAAGATTTCGTTGTACATGAGTCCGCTGGGATGGAGACAGAGCGTCTTCATCGACGCGTAATAAGCACGGGCGACCCTTCGTGCTCGAACATAAGTTCGTAATCACGTTGTCCGCGTTGCACTCGTCGATATCGAAGAACGCTGGCGCAATGGGCCGCGTTGCGCTCTACGCCGGTCTGACGATGCTCTTCGTGGTGATGTTGCCGTCTAGCGCACTTGCCACCGGCGACGACACGGACAAGCTTCCACCGAATCGCGACGAATTCATTCCAGTCCCGGACGTCGGAGGAAATAGCGATATCGGTCTCGAGCTCGGCGTTGCCGGCTCGTACGTGCGCTTTCGAGACGAGCACTACCCGTATCTGTTTCGCCTCGACGCGGTCGTGTCGACGAGCCTGAAGGTGGACGCTCATGGCTTTCGATCGGTGCAGCAGTACGACACGATCCGTCTCGACGCGCCGCAGTTCTTCTCGAAGAAGCTGCGACTCGATTCACGCATCGACTTCCTGCGCATGGTCGATGCGCCCTGGTACGGCGTCGGCAATGCGACGCTCGTGGCGCCCCGGCTCCCGCCGCCCGATGCCGCATCGGCCTACGACTACACGGCGGAGCACGTGCGGTGGAGCGCGCTCCTCCGCATCAAGACGCAGAGCCCGTTCGAGATCGCGCTCTATACGCACCTTCGCTACGAGTTTCCCGAGCCGTACCTGCCATCCAAGCTCAACGACGATCTCGCGTCGGGCGCGGTCGTCGGCCGCGAGGCCGCGTTCCTCGAGACGGTCGCCGCCGGCTTCATGGTCGACACGCGCGACAACGAGATCTTCCCGCGGCGCGGCATCTTCTACCAGTTCGGCGCCGCCGGGACGGCGGGCACCGCCGAGGACGTTCGCTTCGGCGAGGCGTCGGGGGTGATGATGCACTTCGCTTCGCTCGCGCGCTGGCTCGTCTTCGCGAGCCGCATGCTCGGCAGCTTCAAGTTCGGGACGGTACCGTTCTACGAGCTCCAGCAAGGCGACGT
>OUNM010667595.1_pt1 | contig 13695 bp, 12 predicted proteins | sample 1769961 | NCBI WGS metagenome assembly OUNM01 (sample SAMEA3914820, study PRJEB12502) | metagenome | biome: forest; material: soil | place: USA | collected 2012-03-12 | depth 0.3 m | reverse complement strand
GGCACGAGGCGCGTGCGGCCGCGCCGATGATGCCGCTTGGCCTGTTTCGCTCCGCCACCTTCAGCGGCATCAATGCATTGACGCTTTTGCTCTATGGCGCGCTGGGCGGCGCCTTCTTCCTGCTGCCGTTCGACCTGATCTCCGTGCACGGCAACTCCGCCACCGAGGCCGGCGCGGTCTTCCTGCCCTTCACCCTGATCATGGCGGTGCTGTCGCGCTGGTCGGGCGGACTGCTCGATCGCTTCGGCGCACGCCTGCCGCTGATCGTCGGGCCGGCAATCGTGGCTGTGGGCTTTGTTCTCTTTGCGCTGGCTGGGCCCACGACCTCGTATGCGCTGGCGTTCCTGCTGCCGGTATCGGTGGTCGGCCTCGGCATGGCCGTCACCGTGGCGCCGCTCACGACCACGGTGATCGCGGCCGTGCCGGGCCGGCAGACCGGCGTCGCCTCGGGCATCAACAATGCCGTGTCGTCGGTGGCGAGTCTGCTTGCGATCGCGGTGTTCGGCGCCCTGGCGCTTCACGGTGCCTTGGCGCTTCCCAGCGCCTTGGCCGAAGGCATACGCGCCGCGATGTGGGTCGCGGCGGGGCTATCGCTCGCGGCTGCCGTCGCCGCGGCGCTGACCATAGCGCGATAGCTTTTCGTTGAATTATGCTGTTGGCCCAATCTGGCGCCGCTTCGCTGCGGGCCCGCGCAATGGCCCTTCAGGGCCATTGGCGCTTTACTGGGCCGACAGATAAAGCTATCGCGCTTTATTGGCGCAGCCGGCGCACGAGATCGATGAAGCCGAGCGTCGCGGCCGAACGCTCGTCGCGCCGGCAGGCGAGATTGAGCGGCACTTTCAGCGCGGGCTTGCCCTTCAGCGGACGATAGACGACGCCTTCGAGCGGCAGGCGGCTGAGCGACGCGGGCACGATGGTGATGCCGAGGCCTGCCGCCACAAGATTGAGGGTCGAGACGATGCGCGGCGCTTCCTGGCCGACATGTGGGCTGAAGCCCGCCTCACTGCAGGCCGCGATGATCACGTCGTAGAGGCCGCGGCCGTCGGGGCGGCGATAGAGGATGAAGGTTTCCTCGGCCAGTTCCTTGAGCGCGAGCGCCGGCCGTTTGGAGAGCGGATGTTTTGCCGGAAAAGCGACGGCGGTGTCCTCGCGCAGCAGCGGGTGCACGGTGATGCCCTCGGGATCGACCAGGCCGGAGCGGATGAAAGCCACGTCGAGCCGGCCGTCGCGCAAGCCGCTCACCATGTCGCCCGAGCTGCTCTCCTCGAGCACGAACGATACGTCCGGCCGGGTGATGCGGAACTCACGCATGGCGCGCGCGACCAGCGGATGGAACGGCGCCGACGTCGTGAAGCCCACGGCGATGCGGCCGACCTCGCCGCGCGCGGTGCGGCGGGCGCGGATCTTGGCGTGCTCGACCTCGCTCAGGATCGACTCGGCATCCTTCAGGAAGGCGCGGCCCGCGTCGGTCAGGCTCACACCACGCGGATGGCGCACGAACAGCGTGGCCTCGACCTCGCGCTCGAGCGCGCGGATCTGCTGGCTGAGCGGCGGCTGCTGCATGCGCAGCTTTTCCGCCGCGCGCGTGATGTGGCCCTCGTGGGCGACGGTGACGAAATAGCGGAGGTGGCGCAGTTCCATCGTCATACGATCCAAGTATGGGACAGCAACTTACCATATATTTGAACACTGGAAATCCTGCTCCTAGGCTGCAGCTCATGACGATATTCATGGCTGCTTCCCTTTCCGCGCTGATGATCGGCACGGCGCTCCTGTCGGGCGTGTTCGGCATGGCGGGCGGGCTGATCCTGATCGGCGTGCTGCTGACCCTGTTTCCCGTGCCGCAGGCCATGGTGCTGCATGCGGTGACCCAGATGGCCTCGAACGGCTGGCGGGCGCTCTTGTGGTGGCGCCACATCGTCTGGCGCAGCATGGCCGTCTATGTCGTGGGCTGCCTGGTGGCGGTCGGCCTGTGGTCCTTGACGCTCTACGTGCCGGACAAGGCCGTCGCGCTGCTGATGCTGGGCGCTTCGCCCTTCGTGATCCGCGCCATCCCGGAGAAGATCCTGCCGCGCACCTTCGGCCCCGCCCAGGTCGCGGGCACGGGCTTCGTGTCGATGATGCTGATGCTGCTGACCGGCGTCACCGGCCCGCTGCTCGACACGATGTTCCTGCGCTCGCCCCTCGAGCGCCGCCAGATCATCGCCACCAAGGCCGCCTGTCAGGTGTTCGGCCACGGCTTCAAGCTCTTCTACTTCGGCGCGTTGATCGCGCAGGCCGGCGAGATCGAACCGTGGTTCTTCGCCCTGGCCGTGACCTCCTCGATCGTCGGATCCTCGCTCGGCCGCATCGTGCTGGAGCGCCTGTCCGACACCCAGTTCCGCACCTGGTCGCATCGTTTGATCACGGCGCTCGGCACGTACTATGTCGGCTACGGTTTGGTGCTGCTGGCGCACATCGCCTAAGATGGCGCGTGTCCATCCCGCCGGGTTTCGTCCAACTGACTGATGTTGCGGGCTTCGCCGAGGCGAACGGCCCGTGGTTCGAGAAGATCGAGGACGGCCGCCTCGTGCGCGGCTTCCTCGCGGAACCCCGGCACGCCAATTCGCTCGGCATCGTGCACGGCGGCATGATGGCGGCATTCCTCGATTCGGCGATGGGCTCGACGGTGTGGCACGTGCTGCGCCGCCGCGCGGTGACGCTCAAGCTGTCGCTCGACTATCTCGGGCCCGGCCGTGTCGGCGAATTCCTGCGGGCCGATGCCGAGGTGATGGGCGAGGACGAGCACATGGTCCAGGTGCGCGGCCGGCTCTATGGTCGCCGGCACGAGGTCCTGGCAGGCATCGGCACCTTCGCCCTGTTGAGCCGGCAGCGCGGGGACAGGCCGCGGGGCTAGATTCAGAGTAATTTTATTGCGCGAAGGGGGTGGTGAGATTCTGAGACGAATCGCCTAAAACCCTTATGCCATCGGCATCGGAGGCGTCTCAGGAAATTGAGACACTGGGAGTCATAAATCTCTAGACCGAGGCGCCGAAGTCCCGCGTGAGCGCGCGTCGGCCGGAGTCGGTGAGGCGCACGGTGCGGCCGCGACGCAGGCGCTCGGCCCAGCCCTTCTTGAAGAACGTGTCGGCGATGGCTGCCCCCAGCGCGCCCGAGATGTGCGGCCGCCGTTCGCTCCAGTCGAGGCACTGGCGCGCGAAGTGGCGCGTGCCCGCACGCCGGGCGCCCGCGAGATCGACGCCGAGGCGTTGGCAGAACAGCTCGCCGGTCTCGGTGAGCGTCCAGTCGCGCGCGCCCTTGGGTTCGAGATGGCCGTGCTGCGTCAGCGAATCGGTGACTGCGATGCCGACCTGGCCCGCGAGATGGTCGTAGCAGGTGCGGCAGAAGCGCAGGTCCGGATCGCGCCGCCACGCGGCGGTCTTCGATGCGGGCTCGGCCTGCTTGCCGGCGAGCGCCATCAGCGATTCGATGGCATGCGCGACGTCGCCCGAGGCCAGGCGATAGAAGCGGTTGCGGCCCTGCGCGCGGGCGGCCAGCAGGTTGGCCTCGACCATGCGCGAGAGATGTCCGCTCGCGGTCTGCGCCGTGATGCCGGCGGTGAGCGCGAGATCGGAGGCGGTGTGGGCGCGGCCATCCATCAGCAGCTGCAGCATGGAAGCGCGCGCCGGGTCGCCCATCAGGGCGGCCACTTCGGACAGGGCATTGACGGTGATCATGGGGGAAATCTAGGCGCCGCTGCGCGCGCGCGCCACGGCCAATAGTTCGGTGGGGGCCGAAGCGTTGCTTAACGCCACTTTGGATTGGCGATGGCGATCTTGTCGGCGACGGTGGCCTCGAGATGCGCCATCAGGGCTGCATCGCGCTCGTCGCGCTTTCCTTCGCGCAGTTGGTGCGCCAGATCGCGATTGAGGTCGGCCAGGCTGCCGTCCCGGCCCAGCAGCGTCACCAGCCGGGCGTGCTCGCGCGCGTCGGCCGCCGGGCCCAGCCGTGCCTCGCGCTCGAGGATGGCGAGCGCATTGGCCGCGACCCGCATCTGGAAGCCGAGCCGCGGCTCGCCCTTGTCGAGCGCGGGTGTCGCTTCCTCGCGCAGGAAGTCGGCGATGGCAGCGAGCAGCTCGGCGGCGGTGGGACGATCCTGCGCCATCTTAGCCGCCGCTCTTCAGCAGTTGCAGGAGATCGACCTCGGTCTCGACAGCGCGTCGGCCAATCGCGGCGAGCTCCATCGACTTCACCGCGCCCGACAGATGACGCCACGCCTGGGTGAGGCAGATCGTGCCCCAGCGCACCGTGCCGAAGACTTCCCACCAGTGCGCGCGCGCGGCATCGACGGCGCCGCCACCTGCGCGTTCGTAGGCCTGCCAGAGCTGTTCGCGGCTGCCGAAGCCGCCGGCGGGCTTGTCGACCGCGCCGAAGCGCCAGCTCTTCACGCAGAGCCAGCCCAGGTCCTCGACCGGATCGCCGAGATGGGCGCCCTCCCAATCGAGGATCGCCGTCACGCCCGACTCGTCGGCGAGATAGTTGCCGGTGCGATAGTCGCCATGCACCAGAACGGCGCGCGCGCCGGGCGGCGGCTTGCGTCGGTCGAGCCAGGACAACGCCAGCTCGAACACCGGCTGCGGCTGGTCGAGTCGGTCGAGCGTCTCGCGCAGGGCCGCGACTTGGTCGGCGGCCTCGCGGCGCGCGAGCGGGGGGAGCGTGGCGGGATCGACGGCATGGATGCGCGCGGCAATCGCGCCGAGCTGGTCCGCGATCCTGGTGCGGGCCTGGGCATAGGGCGGATCGCGCAGCAGCTTGCGGGCGATGGCGATGCCGCCGATACGGCGCATGACGAAGGCCTCGCCCAGGCCGTCCTTTGGCGCGAGTTCGAACAAAGGCTCGGGCGCGCGCACGCCGGCTGCGAAGGCGGCCTGCAGCACGCCGAATTCCGTCGCGCGATCGAGTGCCGTGCTGCTCGCCTTCTCAGCCCCAGACGTGGTTGGCGGATCGCGGCGCAGGATCAGTTGGTGAGAGGTGCCGCCTGCGAGCGCGTCGAAGCTCCAGGTCTGGCGCGAGGCGCCGCCCGATTCGCGGCGGAGAGTCTGGATCGTGGCCGGGCTGCCGAAGTGACGCGAGCAGGCATCGGCCAGTGCTGCGGCGATTTCCTCGTTCATTCAGCCGACTGTGGCATAGGCCCTCCCGCATGGTAAGAGGGCGGCCCGGAGCAGGGAGTTTTAGCGGTGGCAGACTTCGCGGCCATGAACGGCCTTTTCCTCGAAGACCTTTCGGTGGGCCAGTCGGCGATGTTCGGCAAGACGGTGACCGAGGCCGACATCACGGCTTTCGCCGGCGTCTCGGGCGACACCAACCCGATCCATCTGCACGAGGCCTTCGCCAAGACCACGCGTTTCGGCCAGCGCATCGCCCACGGCATGTTGAGCGGCAGCTTTATCTCGACGGTGATCGGCACCAAGCTGCCGGGGCCCGGCGCGATCTATGTCTCGCAGACCATGAACTTCATGGCGCCGGTGATGATCGGCGACACGATCACCGCCGTGGCCACCGTGAGCGCGATCGATGCGCTGAAGCGCCGGGTGACGCTCAAGACGCAGTGCCTGAACGGCGACAAGGCCGTGATCGACGGCGAGGCGGTTGTGCTGGTGCCGCGCCGCGCTTCCAAATGATCCCAGTCTTCGAGCGCTGGCAGGAGACGCCGGCTGCCTGGAAGGGCGGCGCGGTGGCGCTCGGCAATTTCGACGGCGTGCATCGCGGCCACCAGGCGTTGCTCGCCAGGACTGCGGAGCATGCCGGGGCGCTTGGCGCGCCGCTGGTCGCGCTCACCTTCGAGCCGCACCCGCGCCGTTTCTTCGTGGCCAACACCGCACCGTTCCGGCTGACCCTGCCGCCGGCCAAGACGCGCCTGCTCGGGCAATATGGCGTGCAGGCCGTGCTGGCCCAGCGTTTCGATCCGGCCTTCGCCGCCGTCTCGGCCGAGGCCTTCGTCGACGAGGTGCTGCTGGGCGGGCTCGGCGCGCGCCACGTCGTGTGCGGCTACGATTTCACCTTCGGCTCGCGGCGCAGCGGCAATGTCGAGAAGCTGCGCAAGATGGGCGACAAGCGCGGCTTTGGCGTGACGGTGCTCGATCCGGTGATGCGCGAGGGCGAGATCTATTCCTCGACCCGCATCCGCGAGGCGCTGCGCGCCGGCATGGCCCGCGAGGCGACCGAGCTGCTGGGCCATCCGTGGGAGATCGAGGGCGTCGTCGAGCAGGGCGACCAGCGCGGCCGCACCATTGGCTTTCCCACCGCCAACGTGGCGCTGGGCGAGCATCTGCGTCCGCGCTTCGGCGTCTACGCCGTGCGCGCGCTGGTCGACGGCCAGGAAAGCAAGGGGTGGCGCAATGCGGTCGCCAACCTTGGCAAGCGCCCGACCGTGGGCAAGCTGCAGGAGAATTTCGAGGTCCATCTGTTCGACTTCGCGGGCGATCTCTACGGCAAGACCTTGCGCGTGCAGCTCCTCGACTTCATCCGGCCGGAGATGAAGTTCGCGGGCCTCGACCAGCTCAAGGCCCAGATCGCCGCCGACGGACAGGCCGCGCGTACGCTTCTCACGTGATCGCGGACCTCGCGCTCCTCGCCGGCCTGGCGGCTGCGATCGCGACGCCCGCGTCCTTCTCGCGCGATTGGCGGCTCGCGCTGTTGGCGCATTTCCGGCCGCATCTGGCGGTGACGTGCGGCGTGCTTGCGCTCGTCGTCGCGGCCGTCGACCTGCCGACGGGGCCGAAGCTTGCATTCATGGCGTTGCTGATCGGCGTTGCCGCCGTTCACGTGCGTGAGATCGTCCGGTCGACGCCCACCGGCGCACCGATTGCCGGGAATGCACGGCTGCGCATCGCCGCCGCGAATGTTCAGCGAAACAACACGGCAAGGCAGAGCGTGATCGACTGGGTGCGCCGCGAGAAGGTCGATGTGTTCGTCGCCGCCGAAGCGGTGCGTGGGTGGACGGCGGCGCTGGCGGCCCTGCAGGACGAGTTGCCCCACGTTGCGGGCCATCCCTCGGGCGATGTGCTGATCTTCTCGCGCCATCCCCTGACGGGTGAGCCCCGGCATCTCTTCGCGAATGTCGGTTATGCCGTCGCCGTCGAGATCGCGGGCCTCACCGTGATTGGCGTGCACACCGCGTCGCCCGAAGATGCGAACCACAGCCGCGCCTGCGACGAGCTGATCGACATGGTGGGCGCCTTCGTGCGGAGCGGCACGGGGCCGATCGCGGCCGTCGGAGATTTCAATGCGACGCCTTGGAGCGCGCCGATCGTGAGACTGATCGCCGGGACCGGCCTCGCCTACGGCCCGGGCGCCCGCCTCGGCAGCTTCCCCGCCAGATGGGCCGGCGTGGATGTTCCGGCATGGCTCGGCATTCCGATCGATCTCGTGCTGGCGGGACGCGGCGCGCGCGTCGCCGGGCGTCGCCACGGCCCGAGGGTCGGCTCCGATCATTGGCCGGTGGTGGCGGAAATCGCCTATGAGGCGCGCGGCGATTTCAGTCCCGACAACAATCCGGCTCCGGTTTCGGCCAGCAGTGCCTTGAACGTGGACGACTCGGGACCGGCCAGCAGCCACTCGGCATAGGCCTGCCAGATCTTGGCGCCGCGCTGGCGCGCGACGGCGGCGGCTTCCTCCGCGGTCGCGCGTGCGCGGTCCGCGAGGCCCGCCCGAAGCTGCACCCAGGCGAGATCGCCCAGCATGCGCGCCTCGTTCTCCATGCCGGCGTTGTGCTCGCGGGCAAAGCGCAAGGCGCTTCCGATCGTCGTCGTTGCCTCGGAAAGCTCGCCGCAAACCGCCTGTCCCAGGCCGAGGAAGGCCCGGCCGTAGACCATGAGGTAGGGATTGCCGCTTTTCTCGGCGAGACGATGCGCGGCTGTCGCGTGCTCCGCGGCGACCGCGGCGTCGTGCCGGCCCCAACCGATGTCGGTCATGGTGCCGTGCGCCAGCACGCGATGCAGGACATCGACGGTTGCCTCGTCGCCGGCGATCAGTTCCTGGGCCAGCGCCTGGGCCTCGTCGAACCGGCCGGTCATCGCCAGCACCTTGCTTCGCATGCCCTTGATCCAGGTCGGCACGCGGAAGCCCAGGGTTTGCTGGTCCTGCTCCTCGACCTTGTCGGCGCCGGCCAGTGCGGTGTCGTTATCGGCCAGCGCGTTCCGCAGGTCGCCCGCCAGCCAATGGGCATGGCAGCGGATCGTCGTCAGCACGATCGAGAGGCCGGCATGCTTCTGCGGATCAAGCATCGCCAGCGCCTCGTTCACCTTTTCGAGATAGCCGGTGGCGGAGCCGGAGCTCGCGAGGGATCGCGCATAGGCTGCCGTGACGAGGGTGATGGCGCGCATGTCGCCGAACGAACTCGCGATGCCGAGCGCTTCTTCGTAGTAAGGCTCGACGTCGGCCGCGGTCAGGCCCTCGCGCCAGGCGAAGTTGACGATCTGGCCACTCGCCATCAGCAGCGGATAGCGCGCCTGCCCTTCGAGGTTGAGGCCGATCAGCAGCCGGCGCACGCGTTTCCAGGCATCGAGTGCCTGCGCGGGATCGCGCGTGCCGTGCCACATCGCGGACTTCATGTTGTAGGACGATGCCATCCGGGCATTGCCCGCTTCCTCGAAATGATAGGCGATGAAGCCGGCCTGTGCGCCGTTCGGGTCGGGCAGGGTCTTCTCGAGTTCGGCGGCGACCGAGCTATGCAGGGCGCGACGCCGTTCCGAGACGAGGGACCGGTAGACGACCTCCTGCACCATGGGGTGCTTGAAGGCGAAACCGCCGGCGGCGGGTCCGCCAGTCTCGTAGACCAGCCCGCCGATCGACAGGCGATGAAGCGCCATCGACACCAGGTTCAGTGCGATGCCGGCCACGTGCTCCAGGACGGAAGCCGTGAACTCGCGGCCGACCACGGCCGCGGTCTGCAGCAGGGTGCGTTCGAGCTCGGGCCGGCTGTCCACCCTCGCGCTCACGATTGCCTGCACGTTGTCGGGAATGAGCTTCATGTCCGGCGCACGCAGCAGGCGATATGCTCCCGGGCCGCCTGCGAGGTGGCCGCTCTCGTCGAATTTGCGCACCAGCTCCTCGATGAAGAACGGATTGCCGCGTGCCCGGTCGGCGATCAGCGGCAGCAGCGGCGCGACCGATTGGTCGTCTCCCAAGAGATGCGCAGCAAGCTCGTCGGCCGCCGCCTGGCGCAGCGGCGTCAGGGAGATTTGCTCGTAGTGCGCGACACGCATCCAGGACGCGGCGTACCCCGGCCGGAAATTGACCAGCAGCAGGATATGCGTGCCGGTCAACGTCTCGGCCAAGTCCTCGATCAGCGATTCACTGCCGCTGTCCAGGAAGTGCAGGTCTTCCAGCAGGATCACCGCCGGCGTGTTCCGGCTGGCCACCCGCAGCAGGCGGCGGAACAGATTGTTCAGCCGCTCGCGTCGCGCCGTCGGATCGAGCCTTTCGCGCGGGACGGTGGGATCGGCGACACCAAGGAAGTCGGAAAGCAGCGGCAGCTCCGTCGCCAGTTCCGGATCGAACCGCTGGAAGGCCGCCGCGATCTTCTCTCGGGCGCGGACCGGCGGGTCGTCCGGCGCGATCTCGAAGAACGACTTCGCGACATCGATCACCGGTTCGAACGGCGTGGCGCGACTGTGCGCCAGCGCCCGTCCCTCGAGGACTCGTACACCGGCGGCGCGGCAGCGCTCGGCGAACTCGTAGCACAAGCGGCTCTTGCCGACGCCGGCCTCGGCCACCAGTCCGATCGCGCAGCCGTCGCCCTCGGAGGCGCGCTCCAGTGCGCGTTCGAGCAGTTGAAGCTCGCGATCGCGGCCGACGAAGCCCGAGCGGCCCTCCTCGGAGCCGAAGCGCCGGCTGGTCGGGCCGCGCCGCAGCCCGGTGAGCAGGAACACTTCCATCGGCGCCGAGAGGCCGCGAATGGCTTGCGTGCCCATCGATTCGACGGAAATGAACTGGCGTGCGCCGCGCAGGGTCGTAGGCGAGAGTGCAATGGCCCCTCCGGGCGCGAGGTGCTCCAGCCGGCTCGCGACATGCACCGTGAGGCCGGTGGCGTCGAACGCCTGCGAGATATCGGTCGTCACCGTGCGCGCGAGGACCTCGCCCGAGTGGATGCCGACCCGCACAGGCAAGACCTCGCCGGGCAACGACTTGACCGAAGCCTGCATCGCCAGCGCCGCACAGCAGGCGCGCACGGCGTGGTCCTCCTGCGGATGGGGCGCGCCGAACAGTGCCATGATGCCGTCGCCCTGGACCTTCACCACCGAACCCTCGAAGCGACGCACGGCCCGCTGCATGGCCTCGAGCGCGGGAGCAAGCCGCTTTGCCGCGTCCTCCGGATCGAGCGATTCAATCAGCGTCGTCGAACCCGAAACGTCGGCGAAGAGAACGGTGATCTGCTTGAGCTCCGCGTCGCCCGGGAATGGCTTGGGGACGGGAGGTGCGGCCGCGATGGCCACGCCGCACTGGGCGCAGAAGCGCGCCGTCAGAACGTTGGCATGACTGCAGGAAACGCAGGTCCGCGCCAGCGCCGCGCCGCAATCGACGCAGTACTTGGCATCAGGCGCGTTGTCCGTCTCGCAGCTTGAACAGCGCATCTTTGGCCTCGCTCCAGCCGCCGTTGCGGCCGGTCGCTGGTCTCCTCCAATCGCCGGGCTTGGACGCGACGAGTGGCTTGCTACATCTTGGCTTTCTTACGGGTCTTCATTCTCCTCTTGATCGCCGCGCGCACCGCCATTGCGGTCGGCGTATCGATATTGACGATCAACGTGTAGGGGACATTGCCGCTAGCCGGGTCGCGCCTTGCCCTGATGCTGATCGGCAGGTTTGCTTTCGGAGCGACCTGGAAAATGATTTCCTTACATTTCGCGGTCGGGTCGAGATGCTTGAAGAAGTGCACTCGCAGAGAGGCATTGGCATTTGCTTCGAGATCGTCCAGCCATTTGAACCATCTCCTTCCGACTGCGCTGCTGTATCCGGCATTCGGGAAGAGGCCGTTCTGTCCGGCGATTGAGGCAAGGCTGGCGCCGCCTTCGCCGATCCTGCCGAACAAGTTTCGACGCATTGGATTTTTCCAAAAGGCGATGTTGCCGCCGCTGAACGCGTTGTTGATCTTCCCGTTCATCTCGGTTGTAGCAGCCGTGTTGAAATACATCCCCATGGTGTGCTCCTCCTCGATTCAGCTCGAAAGGCGGAAAAACGTTATCACTGCAGGGGGTCTGCGCAAATTGATTCAATGCTTTTGAAGCGACTGCAAATTCATTGTGCCCTTTTTCCCGATCGCCTCTGCTCGGCGCCGTCCGAACACTCTTTGCAACCCGAGCGTCATGGCCCACTCGGTCGCCCTGTCTTCGCTGCTGAGCCAGTAGAAGACGCGATGAAGAGGCGGGCCGCCGAGATGGTGGCCTGTCTCGTGCGCCAGCGCGACGGCCAGCCCCGCGGAAGTCAGTCGGCGATGGCGGACCAGGCCGCCATAAAGGCGAACGACGCGGCGATCGCCATCGAGCATGGCTTGGGCGTTGGCGATCGGGATCTCGAGGTCGATTTCATAGGCCAATTCCGGGAAACACTCGCGAAAGAGCCTCACCAACGCTCGCGCGCGGCGCTTCGGCCAACGGGCGTGCATCGGCCAGAGCAGGCGCGGATTGACGAGGGGATCGAACAGCGGCATCGACGCGATCGTCGCAGTGGGCCGATGAACTCGCAATCATCGGAAGCTCCGGCGCCTTGACCCCCCGTACCCTCGTCCCTAGATTGCCCGCCCCATGATGATCAGGGCCTCTCGGGAGCGAATTAGCCGCCCGGTCCGCTAGCCGCGACCGGGACTTTTGATGCCTTTTGCGGACCGGTCATGACCGGGTGCCGCTCCGCCCCCGATCCAGGTGAGTTCATTGTGACAACTGACTATAAATCAAGCGTTTTCCTGCCGAAGACAGACTTCCCCATGCGCGCGGGCCTGGCCAAGAAAGAGCCGGAGCTGCTGCAGCGCTGGGCCGACATGAAGCTGTTCGACCGGCTGCGTGCCGAGAGCAAAGGGCGCCCGAAGTTCGTGCTGCACGACGGCCCTCCCTACGCCAACGGCAACCTCCATATCGGCCACGCGCTCAATAAGATCCTGAAGGACCTGGTTAGCCGCACCCAGCAGATGCTGGGCAAGGACAGCCACTACGTGCCGGGCTGGGACTGTCACGGCCTGCCGATCGAATGGAAGATCGAGGAACAGTACCGCGCCAAGAAGCAGGACAAGGACCAGATCCCGATCGTGGAGTTCCGCAAGGAATGCCGCGCCTTCGCCGATCACTGGATCACCGTCCAGCGCGAGGAGTTCAAGCGCCTCGGCGTCGACGGCGACTGGGACAATTACTACTCGACGATGAAGTACAGCTCCGAGGCCACGATCGCGGGCGAGCTCGGCAAGTTCGTCATGAACGGCGGGCTCTACAAGGGCTCCAAGGCGGTGCTGTGGAGCGTGGTCGAGAAGACCGCGCTGGCCGAAGCCGAGATCGAGTATCACGACCATGTCTCCGACACGGTGCATGTGCGCTTCCCGGTCGTGAAATCGAAGGGCGGCGCGCTCGACGGCGCCTCGATCGTGATCTGGACAACGACGCCCTGGACCATGCCGGGCAACCGCGCGCTGGCCTACGGCAAGGACATCGCCTACGCGCTGGTCGAGGTCGCAGCTGTCGCCGAGGACAGCAAGGCCCGAGTCGGCGAGAAGATGGTGCTGGCCCGGGACCTTGTCGGCGTGGTCGGCGAAGCCGCGAAGTTCACGCCGAACATCGTGCGCGACGTTCCGGCGGACGAGCTCGAAGGATTGATCGCGGCCCATCCGTTCCGCGGCATGGGCTACGAGTTCGACGTGCGCCTGCTGCCGGGCGATTTCGTCACCGCCGACGCAGGCACCGGCTTCGTGCACATCGCGCCGGGCCACGGCGCGGACGACTATGAGCTGGGCGTGGCCAATGGCGTGGAAGTGCCCGACACGGTGGCCGAGGACGGCGTCTACTATCCGCACGTGCCTTTGTTCGCGGGCAAGACGGTCTATACGAACGTCGGCAAGAAGGGCGATGCCAACCGCACCGTCATCGCGGCCCTCGACGAAGCGGGCAAGCTGCTCGCCTCCGGCCGCATCACGCACAGCTACCCGCATTCGTGGCGCTCCAAGGCGCCGGTGATCTTCCGCAACGCGCCGCAGTGGTTCATCGCCATGGACAAGCCGATCGCCGAGATCGGTGGCACCTTGCGCGAGAAGGCACTGGCGGCCATCGACGCGACGCGCTTCGTGCCGCGCGCCGGCTACAATCGCCTGCGCTCGATGATCGAGACGCGCCCCGACTGGTGCGTGTCGCGCCAGCGCGCCTGGGGCGTGCCGATCGCGGTGTTCGTCGACAAGAAGACCGGCGAGCCGTTGCGCGATCCAGAGGTGATGGGCCGCGTCGTCGAGGCCTTCAAGGCCGAGGGCGCCGACGCCTGGTTCGAGAGCCCGCCCGAGCGCTTCCTCGGCAACAAGTACAATGCCGGCGACTACGAGCAGGTGCGCGACATCCTCGATGTCTGGTTCGATTCGGGTTCGACCCATGCCTTCACGCTCGAGGGCAATCCCGACCTCAAGTGGCCCGCCGATCTCTATCTCGAGGGTTCGGACCAGCATCGCGGCTGGTTCCATTCCTCGCTGCT
>OUNM010151510.1_pt1 | contig 13695 bp, 20 predicted proteins | sample 1769961 | NCBI WGS metagenome assembly OUNM01 (sample SAMEA3914820, study PRJEB12502) | metagenome | biome: forest; material: soil | place: USA | collected 2012-03-12 | depth 0.3 m | reverse complement strand
TCGGCCTCGAATAAATGGAAGCGCAACAATGCTGGAGGGCGTGGTGGCCCGAAGATGGTTGTCGTGGCTTTGAGTGCGCGGAGCTGGAAGCGACTCGAGTCTGGACTCTCAACCGCGAGGGTTCGCCGTGATCAAGGCAGAAAGAAGGCCGGCTCAAATCGCTGGCAGGTTCTCAAGCGCTTGCATTGGAGGGAAAGGCCGGAGTGGTGGATCGGAGGAGGTGGATCGGAAAAGCGCAAAAGATGATGCCTTCCTCTCTGGCGAGCGCGTTGAAATTGAGCCCTGAGCTTGCGCCTTCTCTGCCGTGTGTTTGTTTACTCTGCAAAGTGGGTCGGCCAGAAATGGGCCGTGCCAACCCTGCCGCCTCGTTGGCCTGGCTGTGACGTAACCCCGCTCGCTTTCGTCGCGTCTTCCTCTGAATGCGCTCGGGGAGTTAAACTCCAATCGGGGCCGCGCAATTGCTCGCATTGAATTTAAATTAAACATCTTCAACTTGAATGCATGCTATCTCCATTTTAAATTTTCTTTTTCAAAATATTCCATGGTTTGCGTCTCTGAGAAGCGGAAATTTGCATTCGAGCCAAGACGCGCCTAACCCAGCACGACCATGCCACGCTTGCACGTGATGCGCATTTCAAACCTGCCCTCTGAGATCCATTTCAAACCATCCCATGCGTCGACCTCACCGTCTCCAATTTCTTGTCGACATCGCTCGAGGTGCGCTCTCGTTTCCGATCTCCGCCCACGAAAATGAGCCATATCGACCGACAGTCAGAGGCCCGGCGCACGGAGTAATCAAGCGCGACTCTCATGTTTTGAGACGCAGCGGCGCGGCAGTTGGTCGGGGCTGTTTGCGGAAACAAAGCCTCGGCCAGTCGGGACCAATCCAATCATGCTGTCGATTTCGCAATGCGGGCTGATTCAAAGCGACGGCCCAATGGCGCGCGTTTCGGCTTGGCTTCGAGTCGCCGAAAATGCCACTGGAGGAGACCTGGACTGCTTACCTACTTCGTACGGCTTCTTCCGGCCTTGTGAATAATGACCCCATAACGTTGACGCCGAGAGGGCCAGACGCAACCTTGGTCCGCGACTGCATGCCCCTCACCTGCCAGGGGTGCGGGGCAACACACAGCCGAGTCGCGCGGGATTTCGAGATTTGATCTTCCAGTCGACTGATTAACCGTTATTGGCATTGCCCAGCAGCGCGATAGTGGCATTGGAGGGAAAACCTGGATTGAGGTGAGCAGGCCGGCAAACCAAGGCGCCTTGCGACAAGCCGGGACGACGTGAAGCGGCCGGCTGCAGATCAGCAAAACTCAAAACACGCAGGGGCGTGTGGTCGTGGAAGCCAAGGCACTCCCGAGCCTGGTCGATGGCGGCTGGCAGATGCAAGCACTTAAACTTCGGCGACGAGGGCCAAATTGCTTGTGGTGAAATGATTAATTTTACTGAATTTGAATGCAGCCGCCAGCGTCTTGGTTCAGCGACAAGGGAACACGAGCGGAGAATCCCCCAAACCAATCGGGCTGCAAGGGAGGTGTGAGGTCTGACAGTCGCCAAACCCAGCGACAGCCGCTTTCTTCAACACACCGTGGCTTACTGTGCGATGCTGTTGACAATGTCGATGACAGTCCGATGTCGTTGACGAGGTCGATGCCGTTGGCGGGGAATACCATTGCCGCTGGCGTTGACAGGGCGGTCTGCACAGAATACATCGCACGACACACCGAGAATACCCAGGCTCCCTATGGACAAAAAAACAGGTACACCAAAGTTGATTTTTGGGTGATCCGCACCACCCCTGTGTCCTTTTAGTGTACCTTTTTTTTTGACCACACCGAGCCAGGGACTGAACACCCGATTGAAGATCGCACACTTGCTCCACATGTCGCCAGCGCGGATCGCCCTCGAGATAACTCTGCGTTGAAGAAACAGGGGGGAGGGGGGCGGCCATCAAGGTGGGAGCCAGTGAATCCCTCCCTGCGGCTTGGGGAGGGGTCCGCCAAACGCGGCCGCCGTGTGTATGCTGGCGCTTTGTTATGCATGTCAGGCGTCGCCGTTGTTGATGGTCCAGCCTGCGATTCGCGGCGCTGATTCGATGTCCAAGGATGGCATGAAACCGCCGGCAGCGCATGCAGAGGACCGTCCTTCCTCCAGCCAGCTGCCCACACCCTATCGGCCCGCCCACCGCCCGCTGGGCTCCCTGCTCCGTCCGCGCAAAGCTTCCATCCGTTCGCGCTGCGCAAGCGCTTCGCCCGGAATTCAGCTCTCGCCTTCGGTACGTGCGCCGCGACCGTCAATACCGGCATCGCAAAACAATTGAGCGCAAGGTGCGCTTCCGCGATGCCCTGGTCAGCGTTGTGTTGACTTTTGGGCGGAGAGAGTCATGCGCACGCGCTCTCGCCGCTGGGCGGATGCTGCGATTGGCCAGCGTTTGCAGTTCGCAACCGGTTGCATCGCGCCGCCGTCAGGTCATGCAAACCTAACACAATTAGTTCAGGCCGTTGACGGTGCGGCCCAGACAAGAGGCCGTTCTTGGACTCCTGGCGCCACTGCTTGGGCACGGCCGATGGCCGATGGACGCTGTTGTCTTCCCACAATTGGCGACAAACCTGAGGCGTGGGATCTTGGGCTGTCGCCAGACAGCAACGTTGATTAACATTGACGCTAGTCATCCCCACCGACCGTAGCGCAGCGCACTTCAGGCGCATTTTGTGTAAACTGGGACGTCAATACCAGCCTTAGGTGACCGCTGCGTCCGCTGGGAAGCGCACCGTCGAGAAAAGAACTGGCTGCCCAAGCCCACGGCTGCCGGTGGGCCGACACGAGCGTCTTGTCGAGAGATTGGGGAGGATGGATCCCCGCCGCACTGCTGAGTCCCGACAGCCGTCGAGACCATGTCCACTCCGGAAACGAATTTGGTTTTCCGGCCCTCCGTTTGCGACTCGTGCCAAATTGTCCGCAAAGAGGAATGCGACAAGATTGCGCTGGACACCATGCGATTTGACATAATGCCTTGCTCGCCTATCTGGCCTACATGATCTCTGCAAAGTTACCTCACCATTCTCGTGCCCTTCGGCTTCCTGTCGTGGAGGATGCGAACTTGCGGAAAGCCGCTCCAATAATGACCAGGCCTTGACATGGGGTAAAGGTGTCGATGAGCACGGTGCGGATACCTGGCCCCACCTCACTTCGAGGTGCCCGCGAGAGCTCACAAAGGAGCATGCGACTTGGGCAAGTAAGGCCGTATGCTGCTCTGACGCATGTCTGATATGAGAGAGAAGTTGCAGGGTGTAGAACTTCCATCGCTGCATCCCACTGATTCTCGGTGCTGCTGGATTATCTCGTTCAAAGCAGCCGACGGTGCACCGCGGACACAGTGCCAATCCCTCAACTCGCGCGCAGCAGTCCGTTTCTTGCGATTACCGGCCCTGGCACACCCAAGGCAGATTCTTTGCCCGACTCCATTCTCCTTCGACTTCGACACCCACAACCACGCAACCCCGAACCATCGAACACCCCAGATTTCGCTGGTAAGTCATTGCCATCTCGCATCGCCTCCATTTTACCCGTCGACTCCGCCCAGCCCCGACGCCTGGGTCGAAATCTCGCAGCCCGCAGCCCGCATCCTCGCCTTCGCTCTCCATTGCTCACCGTTGCTCTTGACCCAGGCCTCAGTGCGGGATTGTGCGATCGCAACCCTTTTCCCAACCGACACACAACCGCTCCCCACGCTCCTGGTAAGCAATCTTGTCACTATTGTTACATGCGATCGAGATCCTCGGCAGACATTTCGCCCCTCGCTCTTGGTGCTCCCACAGGAGAGTTGTGCCCGTCGCAGCGCCCGCTGGCTCCATGCGCCGGGCCCTACCGCCCTCGTCCCCTCCCGCCAGCGTTCAAGCGACAATGTCTTCCACCCCAACCGCATCACCGCCTTTTTATGCATCCAAGTGCGAGAACGCTGACATCTGTGGGCCATCAACAGATTCCGCCCTCGAAACGCAACTCTTAGCACCTTGTTTCCGACACTTCCACCGACGCACACAAGTGACTCTCCCACCGCCACGGCGGTAACCTCGACCTCAACCCGAAACATTCCGGCGTCACCAACCTACACTGCGCATCCGACGCCGTTGATCGGCCCGGGAACATTGCCATCCTGGGTTTGCTGGCCCGGAATGGAATTGTTCGCCCGCGAGCCCACGCCGCCTACGCAAGCTCGGATCACGGCCGCAGCCACATTCCCCCCAGCCAACGCTCCTCTGGGCTTCGCCTCGCAGTCATACCCGTCGCCTGTACACGAGAGACCTCCTGCTGGCGTCGTGAGACAACTCGATACCAATATGGCTGCGATGGTTCCCAACGGGACAAGGGCCCTGCCTCAGGGATCGCACAGCGGCGATGTGTCTCCGCGCACCGTCACAGCGCCCAAGATGGTTGAGTTTATTCTCGTCTTTCGAGAATCACCCTACCAAGCACGCTTGCCTTTGCGCGTGTCCATCTTGCCTCACGACGACACCGACTCGATCATCTCGACGGTGACGATGTTCTATGGCCTCTATTCTGGACCAGGCATCTCCAAGGGTGTCAGTTTCGAGGACCAAGATGGCAATACCCTCATTGCCCGGTACGAGAATTTCCAAAACAACATGAGGGTACACGTGCGCGTGATTGAGGAGCCCCTTGGGCCGGGTTATCCCGCTGCTCTCGGCGTCGGCCAGGGCTCCTACAACGACAATGGCTACCTGCCTCAAGGGCCGCAGCACCTAGCCGCGCACGCCCCTCGCCCCGAGGACAGGACATCGCGCTTGCGCAGTGCCTCTCCCAATCGTGGACGTGAACGGCGTAGCACGTCGGCGGGCACCAATCCCACCGGAAGCAAGAACGGGCGGTCCCGCTCCTCCAAGAACCGTACCCTGCCCAGCGGGGATGGACTCGGCGACAGCTTCAACGGCTATAGCAGTAGCGATGGCGCGGCCGGGTCCTCCTCGGGCCGAGCCAAAGATCAGCTCGGCAACACAGATATTAGCTTGGAGAACATTGTCGAAGGTGGCCGCCGCAAGCGTGCCAAGTTCGAGAGCTCGGTAAGCCGCCACGTGTTTCGCAACACCCAAGAGCTCCGGGTTACTGACCGTTCTCCTCCTGCAGGAACTCCCTCTCTTTGCCCCTCCGCAAATGCCGGCTGCCACGTCGAACCCCTCGGTGTCGCCCGCTCGTCGGATGGACCCGCACCGAAATTCCTTGCCCTACACCCAGTCCGGACAGAATCCTTTTAGCAACCCCTACCCGCTCTACTCCCCGCGGGCTTACATGAACGGCTATACAAACCCTGGAATGTATGCCACCCCCGCCAGCGACCATCGCCGGGGTCGTGGGAGCTTCGGATTTCCGGCTGGTCAACGTGTGGGTCCCTCCCACATGATCATGACCCCGGACCCAACTGTGGGCAGCGCCGTGTCTGAAGAGGATAAGGACGTTGCCATACAGCTGATGCGCATGTCAAACCACGGCCGGGCCTCTGCGTCGACGCAGGATGACACATTCAGCGGTAGAGCCGATGCTGCGTCCTCCACGGGCGCGACCAGCGATGCCGAGAGCTGCAGCGGCGATGACGGACCCGCCGCGCGGAAACAGAAGCTGGACGCTTCTGGTGCCCACAACAAGGTGTTCAACGCTCCGGAAACCCCTCTCGTCTACACCAAAGACAGTGCCGAGGTTGCCACCGAGGACGTCGAGTTGTTGGACCATGTCGAAAACGGCACAATGGCTGCCCCTCCGGCGAAGGTTCAGAAGACCAAGACAAACACGTTGGTCCTTGCCCCGCCTCTGCCTCCAGCACACAAGATCAAGCCGGCCAAGGCGGCGAAGCCAAAGCCGAAGACAGCAAGCGTTGCGGGCCCCATGACCCCGGCGTCGCTCCCCGGTTCTCGGAAGCAGTCGGTTCTCTCGAACCCGGCTCTTCCATCAGGAGCCGGCGAGGAGGAGCCCGACCTCTCAACCCAGCCTCGGTGCCAGCGCTGCCGAAAGAGCAAGAAGGGCTGCGATAGGCAACGCCCTTGCGGCCGATGCCGCGATGCCGGCCTTCCCGCGGAGCTCTGCATCAGTGAGGATGAAGGCAACGGCCGCAAGGGCCGGTACGGTCGTCACATGGGAGTTCCTGTGAAGAAGGAGACCCAGCTAGACGCAACGATGGAGGACATGCCACCCCCGGCGCCCAATCTTTTGCCCGCCGCCCCCATCGCTCCAATTGCGCTCGCTCTGGTCACCTCACTTTCCGGAGTTGTGGACAAGACCAAGAAGCGCAAGAGGTAGTCGACAGGCAAAGACGCCTCTCTATGAAACGAGAAGGGCTAGTGCATCGGCACGTCGACGACCTCATCAGCACCAGGCCCCGAACATTCTTACCATTAACGGAGAGCTCATCGTTATCCCACAACGCCAGCACGCAATCTTCCGGCCAAGCCATGAATGCATCGGCATCCACTCCTTGAATCACACCGTGCGACGGGCTTGGGACGTGTTTCTCTAGTCCCCAGTTTTCTCGGCCTTTGTTTGGCCCCAGCGTCTGTTCAACGTTTCAAGTCCTATCTTTACCTCGGGCCTCATGCCCCAAAGCAACCGAACACAACCAACACCGGTGGGCAATCTGCAACACCCATATCACCACACACACACACAAGGCATGCAAGCCAAAATTTCGACTGATTTTACCTCTCTTTACGGACGGCGATCACGGACGGAGGAGACGGTGGGGATGGAGAGGAGAAGGAGCAAAATATGGCGTGGGATGAGGGCGGGATAACAAGGTTACGGAGTTTGGGTGTGCCACTTTCTGCCTCTGCTTTTTGCGTGTCTATCGCGAGGGATCGTTTTCTCGCGCCCTATTTCCTTACTGTTGATCTCGCTGGAGTTGACTAACTGTCAATGGGTTGCCATGTGTGCTTATTTTCTTTTCCTTTTTTGTCTGTGGGCCATCTGCGTCCCTCTTGGGGTTCGCGCCTTGGAGGTGAGCTGGGCGGTGAAGGCCGTCGGACGGAGGCGGTGAGGTGGATATTCTGGCGAGAAGGACTTTTAGGGTTCTTGATAGCGGAATTGACCTTGTGATTTCAAGTTCCCGGCTTGCGCGTGCGTGCTGCATGTTGGTTTGGGCACCCTAGCCGGCTGCCGCTCTGCAATTGCCCCTCTTGGTCTATCACCCCGCTCACCACACACCACACCAAGCTCATGTGGTGTGACACCCACCATCCCAAATCCCAAACCGCAGCCGTGCTGAAGCGAAGCGCTAACGCCATCGTCGCGGACTCGGCCCCGCCTCGTGTCCACGTGAAGCGAGCCGCTTACGAACCTGCGCGCAGTTCGTAACGCTCTCGTTTTATTGTCCAATATGTCTCAGCTAATGCGCCGTAGCGCACCATTTTCCATTTTGTCGCCGTCGCCGTCGCGGATTGGCGAAGCTGTGGGATCGCCTCAACCCCCGCAGCGATTCTGCGACGAGGGGTCCTCATCCGGGCTAGCGCGCGGGAGTCGGGTGGGGGCGGGTGCGGTCAATCGGCAGGGGCTGCTGGCTGTGGCCAATGACACCGTACTATTTGGCTACAGATGATCAGAAAGGGAAGGCGTCGATCAGCCCCATTTGTTCTGCCGGCCGGCAGCGCACAGCCGATCTTGTAAGCCAATCCGCGCGGGTTTGGAGTGCGCTGTCTGTCGCCGGACTCAAGAGCCGAAACCTTGTTCTTTGTCACCTCTCTCTCCCCGCCTTGCTCGCTCTCCGAGGGACCGAAGATCGCTCGATTGATACCAAAGCGCTCTATGCCAATAAACCGTCTGATCCAAGCATTGTTGTAAAGAGTGCTGAAGATCTCATTCTGATCAGCCACAACTGCATCAAGCAGTCTCGGGACGGCGCTATCTCCGCGGATTGAGATTGAGTGGTTTCAGCATGCGCTGCGCAAGACCTGCGAATTCCTAAGAGATTTCACTCAATGCGTGAAGTATTCCGTCCACATGCCGAAAATGGGGAGTTCGAGTTTTCCTTGCGCTGCTGGGAGGCATTTAGTTGCTGGCCTGTTGGTGCCGACAATCAGAACCCCCCATCCAATCCCGAAACTTCTCCGAACTGGAACTTCTCGCCCTTACGCGCAAAAACTCTGCGTGCTATACCTAAGTTCTTCTCATAGTCCAGGATCGGTAAGGAGGAACACAACTACTTGGGGCCGATTCTCTCTTCTCGAGATGAGCGACGACCTAGGGACAAAACGAGACATTCGGCTGGTTCCTCCAGCGGCTTGGCTACCTATATACCTATTTAGCTGTTCTCAAGCACCAGCACAGGCCTCCACTATTGTTGCATGATAACTTGCGTGAGGATCTAAACACAGAGCGGGAAATCAAGACATCACACAAAATATGTCGTCGAAACCATTTCCGATGCTCCCAGGGGTCCACAGAGAACTTCGAACCGAAGGTGAAACCACGCTTTGCCAACGACGCAACATTCAAGTTCATGCTCACATCTGTCAACAACTCTGACAGCAGATGGTAGCTTGGTCGAAAGACGATGATTAATTATCTCGCAGGACGAAATCCGTCAAAGTTGTTCTTCTTGGGGAGTTCCGGGTTGAAGGGATTTTGATGGTTGCAAGACCTCGCCTCCCACGTCTCTTCAGCTCTTTATTTCCACTTTCAAACATTATTGCAATACTAGATCCCATGTGTATTCGTTCAGCTGGCCGTCGAGAGTTCGATAATACTCCCGATACTCGTGGAAAGGTGTGGACAAGGACTGGCCAGTCGATTTTGACTACAACCATGAGACGGAAAATGTTGTCGGATGTCAAGCTCCTGTCCCAACAGGGAAAAATATCCTGTAATTTACCAGTGCTTCCAAGCTTTCAACATCCAAATATAACAACAAGCAGTGCTATTTACCCAAGTACGGAATATTGTCAGGAAAATTTATGGCAATCAGGACCAGGAATTGACGTGCTCGTCATCTCCGCCAACACACAAACGGCAGGCAAAAATAAGAGCAGCGTGGGATGGGATTGAGGAAAAGGAGTGCAAGTGCGTCTTTGGTTGAGGCCGGAAGATGGATGCGGATTCATGCAGTTGAGAAATTGGCAGGTGATGTGTCGAAGGCGTTTGCTGTGGCAACCAGAGGTTTCGTTGCGGAGTCAGGTTGTTTCGTTCCTGCGGTCAAGACTTTCTCGGATTCTTTGTCTGATTCACTATGTGTTTTCCTTGTTGCCGCGTTCGACCTCGGAGCGACTCACCCTCGGCGTGGAACTCGCACTGGGGGCCCGGGGTGGTGCGAGGCGGCCCGGGGAGAGTCACGGGCAGGTACGGCAGTATATGTATAAGTTCCAACACGCATCCAGTCACCAAGCCTCCTCCGGCGACAGATGGCGCAGCGGTCAATGGATGGAGGTGCGGAATCCGTGATCAGGGCTCCGCAAAACCCTTCCGCTAATACCGGGAGGGCGCGGGTTCGAGTCCTGGTCGAAGTAGCGGGAAGCGGTGCCCGTGATCTCTCGCCGCCAGTCCGAAATTCCACGAGCTGCAGTGGAACGAAGTAAAAGACCCTCGGGCTTTTCGTAGCCGACCACCTACCTTACGAGAGACGGTAGCTGGTCGGTGAGCTTTTTGCCTCGAAGTCCGAGGAGGTATGGTTAGATGGCGGGTTTCTTTGTCGAAGTTGAGTTATCCCAATTGAACCAACTTGGAGCAATCATTTTCAGATGTCGTGCTCGTCATTGGCACCAGTAATATATGACAAACAAGATGAAAACGAGTCAACTTTGTGGGAAATTCTATCCACCAACAACCGATATCACCTTCTCTGCTGCTGCCCTTCCTTGGGTGAACACTTGACATCGAGGCAAACTGGATCAGAATGTCTTCTCTCATGGTCAAAAACCTGTCTCTTTGTTCCTCCTCCCAGCATGGCAACCGCAAACCCTCCGAGACGTCAAGATCACCACATTTCTGTTTGGTGTTGTGGGTTGCAGAATTGGGGACCCACTTTTTGCGTGGGGCTGAAGATGCGGGGGATCTGGCCACTCCAGTGAGGCTAGCCAGCTTCAGCCCGGCCCCACACTCCGCCTCCACGCCCAGGGTCCGCACGGGTTACGTAAAGGCCTCCGTGGTTTCGGGGTCGACTCGGGGTGGGCGGCTAGGGGCAATTCTCGGCTAATATGGCCACCCTGCAGCGTGCCACGCCTGGCCAAGACTCTGCGAGACCGGATCCAGGATTGAATGTGGCGGCGTGGGAAAAAAATAGGGATCAGTTCGGTGCGATGTTTTTCAGGGTCCTCGCCTCGCTCCCACACCAGTCATCCGCTCTCTTCACCAGATTGCTGCTGTCCGTTTGGCGACCCAGGTCCTCGTCGGCGCATTGAGGGGCAGTTGTTGGCTTTTTCTCTCTCTTCTTGCCAAGCACCGCGTGAAGCCGGGATTTTTTTCCCTCACCGCGTTCTTTTCCGCGCCGAGACCCCCCCGCCCCTGCCACCACCCATTGACTCACCGGGTGCGCATTCATTCACTTTCGCCGACCTGCAATTCCCGGCGCCACCATGTCCAAGGTCGCTACCGTCAAGGAGACTGTCAAGGAGACGCTCGTTGGCTCCAAGGAGCCCGAGCAGCTCTCTGCGCAGACCAAGGCGCGCTTCAACCGCCACGCCTCCAAGGATGCCGAGACCGGCGAGTTGTACCTCGGCCCGGACCAGTTCATCGATGCGATCGCCCCGCCCCATGAAGACTACGTGAGTTCCTCGCATGGCACGACGTGTGCGACGTGTGCGCATGGGATAAACAACTAACGGACGAATGCGCCGCAGCACAAAATCAAGCGCGAGCAGTACTCGATCCTGTTCCACGTCGCCGACCGCACAAACAAGGGCAAGCTGACCCTGGCCGACTACGCCCACTTCGAGAACCTCCTCAACAAGCCCGATGCCGAGTATGAGATTGCCTTCCGCCTCTTCGACGTCGAGCGCCTCGGCACCGTAAAATATGACGACTTCCGCCGGCTCTACGAGCTCAACAAGGGCCCCGACAGCATCCCCTTCGACTGGAACTGCGAGTGGGCGAGCCTGTACATCGGCAGCCAGACCAAGAGGCACAGCATGAACTACCACCAGTTCTCGCAGATGCTGCGCGGCCTGCAGGGCGAGCGCGTCCGCCAGGCCTTCACGCGCTTCGACGGCGACGGCGACGGCTTCATCGAGCCCGAGGAGTTTGCCACCATCATCCAGCAGACGGCGAGGCACAAGCTCTCGGACCACCTGCTCGAGAACCTCCACACCCTGTGCAACATCTCCCAGGGCAGCAAAGTGTCGTATGCCAACGTGCGCGCCTTTCTGAATATGATTCACGAGATGGACGTCGTTGAGGTCATCGTCCGCCGGGCCTGCTCCAAGAGCAAGGACGGCCGCATCACCCGGGCCGAGTTCCTGAACCAGGCTGCCAAGGTCACCCGGTTCGCGCTCTTCACCCCGATGGAGGCCGACATCCTGTTCCACTTTGCCAGCCTCGACGAGCCCTCGGGCCGCCTGAGCCTGAGGGACTTCACCAAGGTGCTCGATGCGACGTGGCGGCGCCGCGACGAGGACGAGGACGCCCGCGCCCTCGAGGCCAAGCCCAAGGGCCAGAGCTTCCTCGCGGACGCCGTGGAGTCGGCGTACAACTTTGGCCTCGGCAGTATCGCTGGCGCCTTCGGCGCCTTCATGGTGTACCCGATCGATCTCGTCAAGACGCGCATGCAGAACCAGCGCGGCGCCGATCCCGGGCAGCGGTTGTATAACAATTCGATCGACTGCTTCAGGAAGGTGATCCGCAACGAGGGTTTCCGCGGCCTCTACTCGGGTGTCCTGCCGCAGCTCGTCGGTGTCGCGCCCGAGAAGGCCATCAAGCTGACCGTCAACGATATCGTCCGCCGCCACTTCACCGATAAGCAGGGCAATATCTGGTTTGGTCATGAGCTTCTTGCTGGTGGTGCTGCCGGTGGTTGCCAAGTCGTAAGTTTGTCGCTTTAGAAGAAGGGAGGAGATGGCTCTGATGCTGACTGTGTGTTCTCAGGTCTTCACCAACCCCCTCGAAATCGTCAAGATCCGTCTCCAGGTCCAGGGCGAGGTGGCCAAGAGCGTCGAGGGTGCGCCGAAGCGGTCGGCCATCTGGATCGTCCGCAACCTCGGCCTGGTCGGTCTGTACAAGGGCGCGTCGGCGTGCCTGCTCCGTGATGTGCCCTTCTCGGCCATCTACTTCCCGACCTACTCCCACCTGAAGAAGGACCTCTTCGGCGAGTCGCAGACCAAGAAGCTCGGCGTCCTCCAGCTCCTCACGGCGGGCGCCATCGCCGGCATGCCCGCCGCGTACCTGACCACGCCGTGCGACGTCATCAAGACGCGCCTGCAGGTCGAGGCGCGCAAGGGCGACACGGCGTACACGGGCCTGCGGCACGCGGCCAAGACCATCTGGAAGGAGGAGGGCTTCAGGGCCTTCTTCAAGGGCGGGCCCGCGCGCATCATGCGGTCGTCGCCGCAGTTCGGCTTCACGCTCGCCGCGTACGAGCTGCTGCAGAACGTGGTGCCGTTCCCGGGCAAGAAGTCCGAGGCCAAGATCGCGGCCGGCGTCGCCGAGGCCGTGTCGACCCTCAAGGAGAAGGCCATTGACAGCCCCTTCTACCGCTCGCGCAACGCGCTCAAGATCTTGCTCGACCTCGACGAGAACTTTGGGCGCACGCCGCTCGGGCCCAACGCCCAGGGCTGGAAGGCGCTGCCCGGCTGGATGGGCACCAAGACGGCGTAGGGGAGAGGGTTTTAATACCGGGTCGTGTTTGAAAAGCGTGCCAGGATCTCGGCCGGATGAGCGGGTTTCGGCAGTGGGGAGCGGCAAGGACGGGTGGGCGGGCGGACGGACCTGCGGCACCCGTATCCACCCACACCACACCCGTCGCCCGGTCTATGCACGCGTCACTCGGCTTCGATTGACGCAGTGCTATCCGAACTTTGGTTCTGGTTGCATCGCATCGACGACCGACCCGGGGTTTCAGACAAGACCATTTGCATGGCATGCGCATTGTGGCAGCAGGCGTTACGGACATTACTGGGTGGCGATTTCGTGATTTTCTATTCTTTCTTCTTTTTCAATCTTTCAATCTTTTGTTCTGTTTCCGGATTTTCTTCTTTTTCCTAATCTCGGCATGAAGCGATTTGGCGGCGATGAAGAGACGATTTTCAGGCAAATCGTTGGCTGGTCGTTTTGTATTCCTGTTCCTATCTCTCACTCTTCGCGTTTGCTTCCACAGTTCTTCGGCTCCAGCCAAGACTCTCAAAAAATGGGGATACAGGTCAGAGGCGCGTGCCATAGACACACCGTACGTACACACACAGACGGGCAGATTACACAACCCAGAGACATAAGGACGGCTAGAGGTAGACAGACAGACGGCAGGGCGGGCAAATAGAAGCATTCACCACGTCCCTCCTTTCCTGGATCTGTGTGTCTCTTTAAGCCCACCCCCTCAACCTCCTCCCCTCCTGCTCATCCACAGGCACATACTCCTCCCTTCCCTCCCCCTCCTCAGGATCAAAACCAGCTCCCTTCCCAAAACCCCACGCCCAAGCCCTCCTCCACGCAGCAGAAGAACTCTACTTCTTCCGCCGCTACGCCGACGCCACCTCCTTTCTCCGCAACGTC
>OUNM010655063.1_pt1 | contig 13704 bp, 14 predicted proteins | sample 1769961 | NCBI WGS metagenome assembly OUNM01 (sample SAMEA3914820, study PRJEB12502) | metagenome | biome: forest; material: soil | place: USA | collected 2012-03-12 | depth 0.3 m | reverse complement strand
GTGCTGAGATCTCCACTGGCGCTGGCGCCTTGTTCAATGACAGGTTGCCTCCAGTAGTTCGAAATTCCGATGGGGTGCACCTAACTACCTGGCTGGCGCAGCACTCAAAAAGATGCCAAACACCTCCCGCCCCCTGCCAACCCACAAAACCACCCTGCCCTCCACCTTCCACGATCGGAAACCATCACCGCCCAATGCGCCTCAGACCATTACAAAGCGCGCAATTAGAGACTTCGGAGCCAACGTGGACAGCAAGATCATGAGAACGTTTCACGACCGAAGAACTCCATGAATTTGTGGAGATCGTCAGCGGCGAACTCAGCGACGACTTCCTCCGCAAGTGACTTGAGAGGCGCCTCATCACCGCCAAGACGCGCCTCATCAACGCCCTAGAAAAGTCGGAGCGCCTTAGGCATGAGCTGGATGAGCTGGATGATGATTCAAGAGGACCAGCATACGCGCCTCATACCCCATGAATCATACCCAAGCGCGGGCGCCGCTCCGAACGGTGTCCACGCTCGCCCCGATGGGTTGCAAGTGGTCCGTCACAACCAACCAAATTACCAACCGACTGAGAGCTAACTGGTCATGTAGCCTCGACAACAAGATCTACGACAACTTTGTCCGTGCACAAAAAGTATCCCGGAACCCAGGGCGGCCGCCGAAAGTTGCTCCAGCTTCCCGGCCCAGCCCTGCGGTTGGCCTGCCGCCCGCTTCTCACTCTCTTGCTATGAATGATTACTCGGCGACGCAACAATTGACCCCTCACACGCTAGATTGGCCTGGGCCGCTGCAGAAAGCCAAGAAATGGACAACGAGCTGCGCGAGGCCGAGAAAAAGTACGCGCCACGGTTTGCTTAAGCGGACTCGATTCCAGACGAAAGCCGACGAGACGTGACGCTGAAAACCCTCCTCAACCGTTTTAGGAACGTACAGTCGACGATCCGCAAGAACTGCGACGTTTCCGTGCACAAGAGATGCACCAAGACCGAAATCCAAGCGGAGCGGGTGCGCCTGGTCTAGGACCGGCTAGAGAAGGAGAAAGCCAACGCCCAGCCGAGCCCGACGGCTGACATCAGCGCCGCCCCACGCCCGGCCGCCGCTGTGTGGATGGACCGCCACCCCAGCTGGTTCCGAAAGCGGTGGCGCGAACGGCCACGGCCCCGTCCCAGCGGCATACCCGAACCCTGTTATCATCGATGACGACGATGACGATGACGATGCAGAGGACGTTCCGTCGCCGCTCTCTAGCCATATGCTCAAGCGCCTCTCCTCAAGCACCGCCTCGCGCCTGGAGTGTCACCCCTCGCGCCGACGATCGCGAGGGCTACATGGCCACGGACGAGAAGTAGAACGAGAGGCGGTATACTAACGCCCTGAACCGCGACAGGGACGACGTGCGTCTCAAGAGCAAACGTTCTCGCACGGCCCCTGCCCCTGCCCCGACAAACTCAGCCACGACGGCCTTGCCCTCCCCAATTCCATGGACTTGCCCTCTTAATCAGGGCGATCTGGCAAGACTCGGGAGAACCAACTCCCGACCCCCGACAACTCGAGGCATGGCACACCAGCACGTGCAACCCGTCTGGCTCCTGACGGCTATTTAATCCGTCCGAATCCCCCTTCCTCCGGTTTCTCAGCTTTTCTTCTTTCTTCCCGAACCCGACGACCTCGCCTTCCCACACATTACCGCACGGGCAACCACTCCGACACGACTCTTACGGCCTCCGCGACAGAGACGAACACCCTACCTCAAGCGATGGCGCCCGTCACCCGTCAATGCCATCGACGCGCAGAGCGCAGAAGAAGAACCCGCGGCCATCTTGTCATCGACCTGACCAACGACGACACCTACGCTCATCGACACTCAGAGCGCAGAAGAAAAACCCGCGACCAGCTCAGAAATGGTACTATTCTTGTCATCGATTTGACCAACGACGGCACCCACGCTCAGCACGAAGCGGTTGCTCCTGAAGTCACTGGCCCGACTGCTGGCCCCCCGCGAGCCGCCACTCCTGAAGTCACTGGCCCGACTGCTGGCACCCCGCGAGCCGCCACCCCTGAACTCACTGGCCTGACCCCGCGAGCCGCCACCCCGCGAGCCGCCGCCCCTGAACTCATTAACCTGACCGCTGGCACCCCTGAAGCCACCTCCCCGGACACCACCGATCTGACCGCCGATACCCCTAGACCCACCAAATCGACCGCCTGGATCCTTGACCTGAGCAACGACGACAGCTGCTATATGAAGGACGACGGGATCGATTTCCACTCCATCTTGGGGGCTGCTCTTGGGTCTTGTGGGTATCCTGCTCAAGACGAAGTTGGAGACCAGGAGGAAATGTGGGGGTTTGTGAACTTGGACCCTTTCGTTGCGTCTATGTTCACCGAGTAGATTTATGTGATTATAATCCAAATTTACGACGTTCTCGCCGTGCAGCCTGGTCCCCCTTGTGGTTTCCGGGCCAACCACGTGACAATTGTTTACTACCCCTGAAAAACCGCGAAACCGCCGTCGAATATCTGTATTGCCCTAACTCTAACTATTGGACACTTAGGGCAGAGCGACTACTCGGCCACACCCTAGAAGAGCAGGTTAATAATCCTGCCGCCTCTTTCGCAAGATAGAGTCAGTTCTGTAGCGACGATACCTGAATGCACTAGTATCCCAGGACCTGTCACCGTTGAACAGCAAAAGAGGACCGTAACTCAGATGAAACGACCGCCAGCCCTGGCTTTATCCACTTTGAATGATCAGAATGACTGCTCCCTCACTTCAACAATCATTCTTAAGGTGGATCCCTCATGGACAAGGCTTACGCGGCTTAGGTCTAGCCCAGCCTTCCCAGCCTGTATTTGGGCAGTCAACAGTGTTCAGAGGGATTCACTCGCGGTGCTGCGTACACAACCCAGACCTCCCTTTTCCATAAAGCGCCTCCGAGAGAGAAATGCCTCGCGGACGTTCAGGCAGTTACGGAGGAGGCTAATACGCGCCCTTTCCTACCTCCCGGATCTGCTGTTCCGATCTCGGCTTGAGAGTAGCGTGGCCGGTCTCTCTACACAAAACAGAAGCGTCATTTGGCTCTGGCCCTGCTATGCATTTATCCAAGACACTGGCTTTGCAGGGGGGTGGAGATAGCAGCCTTCATGCACTAACTCGCAGCTGGCGAGACCCAGGTTTGGACGCCTGGGGCTTCGGGGTACATAATTCTCTCTTCTCCCAGGATCCCTCCCATTTTATCCTTCCCTCCTTTTTATCTTTTTTTCCGTCCGTTGATCCTCGCCGTTATATTACTTTCCCACAGAGCCTCCACCCTTGACCACCAGCCGCCGTTTGCAGCTATCTCGGTGCAAAATGACTATCACTTACGGCCGGCAGCCTCATCCGACCAAAGCCGCAAAGCGCAAGGCTGTTAGCAGAGCGGGCGGCCCGTCAGGGCCATCCAAACGGCAGAAAGTCGAGCCAACCGACGCCGGCATCGATAACAACTATCCCGACCTCCCCGAACTTCCGGCATCTGCTGCTCCACAAGGCTCGACCAACTCGACCAACTCGACCTTGATTGTCTCAGACGATGATGACGGCTTCGACGACAATACTGACGCCCACTCCCCGCCCGAAACCGCCACCTCGGTTCCGCCTACTCCCCCCTCTCGCAGCGCCCGCAAGTTCCCCTAGGACCTCAAGAGCATCCAATGTACATTCCCGGGCTGTCCCAAGACTTTTCAACTGCCCAGCCCGCCTGGCCGCCCACCTGCGGTCGTACACCAACGACCGCCCGCACAAGTGCCCGTACCGGGCCTGCGACAAGACGTACCTCGAGGAGAAGGACCTGGTGCAGCATATCAAGGGCTCGCACACCCACGAGAAGCAGCACACGTGCAAGGAGCCCGACTGCGGCAAGTCGTTTGTCACGGCCACCCGCCTCCGCCGCCATGCCGCTGTACACGAGGGCGCCGAGCGCTTCCGCTGTCGAGGTTACGACGGCTGCACCCTCAGCTTCCGCAAGCACCAGACCCTGCAGCGCCATGTGCGCGTTGCCCACCTGGGCCTGGCGGCCTTTCTGTGTGGCGCCGAGGACTGCACGTCTGAGTTTAACACTAGGGGCGCGCTGAGACGGCATGTAGAGCGGGAGCATGGCGAGATTCGCTTCTGGTGCGAGGAGTGTGGAAGCGAGGAGGGCGATGGGCGCAAGGCCGGCTTCCGTACCCTCCTGATGCTGCAGTCGCATATGCGCAAGGAGCATGTCAATTGCCTGTTTTGCGACGTCAAGTGCGGGAGCCAGGCCGACTTGGAGAGGCACGTCGATATATACCACTCCAGGACAACGCTCCAGGACAGAAAGACAGTCGAGTGCACGTGGGAGGGGTGCGACAAGAAGTTCACGCGCGTGTCGAATCTGAACACGCACATTCGGACGGCGCATGAGGGGCTGCGGTTTATCTGCGGGCAGGTGGACACGTTCGGGACTGAGGACATCACCGACTGGAACTGGAAGGAAGAGGGATGCGGGCGGGGCTTCACCAGCAAGCTGGGGCTGGAGGAGCACGTGCGCTATGTGCATCTGGGCAGGCGGCGGCCGCCCACGGTGTACACGGTCAAGTCGGGTCTGCCCGGCGAAGCGGACGAAATGTCGGCTGCCGTGCCGACGAGGACGCTTCTATGCTCGGTCGAAGGTTGTCCGGCCAAGTTCATTCAGCACTACGACCTGGAAAGCCATCTGAAGGATGACCATCGCGAGCTGCAGGACGACGCCATTGACCCGCGGCTGCGTGGGAAGGACGAGCAGTTTTAGGTCAGGGGCGTTGACGGGTGGGAGCGGGAGGAGGGTAAACAAAATTGGCGGGCACAACAGGAGGATGGCTCAAGCAGTTGCAAGGAAGGAGGGAGGACGAGAAACGCCCTTACTCCGAGAGTCTCAAGCGACGCAAGCAAAGAGCTACCCGTCAGCCTCTCTCATGACCTCGTAAACTTTATAGAGTCTTTTATCGAAGTTGCTTCACATGGAAAAGGGTGATGTGAGTTGCGCATAGCGACATCTTAAGTGACTCTCCTCAAGCCACGCAAAGTTTATCCGTAAGGCTGAGCTCAAGCCTACGATCACAATACGTATGAATGCCTGCCATCCTTCTCGGACATGCCGTTCCGATCTCGGCTTGAGAACAGCGTGGCTTGTCCCTCCACACGGTACAAAAGCAGCGTTTGCCTCTGACCTCGCTATGTATTTATCCAAGACACCGGCTTTGCCGGGAGGGGGGAAAGGGAGGTGGCAGCATTCAGGGGCTAGCCCGCAGCTAGCGAGACCAAAGGCTTAGGTGCCTGGAGCTTTGGGGTATATAATCCCCTCATCGCCCGGTCTTTCTCCCTTCATTTTTTTCTCCCTTCTCATTCTTTTTCCACCGTCCGCCGATCTTCCCATTCTTCAGCTGGCAACCCCGGTACTCCCGACAGTCACCTTTCCTTGCTCACAGACCCTATATCCTTGACCACCAGCCGCCGTTCGCCGCTCTCTCGGTGCAAAATGACTACTCACGTGAAGCCAAATGACAATCATCATCTGCAAAGCATCGCTGACCTCGTCGGTGCCGCATCCAAGATTGTGACAGTCACAGGGGCTGGTATCAGCACCAATGCAGGCATTCCTGTCAGTATCATGACCCCTTCTCATGCCTGTCTCTCACCAAATTTAGGACTTTCGATCAAAACATGGCACTTATTCCCGAGGCAAACGTCATCTTTTCCATTCTTCAGTCCTCTTTGATCCGGAAAGAAGACACCTCTTCAACGAGAATATCGCCAAGATGCGTCAGGACGTTAACGACGCCAGTCCCACGGAGACACACCAATTCATCCGTGGCTTGCGTGATGCTGGCAAATTGGTTCGGCACTACACCCAGAACATCGACTGCCTTGAAGAGAAGGTTGGCCTCTCGACCGATGTGCGAAAGAGTCCGGGAAGTCAATCTCGGTTCCGCGGAACATCCCGGCGGAAACGCATTCACCGAATCGGCCATAAACAACCCCAAGGCAACAGCAGAGGCGCCGAATGTGTTCTTCTTCATGGATCCCTTTACCGTCTTCAATGCTCTAACTGTCCAGATACTTTTCGCTGGGATGAGCTGGAGACTCTTTCGGATCCAGATCCTCCTTGCCCAGGCTGTACCAAGATATCCAACGACAGAACGACAAAAGGGAAACGCGCAACCGCAATCGGGAAGCTTCGACCCGACATCGTTCTCTACGATGAACAGGACTCTCGAGCCGAGTCGATCTCCGCCATCGCGCGACATGACCAGTCGTTTTCCACAGACGTCCTTCTCATCATGGGAACGAGCCTCGCGACGCACGGGGTTAAGCTCCTCACAAGGGACTTCGCGAAGCGGGCTAAGAAGGTGGTGTTTGTGAACCGTACTAAACCAGCCAAGACCTGCGACGGCGTGATCGATTACTGGGTTGAGTGGGACTGCGACGCTTGGGTAGGGGATTTGGCGGAGCGCCAGCCGGCACTTCACTGCGGGAACAAGGGAAGGTAAGTCCGCTACCGCGTTCTTAGGATCGGCAAGCCGTGCTTACAGACGCTAGAGTCTTGATAGACTTGACTAGAGACGAAGAGCAGCTGGATAATAGTGGTCAAGGGGGCAGCTTCGACAATCCAATCGACCTTACACTGTAGCTTGATAAAACACGAACCTGGAAGAGTGCAGCCCTAGGCCACCTCGCTATAAAAGGTGACTGTAGAAAAACTACCGTAGCCATCCTGACCTAAGATTTTGGATCGGTGTAACGGGCGTTAGGGAATTGATTAAGTTAGGTACGTGATGCATCCAATTTGCAGTTACCTACTAGAGACAGAGTCGAGGATCTTTGAACATAGTTGTTCACTTCGTCGTCGGGACGACTGCGTTTCCGTAAGGCAGGATATGGTGGTTTATGTTGTTGCTTTCGCAACTTATTCCTAAAGCAGACCGACGTACAGGCAACGGCATAACGAAACGGAGTAAGTTTCTTTCTTCTTTTTAATTTTCTTAGGTATCTTAACCTTCTACTGTCAACTACTTATCTACACTCGCTTCGTTGTTCGTTCTTGCCACTGTTGTTGCCTACTTAGACTACAAGTGCTCCATCTCGGAAACACTGCTGCCAAAAAACCTATTAATCGCCTCTTCTGTGCCTTCCAGCAAATCGAATCGAGCTATCTCAGGATCGACTAAACAGGCACTCTGAACAAACCCAAGGCCCTTGAGAATCGTTGCTGCCCGCGCAATGTCACCACCTCGAGGTACAGAAGAGGACATCCATCCCCAATCATACCTACCTAGAAACCAAGTGTCGAAGCGTGTAGCCCTCCACTGCTCACTGGTAAGTAGATGCCGAATGAAGGTCTCCCAAGACGGCCACTGCTTCGGATCGTCTTGGGCAACGCCGAATACCACTACGAACATCTCGTGGGTGGGCATCTTGCTACCGCTGTCTGCTGTGTGCACCGTGTCTACACTCGGATGTCTGTAGGTATCACCAGCCTCCCGCTGTGATAGAACTAAAATCTCTTGGTCGCTCTCTGTTAGGAGCTGTGGGAAATATCTGTCTATAGGAGAGAGGAAAAGCTGTAGGATGCGTAGGTGGCTGTAGAAGTAGGGTGGCCCAACAACCTAACATTCTCCGAGTCGATTAGCGTCGCCGTGTGACTCGTGTCTAGGATTGGGGTGTCCGTCTCACTGCGCTCTTATAGACAGTGTACTAAGAAAAAAAAGAAACCAACACTTACTCGCGTCGTGTATGCCCTGCCTATAGGCATCGGATGTGCACGCCCTCTCGGTTGCGATGTCTCACGACAATGTTTGACCCAAGGACCAAACCACTTCTCTCGAAGATAGTAGGCTCTCGCTCTTAGTCGTTGATCCTCTTGAAAATGAAGTCGCCCGAGTGACAGAATGCACAACCCTGTGCCTTAAACCTTCTTGGTAGTATTAAGAGTAGCTGACTCGCCCCTCATTATAAGCAAAGCCTGCATGTAGACAATTCTTGAGCCGGGGAGCAGGGAGCCGGGTACTGGCACACCTTTAGAGCCGGATCCGGGATCCGAGAGTTGCCTGGAACAACGGCCAGGTGGGGCGTAATTGCGGATCCTGGAGTATCCGGGAGCCGGGATCCCAGGCAAGCCAGGATTGTTATAAATGAAATACAGTCCACAAGCCCCTTCGTCTTCGAGTCAGCCTACCCACCGCTGCCTTTTCCTCATACTATCACCTGCATCCTACTACAGTACAACACCCGTTAACTACAATGCAAATCGACACGCAAGACCTCTAGTCAATGACGATGTGGCCTGAAGTTGTACACGATCCGGTTCCTGATATTCTAATTTGCAATTGCATTGACAGTGTACTGGCGATCGGTCAAAACATAACCTTCCATCATACAGAACCTCTGGAGGAAGTTGCGAGAAGGTACTCGCAAATCTTCAATTGCCCGGCGTTCCTCAAAACCAGTGCAAACACCGCCGAGCTCGAATGGCTTGCAGCGCGAAGGCACAAGAAAGACGTTCTGTGGATGCTTGCTGAACCTGTGGCCCTGAAGTGCTGGACATTTATGCAAATCCTCGCTGTAGCCGCTGTGGAGGCACGTACCGCTGTCCGCACGAGAGGATTGGAAGATTTAAGTCTAGAGACAGGAATACAGACTCTGCGATAGCGTCTGCAGATTATACACAAAGAAGCCGAGGGCCAAAGGGAAGTCCCCTGGCTATTGTTCACACGTGACATCTCAGCATGCGAATGTAGCGCTAGCTTTCTCCGGGAGGCTGTAATCAAGGATGACAATGGCAGCTACGAAATAGCGAAGAGCGAAGAGCTGCCTGGGTCTCGTGTTACAGTCAGAGCGTCTGCGGAGCAGGTGCTGTAGCTTTCGCAGCTCCCGAATTTCTCACCGGTCCTGAAAACTCTTCAAGAACGCTTCGGTGAGACTGAGATTAAGGTCGAGAGCGTCCTTGCACTAGACGCTGCAGTGAATATAGGGACATTCCGACATACGTTAGAGGCTTGGCTGGAGGGTGTTGATAGTTTCATTCGCGAACTTGAACGCATGCTTATCGAGGGGGTAACTATTTGATCCTCGAGTACATTAAGTCGCCTCAAGGGCAATAGAGCTAATTGTTGCAGAACAAGGAACGTTATAGAAAGGGCGAAATAAGGATGCGGCATGTGCAGTCCGACAGGACAGTTCCAAGTGTCTACATTGGTAAGCATTGCAGCACTTGTATTTAACACTAAACCAACTGTTTGAGAAGTTCTTTGTAGTCTTCAATTTACCTACAACGTATTCCTGTGTCCTTCTATTGTCTTATTTCCTCCTAAGTTACAGATATCCTGTTGAACTAATACGCTGCACCTTTAACTCAAACCTAACACTACCTTATTTCTAGACAACGTAGTTTAGGTTAAGAAGGGGGGAGTGAGGCTTCAACAATGTATAGCTCAATATTATCTCTAGAGGTCAACGCCTAAAGTGAACAGTCTAGTCTATAAGTCCATTTTTCAGCAGCACTGTAGACTACTCTCTTAATCGGCGAGATTGCTAGGGAGGGGAGAAGTAGCTCAGTAGATAACGTTAGCTCAAAAGGGTACGTATAGAATACGTTATAAAGAAACAACCTCTCCCATTAGGTGGTTTTCACTCTATCGTGATAAATGACTAGCTTACGAAATGAAGACTAGACTCGGTAACGACCGGCACTGTAGTTCCTGCCTACATAAATTAATATCGGAAATGATGAGGAAAAACACGCTCAGCCCATAACCAGATCCTCTGCATCAGCGCCGGAGTCAGGGTCGGGGTCGAGGTCGGGGTTGTTCACCTGTGTACGTTGCCTAGGTATTGTAGTGATCGGTTTCAGGCTGCACAAGCGTCGCTGTTCGAGGATATCGCTTTTTCCGTCGCTAAACTCATCGATATAAACAGTCTTACACCACGATTCAGGAAGTATCCCTCCTTTAATCATCCCAACAACGTATATATTATTATTATTCTTACACCGTTGTGCCCTTGGGCGTGCCGGTACTTCTACAGTTTAATTACAAAGGAAACCGTGCTGTTGCCAGCCGGGTGAAAACCTCTGCCTTCCCTCTAGTCCCCCTGTCGCAGGCTACCGCGGTAGGGACACTCGCAACCGCGGGGCGGCTACAGATATCCCTACTGTAGTAGCCTACGGCCGCTCTTGTCAGTCTCCCTCCCACTATATAGGAAAAGGGGTAGGCCCTCCTCTGGCCTCCGGGTGACTAGGCCTCTGTTTCTAGCTCAAGCCTTCTAGCTAAGCTGTACTCTAGGAGCCGGCCTGAGTCCATTAGCCAGTTGAGGACCCCTCTCAGCAGTCGACGGCTCCTTGCTCCTACTCCCCGCAAGACTAGTTGCAGGTCTCTTTCTGATCGAATTTCCCGTCTCTCCCAGGTCCTACCTAGCGGTGGGTTAGTACACCTGACCACTAGGTGGGTTACTGTTTCTCTCTCTTCCCCGCACTCGCATAGGGGGGTAGGAACCCCTGGGACCTTGAACCTGTAAAGGAAGTCCCTGAGGCCTATAGCCCCTGTCCGAGCCTGGGTCAGGAGGGAGCTCTGGGCCTTCGTCAGGCCCTCGTGCCTCTTGAGGACCTCGTCAGTGAAAAGGAGGGCTGGGGGGTCGTAGTCGGCTAGCCTCTTTGGCTGTCCTTCCTCTCGTTCTCTCTGCCTCTGGGTCCATCGCTCCTCCCATGCCATCTCCACTATCCTGTCCGTGGTGACCTCCTTCTTCTGTTTCCGTCTCTAGTGGGATATCCAGTTGTTGATAGTCTTCGTTGACTGTTCGAGCGTTGTTGGTTTCTCTGGGTTCGATTGCGACCGACGGCCGGGCCTGCTAACCCTCCTGAACCTCCCTGCGATCCTCTGACAGGCTCTGGCGATCAAGGAACCGGCAGTCTTTTTTGTTGGTCCAAGGACTGGTTCGTTGAGCCGACCTTCGAAGTCGGCCAGCCTCTTGTTCAGGTACAGATCCAACAGAGGGACCCAGGTCTCGGTTTCCAAGCAGCGGACTGGGGTAGCCTTGTATGCCCCAGCTACTATACGGAGGCTGCGGCTCTGGGCCCTCGCGAGAGCTCTTGCAACGCCCTGTGGCCTTCCCTCGACTGGGGTTGGGGTGTGGAAGCTCGACGCCCTGTAGGCTATTGCGCTTCTGATACACTTTGTGTAGACCTCACGGGCCTGGGCGAGGCTGGGTCCCCAGGTCTTAGCTGCGATCCTCGACAGGGCGAACTCCTGGGTCTGCAGCTTAGCTGTTACTGCGTCGCAATGGGCCTTCCAGGATAGTTTCCAGTCAAGCCAGACCCCTAGGAATCTCCCCGAGAGTACAGGCCTGACTGTACTATATCCTTCCCCTGATGGCTGGCCTAGGTAGACTGGCCTAGTCCACTGCCTCCGGTTCTTGTTGAAGTGGATCAGCTCGCATTTTTCCGCTGCAAAGGACATGCCCTGCGTCTTCGCCCACTGGAGGCAGGTCTTCCAGGCCTTCTGCAGTTGGTAGGCTGTAGCTTCGGCAGTCTTGCCAAAAGCCAGGAGATTCGTATCATCCGCAAAGCCAACGATGCTTATCAGGGGGTGTTCCTCCTTTAAAGCTTTGTACAGTGATGCGATATAGAGGACAAAGAGGATCGGGGAGAGTGGGGAGCCCTGGGGCACCCTAGCCGTAACTGGGATATCCTCTGTCTTCTGGCCATCAAAGTGGAGGACGGCAACCCGGTCAGTTAGCCAGGCTCTTACCCAGTGGACAAGCCATTGTGGGAAGCTATAGTTTCGTAGGTCGTCGAGGAGCCTTGTATGGTTGACTGTGTCGAACGCTCCTGATATATCCAGCTGGAGCAGAGAGGCTGAGGCTCTCTGTCTCTATGCCTCCTGGACCTGAGCAACGACTAGCCGGACAGCTAGCTCCGTAGACCTATGTTCCCGGTTGCCCATCTGTTCGTCAGGGAGGATACTAGCAGCCTCAGCCGCCTTTGTCACTTTCCTTGCTACTATTGCCTCTATTACCTTCCCGAGGTTAGGTAGTAGGGCTATAGGCCGGTAGCCCCCTAGGGTCTGGTAGGTCTTAGGAGCCTTGCCTGGCTTTTGGAGGACAACTGTCTTTGCCCTTTTGAACCTGTTTGGGAACCATCCTAGTTCAAGGCATTTAGTGGCTAGGACTGCGAGAATTCTGCAGAGTGGCTTCCCGCAGGCCTTCAATAGCCCCATTGGCAGGTTATCCTCCCCTGGGGCCTTCCAGGGCCCTGCCTTCGACAGTACCTCGTGGATGTCATCCGGGGTAACAAGCTGGGTGGCCGGGATCCTTGTTTCCCACCCCCTGACCAGGGCAGGGTCATGGATGTCGCTGAGGTCGGCAGGCGGGCTAGGGAAGAACCGGGTCGCCAGTGCAGCGGCCTTTTCCGTGTGGGTCGTCAACTCTGGCTGTCCTGGGGGGCCCGCTAGGGCTGGGATCTTTGGGGGGTCTGGCGGTCTGAAGCTCCTGCAACGGGCCCATCTTTCGAGGCTCCAGAGAAGATCCGGCCTCTGGGTAGCTTGGTGGAGGACCGACCTCCATGCCCTTGTCTTTTCCGTTTGTAAGACAGTGGTCAGAGCCTGTAAGCACTGGGAGAGTTGGCCCTTGTGGTATATGTCTCGGGTCTGTCGATAGGCTCGTTCGGCCTGCCGGGCCTCCTTGGCCGCCTCTGCCACCCGGGCTGACCACCAGGGGGACCTGAATCCCCTGCTTAGCTTCTTCCGAGGGGCAGAGGCTTCTGCAATCCTTGTAAGCTCTTCAACTAGCCAGTCGAAGGCTTGGTCAAGGTCTCCCTGGGTCTGGACCCGGGCTCGGAAGCCACTGAGTTCCCTGACATCTTCCAGGCTGACCTTAAGGAGTAGTCCTTTTGCCTCGCTCTTGATCCTCTTGTAGTCGGCCATCTTCCAGCTCCATCCCTCTGGCTGGGCTCGTTGTTGAAGGCTGTTGCTGAGGCTGATATCAAGGACTTGGGGGTAGTGGTCGGACCTCCCCCGGGCTTCGACCCCTGAATACGATGCTCGTACACTTGTTGATGTCCAGAAGTGGTCGATCGTCGAGGGCCGGCCCTGTTGGCCCCCCTGGGGGGCCCGGGTAACTGTTCCGCGTGGGGTCTGCAGGTCAAGGTCCCACTGTAGGGCTAGTTCCAGGAGGGGCTCGGCCTTCCTCTCGTATCGGTTGAACTGGTCCCATTTCGGGTGATGGAGGTTGAAGTCTCCTGCGAGTACTACCGGGCCAGTGGGCCGTGGTCTTGCTAGGAGGGTCCGGGGCCTTGAAGTCCCTAGATTCGCAATCCCTATGAACGTGCTACCTAAGCTAACTACATAGCGAAGATCCGCCTCGAGGGGGTATCTAGTCAGAGGGGCAAGGCCAGTCCCCTCTACCGGGCTCCTCACGGCTTACAGCCGTTCGTTGTCGTTGGGCGAGCGCAAGGAGCCACGGAACCCCAAGGTTTGCACCTTAAGCCCTCCACAAGAGGCACAGCTATATAGCGCTCCGTAGGCGACACCACAGCGACCGCGCAGCAGCCGGGGCCTGGGTGCGAGCCAGGTACTCGGCATCCATATAGCTCCCTCTCTCTTGGATGACCGACACGCGCGTCCGTCCTCTCCGGCCAGCTGTACTGCTCCTCGGAACCGCAACCTCCTCAC
>OUNM010223548.1_pt1 | contig 13711 bp, 11 predicted proteins | sample 1769961 | NCBI WGS metagenome assembly OUNM01 (sample SAMEA3914820, study PRJEB12502) | metagenome | biome: forest; material: soil | place: USA | collected 2012-03-12 | depth 0.3 m | reverse complement strand
CCGGTGAGTTCGATGAGGCTCTTGGCCGCCGAAGGCAAATTGTAGTTGTAGATCGGCGTGGCGATGATGAGCGCATCGGCGGCAGCGATCCGTTTGCCCGCTGCGACGACGTGCGGATGCGACCACGTATCGGCTCCGGCGAAGGGCGGCAGCGGCTCTTCCGCAAAATCGAGCCAGCCCACACATCCGCGCGGGTCGGCCTCGGCGATGGCGGCAGCCGCGTGTTCCGCGAGCTTGCGGCTCTTGCTGGGCTTTCCTCCGCTGATGCTGATCATGAGAACGTTCATAGGCGATGGCGTTTGACGCCCCCCATTTAACGAACGCGCGAAATCGAGACAACGCTTTCATTGAACCTCAAAAGGAAAAGAATAAGCTACAGGTGACGCAGATGGGCACAGATGTCTTCGGACCAACGGATCGCTCCCTTGCTTTGCGTCCTTTGCGGCTTCGCGTTCTACATACGCTGCGCACGAACAGGTCGTGCTAGTTAACGCAAAGACGCAAAGATCGCAAAGTAGCTTCGGCCTTCCGGAACCATCTGTGCAATCTGTGGATTCAAAATCCGTTTCAGACTCACCCAGTGAGAAACCTTTGAACGTCTTTGATTCCAGTCAAACAGAACGCCGGAAACGGCGAACCCAAAACGGTTACTTAACCTGCAATTTTTCCATTGCGTTCAAAAACGCCTTCCGTGCTCCATCGGCATCCTTGCCTTTGGCCGCGGTTCCGAGTTTCAGCGCGCTGTCCCACGTCGTGCTGCCTTTATAGGGTGAATCCTTCAGCAGCAGGCCAAAGCTCGCCACACTGGCGGACCAGCGAAAATCTTCGGTGCTTTCCTGCCAAGTTTTTCCGGAATCCACTAAGGGAAATTGCCGCGTAAATCCCTCGTTGGTCTCCGGCGATTTCCAATCGAGTTCCAAGGTTAGCGATGGTTTCACGGTGGTTTGCTTGGCGCGCCCCTGCATGCGCCCCATGGCTTCAGGAACCGCCGCCGCTCCTGCCGTGGCAGTCGATGGAGCGCTGACCGATCGGCGAAGATCACGCTCTCTCGTTTCCGCCTTCTTTTCCGTGGAATTTCCGGCCATTAAGCCGAGGGTCGCCGCGTTGGAAATCGCAGGCTTCAATTCATAGAGAACAGTCACCGATTGCCCTGAGCCCATCTGGCCGCCCCGCGATGGCTCGGCGGAGATCTGGGGCGCCGTCGCAGGATTCTCATATCCTAGCAAACGATAGGAATCGACGGTTTCGGGATTGAATCGCAAATGCACCTTCACATCGTCGGCTACAGGAGTGAGCGTCTGGTTCATCTTTTCAGCCAACGCCTCGGGAGTGATCACCGTCGATGTGGTCAAGGCGGCGAAGGATTCGGAACGTACTACTGCGCTATCGCTTCCGCTCTGGCCAGAGGAGCCACCGGTCTCAACTACCTTGAGCGAAACCCCGCGTTCCAAACCCGCCGTGCGCTTGCCGAATTGCGCGGTTTGTGTTTCCTCGTCTTTCGCACTCCCATCGTTTGCATCCGCGGTGACTATCAGGTTTTTCCTTCCATCTTCCGAAAAGTAACCTCTCGCCATGGTGTAGGCACTCTCGATATCGCCACGATTGTTTTCCGGCGGATTCTTCTCCAGTTTATTCAGGGCCAGCATCACCTTGGCTTTGTCGTTGGTGGGCTCCAGAACGGTTTTCGCTTTCCCGGCATTTTCGACAATCGCCACTTTATCTTCAGGACCCAATTCCTTCACCACCCGGCCGAGCGAACTCTTCACCGCAGGCAAAGCATCTGGCTGTCCCTGCCCTGCGGGCAGATCGACGAGAAACACCACGTTTGCGGGAGAACGGTTACTTGATGTCATCTCACGTGCTTTCAGGCCAACTCGCAGCAGCCGGTGCTCCGGCATCCACGGGCACGAAGCGATTTCCATCGCCACCGAAATGGGTTCTGCTCCTTTCGGCGCAGGATAGTGGTAGGAAAACTCGTTGATCATCTTTTCCAGATGAACAGCCTGTGGTTGCGGCCGCTGACTTCGCACAAGAGTTGCCTGAAAAGAGAAATTGCTTCGAGGCGTCCGCTCCAAAGGCACCGTCGCAACCGGCTGCGCCCTCACGGGCACAAACGGATTGGGAACACCACCAGCCATTCCTCCATTTGCAAAATAAGTGTTATAGAGCGGCTGACTTTCCTGCGCTTTTCGAAATTCCCCTTCCTCCTGAAATCCATCCACGCCTTTCGCGCGCGATTTCGCCGCCGCTGAATCCAAATCCAAAGTGCTGTTGTCCGCTGTGCCAGCCGTTCCGGCGGCCGAACCCGGCATGGTAGGTAAAGGCGCAGGCGCCGCCGCTGCGGCCGGCGCTTCGAAGCGGCCTGTCACTCCCGCCTGTTGCCTGGCGCGGTCAGCGCCATCTGCATTGTAGGCCAATTTATCCATGGCCTCCGGAGAATCTTTTGGCTCAATGCCGCCAGCCAGAGGCGTTTTGCTGGCTCTTGCTTGCAGCGTTTCAATTTCGCCTTCCGCCTTATAGACTGTGAGAGCATCGCTCTTTTGCGGCTGGTTAAGCGCCAGCTTCAAGGCCGGTTTCGGTATGTTACTTGATGCATCATCGCTCGGCGCTGCTGCATTTTTTTGCATAGCCTGAGCCAACGCCACAGGCTTGGCAGGCTTGGCGAGCGAAACATCTTCAATCTGCTCGTTCAACGAAGTCTCCGCCGCGGGTTTCCGCCCCGCCATGGGATCTGCCTCCGGCGACAGCCGGGAGGCCAAAAGCGTCGGAGATTCGATCCCGGTGGCTGGCTCGGCTGGCGGCGGCACGGGTGCTGCCGGCGCTACTTGCTGTTCCATCAGCGATTTTGCGTCCACCACTTGTTTCCCCTCCACCGCTGGCTCAGCCGAACTGGCGGATCGCGAGTTGGCATCTGCCAACCGCCTCATTGGCATCGCCCCCAAGCCCGGCTTTGAAGCCACTGGGTCCGATGCCGCGAGCGTGAACTTTTCCCTCGTATCATTAAGTTCCTTATCTACCGGCGCATTCCAGTGATTCGACTGAGCAGCAGGCGCCGCGAAAGACGCTGGGTTCCTGGTGGCCAATGCCGTCGTCGGTTTGCCTTTCGACTCCGTGTCTGCCGACCGTGTGCGCATGAAGAAGGAAATAAATCCCAGTGCGAGACACGCCGCGAGCGCTGTGGGAATCCAAATCCGCCAGCGATGCCCTCCCGGCTTCGTTTCCTCTTCGCCCGGATCTGGCATCGCGACGACCGCATTTCCATCGAGACCTTCAGCCGCACGTTTCGCTTCCAAAAAAACCTCGGCGCGCTGGTCTTCCGTGAGCCCAGGCATTTTTTCGCCATGCAGATCGGACCTCAGGCGAGCCGTGAACTCCCTCAATGCAGCCACTTCCGCCGCTGCCGCCGGGTCTTGGCGCAGGAGCTCTTCCATCTCAGACCTCTCCGGCTCGTCCAATTCGCCGAGCGCGTAGGCTGTGAGTTTGGGATCGTCAGGATTCATGGATGCAGCATGGAAAAAGATTACGATTCACGCGGGGCGGCTACGGCAGCCCATTCATCTCCGGAAGCCTCCTGGAGCAGGCTCCGCAATTTTTTGAGCCCGGTGTGAAGGAGAAAGCCGACATTGGTCACACTGAGCTGGGTGACTTCGGCGATCTCTTTGTAGGAAAGATCGTTTTGAAATTTGAGCCGGATGACCTCGCGTTGATTGGGCGAAAGCGCCTCCAGGAGCCGGAGCAGCGACGCTTCCGTATCGCGGCTTTCCAGCGAAGCCGCCGGCGTGGGCTCATCGGCAACCCGGTCATCGGCGATAGGCATGGGGATAATGCGAGCGTGTTTTCGGTGGTGATCGAGCGCGCGATTCCGGCACACGGTGAAAAGCCAGGCCTCAAGATGGCGGGGATTTTCGTGGAGTTCGGGACGCTGCTCCCTGGTGAAGCGAATGAAAGTCTCCTGCACCACGTCCCGCGCACTCTCGAGATCACCGACAATGCTCAGGGCATAGCGCACGAGCGGACGCTCGTAACGTTCCAAAAGGGCACAGAGGTCAGGGGCGTCCGCAGGCGGAGGCATAGGCTTCTGGTGGTGGATACGGATCGGGGGAAAGGAATCTTAGCTCAGGAAAGAAAAAATACTCTCAACGCCCAACTTTCAACTCTCAACATTCAACGGGAACGGGGAACGGTCAGGACACGGGTAACACTTCAGGTTCAGGACATGGGTGACACTTTTGGAGACACCCAGGTTCATTGGATGTTGAGAGTTGGGAATTGGGCGTTGAGAGTTGCCGCCCTCAATACCCTCAATGCGTCTCCTCATTTCTACGGGCCTAACTCTCGCCTTCTGCCTTTCCTTTTCCGCCCTGCATGCCGAAGAGGCTCCTCCCCTTCCTGTCGCCATCTCCCCACAAGATCCGGCCATCCATTATTCTGGCCGCTTTGATACCAATGCCAAGGACGGCCCACGTTGCGCCTGGTCCGCCAGCGGCGTCTCCATCCGGTTCACCGGCACTGATATCAACGTGCGGCTGAAAGAAAATGGCCAGGATCGCTGGCAGGTGGAAGTCGACGGCAAGCCGGCCACCACCCTTCAGCTTGAAAGGGGCGAGCACAGTTATTGCGCGGCCGCTGGCCTGCCGGCTGGTGATCACACCCTCACCCTGATCAAAGCGACAGAGGCCTTTGTGGGCATCACACAAATCCTCGGGTTTGAATTAAATGAAGGCGGGAAGCTTCAACCATTCGCAGCGCCCCAGCGGCGGATCGAAGTCATCGGCGATTCCATCAGCTGTGGCTATGGCAATGAAGCGCCAAACCAAAACGTCCATTTCTCACCAAAAACGGAGAACGCCTACTTCACCTACGGCGCGATCACCGCTCGCGCCGTCCATGCGGACTACGCTTGCATCGCTTGGTCGGGCCGCAAGATGTGGCCGGATAATACCATCCCGGAAATCTACGATCTCACCATCCCGATCGAACCCGGCGGCAAATGGGCCTTTTCCACACCGCCTCCTCAGGCGGTGCTCATCAATTTGAGCACCAATGATTTTGGCAAAGGAAACCCCGATGAGGCAAAGTGGACCGGTACTTACAAAGAATTCATCACTCGCGTGCGCACCCATTATCCGGACTGCACGATCTATTGCGCTACCAGCCCGATGATGGGCGACTGGGACGCAAGGAAGCCTCGGACCACGGTGCGTCGCTATCTCGAAGAGATCGTTAACTCACTGACGACGGCGGGCGACCACAAAATTCACCTCATCGAATTTGCCGTGCAGGATCAGAAAGATGGCATCGGTGCGGACTGGCATCCCAGCATCAAAACTCAGGAAGTGATGGCCGCGGTTTTCGAGGAAGCGTTGCGCAGGGATTTGAATTGGTAGAATGCCAGGGTGACTCGTGGGTGTCATTGACGTTCATTGCTATACACGCGTCGCTCGCCAGGCGCTTACAAAGCGCCCCCCCATTATCCGCACGAAATTCCCGAGCGTTGGCGATGCCTTTCTAACAAGTATCTCCTTCGCCAGTTAAACTAGAATTTCAGATTCAGATCAACGTATACCAGGTTCGTCCTTTGCAGCGGGAAGCCGGCCGCAGTTCCCAATGCACCAAATCCGGGCGTACCCAGTGAATTATTGATCCGCTCCCCGTGAGAGTACTGCACGATGAGAGAGACGCCGTCGGTGAATTGATAACTACCCTGGAGATAGAAGCCTTCCATGTTGGTGCGGCCATCAAAAATATCGTCATCGATGATATTCTGATCCACCGCATAAGCTTCGCTATGCTGCCACCAGCCGCGAATTTCCCAGTCGCCCTTCTTTTTGGCGCTGCCGATGCTCGCGCCAACCTGGTACGCCATATTCTCACCAACGCCGGAATGGCCGGCCTTGGCCGCCCGGGCATCGCCCGTGAAATTGTAAGCGAAATCTCCGAAAATCGCCGCCGGAAGATTGCCGAGCTTGAATCGCAACTCCGCCGGAACTTCCAGAAATGCCAGATCGTTGGTGCCCGTTTGGTTAAACGTGATCAACTTCGGGTCGGCATTTTTGTCGAGGATGACGAGCGCATTGTCCCCGTTGAAAGGACCCGCTGAACCACTGCCGCCTCCCGTATAGTTATAAAAGGCCGGCGCCACTTGAAACGAAGTCGTAGGATTGAAATGCACCATCGCGCCGAGCTGCCAGCCCAGCATCCAGCGATCCGTCGAATTCGGAACGGCAGTGAACGGATCAGTACCCGTGTTGAAATTATTTTCGAACCCGACGTCGTCGTAGATGAACTGCGCAAAGTTAGCAAAGAGATCCACCGACATTCCCTCATGGGCAGGCGCCACAGCCTTTCCATCTTTGCTCAGGCCCGCTGGCGCGTCTCCGCTGAAGGTCCACTTAAATTGTTCCGCCAAGCCTTCGGGATTGATGTCCGGATCCCACACCATCCGTGTAGTGACAAAGGGATTCGCGATCTTGCCCCCGGTAAGCGTGACCCAGTCCGCCGGCTGGTATTTCAAATAGGCGCGCCCGACGAAAAGGGTGTCGCCGAAATTCACATTCGACACCACCGAGCCTTTCTTGAGATCGACGCTTTTCACTGCGGTGCCGGTCGTTAGTTTGCCGGTCTTGGAATCGAAGCCGGTCACCACGGGGCCGTCCGTCGTAGTGACTCCATTGATGAAGCTGGAATCCTTGGAGATGGTGGCCTTGGAAAAAACCGGGTTTTCTCCCAGCGTGACATTGGCGGAGCGCGCGGAGTTGTTGGTTTCCAGGAGGAATCCGGCGGACCATCCATCGTGCAGCTTCAGATCACTCCCGAGTCGCAGCCGATACCGGAAACGGTCTCGCTGTCCGTGATCCCCCGCATCAAGCCCTGCCGCCTCGGCTTCATTGACAAAATACCGCAGGCGCGCTTCTCCGAAAATCTTCATCTCGGTCACCGAATCTGAAAGCTTCAGCTTCGATGCAGCGGAATCCACATCGACACGCTCCTCCTTTTTTTTGGCCAGCTCGGCGCGGACTTCGCCGGCATCCTTGTTGTTGATGACGCCGCGCTTCTGCAGCATGTCGAGAAGGATTTCTGCATCCTGGGAGTGGACGGCGCTGGTTCCGGCGAGAATGAAGGCGAGGGAAAGGGCAAGGGCCCCGTGAGCGGAGTTGGGCATTTGGTGGGTCAGGGATTTGTAACAGCAGCCGCGACTTCTTGGCGACTCATATTGCGTTTTGCATTCATTTGTTACAAACAGATGGCGTTTGAGTGACAATTACGTGAAGGCCACTCCTTGCACCGCTCACCTCCACGTGCATTTCCGAGGCAGCTCTGTCGCAAATGCGGCGAGGAATTATCGAAAATTGGAGCCACTTCGCTCCTTGGCTTCGTCGAACTTTTTCCTCGTCGACACGCAATTGGCGCATTTCGTCTTCTTGACGGGTCCGGCCAGTCTGATACACGCAGGCCAAACCCCATGTCTGCATTCCAACGACTTTTCGGGCGGGACAATAAGTTCTACCGCCTCCTCGAAGCCAGCGCGGCCGAAGCCCAGGCCGGTGCCGTCGCTCTTGGCCGTCTCGTGACGGGCCTCAATCAAGGCCCCATCGACACCATCCTTGGCGACATCGATCAAAGCCGGCGCAAACATAAACGCATCAGTCAGGAGATCACCGAAGCGCTCTTCCAGACTTTCGTTACCCCTTTGGAGCGTGAAGATATCGAAGCCCTCTCCACGGCGCTCTATAAGATTTCCAAAAACGTCGAAAAGATCGGTGAGCGCCTCATCATCTGCCCGCCGGGCGTAAACATGGATCCGATCCGGCGCCAAATTTCGCTGCTAGAACAAGGAACTTCCGTGCTGGTGAAAATGGTAGGTGACCTTCGCTCCAAGCATCAAGCCGAGGTGATTCGCGATAACTATGAGCGTATCCAGGCTATCGAGGGAGATGCGGACCGGATCATGAACGAGCTGCTGCGCGACCTTTACCACGGGCAGGGCGACGCACGCAGCGTGGTCTTTTGGAAGGATATCTATGAATTGGTCGAAAAGGGGATCGACCGGTGCCGCGATACGGGCGCGGTTCTCTTCCACATCGTTCTGAAGAATTCCTAAAGCCACCATGGCTCTGCTCATCACGGTGCTTATCGTGGCTCTGGTGTTTGAATACATCAACGGCTTCCACGACACCGCCAACTCCATCGCCACCGTCGTCTCCACCAAGGTGCTTACGCCGCGGCAGGCGGTGATTCTTGCCGCCGTCACCAATCTCTGGGGTGCACTGCAAGGTGTGGCTGTCGCCAAAACGATCTCCAGCGGCTTGGTGGATGCCAAATTTGTCGATTCTCAAACGATCATTGCCGCGTTGACCGGTGCGATTGTCTGGAATCTTCTCACTTGGTGGCTGGGACTTCCCTCCAGCTCCTCTCACGCACTTATCGGTGGTCTATGCGGGGCCACGCTCGCTTCTTCCGGTGGACAATGGTCCGCTTTGATCTGGGCCAAGACCGTGCCAGGTGCGCCGTGGTGGAAATTCCAAGGCATCTTTTGGAAAGTCGTCATCCCGATGGTGGCCTCGCCGCTCATCGGGCTCATCTTCGGCTTTATCGTGATGTCGTTACTTTATCTCTTGGTGCGCAATTGGCGGCTCGCTACCGTGAATCGTTCGTTTGGCATTTTGCAGCTCTTTTCCGCGGGTTACATGGGCCACAGCCACGGTACCAACGATGCCCAAAAAACCATGGGGATCATCGCGCTCGCCCTGGCCAACGCGACCGCGGCAGGCAGCCTCAAGGAAATTCCGAGCTGGCTCTCTTTCCTGCGTGTTGAAAATCCGGGCTCAATTCCCGTTTGGATCAAGATCATGTGCGCTCTCGTGATGGCTGCGGGCACGGCCGCAGGCGGCTGGCGAATCATCAAAACCATGGGCCATAAGATGGTGCGCATGCAGCCGATCCATGGCTTCGCGGCTGAAACGACCGCCGCATCCGTGCTGGCCGCAGCCGCTTACTACGGTATGCCCGTCTCTACAACGCACGCAATTACCGCCAGCATCATGGGTGTCGGCACGGCGAAACGCTGGACGGCGCTAAATCTCGGTGTGGTCCAGCAAATCCTCCTGGCCTGGTTATTTACCCTTCCCGCTGCGGCAATCGTAAGCTACTGCGTCGCCTTGGTGTGGAAATGGATCGGGTGAGCGAGCGCTTGCCTTGATTGAGTGCAGGAGGAAAGGCAGAGCTGAGGGAAAGCTCGGTCGAAGTGGACACTCAAATCACCTGCGAAATTTCCGAGCCACGCTAAGAATAATTGCGCATTATCGCATATTTGTAACATTCGATGGCAACCGAACATGCTCTTCATCCTTTTCCTCGCAGCTTGCTTCCTCGCTTACTCCAACGGTGCCAATGACAATTTCAAAGGGGTGGCTTCGCTCTTCGGCAGCGGCACGGCGAGTTACAAGACTGCGCTCGGTTGGGCGACGATCACGACGCTTGCCGGTTCCATTACCTCGATCTTCCTCGCTCAATCGCTTCTGAAGAAGTTTTCGGGAAAGGGTCTTGTGCCCGATGCGCTCATCGGGTCGGAGCCCTTTCTCCTCGCGGTCGTCCTGGGCGCGGCCTTCACGGTAATCCTGGCAACGATCACCGGATTCCCCGTCTCCACCACCCACGGACTCACTGGCGCTCTGGTTGGGTCCGGATTGCTGGCCGTGGGGAACCAGGTCAATTTCGTAGCTTTGCAAAAAGGTTTTCTCGTACCGCTTCTTCTCAGCCCGGTGCTGGCGATTGCCTTGGGCGCTCTCATTTATCTATTGCTCCGCTTTCACCGGCTGCAATTCGGCGTCACCAAGGAATGGTTTGTCCTCGTCAGAAGCGAGGAACGAGTGCTCGCCATGCCTCAACCAGCATCCGCATTTGCCAGGCAGCAATTCTCTCCGGAATACTCAACCCTCGTCAGCGAAACGGGTGTCTGCGCCGAACGGTACGCCGGTTCGTTGGCCGGTCTTCGCTCCCAGCGAATCATGGATGCAGCGCATTTTCTCAGCGCCGGAGTGGTGTGTTTCGCGAGGTCGCTCAACGATACTCCGAAAATCGTCGCGACGTTGCTTGTGCTGAAGGCGCTGGATATCCGCTGGGGATTTGTGGCGATTGCTTTGGCGATGTCCGTGGGTGGATTGATCCACTCCCGAAAAATCGCTGAAACCATGAGCAAAAAGCTCACGCAGATGAATCATGGCCAGGGATTTTCCGCGAATCTTTGCACCGGAGTCCTCGTGATCCTGGCCAGCATGTACGGGCTGCCCGTCTCCACAACGCATGTCGCCGTCGGCTCGCTTTTCGGCATCGGCCTCACTACCGGAAAGGCCAATCCCAAAGTGATGGCAGGCATTGTTTTGTCCTGGATTATCACCTTGCCCTGCGCGGCAATTCTGAGCGCGACGATTTATTGGCTCGTCACGAAAATGGTTTAATAAGGTAAACGAGAATTCGGCAGTGAGCGTTAGTTGCGGCTGCTCGTTTCAAAAACTAATCGTCGCCGTCAAGTAACCCAAATTCGCGGCGTCGGAAGGGCCGGTGCTGCTCACGTAGTCGCCGGTAAAGAAGTGGCAATAGCCTGCGCCCAGCGTGAGGTGTTTGTTCACTTTCCAGTTAAGCACAAAATCCAGTTCGGTGCCGACAAAGCTGCTGACGTGCTGGCCTGCCGGAGCGACCGGCCGTACTGCGGCGCCGGTGGAGCGGTACCAGGTGTCCTTGGTATCGGCGAGCCAAAAGCCGTGATAGTCCAGTTCGGCCGTGACGTTCTTCATCGGTGAAAGCTGCAGGCCGATCATCGGATTGTGCAGGTTTTGCCAGGAAAACAAATCCATGTAACCATAGAATTTGTGGTTCGACGGGAAGAGATTTTGAAATGTTTCCGTATGTCCATCCGTCGGATCGCTGTCGCCGGTGGCATAGTTATATTCGAACCAAAGCCTTGGTTTGCAGGGCAGGTCGAAGTTATAGCCGAGACCAGCATGCACGGCATAAGCGTTTAGATCCGTTCCCTGGAGATCGCCGTTTTGAAAAGCGCCTTCGACATCGAATTCGAAACCGTGGAGTTTCTTCGGATCGCCGTGCACCCGGCCTCCGTAGGTGCCATAGCTGCTCGGCTTCGACGCCGCACCTACCGTGGGACGCACCGACGGTACGGCGCTTTCCATATTGGAAACACCGCCATTCGCTTCACTCAGCCAAAGCGCATAGAGTTCGAGCGAACCGAAAGACAAATCGCCGGCGGTGAAGTAAGCTCCGCTGAAGACTTGCTGACGGTCGTTATTGTTGCCGTTGAAAAGATCGGATTGATTGAAGTCGCCCTGTTTGATCACCACCACGGAGGAGGTAAAAAGATCGAGACGCCATTTCGGCTCGATCCAGGAAAGTTTCACCGCATCGAAAGTACGTGTAAAATTGTTCCAATCGGAAACACCGATGAGGCGTTCATTGCCGAAGATCAATTCCTGGCGGCCCGCCTTGAGGACGAGCGGGAACTGCGTAGAATCGCCAATCTCTATATAGCCTTGGCGAAGGTCAAAGGAGTCATCCCCTTCCGCGCCGAGCAGGCCGGGCGTTTTATTTCGATTGGAAAACCATTCGCGGGAATCTTGGCCCTGCGCATAGACATGAACCCAGGAGGATGGCGTCCACATCGCACCGAGACGAAATCGATTGAGCAACCACGCCCCGTCGTTGAGCGCTTTGGCGTGGCTATCGAAATCGTAGTTGTTGTCCCGGATTTCCACCCGAAGGCGGTCTTGCGTATCAAAGCAGAGAGCTCCACCAAAGAAACACAGCGGATTGCTCTCCGGCCCGAGATCGATGAATGTCATTGATTTCATCGATTCGGTTTCGGCATACGACCCCACTGCCAAAACCGTGACGGTCCCGAAAAAAATCGCGGCGCGACGAAGCGGCAACGGGATCAAATTTGAAAGGAAGGCGCGACTTTGGAGGTTCTCGCTCCGAGGATATCGGGTGGTAGAAAGCTGAATCGGGAGTGGGGACATGGGATGAACGCGCCGCACCGCATGGAAGGGAAGCTGGCGCGCGCGGTATATGCAAAGATCAACGCGCGAGTGTCAAGCGATAGGCATGTACCCTTATTTTGAGAGATCCACACGTCCGCTAGCGGCCAACATGAATGCCAGATGAAAGAAACATTAAGTTTCCAGCGGACCCTTTCGCTGACGAGATTCAGGCCTGATATTGGTGGCAATCCTTCTTCCTATGAAAGCGCTGCTTTTTCGTCGCTTTTGTCTCTCCGGCATGGTCGCCGTCCTGTGCGCATGCTCCACGACGGATGCCCGTCACGCGCATGCCTCTTATCAACCGCGCGAGATTACTTCAGAGCCTAGTCCGGGCCGCGCGGTTCGTCAGCCAGGAGGCTGGTACGCGCTGAATTATCCCTATTATTGGCAGGCAGGGCCGAGAGTGAGCTATGACGAACCGTACGACTATAACGGCAATTACTTTCCGCTGCGGGAAAGATAAAACGCGTCTCAGCGGATCGGATTCGCGCTTTCGCCACTGCCCGTATTGACTCCGGCATTGGTCAAACCGCTGCCGGGCGTGCCAGGATTGCGATCACCCGGGCCGTTCGTCGCGCCTTGAGGGCGGCGATCCCAGTAATGTTTATCGTGAACGATGTGCATTTGCGAACATCCGGCGAGGAACAGGACCGCAGTAGAGAAGAAGGCAACGGAGGAACGAGCTTTCATAGTCATTAAAGGGATTCGCATTTGGCATCATTTCCCGCGAGCCGCAAGGCAAGACAAAAGAAATGGACCGCAGCTATAGATGGACAAGATTGCCGAAGTTTCATTCGCTGTCCCGAAGGATTTCCACATGAAGGTCTCCTCTTTCCACCGTCCGGGGCCGAGATGTAAAAATGCCACGAGGCAAAATCCTTCACTTTGGCATCGATTGACGACCACCGAGAAACAGCCGGTTTTTGGAGTTAAAGACAACGAACCTTGTTTTCTCAAGCTGCACTCGCCACCCGAGGTCATCGTCGAAGGGAGCAGGGGTTTTCGCCTGGCATATGATTGGCGAGGCCATTGGGTGGCGTGCCTGGTAATGGCTGCCATGCCCTTTTGCTTGCTTGCGGCCGGAGGAGAGGTCGCTTATGGCGTCGCCGCCGGTGTGCTTTTCGCTATCGTGTGGCATCTGTTGTCGGTCTTTGCAGGAGACTCGGCGAAGTTACCTCTGGTGAGAGTCGTTGCGGGTGCCTTGTGGATTGATAACAAAGATCCGGCGTGCATTGGCCCGATCGTGGAGATCACAGCAGTGAGCATAGACAGCCTGAATGATCCTGAAGGACTCGAGAATTGGACCAGCCGTCTCTATTTCAAAATTCAAACCCAGAAAGATGAACTCCTGATTCCCTTTTTGAGTGCGAGTTTCAATGTCGAGCCGCTGGGTCGCCATTTAGCTGAACTACTTGAAATCCCCTGCCGCGCGGGTGCCGGTATAAAGGTGGGTGCAGAGTTGCGGGCTGATATCTCTGGCGATAAAAGCACGAGGCATTCTACCCGTCATCGTTAGCTTATAGCAACGGTTGATCAATATTTAACATCCGATTTCCCAGCGGTTTCCTAGCTTCAGAAATTGCAGGATTGCTAATGCCAAAAAGAATGATCACCATGAGCGGTGATGAAACTTCGCGCTCTTTGCCTGCTTTCTTTTCTTG
>OUNM010427306.1_pt1 | contig 13712 bp, 15 predicted proteins | sample 1769961 | NCBI WGS metagenome assembly OUNM01 (sample SAMEA3914820, study PRJEB12502) | metagenome | biome: forest; material: soil | place: USA | collected 2012-03-12 | depth 0.3 m | reverse complement strand
GTATTGGTGTCTTCGACGACCTGCTCGGGGGCGGGAGTGGCCGTGGGCGCAGGCGTTTCCTCGCCAAAGACCGTTTCAGAAATCGGGCCGGTCGGATGGTGGGGGGGCGGCGTGGGCTGGCAGGCGGCCAGCGCAAGGAGGAGGGCGGAAGCGGGGGCAATCCAGGTCGAGGATTTCATAGGGTGTACGCCTAGAGCGCATGGATTGGGCCTGACTGGCAATCCAATTATTTGGCGGGCCACTTCCGGGGATCGCAAATCCGGCCAGCCATGGTAGGTTTCCCGCATGAGTTCCGAAAGCGTTCAGCATCATCCGGAGAGGGCGCGTTTTGAGCTGGTGAGCGAAGGGAAGGTGGCCTTTGCGGAGTACGAAGAGAGGGGGGATATCATCGTGCTGACCCACACCTGGGTGCCACCGGAAATGCGGGGCGGAGGGCTGGCGGGGTTGCTGGTGCGCGAGGCCCTGGTCTGGGCCCGCGAGCAGAAGAAGAAAGTGGTGCCGCAGTGCAGCTACGTGGAGACCTATCTCCAACGCCACCCCGAGTTTGCCGACCTTCGGGCCTAGTGGCCCGATTTGGACATAAAGGCGCCGCCGACCGCGCCGATAAAGACAGCCTGATTCAGCGTGATGGGGCCGCTGGAGTCCATGAGGTAGCCATCCGGTACGCGGCTTTGAGAATAGAGAATGGGGTTGAGATGCTTGGTAATGGTCTCAGTCTGCGGGAGCTTTGAGGTGTCCACGATGTCGCTGGCGCCGGGCATGAAGGCTGCGCCAAACATGATGACTTGGCGGAGCATCGGATAGCCGCGCTCTAGAATACCGCGGGCATCGATGTAGCCGAAGACCTGGCCGGGCTTGTGGAAACTGGAAAGGGCCGGAGCAAAGTTGGGGGATTGCTCCATGGTATCGGTGGAGGGAGCGCCGAGAGCCCGTTGGAGATCGGAGCTGTCCAGGCCGATGAAGAGATATTTGTCCTTCAAGACGAGAGTGGGATTGCTGAAGGGAGTCTTCAACGTGGGAAAGCTGTAGAGTTTGAGGCCATCCTGGTCGCTCACCGCGGTGTCTGGATAAAGGGTGAGAATCTGCTCGATGCTTTGCTGGGCTTTTTCCGGGTCCTTGACCTGAATGGCGGCGACGCCGGTGGGCCTCATGCTATTGGCACCCCAGGAACTGGTGACGGCAAACTCGGGTCCGAAGGCTTGGGGAAAAAGCTCAGGAAGCTTGGTCGCCTGCATGGCAGGGGAAGCCATCATCGCGGCAAATACGGGATTCTTTTGGAGCGTGGCGAGCTGACTCATATCCACCACCGTATCGAAATAGGCGATGGTATCCTTGTCGGTAAACTGGGCGGCCGCATGAGTCAGGGTGCCGATCTCAGGGGCATTTGGGTAAAGAAAGAAGGCGGAATCGTGGAGATTGGGTCCGTCAAACTTCACCGCGGCGCCAAAGGCCTCGATCTTGCGGGCCTGCTCAAGCTGGTTGGGGTCGGTCTGCGCGCCCATGGCCTGGCCCACGCTGAGGAGGGTTTCCAGAATCGGCTGGGGCTGCACGTAGACGAGGAAGTCGGGATCTTTGACCAGATGGCTGACTGTCTTGCGGAAACGCTCATTGGTGGCGATGGTGCCGTTGACCTTGCGGCCGGCGGCGCGATCGAGGGTTTCCTTGACGAGCGGAAGACTGTTGGAAAGAAATCCCCAGCTGCCAGCGGTGGCGCTGTAGAGAGTGGTGCCGTGATGCATGCTGCCCGTGATCTCCGTATTCTCGTACGGCTCGCGCATGATCTCAGAGTCGGGCTCGCCAAAGGCCAATTCGTGGCGCAGGCGCTTCACGGCTTCGTCGTGAGTGGCCTTGCCTCCGCTAAACTGAAAACCAACGAGGATGGATGATTCCTTGGCGGAGACGCCGACGGCCGCGATGAAGACCTGCCGGAGATCGAGCTTGTCGATCATGGCCTTCGCTTCGCCCATGGCGTTTGCCTTATTGAGATACTGCAGGGGTTTTTCGAGAAAGGCCTTCATCTCGGGCTCGGCGCCGATGAGGGCGAGAGAGGTGTTGGGCCAGCGGAGCTTCGAGCGGGAAATATCGGGGAGGCTGACAAAGGCCACCGTCTGCTCGGGAAGGAGAGAGGGGGTATCATTCGCGCCAGCGGACCGCCAGACCAGCCAGACGGCAAGGCCAAGCATGGCGATGAGGACGAGGGCCAGGGCAGCAAAGATCTTTTTCATGGAGATGGCGTCTTGTACGGGAAACAGATAGCCGGAGCAAGCGTGCTCCGGGGGAGGGTGGCTACTCGAGAATTTCGAGACCGGCGCGGATACCGCGCTTTTGCCCTGAGGCGTTGAGCAGGGTGCGGATGGCCTGAATGGTATGGCCGCCCTTGCCGATAACGCGGGGAATGTCGCTCTTGCGCGTGGCGACGTAAAACACGACAGCGTCCGCCGACTCGGTCTTCGTGATGACGACCTCGTCGGGGAACTCTACCAATTGACCGATGACGAAACGCAGGAATTCCTCCACGTCATCGGGGCCGCGCTAGGCGGCTACTTCAGCTTTTTTGCGGGCTTTGGTCATGATGTTGCCCACCGTTTGAGAGGGGCGAGCACCGACGCTGACCCAATAGTCTGCGCGATCAAGCTGGATGGAGAAATTTTCGTCCTTCTTCTTGGGATCGTAGGTTCCGATGATCTCAATGAACTTGCCGTCGCGCGGAGAGCGCTGATCGGCGACGATGATCTTGTAATAAGGATTGTTCTTCGCGCCTTCGCGACGGAGTCTGATTGCCACTGCCATGATATTTAATTGGTAATTGTGTCAGCTGCTCGCAGCGGAATCAGTTTAGTCCTGGGATTCCGGCCTTTCGAGCCTGGGCCAACATTTTTTTCATTTGTCCTGCGTTTTTCATCATCTTGCGCATCTGGGAGAAGCGCAGGAGAAGATTATTTACCTCGGTGACGGTCGTGCCACTGCCGCGGGCGACCCGCTGGCGGCGTCGCGCGTTCAGAACATCCGGCCGCGTGCGCTCCTGCGGCGTCATGGAGAGGATAATCGCCTCCACACGCTTCATTTTCTTCTCGTCAATCGAGGAATCTTTTAGGTTAGCCATCCCGGGCAACATGCCAAGGATATTTTCAAGGGGCCCCATTCGGCGGAGCATCTTGAACTGCTGAAGGAAGTCCTCGAGGTCGAAGGAAGCGGTGCGGAGTTTCTCCTCCATGCGCCGGGCATCGGCCTCGGTAATGGCCTCGGCGGCCTTCTCCACCAGGCTGACCACGTCGCCCATCCCGAGGATGCGGCCCGCAAGTCGTTCGGGATAAAAGGGTTCAAACTGCTCGATCTTCTCGCCGACACCGGCAAACTTGATGGGCTGCTGGGTCACCGAGCGCAGCGAAAGTGCCGCGCCACCACGGGCGTCGCCGTCGAGCTTCGTCAGGATTATCCCGGTGAGGCCAAGGGCTTTATGAAAATGTTCCGCCACGCTGACCGCCTGCTGGCCGGTCGCGGCATCGCAAACGAGGAGCACTTCCTGAGGATCGAGGTACTCTTTGAGGCGCTTGAGTTCCTGAATGAGCGGTTCGTCGATTTCCTGGCGGCCGGCGGTATCGTAGATTTGGACATTGCCGCCCTTTTCCTCACACCAGGCGGTGGCTTCCCGGCCCACGCGGAGCACGTCGGTCTCACCCTGCTTGGGTTGGAAAACGGGTACGTCGATCTGCTCGCCGAGAGTGGCGAGCTGGGCGATGGCGGCGGGGCGGTGCAAATCGCAGGCCACGAGAAGCGGAGCGCGTCCCTGGGTCCTGAGCCAGCGGGCGAGCTTCGCGGAGGAGGTTGTTTTACCTGCACCGTTGAGGCCCACAATGAGAATGCGGGCCGGCTTGTTGAGATTGAGCGGAGAAGCGTCGCCCCCGAGGAGAGTGGTGAGTTCGTCCTGGAAGATTTTGACGATCTGCTGGCCGGGCGTGACGCTGCGGAGCACCTCTTCGCCCAGGGCTTTTTCCTTCACCCGGGCAATGAAATCCTTGGCCACCTGGTAGTGGACATCCGCTTCCAGCAGGGCCATGCGCACCTCCCGCATCGCGTCAGAAATGTTCTGCTCGCTGATGCGGCCGTGGCCGCGGAGGTCCTTGAAGACATCCTGAAGTTTATCGGAAAGACGGGAAAACATAGTTCGATGCGGTAGCGCGGGCAGGGAGAGTAGCCTTAACTGGGAGGGTATGCATCACCTTTTTCGGATCGCATGGCTCTTTTGGAGAGTAGCTTGCTATCCCAAGCCGCTTGGCATACTTTGATGAGTCATGAATAGAGTTTACCCGAAAAATGCTGTATTGGGTCGCAAGGGGGGGATGGCGAAAAGTGAAAGAAAATCGCTGACCGCACGGCAGAATGCGCTTCTTCGGTGGCATGGAAGAAGCGATGCAGGGGTGATTCCGGTTGAGGCCTTGATCGATGGTGCCTGGTATCAAGGTAAAGGCCGAACCTCGTCGCTGGCGGTATGGGATGGGCACGGGAAGTCTTTTCACACCGTTGGTCTCAACTCTTTTTCCGACCCCGAAAACTACCCGGCGATAAGTCGCAGAGTGGTTCGTCTCAAGCAGGAGTCTCATATCGCAACTCCGGGGGGGTCCTTCGCTCCTCTGAATATTGTTTGTACTTAGGAGCGCCAATGAAGGCGTTCGGCAGGAAGGAAGAAATCGAGAAGGCTTTGAGCCTGCTTGGGGCCAATATGGCGCTGGCGTATGCAGAAGATCTTCGCGTGCTCTGCTGTGGAGGATCGGCGCTTTGCATGCTTGAGATTCTCACGCGATCAACCAAGGACGTTGATGCGCTGGCCTTCATTTCGGATGAAAAAGGGCTTACCCGCATTGATGGATTTTCCGAGGAAGTGGAAACCGCAATTGTCAAAACGGCACGCGCATTGGGGTTGGCTGAGGACTGGTTCAATGCAGAGGCATCTATTCTTTTGGAGAGGGGACTGCCGCCGGGAATTTTGGAACGTTCGGCCCGGCATGTCCGGCACTATGGGCCTTGTCTTACTATCCATTTTGTGGCGCGATCAGATCAAGTTGCGCTCAAACTTTTTGCCGCCATGGATCCTGCGAAAGGTCGCAGGCATGGAGAAGATCTCGCGACGATGGAGGTTTCGGCAGACGAAATGGCCCATGCCATCGATTGGCTCTGTTCGTTTCCTCCTAATGTCGCGTTTAAGCGGCGCCTTGCATTTCTGGTTGATGGCCTGGGATTTCCTGCGCAGGCGGGGTCTATCGAGGTGGAGTAGCTCCTGGAGATTGTGAAGAAACAGTCATCCGAACATTGGCCCGGATGCGATATGCCGATATGGACCGGTTTCCTGTCCCATCGTCCAGCTTGCGCTCCATCGGTTACGATGTGAAAGGGCGCGTGCTCGAGGTTGAATTTCCCAGCGGTAAGATCTACCGCTACTTTGGCGTGCCCGGTCTCCTGCTGCTCAAGTTGTTGACCGCGAACTCGATCGGGCGATACTTCAATCGCTACATCCGCGAGCAGTTCGACTACGCCGAGGTGTCCTAGGCCGCGCTTGGGGCAGCTCCCTGCGCTGGCGCCATGTTGGGTCGGAACATCTTCACTGCCAGAAAGCCAAACCCGATGAAGAACAGCAGCACGACGATCTGCGTGATCGCAAAAGGCGCCTCGGATTGGGTCGGGGCCAGCGCCTTCAGCTGCGGGATTTTTTGAAACGACTGCGTGATCAACACCAGCACATCGAAATACTGCGCGACCAAGGCTGTGATCACATACGTCGCCGCCCATTTGCCAGCGAGTTTCCGATTGTAGAAGGCAAAGTACGCCGGAGCCAGCAGGAGCAGCGAAAGCACACCCAGAATGATGCCCGGCGTCACGCCCTTGTAGGGGAAGAAAAACCCCGTCACGCTGGTAAAGGTCGTCGTGGCCAGGAAGAGCCGCGTCCACGAGGGCAGCGTCTTTGAGACCAGCATCCCAAGCATCACCAGAAAACCGGAGCCGATGGCTACCAGGCTGAGAGCCACGTGAAAAATCGTCAAAACTGCCACTGAGTCCATATTAATTCCCTTTTTTGGTTAAGCTTCGAGAAGCTCGAGCAGATCCGCATTTGACCCGTCTCAGCTTCGCTCTGGTTTAGTCGAGAGGGCGCGAAATGTCATGATTTATCTGACTGCGCCAACCTCGTCTGATTGCGTGAAAAACTAGCTGTTGGCGCGTAAAACGGCAGCCATGAAGGTGCCTCTGTCCCAGCAGTCCCAACCTTCTGTGATCTTGCCATCCTTGACGGTAAGGAAACTCATGCCGGTGAAGCCGGTGCCATTTTCCTCGGTGGCCTCCTCGCCTGAAACGGTGGAAACATGCCAATGGACGCAGGCCTGGGAATCGTCGCCCACGGTGCGCAAGACACGGAGTGAAAGATCCGGAAAGGCGGAGAGGATCTGGGTGTGGAAATCCATGAATTCCGCCGGCCCTTTGGTTACGCCGCCGCCTTGCTGGTGAGCGATGGCGTCGGCTGCCATTAGATTATAGACGGCTTCCCTGGATCGGCTTTGCCATACGCTTTCAAACCATTGAATAGCGATCTCGCGAGGGGTCGATGCTGGCATAGTTAAGAGGCCCAATAATAGATTTGGGCTCTCCGCGCCATCATATAATTAGCCTAATATCGATCTGGCTCGACTGGCAGCTAGCGGGTGATCACCACGGGAGTGCCCACCTTGGACGCATAGTAGAAACGCTTGGCCCACGCGGCAGGCAGGCGGATGCAGCCGTGCGAGGCGGCATAGCCGGGCAATTCGCCAGCGTGGAGGCCATAGGTCGGCGCGATTTGCAAATAATAGAACATAGGGGCTCCCAGGTAGGTCGCGCCGGGAGGCTTGGGATCTTTTTTAACATTCACGCCGGCCTTAACCACCCGGCCATTGATCAGGTAGCTGCCATAGACGCTGGAGCGATGGTCGATATCCTTGGCCAGCACGGCATATTTACCGGCTGGTGTGTTGTACCCTTCGCGGCCGGTTGACACGGGAGAGATGCCGACAATGACGCCGTCTTTGTAAAGGTAGGCGCGCTGCTGTTCGAGGTGGATGACGATCTTGTGCCCCGCCTTGTCGCGGTCGGTCAGCATCCCGAGTTCCGGCGAGGTGGCGCAACCTGAGACAAAAAGGCACGCCGCCACGAAGACGCCAACGACTAGGAGTTGAAAGGAGGGAAATAGGTTTTTTTTGGGATGCATTGCCGAGAGATCGCATTTTAGGCGGGGTTTGGCTGCTTTTTTGCGTGGGTTGCGGTGAAATGTGCCTTGGCGAGGGGCGCGAGTTCGGTATGGTTTCCGCCATGCGACTCTGGGTTATGAGTGGAATGCTGGCTGTGCTGGGCGTGTGGAACGCCTCGGCGGCCAATGTTTGGACCCGGGGCGCGCTGATGGCGGCGGCCCAGGAAAGCGCCTCGGACAATATCAGTTCGGGCTGGTGCGGACGAGGCATGCTGGCCCTGTTGAAGAGTGCCGGGATGGCCAACGGACTGAAGGGTGGCAATGGTCAGGACTGGGAGCAGAATCTCATGGCAGCCGGCTGGAAGCCGATCAAGTGCCTCACTCCCTACAATGCCCCGCTGGGCAGTGTGCTGGTCTATTTGGGTGATTCCAAGCTCGGCAAGATCCCCCGGGGGACACCCGGCGGCTATTTTGGTCACGTGGAAATGGTCGCGCTCAGCCCTGCGGGGCAGCGGCTCTACGTCTCCGATTGCCCCCGGCCGAAACCCGGTGGTTCGGTGCCGGATAATTTTACGATGCGGGCCTGGGTGCCACCTGGAGTTCCGACCCATACCGCCCCGGCGACGCAGTCCGACGTAGAGGAAATCATCCAGGAGCGTTACAAGATGGCGCTGGCATATTTCGACCGATCAAAAGACCAAACATCTGCCGCGAAGGTCGTGCCTGAACTCGCAGTCGGCGACGTGAAGCGGTAGGAGTCCGTCTAGGACTGGTTGAGATACAGGCGCTTCACCCGGTTTCCCAGGCCGGTGAAAATGTGCCACGAGATGGTACCCGCTTGTTCCGCAAGTTCCCGCGCCAGGATCTCCTCATTGCCTTGTTGTCCGATCAGCACAGCTTCGTCGCCGGACTGAGCATCTGGCACGTCCGAGACATCCACCAGGATCTGGTCCATGGTTACTCGGCCCAGCACCGGGCAACGGCGGCCCCCGATGAGGGCGTTGGCTCCCCGACCGGAGGCCTGTCTCGGGAAGCCATCGGCGTAGCCCACGGAAAGGGAGGCGATTTTCATTGGGCGATCGGTCACATAGGTGCGGCCATAGCTCACGCTGCGACCGGATCCCACCTCGCGTACCAGCAGCACTCGCGCCTTCCAGGTGAGAGCAGGGCGCAATAGGGCCTGGTACGATGCGGGATAGGCGCTGCCGTAGAGGAGCAGGCCGGGCCTGATAAGATCAAACGCGTAGTGGCCGAAACCGAGGGTGCCGGCGCTATTCAGCGCGTGGATTTTTACCCCGGGTGAAAGGTCGCGAAAGGTTTTCGCCAGTTGAGAAAAGCGCGCCAGCTCGGCTTCCGTGAAATCCGGATCGTCGTCAGGTACAGGCAGGTGGGTGGAAACGCTGTGAAGAGTGACATTCTTGAGGCCGAGGATGGCGCTGAATTGTTCCAGCGCCTCGTCCTGCCACGCGCCCATGCGACCCATGCCGGTATCCACCTTGAAGTTGATGCGGCCCCCTGCATAGGTCGCGGCTTCTTCGGCGCTGGAGACCGAGGGAATGAGGTCCCGCTCGACGATCTCACGCCGCTCCGCTGGGAGGGAGGGGCTGAGGAGGAGAATATCGCGGCCAAGGTGGGCGAGACCGCGAGCCTCTTCCAGATTGGCCACTCCAAAAAGCTCAACATCTTTGGCCAGGGCGGTGGCGACCTCGAGCATACCGTGGCCGTAGGCGTTGGCTTTCACCACCGCGAGAATGCCGGGCGCCGGGCCGATTTTGGCGCGGGCCGCGCCGAGATTGTGGCGGACGGCCGAGAGATCGATCTCGGCCCAGGTGCGTAAATCTGAGGTGACGCTCTTCACGAGGATGAGGCCGAAGACAGCAGGTGATCCGGCGTGGTGGCAAGAACATCGTCGCACAGGGCAATGAGCCGGCGACGGAGCGGGAGGGAACGCTCGTAGAATTGGCGCTGGGCGGCTTCGTACTCCGCGCGTCCCTCGGATGTCTCGATACGGACGGGCGGCAAGCCGAGGGCGGAGAAATCGTACGGGCTGGCGCGCATGTCGAGCTGGCGAATCTCGCGGGCAAAGGCAAAGCAGTCCGCCACGAGATCCGACGGCGAAAAAGGGGTGAGCTTAAAGGCCCATTTGTAGAGATCCATATTGGTATGGAGGCAGCCGGGTTGCTCGGTCTCGGGGACGGTTTCGCGGGTGGGCTGGAACTTATTCAGGGGCCGGGCGAGAGGAGTGAAGAAGCGAAAGGCGTCGAAGTGCGTGCAGCGTGGTCCCGCCTGCTCGACCAGCCGCGCGATCTCGGTATCGGGCAGACGCAGGGGCCACTTCTCGTGACGCACCTGCTCGGCGCGGTAAACCATGGCCCACTCGTGCAGGCCAAAGCAACCCAGCGACGGGGGCCGTGCTTCGGTGCGTTGGAGCAGGGAGCGAACCCATTGGACCGAGGTGCGGCGACCGGGCGAGAGCGTGGTCGCATCGGGCGTGATGCCGTCGGGCGTCTCCCGAAACCCCTTGTGCTGAAGATAGTCACGGGCCGAATCGCCCAGCAGGGCGGTGCCATGGCCGGGTTGCCAGCGCAGGAGCTGGCCGGGCCGGTACTGATAGTACTCGAAAAGAAAATCCTCCACGGGGTGCCGCTGTTGGCGCGACATGCGGTCGAGCCGCGGCTCGACCCAGGGGCGCACGCGCTCCTCGTGGGCGGCGCGCAGCGGGTGCCATTCCGTTTCCGTGAGGATCCTCATCACGGCACGCGGGGCTAGTCCGACTGGACCATGCGAAGTTGGACGTCGCCGATGTTCAACTCGAGTGCCCTTTCGGCGGTGCGCAGAAAACCTTCCGTGGAATCGGTGAGCGCCACATCGAGCCGGCCGAGGTGATCAAGCGGAGCGGAGAGCCCCTGGGCCTCGAGCAGGGCCTTCACGGCGAGAGCGCAGTTTTCCGCGGAGTCGACCAGCGTTACGCCGGCCCCGGCCGCCCGCCCGATGGCTTCGCGAGCGAGCGGATAGTGGGTGCAACCCAATACGAGGGTGTCGATGGATTCCTCCAGAAGAGGGGCCAGGTAGCGGGCAATGACCTGATCCGTGATGGGGTCGTCAAACAAGCCTTCCTCAATGAGCGGAACGAGGAGGGGACAGGGATCGCTAAAGACCTGAACGTCGGGATTGATCGCATGAATCGCCTGTTCGTACGCGCCGCTGGCGACGGTGGCACGGGTGCCGATCACGCCGATGCGGCCATTGCGAGTGGCGCTCACGGCAGCCTTGGCGCCCGGAGTGATCACGCCCTGCACAGTGGGCTTGAAGATCTCCTTCATGCGGGGAACAGCCAGGGCCGAGGCGGTGTTGCAGGCGACTACGATGAGCTTGGCCTGCTCGGCCAGAAGCAGTCCGCCAATTTCAACGCTGTAGCGCTCGACGGTCTTGCGGCTCTTGCCGCCGTAGGGAACGCGTGCCGTATCGCCGATATAAAAAATTGTCTCGGCGGGAAGCAGTTCCCGCAGGGCGGCCGCCACGGTGAGCCCGCCGATTCCGGAATCGAAAACGCCGATAGGGTCGAGACCGGGGTTGCGGGGTGCTTCGGAATCCATCCGCCGAAAATTACTAGGTGGAGCGGCCAGTGCCAGACTAATCCCCCATGGTGCCGCTCTGAATCGCGTCCTTCGCCTTGTTGACGGAGGAGTCGATCTTGGTCGCCTCGCCGACCGGGGCGGGGGGCGGCACCACGGCCTTGGGCTTGTCGAGCAGCGGCGCGCTGGTGGGGTCCGCGCCAGAGACCACGGCCGAGGGCTTTTGGTATTGAACCTGCCCGGTGATGGCCTGCTTGTAGCGATTGATCCCATCGACAATGCACTGGGCCATCTTTTGCCGATACTCCGGCGTGTTGATCAGCTGGTAATCAGGCGCCCCGCTCATGAAGCCTCCCTCCACGAGGATACCTGGCACCTTGATGTTCTTGATCACGACGAAGCGAGCCCGCTTGATGCCGCGATCGGTCAGGCCGAGGCTGCGGATCAGGGAGGCGTGCACCGTGGTGGCCAGAGCGACATTTTCCGCGTCGTGGGCATGGCCGGGGTAGAGGACGAAATCGCTATAGCGCAGGTTTTCCTCGTCCATGGAGGGCACTCCCCGAGGAGCGAGGCAGTAGGTCTCAATACCGGTGCCTCCGCCCGTGTTTGATTTGTTGAAATGGACGCTGACAAAAATGGCGTTCATCTGGCGGTTGGCGAAACTTGCGCGATCGTCGAGCGGGATGAAGGTATCCGTGCCGCGGGTGCACTTTACGGTGTAGCCGCCGGCCTCCAAAAGTTTCTTGGCCCGAAGCACCACATCCAGCGTGGCGTTTTTTTCCGCCCCCAGGGGGCCGGTGGCCCCGCTGTCGTGCCCGCCATGGCCCGCGTCCAGGACGACGGTTTTCACCGCCACGGCATCCTTGATCTTCCCGGGGCGGAGAATGGGCTCGATGATTTTCACCACGTCCATCGCGGAAATCAGCGTCTTGCCGTTCTGGACGAGAATGGGGAAGCAGAGAACATATTTGACGCCATTGATGAGGATATCCCGCCCGCCGCTCGTCCCTTCGATGGAGCGACCTTCGGCCGAAAAGCGGAATTTCTGCCCATCGTTCGTCGGGGCACTCATCTGGTAAAAGGTGGCCACCTCCTCGATGGTGACGTAGCGGCGGTTCTCAAAGATCACGATATTCCACGCCGCCTGAACGCGGGAAACGCAGGCTAGAAGCAGGAATGACAGGAGGAAAAATCGCACGGAGCGTGGAACGTGATGGCGGTTTTTTTGTGACGCAAGAGGAATTTGTACCAGAAGCCGGTTGAAACGGCGGCGATTTTGCGCAGAATCGTCCCCCCATGTCCGAACTCTCCAAAGCTTACGAGCCCCAGGCCGTCGAAGATAAGTGGTATGCCTGGTGGCTGGAACAGGGGTGCTTTCGCGCCGATCCGGCGTCGCCCAAGCCCGCCTATTCCATCGTAATCCCGCCGCCCAATGTGACGGGAGTGCTCACCCTCGGGCACGTTTTGAACAACACCGTGCAGGACATTCTGGCCCGCCGCGCCCGCATGCAGGGGCACGAGGTGCTCTGGCTTCCGGGGACAGACCACGCCGGAATCGCCACCCAGAATGTGGTGGAGAAGCGCATCCGCAAGGAGGAGAACAAAACCCGCCACGACCTTGGCCGCGAGGAATTTCTCAAGCGCGTGTGGGAGTGGAAGGAGAAGCACGGCGGCATTATCATCAACCAGCTCAAGAAGCTCGGCTGTTCCTGCGATTGGGAGCGCGAGCGTTTCACCCTGGACGAGGCCTACGCTCGCAAGGTGCAGGAGGTTTTCGTGGATCTTTACGCGAAGGGCTTCATCTATCGCGGCAAGCGCATGGTGAATTGGTGCCCGGTGTCGCTAACCGCGCTGAGCGATGAGGAAGTCATTCCGACGCCGCAAAAAAGCTATCTCTACCACTTCAAGGTGGAGGTGATCGAAGAGCCTGGAACCTTTCTGGAGATTGCCACGACCCGCCCGGAGACGATCATGGGCGACACCGCCGTGGCGGTGAATCCCAAGGATCCGCGCTATGCGCATCTCATCGGGAAGACGGTGCGCCGTCCGCTACCCTTTGAGAACCAGGTCGCGCTGCCCATCATCGGCGACGAGGCGGTGGATTTTGAATTCGGCACCGGCGTGCTCAAGGTGACTCCGGCGCATGACAAGGCGGACTACGAAATCGGCCTGCGTCACAAGCTGCCCATCATCGACATCATGAATCCCGACGGCACGCTCAACGAGCTGGCTGGCGAGGGGTTTGCCGGACTGGATCGTTTCGAAGCCAGGGCGGAAGCCGTGGTGAAGCTCAAGGAACTGGATCTCCTCGTGAAGGAAGAGCCTTATCAGAACAATGTGGGCTTCAGCGAGCGCGCCCAAGTGCCGATCGAGTCGCGCCTCTCCGAGCAGTGGTTCCTCAAGTATCCCAAGACGAAGGAAGCGCGCGAGGCCGTGAGTGGCCATCGCATCCGCTTTTATCCCGAGCGCTGGGAAAAGGTTTACGATCACTGGCTGGAAAACATCCAGGATTGGTGCATCTCGCGACAACTCTGGTGGGGCCATCGTATTCCCGTTTGGTACAACACGAGCGGCGAGATGAAGTGCCAAGTGGATTCGCCCGGCGAGGACTGGACGCAGGATACCGACGTGCTCGACACGTGGTTCTCTTCCTGGCTCTGGGCGCACGACACGATGGACGACGCGACGCGGAAGAAATTCTATCCGACGAGCGCCCTGGTGACCGGGCCCGATATCATTTTCTTCTGGGTGGCTCGCATGATCATGGCCGGTCTGGAGTACATGGATGAGGTGCCGTTCAAGAATGTGTACTTCACGGGTATCATCCGTGACAGCAAGGGCCGTAAGATGTCCAAGAGCCTCGGCAACTCGCCCGATCCGCTTGATCTTATCGCCCGGGTGGGTGCGGATGGTTTGCGCTTTGGCCT
>OUNM010295090.1_pt1 | contig 13712 bp, 14 predicted proteins | sample 1769961 | NCBI WGS metagenome assembly OUNM01 (sample SAMEA3914820, study PRJEB12502) | metagenome | biome: forest; material: soil | place: USA | collected 2012-03-12 | depth 0.3 m | reverse complement strand
GTCTCGGTGAGACCCGGATCGCGGTGGTTGAAGTCCTTCGAGACGTTGTGAGCCGACTCCGCATGGCGGAGGAGGTAGATTGTTGACTTGCTGGCCATCCTGTTGCCGCGACTCTTGGCTGTTCTGGATTGGTGATGTTGCTGTTGCAACGGCTCGAGAGGAACCGTAGCTTGTAAGTGGTATAACTGCGGACAAGACGCAGGTCTGGCACAAAAGACAGAACTGGGCTATCTATCAAATCCAATTGTGTCCCTTCCCAGGCTTTCCGCTATGGGTCTTCGTTCTTTCTCTTGTGAGTTGGTAAAGGGAAGGAAATCGGGGTTGGAGTGCGGGAAGGTCTTGCCCTTTATGCTCATGTATTTAGCCAAGCCATCCTCCGCCTCACACGTCGTCTGAAACACCAATTGCGCCATGTACTAGTGTTGTCATTGGTTGTGGAGCGCCGCGAGTGAGGCTTCAAGTTCGTACGCCCCGGGCCACTCGCCAGACATTCCACGTGTAAACATTACGGAACTACCAAGTATAACACACCATCTGCTGTAAGTTACAAATTTCAGGTTTTGATTTACCCTTTGCCTTAACTGACCAACCGAGAGTAGCATGGATACATGTAACCAATGGCAGTGTGGCACTGCACACGTGTTCTAGTGCGCGTGCCTCAAGGCTGAGCTTGGCGAGGCCAAAATCGTTTCTCTGCTTCAAGCACACCAAAATCCCACTTTCCAACCCTCGGCTCGACTTGCACCTTACTCACTCCGGGGTTGGTGAACGTTGCCCAGCCCACCGTTGTCTTTGCTTACCCGGTTCATTCTTCTGTCCAGAAAACACAACACAACAAAGCACCGCAAATTGGGGCAATAAGGACACACCAACCAACCAGCATGGCCATCAAATCCCGCTGGTTCCCCACCAGGGAACGAGACGACGGGGGCGGCTGGGTGTCCAAGTTCTGGAACACCATCAGGCACAATTGGCATCTGGGCTTCACCTCGTTTGGTGGGCCCCCCGTGCACTTTAAGATTTTTCGCGACAAGTTTGTCACCAGGTTGGATTGGATCGACGAGCAAGTTGTAAGTGTTTCTGATACACCCAAGCACTGAGTGAAATGAGGCGGGATGGGGCACCGGGTTAATAATTAATGGGGCGTTTGGACAGTATCAAGAGCTGTTCAGCGTGTGCCAGGCGTTTTCGGGCCCGGGTAGCACAAAGATGCATTACTGCATCAACCTGATCCACGATGGGTTCCCTGCGGCCGTGTTTGGGTTCTTGATTTGGAGGTAACCCGGCCATCGCCCTGTCTTTGTTCCCCCACCTCTTTCCAGCGAGACAACCTAACGATGATTGGTTATTAGTTTACCAGGAGCTCTGGGAATGTTTGGGCTCGCTGTGGGTGTCTCGAATATCGGCGAGACGCTCCCCCGCGTGGTCTATGCGCTGTTGTCCGGCTTAAACGCTGCGACTGTTGGCATCATTGCCCTTGCGGCAGTCCAACTCGCGCAGAAGGCCATCACTGATAAGCTTACGAGACTCCTGGTCTTTCTGGGCGCAGCAGCGGGCTTGCTGTACAATGCGCTGTGGTACTTCCCTCTCCTCATGCTCATCGCGGGGATCATCTCGGTGGTCTACGACTTTCGGTGGCTCCATCCCCCTGTGCTGTGGGTGGCTGGACTGTTTCGGCGGAATAAGAAGAAGGTGCCCGAGACGGAGGCCGAGAGGGGAACCCAGAATGACGAGGAACTCGAGCTGCAAGAGCAGTTGGAGGCAGAGCCGTCAGCATCTCACGCCGCTATTGCTCGGCCAGCATCAGTGCGGACGACAGGTTCGTCCAAGACGCGCAATCGCCTCGCCGGGGGGCTTCCGGTGTCGAACCGGGATGCAGCCGACGCCAGTGCACTTGCTTCCCCACCGCCGTCTCCTCGCCGCCAACCATCGCCGGTCCAAACTAACAAGGAGGGGAAGGAGGACAAACGAATTGTGCCAGAGTCTCACCGACTCCCGCTCACATGGAAATGGGGCCTCCTCATCATCGCCTTGTTCCTGGTGTCCTTCGTCGCCGTGATGATCACTCGCGGCGTGATACCCAACAACCCGCTGCTCTACAGGCTGTTTAGCAACATGTACTTGGCCGGCACCATCATCTTCGGCGGCGGGCCCGTCGTCATCCCGCTCTTGCGCGAGTACGTCGTGGCCGAGGGGTGGGTGTCGCCGCGAGACTTCTTGATCGGCCTGGCGCTGATCCAGGGGTTTCCGGGGCCGAACTTCAACTTTGCTGTCTACCTGGGCGCGCTGACTGCGATCAACGGCGGGCACTCGGCCGTTCTGGGTGCTGTTCTGGGATTTCTGGGTATTTTTGCGCCTGGCTTGGTGACCATGCACGGTACTATGGGTGTGTGGGCTGCGATCAGAGGATGGAGATGGGTCAAGAGCGCGCTGAGGGGGCTGAATGCTGCGGCTGTCGGGCTGATTTACACTGCTGTGTATCGGCTGTGGCAAATTGGGTGGATTGACGAGGGCTTCGTCAACGGCACGAGTCTGGCGAATGATCCGTGGTGGGTAGTTGTTACGGCGACGAGCTATGTGGGTGGCTGCTGGTTCGGAGTCAGTCCGCCAGTTGCTTGTTTGTTTGGAGCCGTACTTGGGTTGGTGAGGTATGGTGTTGTTCAGGGACAGGGGCTCTAGGTGATTGGCATAGAACTTAACTCGGTACGTTATTTAGTCCTAACGTTATTTTCGGGCTGTGACATTCTCCTCCTGGGCAAACAACCAACAGCCAACAGCTAACAACCAGTCGGACCGCCCGCCACTGGCAGCCAGCCCGCCAGCTTGAACCAACCTAACCAACCAAGCCAGGGTTGGAGGAAACCTTGCGTGGCCGCCGATTGCAGTTCCGATTTCCCAACACGACGTGAAGCCCTGAACGACCGGACGCGGCCGACACTTGAACCCGGCGCCTCTTCTTTTCCTGCACTTACCTCAGGCTAGGTAAGGTACCTACATTTACGTCATTGATATCTCCATTCACCTTTCCGATCACAAATTTAACCCTCCAAGTTCCAATATCTTCGGCCCAGTTTTAATTCTACATCACCCTCTCACCGCAATGGAGACTCACGACATCAGCACACGATACGGCGTCAATACAACCCTCCGCATCTGCAAACACGTACCCCCGAGCCCTTCACCGGCGCCTACGGGCCAAGTCCCCGCCCACCCGTGGACTGGAGCCGCTGGAAAGGCCAGGACCTGTGGGAGATTGACCGCGTCGAGTTTGCGCTCGCCAACCCGCCCTTGGATACGAGCCCGCCGGGCTCGCTCGACCTCCCCTTTGCTGAGCGCGCCTTAACTGTAACGGGTGTCAAAACCATCCGGCACCGAGGCGGAGCCCACGTGGTCACCTGCTTTCTCGATGAAGATCGGTCTACCGAGTATATCGCCAAGATCTACGATGGAGTCGACTATCCCCTCGGCGATCCCGGCCCCGGGATCTTCGACTACAGCGACTGCATGTCCTTTGCCGACAGGGACTATTCCATCGAAGCTTGGGCCTATAGGACCATGCAGCCTGCTATTGGCGGGATGGGCTTCGTACCGGCCTACCACGGGTCGTGGACTTTCCCCGTCGGTGAGCGGTGGGTTCGTATGATCCTCATCGAACTCGTCCAGGGCGAATGCATGCTCGACATAATCACACGTGCCGAGAATGACCATGGCCGAGCTGTCGACTACACCCGGCTCCCATCTGAAGATTTCCGGATCCGTGTACTGAAGAGCATCTACGAGGCCGACATTTTCATTTGGTGGCACGCCGCCGTGCGACACCAGGACCTTGAAGCCCGCAACGTCATAGTCAAGCCTGACGGCACCGCCGTTATCATCGACTTCAACAACGTATACATCTACGACTTCACCCCAAGCTACGACAAACACCCGCGTACGAGAGAGCGGAACCCGCGCCCTTTGCCACCGTCCCTCATCGAGCGGCTCTGGCCCTTGCCGCGGGGGTACGGGGCCAACTACGAATGGATACACTGGATACCCCAGCGGTGGATTGACGACCCGACCTCGGCGGCTGAATGGCTGGTGAAGACATACCGGGACGATCCCAGGTTCATGCCGCCTTCGGCGTTCTGGCTGAATGAGGACACCCATGAAGAGGCGGGCGAGAGAGCAGTGCGCCTGTTGGAAAGCCTTGGCCGCGAGCCAGCCGCAAGCCAAGCGGGAACCTCCTGACTTTGAACTGGGAACCTTACAAAGGGCTACTGGCGGAATGCTAGGAGAACAAGCTTGCCCATATCGGCGGCCGCGACCGGCAACCAAGTCGGCTCCGTTCCTACCCCCGCGAGGTCATTTGTAACTACCGAGATCACTTGTTAACTCAGCTAATTCCCAACCGGGTTGTCCCTGTGCTTATTCACAGCTACAGCGGCAATCTTGCGGAGAACATGCTCGTACCGGAGCGCGTTCCCCAATTTCTTGGCCAAATCCTTCTGATGCAAAGTAGACCTGGCATGGTGCGTGGAGGAGATCTGCACTGCGGCTCGGGCGGTCGTTCTGGCGGAGGAACTCAACTGCTGCTTGAAAATGTGAACCTACAAAGTCTTGTAGGAGTTTGAACGAAACATTTCCTTAAGACCCTCGACTTCTTGGCCACCACTTTGCGGACAGTTGTGGTATCATGGTATGTCATACCCATCGGCCCGCCCAGCCGCAGTTTCACGCGTCCACGGCGTGTTTTGACGAGCCACCGATATACGTCGGCCACGTCGGTCACGTCACAAGGGCCGGCCGGCTGCGAATCGCCGTGTATCATTTAATCATTGTTTTCGGGCCGATGTCAAGCACAAGACGGACAGATATCGAAGAAGGACTCGGGAGACCCTTAAGTTGTGCTCCAGACCTGCCGCCCACGGTCCGACATTTGGACGGCGACTGCGCGAGGCTTTCTCAAAACTGCCCCGTTTGGGCAAAGCGGACAGTCTCACCAGCAGGCAAGCGTGCCCGAATGCAACCTTGCGTCTTCTTTGCGGCATTGCTATGGCATACTGTGACACTCGTTGGTTGGTGCTGTTGAATCAGAGCCTCGGGGGCGAGCGAGCCAGCCAGGCATCGGGGGCTGGGCCTTGATCATTGATCGCATACACAAAGTCCATGCAGGGCGTTCAGGGGGCATGCTTTCTAATAAGCTTGGGCTATTAACTCCACTCTCGAGGACGGGCTGTTGATTCTATTGGTTCTGTTGCCAACGTTAGTGTGGCTTGGTTGTCTGTTGGTTCTGCATCCAGCCACCTGGTTACCAGGTAGGTCTGCACCAGCACAGGAGCAGAGCCAGACTCACTCAACCGCTGCCGGTCTAGCCAGATAACAAGAGCACGTGGGCTAAACATGAGCCGATTCTGCCTCGAGGCAGTGCGAGCTTCTCAACCAACGCGGTGCCCTTGAACTGGGTCGCAAGACGTTTTCACAGGTGCTTTCCCATAGCTCAACCCCTTTTCTTCCCGGGCTTGAATCATGAGAAGCTGTCTCCGCTTTATCCGGATTCTTAGCGGACTTCTTTAAGACGCAACAAGACAGGAAAATGGAAAATCCGTGCTGGAAAACCATCATCGCCCTGGCTCTGGCAGGGGTCACGGTTGCCAGCTCGCTGCAGCCGATCCCGCCGAATATCACCACTCAACCATTCGAGGTTGACGTCGTTTTCCCGCGCAACGACAAATATATGCGCATGCAAAACTGGACGTTTCCCTTCGTTTTGGCCGTGCAGAACTTCCCGACCTCGACAGTCGGCAACCTGAGTTGGGTGTGGCGCTGGAACATTGAGATGTGGATGCTGCAAAGCGACGGAACTGTGAACTGGAACGACGGAGGGGGAATTGATTTCGCCATTGGACGGTTCGAGACGCTTCAAGGCGCCTCGGCTGCGGATCCGACATTTCTCATCGCTGTCAGCAATTACACCACGTGGCACACCGATGGCAAGCCCGGGAAGCTGTATGATGCTAGATACCTGCTGCGCTGGACCGGGTCCTGGTCCTACGCCGACAGCGCCTGCAATTCAACCGGCCGTGTGGAGAACAAGGGGGTTTTCATGTTCAATGTTGTATCCCGAAAAGGGTGGCGACGGTCCTTTGGGTCCGGACTTCACCGGCGCGGCGGATGTCGACATTCTGCAGGCCACCGCATGCCCGCAATTTGACCAAGTCGCCCAGTTCACTCACGATGCTGCAACGGCGGCGGCGACAACCACGATCAGCGCAACGACTTGCCCGCTCGGTCTCCAGACCGGCACTGGTGCTCAAGGCACTCCTTGCGCAGTCAAGATCGACAGCGCCGTTGCGAGTAGCCTTTCGAGCCGTCTGGCGAGCTTGGCCTCGAAGCAGTTCTCGTCGACTACAACTACGGCCAGTACCAGAGTCCCCACATCGACGAGTAGCGGAAGGGTGGGAGCCGCTCGCACCGTGCAGACTGCCCTGGCTGCGGCTTGTGTTTTCGGTGGCCTGGTGCTTTCTTAGCCTTGTGTATATCTTACATATCGCCTTTGACCTCGGTCGTCTCGTGTTGATTGTGGTCGCTCGAGACAGCAGTTTACATTCGCAATCCGTTGCAGCCACACGGTTATTGAGTACCTCTAGCCTGTTCCAGCCAAAATAGATAGTGCTCTGTCGCGCGGTTGGCTCTAGGGGCTTAGGGCTCCAGCCATTTCCCCTCTTCGTTCCATCCGTCGCACTCCGCCTTCACATTCTATGCAGCCAGCAGCGGCCTTGAAGCCCCCGAAACCCCCCACGAGCAAATCCCTTTCCCAATATTTCGTGCCCTTATTTTCTGCAATATCTCAAAGTTCATTCCATGGCGTCGCCCGACTCCCCTCCCAGCACCCCCTCAAACCGAGATCCCCGGGATGAGGCCGACTGGCGCTTTGAGACGAACGGCACCGCATGCGAATGGGGCGAGTCGTACCACCCGGGAGGTTACCATCCCGTGGTACTGGGTGACGTGCTCAACGAACGGTACCGCATCATCCGGAAACTCGGCTACGGCGCTTTCTCGACAACCTGGCTTGCCGTCGATCAAAGCTCGAACTGTTTCGCTGCCGTAAAGGTTCCTGTGGCGCGCTTGGATTCGGATACTGTCGACCGCAATCTGGCTGTATACCGGTCTCTTTCAGAGATTTATGATCGCCATATAGTCGGCCTCCGTGATTCCTTTGAAGTGCTTGGGCCAAATGGACGCCATACCTGTCTGGTCATGGATCCGATGGGGCCACACATCAGTGCCCTACTGAAGCGTCGACCTGAATTCCAGGACCAGAACCTCGAGCCTTGGGACCGCCGGCCGCGTTTCCCTAAGTCTCTTGCCCACCGGGTCCTCCGTGACACCCTTCTCGGACTCCATACCCTTCATCAACAGGGTATCGTCCACGGCGACCTCCACCCTGGTAATATTCTCGCCAACATCACCATCCCGTCACTCAGGAGGCCTCCCGATGACAGCAGTGCCCTTGGTCTCCAGCAGCCCGCAAGTGAAGGCTACCTACTCCGCCGACTCGACGGCAAGGTCGACCGCTGGGCACCTCTATATCTCTTGGAGCCGTCGCCGCTCCAGGAACTTGTGTCATTTCAGCTTGACCCTGTGGTCAAACTCGCCGATCTCGGCGCCGCATTCTTTGATCGGAACCCGCCTGCCACCGTCGTTACACCAGTGGCTCTCCGGGCGCCTGAGGCCATCCTCATCACCGCCCAGATTCCCTTTGGGAAAGGAGTCGATATCTGGGCGTTCGGATGCCTTGTCTTTGAGTTGTTGACAGGACGGGCGCTGTTCATGCGGCTCGAGAGCCTGGATGGATACGCGGGATCCGATGAGCAGACCAACGACGAGCATCTCATCCAGGTGTCTGAGATACTGGGCCCGCTGCCGGAGGCACTCGCTGCGCATTGGCGGCGTCGTGATCAATATTACGGTCCGGACGGGAAGCGACTAGAGGAGTCTAGGATTGCTGCAGGTCGTGATGGAAGTAGTATTGGTGACTCTGGGGACGAGGATCGCGGCGACAGCGACAACGGCGATGGTGAGGATAACGACGGCAACGGCGAGGATGAGGCCACTCCACCAGATTCGCCCACCTCCGAGGCAGGTCAGAGTCGGTCTTCTTTCTCGCTCGTTGATCCAGGTGACTTTTCCCCTTTGGAGGATGAGTTTCGGGCCCTCAAGCCGGATGATATGGGCGAAGAGGAGGTCGAGGAGGTGGTGCAGATGATGAGGTGGATCTTGCAACTCGATGTGTCGAAGCGTCCTTCAGCAGAGGCGGTGCTGGCTCATCCGTGGTTTAGTTTGTAGAGCTCATTGAAATAGGGGCCCAAACTGTTTTACTCGATGTCTGAACAGTGCCGAATTCCTGAAATCCCTGGCTCGCGTTTACCACAACTACCTTAGCTACCTGCTGAGCGTCTTTGACAAAACCTTCATGGCCAGCATCATTTACAGCCGTTGCAGGGACGGTGATGGTCTGGGAACGCAAACAGAATTGCCTCGGAGAGAACATCGCGCAAGGGGTAGGTCGGTGCGGATGAGAAGGAGTCTAAGAGTGTCGATGGCTCTCATCGAGAAGTGTTGCCGGGTCCAGAGTGGTACGACGTGCTGTGTTAAGTTCCTAGCTGAGTGCAGGAGTATGTGCTACTCAGTCTTCAATAAGATTACTACAACGGATAGGAGGATCTGGAATGATTATTTCATTAGGTGATGATATCTCAGCTCAACTTCGGCTATGGGAGGCTGCCAACGCACATAACACATCAGCGGCTCCTTTAAAGTCTGCCCGTGGCAGGTGAATCCTGACCCACTCCAGATCCGGATCAATCGCAAAAGTAAGATAGCGCCAGTACAAAGCCCTGAGAAGCAGCTGCACGCGGACCTCCGAAGACTCCTGGTAGTCTTCAAGTTCCCAATCTTGAAGATACATGTCTACCAGTTTCGGCCCAAGGTCCCCCCACCACGTCAGACCATCGACGACCACAACAGCCTCCGCATAGAGCACAGGCCGCCAATAAAGAGTGAGGTCGATAATACCAGGCGGCAGCCCATCCTCAAACAGCACATTCCCCAACAAGTCCATGTGCACCAGCTGGCACTTGAGCTGCGCACTCTCCTCTGGCAACGGCCGCATCTCGGCGCTCAACTGATCCAAGACGGGCTGCAGCTGCCTCAGCATCTCTGTGTTCACCTTGTTAACATCGGCCAGGGACTTTTCCCCCCAGGTGACGTAATCCGCCTCGTCCCAACGGTTGAACAGCCTCCCTGCCACCTCCGCGGGCTTCTCCGTGACGAAGTCCGCGAGATCCGAATGCAGTAGCCGCGCGGCGCGGAAGAGCTCGGGGAAGTTCTCCATTGAGTCACGGCCCGGGACGAATGAAGAGGCCGTCCAGCCGTCTACGACGAAGGTGTTCGGGTTTGTGACGGAGGGTACTGGGCTGGCGAGGCGATAGCCGGCTGGGGAGCGAGCGAGGAGATCGCGGCTCAGCTGGGCGAGCCACTGGGACTCGGCTTCGTCGTCGCAGGGTCGGAGGACGGTATCGCCGATGCGGTAGCATAAGCCTCGCCCGCCGGACAGCAGGGTTGGCGTACCCGAGATGCCGAAGGCGAGGAGGGTGGTGGGTGAGGGTTGGGAAGCCATGACGGGGGAGGATAGGGTTGAGGATTCCGTGAATGCAGGCTGGGAAATTCAGCAGAAGAGCATGGGATGGCTGGCCGGGGAGGATATAGCACAAGAACGCTTCCGGCGGTTGTCGTTCGAAGGGCGTGCTGTTCAGGGTCAAGGGTCCAACCCTTCGCTAAAGTTGCGGGGGAACGCGGGGGCGGTGGCTCATTGGCCACGCAATCAGGAATTCAGGGTGCCGCGTTGTTTGTCGCTGCTCCCAAAGTCCAGAGCCGCAATCTGATGATCTTGAAGCATAGGTAAGGGAATAAAGATCATGCAGCACAAGGCAGAAAGCCCGCAGCACGCCACGAGGTCTCCTTTGACCCTTTCCTCACTCCTGCACATCTCGATCGATGATGGACCGGAATACAGACCCGAAAACCCCAGACGAGGCCGTGGGAAAGGGAAACAACCTAAACCCGACGCCACTGCTCTTCAACGACGTGTATTTTAGTCGTCAGGAGAAGCCGACATGCCCGTCCCCGTCAACATGGGCGCCATTTTCCCGCCTCCCCGCCGAACTGCGTCTGCGCATCTGGTTGCTTCCTCTCCAGCAGCACCGCATGATCGAGGTCGATGTCTACGGCGGCGACAACGATGCTCCCCAGTACGCCGACCGCAACCATTTGGGTCGGATTGTCAGCGGCCGAAGCTATACCTCCCGTCTCCGGGGCCGCGGACATTGTGCTTCATCCCTCACCTCACTCCTCCGCGTCAGTCACGAGGCGAGACAGGCTGCGCTCAGCTTTTACCACATACATCTGCCCCTGGGTACAGGGCAAGTCCTATATCTCAGCTCAGAGTACGACGTCGTTTACGTCCGACCCCGGCTGCGTGAGTCCACCAGGTTGCCGCCGGAGAGGGACCCCATTCCCAACTTCGGAGCCATTCTCGTCGACTTCTTGCACGACGCGCGAGCCTACGATTATAACGATAAAGGGCATGTCTTCCTCCTTTCCGTTTCATAGCCGCAAACTTAGGTTTCTACGCCATCTAACCTGGTTCTTTACAGCGTCAGCCACCTTGCGCTAGACCAAGATACTCGCCACTTCCTGGTCGACCGGTGGGAGGAGCGTGCGAAGTTGACCCCAGAAATGCTCCACCCGGCTGCAGCGACGTCGTTTGCCGACATCCTCCGTAAGCTTCGTGCCCTACTTTGTATCGTCGACTTCCGGAATGATTCGAGAGGCATGGGCGCTCCCCCATTAGGGGGCGGGTGGCGCTCTCACTTTGCCCAAACGTTCCCTCTCGGTCGGCGAGGCCATCTAACAGGAGCCTGCGACTGGCTCCAAGCCGACCCGCGGCCTGGTGTTGAGCTCGACCTCCGCCAGCTCCCAATCAGGGATGATCCCCATATTATGTTGCGAAACTGGCAGCGACTGGAACGTCTTTTTGGAGTGACGAGAAATCAGCAAGTCAGCCGAGAAAACGACAACGGCAGCAGCTTCCGCCTCTATGTCTGCCCCACCACATCCTGGCCAACTCAGGGCATGCAGCGTCTGAATGGGGGCGAGACTTGGGATGAACGGTATATGGAACCGGAGGCAGAGGCAGTGTGGTCGCGGGACATGCTGGCACGATACCTCCAATACGAGGCTGAGGATTGGGTCGAAAAGCGCTGGTCCCGCACCCGAATGCTTCTGGGCACCCGCATATCTCCAAAGTACAGCTCCGACTCTCGAGAGGAGGCCGAGATGTTCGAGGCGATGGAGAAACTGCCCTGCACAGCGATCGGCATGTGGCTTTTCCCTCCCGAAGCTTTCCCCCCGCCCACCATTCCCCAGCTGCTCGCTTTCAACCTTTCGACCGTCCGCCCCAGTCTGCTTCTGCTTCGGGTTTGAGGACGGCTGGAACCTCGCCGAGGGCTTTGGGCAACCTCGTTGCCAAGTTGAACTTCAAGTTGGTCATGCCGCTGTTCTTTGGATCCGATGATGTAGAGTCAATACCGACGGGGCGTTGCAACTGTACTTGGAATATTGCACTCTTTTCGGGCATGGCTCTGGCTCACCCGGGCCGTCGATAGGGTGAGCCGGGCGAAACTCACGGAGCAATTACTCCGAATGTCCATGTGGATTCTGCGCGGGCCGAACCGGCAATACTGCGTGGCTCACGAAGATGCCAGCTCTGGGCTGAAGAATTGTCCACTGGTCGACGAAAGCTGAATCTGGGGTGGGTTCCTGTCGCTCAGCTGAGTTGATGTTCCACTAGCGCACTGCGCTAGCGAACTGCGTGGAGTGTTCTCGGCCTGGCTGTTCATGTGGTTGGATGCTCATGGGGTCTAGATCCACCGCTGATACTCGCAACGTTCTTCACGCAATGTGGCTCCTTATGAACTCCCCGCGATAGCCACTCACATAGTGAGGTTGGCATATTGCCACTGGTCCAGTCGTCACCACGCTAGTCAGGTTCTAGAATCGACACGTCAGCTAGCCACCGGGACTCGAACATACGCCGTTCGGGTATGAGCTGACGGTAACGAGGTACCCTGACCAGTGACCACTCCGGGTATAAAAACCATCATTCTCGCACTTGCCCTTACGTCTCACATCGCAAAACAGCACACAAACCCGCCTTAGCTATTCGGCGCCCTAGAAAACCTCAACTTCCAAGACCTCACACACTCACACACGCACACACCATGCCTTCCGAGAATTTCGCCAACGATCCTCCCAACTCCTCTCGCCACTGCGAAGACTTCGTCTCCTCCTTTCAGGTACGCTATCCCATTCCAAGCTTCATGGTGTATCATGGTGGCGAGGTAGATTTGAAGACTCACAAACAGTAAACCCAGGTTTCCTACAGCGATGACAAGCCTCATGGCAGCATCGACGAGATCAACGGCAAGTCTGCTGACATCAACAACGGCAAAGGTGGCGAGTAAGCAGCTTATACCATCCCCTTTCCTCTCGAAGAATGGAGATAGTACCCCAGGTCAAGGAGACTAACCGCGAACCGCCTCAAAGGTATGTCTGGCTGACCCCCTGCCGGGCCGCGAGCCCTCGCGCGATGGCCAACAATCTCTGGATCAATATCACCGACAATGGAGAAGACGGACAGAGCGACCTTGCCAAGGGCGCGGGTGGCGCATACCGTTACTTGAAGGTGTCTCATGAGATGCAAGCGGAGGAGTGAGTACCGCACACGCCCCAACGTTGAACTGGTTGCTTGATTTTTTGGGCGCAGGGCTAATGAACTCAGACATATCACCGACGTCGCGCTCTGGAGATCTGATGATAACCAGGGCAGCAACCCTCCTGCCGGATGGACTCGCATGTCCACCGACATCAACAGTGGACGTGGTGGCGATTATCTGTACCTTGTGTGGAGGACTAAGCGGTTCATTGGAAACAGGGGCTGATGAAGTTTTCGGATGGACTCCCCGATGGAGACCACTGTAATAAAGGCAGCCAGCCTGCGATTGAAAACTGGTCAACAACCCGCTTGGCATTGAACACTGACGGCGAGATGTTGTGCAGCAAGGCCAATCATGGCGGTTGGGCATTTGAGTTGGTTGACTTGGCGATATGGACAACGCTGTATCCGGTCTAATGTTTTCCTTCTCTTGGAACTTGTTGTTTGACGAGAGGAAACACTTGATAGGTGAGTTCCAATGATGTGGTCTGGTTGCTGATGACCCTTTCTTTGTTGAGTTTTGAGGCCAATATTTTGGCTTTCACCTACCAATGAGCGTGAGCTGGGCGAGCCAGGGTGAACGCTGCGCCGCAGCTTTGGGGCCCTGCCGCCTGCAGCCAACAAGACCTTCCGAGCCTCCCTCTGGCTTGATCTGATTGTTCTCCCCTCAGCGGACGACGTGCGCCTCAACTGCAACAAGGGGGTTCACAGGCGCACAGACGCCAAGGCGCCGTGCCCGTGGTCTTCCACGCTGGCCAGGCTCGTTTTATTGTGCCTAACTGAAACGGCCGCACCCCTGATGACAGCTACCCCACGGCCCACACCTTGCCGACAGCCAGGCACAGGGGGGGGGGGGGGGGGGGGGCGAAAAGGCCGCGCCCAACCAACCCCC
>OUNM010492342.1_pt1 | contig 13716 bp, 12 predicted proteins | sample 1769961 | NCBI WGS metagenome assembly OUNM01 (sample SAMEA3914820, study PRJEB12502) | metagenome | biome: forest; material: soil | place: USA | collected 2012-03-12 | depth 0.3 m | reverse complement strand
CACGCCGGTGGAGGGCAGCTCCAGCTTGCGCTTGAACTCGCCGTCGGTGGTGAGCAGCAGCAGCCCCTCGGTGTTCATGTCGAGCCGGCCGACCGGCATGACGCGCGGCAGCCCCTCGGGCAGGCGATCATAGATGGTCGGGCGCCCGGCCGGATCATGCTCGGTGGTGAGGATGCCGATGGGCTTGTGGAACAGGAACAGCCGGGTCGGCTCGGGCGCGTCGACCTGATGGCCGTCCACCGTCACGCCGTGAAGCGAGGGGAGGATGGTCGCCGGCGTGTCGAGCGTCACGCCGTTCAGCGCGATGCGACCTTCCGCGATCATCCGCTCGATCTCGCGACGCGAGGCGACGCCGGCACGGGCGAGCAGCTTGGCGATGCGCTGCGGCGCCTTACTGCTGGTGGAGGCGGTCTCAGCCGAGGCCATTTTGCGGGGTGTCACGGCACGCGGGGCGGAGCGCGGGAGCTCGGTCCGCGCGCGATCGCGGGGCTTGGGGGCGGAGGTCGCCCGGCGGGCGACCGGCGCGGGGGCTTCGCCGCGTGGCGTGCGGGGAGCCGTCGGCCCGCGCTCGGTTGTCGCGCCACGACGGGCGCTGGACGCAGAGGCCTCGCCGCGCGGACTGCGCGGACCTGCCGTGCGGCGCTCGCCAGCGGCATCGGGCGGCGCGTCGGCGTGTCGGCGGGGCGGGCGCGTGAACAGCGCCTCCCCGCGATCCCCGACATGCTGCTCTTCGCGGGGCGGACGCGAGCGGCCCTCGGGCGCACGACCGGCGGCCCGGACCGGCCGGCTGGGCGCACCGTCACGGCGCGGCGCACGCGCAGCCGGGGCGTCGGGGCGTTCGGTACGGCGCGGGCCGTGGGGACGGGCAGCACCGCGCTCGGTCGGAGCGGCCTCGCTCGACCAAGGTGCTTGTGCCTGCCCCGATGTCGCGGGCGCACTCGGGCGAGCGTCGCGCGGACCGCGCTTGCGGCCTCCCGACTTGTCCGGACGAGCAGGGCGCTCGCGCTCGCCGTCGCGCGGCGGCTTGGCGGCGGCCCAGGCTTCGGAGCGCGCGGTGCGCGGCTTGTCCGTCTTGGCGGCGGCGGCGCGGCCCGGCTTGCGTTCCGGCTGGGCGTCGTCCTCCCGCGGTGTCGAGCCGGCCGGCCGGGCGTCGCGCGACGAGGCGTCGCGGCGATCGCGAGGAGGACGGGGTCCGGCGCGGCGGCCACGCGGCTTGTCGTCGCCGGGGCGGCGGGGGGCGCTCACTTTGAGTCTCCGAATGCGAGGGTGTGGAACCGCCTTCGGCACTAATCGCTTATCGGTCAAGCCGCGAGTCGCATACTGCGCCCGTGCGGCCGGGAAGGTTGCGTAGCATGTTCGGCACGGACAGAACGCAGGCCGGAGACGGCATCCACCGCATCCTGATCGTCGAGGATGACGCGCTGATCGCGTTCGACAACGAGAATGCGCTCTGTGATGCGGGCTTCTCCGTGGTGGCGACGGTGGACAATGCCCCCGACGCGCTGCGCCTGATTGCGGGCGGCGGCATCGATCTCGTCATGTCCGACGTCAACCTGAGCGGCGAGGGAAGTGGCGTCGACGTGGCCCGCGCGGCGCGGGATGCGGGGATCGTGTTGCTGTTCGTCAGCGGCCACTGCCCGGCGGACGCGCAGGATCTTGCCATCGGCTGTCTCGCCAAACCCTATACGCAGCGCGACCTGCTGGGATCGATCGACGCGGTGGCGGCGGCGCGGTCGGGCCGCCCGGCGAGGCACCTGCCGCCTGCGCTGACGCTGTATGGCGAATAGCCGCTTCCGCGCGGCGCCGGGGTCGCTATGGTGCGGCCAATGACCGAAATGATCCGCCCCGCCGGCTGGCGCGCCCGTCTGCCGGACAGCGTCCGCCCCTATACCGAGACCGGGCCGTTGGCGGCCTTCTTCCTCGGCGTGTCGTCGGGCTTTCCCTACGCGATGATCGGCGCGACGCTGACCACCCGGCTGGCGCAGGATGGGATCGACAAGAAAGCGGTGACGGCGTTCAGCCTCGCCTTCCTAGTCTATAACTTCAAATGGCTGTGGGCGTGGGCGGTGGACGGTGTGCCGCTGCCTTTCTCGAAGCGGCTCGGCCGGCGCGTGACCTGGCTGGTGTTCGCCGGCTTGCTGGTGATGGCGGCGGTGCTCAACCTTGCGATCGCCGATCCCAAGGCGGGCCTTGCCGCTACCGCTTGGGCGGCGGTGATGCTGGGCGTCGCGGGGGCGACCTTCGACATCGTGATCGACGCCTATCGAATCGAGACGCTCAAGCCCGAGCAGCTCGGCCCCGGATCGGGCATGAGCCAATATGGCTGGCGGATCGGCTCGGCCTGCGCCGGCGCGCTCGCGCTGGTAGTGGCGGCCGCCTATGGCTGGGCTGCGGGCTATGCGGTGTGCGCGCTGCTGACGCTGCCGGCGATGCTGACCGGCCTGATCGTCGGCGAGCCTGCGCGCCATCACGCGCCGTCGCGCCGCAAGGGGTTGCCCGAGGTGTGGGCCTCCATCATCGGCCCGCTTTCCGATTTCGTTCAGCGCGAGGGGGCGTTGCTCGTCCTCGCCTTCGTCCTCGTCCACAAGGTGGGCGACACGCTGTCGCAGCTCACGGTCCGCCTGCTGTTTGCCGACCAGGGCTATTCCAACGTTGAGATCGCGGTCTACGACGTCGGCTTCGGCTTCTGGGCCTTCCTGATCGGCATCTTCATCGGCGGCTGGCTCTACGCGAAGCTGGGCCTCAAGCGATCGGTGATGTGGAGCCTGTGGGGCATGACGCTGCCCAATCTCGGCTTCGCGATCTTAGCCACCGTCGGGCACAGCAACTGGGGCCTGGCCGCGGCGATGAGCTTTGAGAATGTGACTAGTGGCATGGCAGGCGTCACGCTGGTCGCCTATTTCTCGGCGCTGTGCGATCTGCGCTTCACCGCCGCGCAATATGCGATGATCTCGGCGGCGGCGAGCATCGTTGGACGTTTCCTCACCGGCGGCAGCGCCGGCGCGCTGATCGAGGCGATGGGCTACGTCAACTTCTACATCCTCACCGCGGTGCTGACGCTGCCGGGCGTGGCGATCTTCTGGTGGATGGCGCGGACCGGGCTGGTCGATCGCTCGATCGGCAGCGCGGGCGTGGAGGAGCCGCAAGCGGCCGCCTGATCGGTCAGTCCGGCAGCTGCTCATTCTCGCGGAGCACTTCGCCCGCGAGATAGAGGGAGCCCAGGATCAGCACAAAGGGCGGCTCGGTGCGATCGGCGTGGCGGCCGATCCAGCTTAGCGCATCGGCCACGTCGTGCGCGGGAAGGGCGGTGAGCCCGGATTGCTTGGCCATTGCCGCAAGCTCGGTGGGTGCATGATGCTCATGGTCGGGCACGGGCACGGCATGCAGCGTCGCGTGGCGGCCGGCGAAGGCGCGCAGTACGCCGGTCGCATCTTTGTTCGCGAGCAACCCCATGACGAGGTGCAGTGGCTGGCCGGCCGGCACCACCGCGCGCAGATGATTGGCGACGACCCGCGCGGCGGCCGGATTATGTCCGCCGTCGAGCCACAGTTCGGCATCCTTGGGCAGCAGATCGCGTAGGGGGCCGGGGCCGAGCGGCTGCATCCGCGCCGGCCATTCTGCCCAGCCCATCGCGGCGCGCATCGCGGACGCCGGCATGGGGAGTGCGCTCTGGTGGCGGAGCATGGCAATGGCAAGCCCGGCATTCTGGGCCTGATGCGTGCCGGCAAGTCTCGGCAAGGGAAGGTCGAGCCGGCCTTCGAGGTCGCGATAATGGAGCTCGCCCCGATAGGGCGCCGCGTCCCAGGAGCCCCCGCGCGGATAGAGTTCGGCGCCGGCCTTCGTCGCGACCGTAGCGACGATATCCGCCGTCGAGCCCGTATAGCGCTGGGTCACCAGCGGGACGCCCGGCTTGGCGATGCCGGCCTTCTCGGCCGCGATCTGCTCAACCTTGTCGCCGAGAAAGGCCTGATGATCCATGCCGAGCTGGGCGATGCCGGTGACGACGGGGGCCGCGATCACATTGGTGGCGTCGAGCCGGCCTCCCAGTCCCACCTCGATCACGCACGCGTCGGCCGGTACTTCGGAGAAGGCGAGGAAGGCGGCCGCCGTCGTCACCTCGAAGAAGCTCGGCGCGATATCCTCGGCGATGTCGAGCACACGGCCGAGATAATGGGCGAGCGCCTCGTCCTCAATCAGTCGCCCCGCCAGCCGGATCCGCTCGTTGAAGCGGACGAGGTGCGGGCTGGTATAGACGTGGACCTTGTGCCCCGCTGCCTCCAGCGCGGCGCGCAGGAACGCACAGGTCGATCCCTTGCCGTTGGTGCCCGCGACATGGAACACCGGCGGCAACGCCCGCTCCGGGTTGCCGAGCCGGTCGAGCAGCGCCTGGATGCGCTCCAGCCCGAGGATATCCCGGCCGGGCGACAGCGCCGCCAGCCGATCCAGCTGATGCTGGACGGCCGGATCTTCGGAACGTGCATGATCCGCCATGGGCGTCAGGCCCTGGCCTTCTCCGGCACCAGATAGGCGATCAGCTTGGCCAGCGTCTCGCGCAGCTGATGACGGTGCGTCACCATGTCGAGCATGCCGTGTTCGAGCAGATATTCGGAGCGCTGGAAGCCTTCGGGCAGCTTCTCGCGGATGGTCTGTTCGATCACGCGCTGGCCTGCAAAGCCGATCAGCGCGCCCGGCTCGGCGAGCTGAACGTCGCCCAGCATCGCATAGCTGGCGGTGACGCCGCCGGTCGTCGGATCAGTCATCACGACGATATAGGGCAGGCCGGCCTCGTGCAGCTTGGCGATGGCGACGGTCGTCTTGGGCATCTGCATGAGCGAGAGGATGCCCTCCTGCATGCGCGCGCCACCCGCGGCGGTGAAGACGATGTACGGCGCCTTATCGACGATCGCCGCCTCGACACCCGCCACAAAGGCTGCGCCGACCGCGAGCCCCATCGATCCGCCCATGAAGGCGAAGTCCTGCACGCCGACCACGGCCCGGCGGCCCTCGATCTCACCCCTGGCGTTGAGGAAGGCGTCGGGTTCGCCGGTCGAGGTGCGCGCCGCCTTCAGGCGATCGGCATATTTCTTGGTGTCGCGGAACTTGAGCGGATCCTCGCGCACGACGGGCGCCGGCAGCGGCGTATAGACGCCGCCGTCGAAGATCAGATCGAAGCGTCGCGTCGCACCGATGCGGCCATGATGTTCGCACTTCGGGCAGACATTCTGGTTTTCCTCATATTCCTTGAGGAACACCATCGCCCCGCACTTCGGGCATTTGTGCCAGAGATTGTCAGGCGTCTCCCGCTTCGTGATGAAGGGGATCGAATTGCGGACCTTGTCGATCCAGCTCATGCCGTAACTCCTACGCGGGCTTCGCGCACCGCCCCTGCCAATATTTCGACGAGCGCGCGGCCCGCCTCGGGATTGCCGCCGGCCTTCGCCAGGGCGTCGACGATCGCCGATCCGACCACTACGCCGTCGGCCACGCGCGCGATCGCGGCGGCCTGTTCGGGCGTGCGCACGCCGAAGCCCACCGCGATCGGCAGATCGGTGCCGGCGCGGAGCCGGGCGACCGCAGCCTCGATCGTGTCGGTGGCGGCTTGCTGGAGGCCGGTAATGCCGGCAACCGAAACATAATAGAGGAAGCCGGACGCGCCTTCCAGCACCGCCGGCAACCGCGCAGCGTCGGTGGTGGGTGTGGCGAGGCGGACAAGATCGACCCCAGCGGCACGGAGCGCAGGGCCGAGCACGGCGTCTTCCTCAGCCGGAATGTCGACGCAGATCACGCCATCGACGCCAGCCTCTTCAAGGGCTTGTGAGAACCAATTCGCACCGCGTGAGAGCATCGGATTGGCATAGCCCATCAGCACCAGAGGTACGTGCGGGTGGCGTTCGCGAAAGCCCTTTGCGATGGCGAGCACATCGGCAGTCTTCGTGCCGGCAGCGAGCGCGCGGATGTTCGCTTCCTGGATTGCCGGGCCGTCCGCCATCGGATCGGTGAAGGGCATGCCGAGCTCGATCACGTCCGCGCCGCCTTCGACGATCGCGTCGAGGATCGCCGGCGTGTGCGCAGGGCTCGGATCGCCGGCGGTCACGAACGCGACCAGCGCGGCGCGACCTTCGGCGCTGAGACGCGAGAAGGTCGCGGCGAGGTGGCTCATATCGTCACCCCCATCGTCTCGGCGACCGTGAAGATATCCTTGTCGCCACGGCCGGAGAGATTGAGGACGACGATCTGATCCTCGTTCATTTCCCGTGCCTTGCGGATGATACCTGCGATCGCGTGTGCGCTTTCGAGTGCCGGGATGATGCCTTCGGCCCGGCAGCAGAGCTGGAAGGCGTCCATGGCTTCCGCGTCTGTCACGCCCTCATAGCGGACGCGCTTGATCTCGTGGAGCCAGCTGTGTTCGGGCCCGATGCCGGGATAGTCGAGCCCCGCCGAGATCGAGTGCGCCTCGGTGATCTGGCCGTCCTCATCCTGCAGCAGATAAGTGCGGTTGCCGTGAAGCACGCCGGGCCGTCCACCGGTGAGGCTCGCAGCATGCTTGTCCGTATCGAGGCCATGCCCCGCCGCCTCTATGCCGAGCATCGCGACCTCGGCATCGTCGAGGAAGGGGTGGAACAGGCCGATCGCGTTCGATCCACCGCCGACCGCTGCAACGAGCAGATCGGGCAGGCGGCCTTCCGCCTCCAGGATCTGCTGCTTCGCCTCGATGCCGATCACCGACTGGAAGTCGCGCACCAGCTCCGGATAGGGGTGCGGGCCAGCAGCGGTGCCGATGATGTAGAAGGTGTCGTGGACGTTCGCGACCCAGTCGCGCAGCGCCTCGTTCATCGCATCCTTGAGCGTCTGCGCGCCCGACGTGACGGGCCGCACTTCGGCGCCGAGCAGCTTCATGCGGAACACGTTGGGCTGCTGGCGAGCGACGTCCACCGCGCCCATGAAGATGGTGCAGGGCAGGCCGAAGCGCGCCGCAACGGTGGCAGTGGCGACGCCGTGCTGGCCGGCGCCAGTCTCGGCGATGATCCGTGTCTTGCCCATGCGGAGGGCGAGCAGGATCTGGCCGATGCAGTTGTTGATCTTGTGCGCGCCGGTGTGGTTCAGATCCTCGCGCTTGAAATAGATCTTGGGGCCCTTGCCCGCAGGTGCACCCTTGCGCAGCGCCTTGGTCAGCCCTTCGGCATAATAAAGCGGGCTCGGGCGGCCGACGAAATGCTTGAGCAGATCGTCCAGCTCGGTCCTGAAACTCTCGTCGGCTTGCGCGGCGCGATATTCGCGTTCGAGGTCGAGGATCAGCGGCATCAGCGTCTCGGCGACGTAGCGGCCGCCGAACGCACCGAAATGGCCGTCAGCGTCGGGCTGGGCACGGAGGGAATTGACGATGGTCATAGGCGGCTCGTCGCTTGGAGGAAGGCAGCGATCTTGTCCACATCCTTGATACCCGGCGCGGACTCGACGCCTGAGGAGACATCGACCAACTCGGCGCCCGTGATACTTACCGCGTCGGCGATGTTGGCGGCATCGAGACCGCCCGACAGCGCCCAACGCTGCGGATGCGCGAAGCCATTGAGCAGCTTCCAGTCAAAGCGCAGGCCCATGCCGCCCGGAAGCTGTCCTTTCGGCGTCTTGGCGTCATAGAGAATGCGGTCGGCGGCGCTGCGATGCGCTCGTGCGGCATCGAGATCGGTGCGGGTGCGCACGGCAATCGCCTTCCATGTCTCGACCTTGAAGCGCGCCTTGATTGCCGCGACGCGCTCGGGCGCCTCATCCCCATGGAGCTGAACGCCGGTCAACCGCGCGCCCTCGATCGCGTGGGCAAGCAGCACGTCGTCGGGATCGACGAACACGCCGATGCGGCCGACATGACCCGGCGTCTGCAACTGGCCGGCGCGCGCCGGCTCGATGTCGCGCGGGCTCTTGGGGAAGAAGACGAAGCCGATATGGCTCGCGCCGCCTCGGATTGCGGCATCGACGGTTTGGGGCGTGGAGAGCCCGCATATCTTGGCGCTGGTCGGCATGGGCGGGGATATAGGGCGGGGGAAGGACTGTTCCCAGCAAAACCTCCCCTCCCGGCAAGGGTGGGGAGGGTCAGCCTTTTCATGTAGGAATTCGTCTGTCAGGAAGGGCCGATATCGGCGTGCCCCGTGGCTCCTTCCCAGCATGAAGCCCCACCCCTCGGCGAATTTTACCCTTCTGTGGTGTCAACTTTGTCAACTTCAGGCCGCGCGCTCAATCCGCCGGCTCGAAGCGCAGGGTACCGAGGCGGATTATGCGGCCCGTGTCACTGGGATGGCGGCTGCCGTCAAGCACGGCGACTTCCGAAAAATCGAACGGGCTCACGCCGTCTAGGCAGGCGGCGTTGATGCCATACTGATTGGGGTTCGAGCGGCGCTGGTGGTGCGTGTAGATGCCGCAGGCCGAGCAGAAGAAATGCTCGGCCGTGCCGGTGTTGAAGCGATAGCTGGTCAGCGCGTCCTCGCCCGACAGGAAGCGGATGCCGCCGAGCTCCGCCGACACGGCGACCGCACCACGCATCCGGCAATAGGAACAGGAGCAGCGGCGCGCAGTGTTGAGGCCGTCTGTCAGGCGCACTTCGAACCGCACGCGCCCGCAATGGCAGGAGCCGGTCCTCACATTGGGTTCGTCCGGCATCCTGTGTGTCTCCTTTAGCGGTTCCTAGAGCGTCGCCTCGATCGCGCGGGCGGCCAGGTCGGGGTCTTCGGCCTTGGTAATGGGGCGGCCGATCACCAGCACCGAGGCGCCGCGATCAAGTGCCTGGCGCGGCGTCACCACGCGCTTCTGGTCACCGATCACGCCATCGGCCGGGCGCACGCCGGGCACGACGAAGAAGCCGCCCGGCCAGATTTTCTTGGCGACGGCGACTTCCGCGCCTGAGCAGACGACGCCGTCCAGCCCCGCCTCGCGGGCGAGCGCGGTCAGCCGCTCGACCTGGGTGTGGACCTCGTCCTGCAACCCGATCGACGTGAGATCGCTGCGATCGAGCGAGGTCAGCATCGTCACCGCCACCACCTTGGTGTCGAGCGGGGCGGCCGCCTTGGCGTCTTCCATCATCGCGCGTCCGCCGGCGGCGTGGACGGTGACGATCGCGGGTTCCAGCACGCTCAGCGCCTGCATCGCCTTGCCGACGGTGTTGGGAATGTCGTGCAGCTTCAAGTCGAGGAAGATCGGCAGGCCCAGCGCAGCCATCTCGCGCACACCCGGGCGGCCGTTGGCGGCGAAGAATTCGAGGCCCAGCTTGATGCCCCCGACATGGTGGCGAACCTTCTGGGCGAGCGCCTTGGCATGCTCGATGTCGGGGGTGTCGAGGGCGACATAGATGGGGGAGCGGTGGGTCACGATCGGGCCGGAGATTCCGAGAGGGAGGACGGGTCGGCATGGGACGCCGGTGCGGGTGTCGCCATCTCGCCGATGCCGCGAATGTCCGCAAGGGCCCGTTCGTGGCTGTCGAGACGGCGCTTCAGCCGCCAGCGTGTGGCGCGGTGATAGGTGAACATCGGCAGGAAACCCGCCGCGAAGGCGCCGAACACCAGCACGGGCAGCTTGGCGTCGACCAGCAGCCCCCCCCAGAGGCTGACCGTGACGGGTGTCCAGTTGCGCATCGCGAAGATTACCGCCGCGACCGCGAGCACCACCCAGAAGAGCGTTTTCAGAAACTGCATGGCTCAAACTCTATGCGGAAGGGCGGGGCGACGCCAGCCTTCGTCGTTTCGGTATCAATCCGGCTTTTGTGGCTATCCGAAAGTATCGCGGCAGCGGCGGCCGGGCGCATCCGAGCCGGTCAGCCGATCTCGCGCTCGAGCGCGTCGATCAGTTCGGGGACATGCTTCAGCCGCGCGCGTTCCTCGGCCAGGATCGCGCGGAACATGTCCCGCTTCAGGCTGGCGATCTCGCCGGCGTGCAGCTTGCGGCCGGTTGGCAGCGTGGAAGCGACGATGTCGATCAGCCGGTCGGCACCGTGCAGGCGGCCCCAGAGATAGTCGTTCTCGCGATAGGATCGGCTAAAGAAGGCGCCGAAGCTATTGAACTGAATGCCTTTCAGGCTTGCCTCCGCGCCACCTTCGCGGATCGTGCGGGCATCGGTGGGAGAGATCCGGTCGACCTTGACGGGATCGAACTCGTCGAGGCCCTCGCCCTGAAGCAGGGGCAGCGTGGCGATGTCGTAGAAAGGGAAGCCAAGATAGGCGAGCAGCATCTGCCGCCGCTCGGCCCTGGGCAGCACCGCGAAGGCCGAAGCGAGGCGGTCGTCGGCCTCCCGATCGAGCACCGCCAGATCGCGCACCTCGGCGATCCATTGCAGGGCAGGCCCCGGCTGCTCGACCGCGATCCGCGCTGCGGCGCAGGCCGCCTCGTCGTAGAAGGCGTCGGACTGGCGCGCGAGATAGGGTGTGAGCGCATCGAACAGTGCCTCGCGCATCGTCTCCGCGGCCTCACACGGCACCTCGCCGGCCTGCTCCATCTCCTTGATGCGGCGGCTCAAGAAGCGGAAGCGGCGGACGCGGAAGCGCAGATCGTGCCGGCGGAAGAACAGCACCGCTGACTCCGATGCCCCCGCGGCGCTCAGCGCATGTGGATCGCGCAGGCCGAGTTCCTGCACATGGTCGGCGATCGCCTGTCGATAGGCGTCGATGGGGGGGCGTGGGCCTGGGCCCGCCAGCGAATGGAGCAGGATTACCAGCTCCTCACAGATGCCGGTGAGCTTCAGATGGCCATAGGATGCATAGGCATAGCCGGCCCCGCGTGCCGCCCGGACATGCGCCTTGGACCGCCAGGAGAGCAGCCGGCTTGACGTCGGCGAATCGAGAAAGAAGGTGGAGCCGAGCGCGTCTTCGACGGCTGTTTCCACCTCGCCGCGGATCGCCTCGGTGATTGCGCGCATGCGATCGATGCGGGCGGAGCGGGCTTCGATCGCCTCCAGATTCTCCCGGATCGGCTGCTCGCGCGGAATGTCGGAGATCGCGCCGAAGATCGTCTGGAAGAAGCCGGGCTGCACGGTGGCGCCTGAGGCAGTCAGCCGCATCGTCTTCGATCCGGGGTGCGGATCGATATAAATGAAGCGGCGATCGATCTCGCGTCGGGCCGGACGGTTGCGGAGGGCTTCGACCGCGGGACGGAAGGGCGCGTTGGCGAGCACCGATCCATCGATGAGCATCGCGCACTCGGGCTGTCCGGCGGCCGCCTGCCGGGGCAGGGCGCAGGTGAGAAACTCCTTGCGCGTCGGCCACGCCTGTTGACGGTCCGCCAGCACCGTATCGAGTTCGACGACGCTGAACGGCGGGAAGGCGCCCGGGAAGCTCGCGGTGGCGCGCGCGGCGAAGGCGAGCTCGGCCGGATCGCCGAGGATGCGTGTGCCATCCTCTCCGGCGTGCCCGCGATCCGCAAAGGCGATGGTCAGGCGGTGCTCGGTCTCCACCACCTCGTCGGGCGAATGCAGCTTAAGCCGCTCGGGATGACCGTGGAAATCGGTGACCGTCACGAACAGGTCGAGCGGCTGCCCCTCGGGGAGGAGAGCCGGCCCGCCTGGACACTTCGCCATGGCGGCGAGCGCGTCGAGGATCATGCCGGTGAAGCCCGCGCCGCTGAACGGCGGCTCAAACCAGCGGCCGCGAACGAAGCGGGCGAGCTTGGCCTTCACCTCAGCCCGCGCGGCTGGCTCGACCGTTTCCTCAAGCCCCGCCTCGCGGCCCGCCATTGCCCAGGCGATCGGCGTTGCCCACATCTTGCTGAGGCGTGAACCCGGCCGCGCATCAGGATCGACCAGTTCCTCGACGTCGGCCTTCTCCAGCCACAGGTCGGTCAGCGGATCGAGCGTTTGCCCGCTCGAGATCGCCTGCGCGAGGAAGATGCCGTTGAGCCCGCCCGCGCTCGCGCCAGCGATGATGTCGACCAGCACGCGCAGGCGCAGATCCGCCTCGACTTCGATCGATTCGAGCAGGCGGCGATAGACATCCTCGCTGCGGCTGCCGGCCTCTTCGCCCGCGGTGAAGGCGCGGCTGGCACGGGCAAGGTGCCAAATCTCCTTGGTGATCCCGTGCATGTACACGGCCAGGCTGATTCCGCCGTAGCAGACCAACGCCAGCCGCAGTTCCTTCTCCCTCATGACACAGGGGTCGCATGCCCCCGAAACGACTGCAAGGTGCAGGACGGACACCGTGCGATTTCAGTCGCTTGGCGAACCATATGGTCACCTCGTGCGTTGGCCAGGATAAAGGGAGCAGGAGACATTCGATGACTATTCTCCGCATGCTGGGGAGCGCGGCACTGGCCGCTACGCTGGTTCTGCCGGCGATGGCTGCGGTGCCCACGCCCAAGGAGTTCGTCGCCAAGGCCGGGGCCAGCGATCTGTTCGAGCAACGCGAGGCCCGGATCATGTCGACCTCGTCCAATGCCGACGTCGCGGCGTTCGCCAAGAAGATGCGGGACGATCACACCAAGAGCACCGAGATGGTGAAGTCGGCGGCAAAGGCGGACGGCATGACACCGGCCGCCCCGGTGCTGAGCGCCAAGCAGACCAAGGACATCGCCGCGCTAAGTGCCGCCAAGGGCAAGGCACGTGACACGATGTACGTCACCCAGCAGAAGGCCGCCCATGCCGAGGCGCTGACGCTGATGCAGGACTATGCGAGCAACGGAACGGCTGCGCACCTCAAAGAGACGGCGGGCAAGATCGTCCCGGTCGTGCAGAGCCATGCCGACATGCTCGCCAAAATGGCGATGTAAGCGCCTGTTAAAGAAAGCGCGGAAGGGCGCTTTCTGAGTGCGGTACCAGCCCGCTCCCCCGCCCAACCACCCGACATGGTCATGCTGGATCGGGTGGTTGGGCGGGGGAGCGGGCTGGTACCGGCTTTCTCAAACAAGGGGCGGGGGAGCCGGTTGCCGCGGCTTCGCCTCCCGGCTATGTTCTCGCTTCGTTCAAGGGGCGGGAGTGTCATGGCCAAGCTAGCCAAGCGTTATGTCTGTCAAGCGTGCGGGGGCGTTTCCCATCGCTGGCAGGGTCAGTGCACCGATTGCGCGGAATGGAATACGCTGGTCGAGGAGATGCCAATCGCGGCGACTCCGTTTGCGGCCAAGCATGACCTCCGGCGCGGCGGGCAACTGCTCGAACTGGTCGGGCTCGATGCGGATGTGGTGCTGCCCGAACGGATACAGACCGGGATTGCCGAGCTCGACCGGGCGCTGGGCGGCGGGCTGGTTTCGGGCTCGGCGACGCTGATCGGCGGCGATCCGGGAATCGGCAAGTCGACGCTGTTGATCCAGGCGGCGGCGCGACTGGCCGATCGCGGGCTGTCGGTCGCCTATATCTCGGGCGAGGAGGCCGCAGATCAGGTGCGGCTGCGGGCGCGCCGGCTCGGCCTCGGCAATGCGCCGGTGAAGCTCGGTGCGGCAACTTCGGTGCGCGACATCCTCGCCACGCTCGATGCCGGCAAGCCGCCGGCGCTGCTGGTGATCGATTCCATCCAGACCATGCACAGCGACACGATCGAAGGCGCGCCGGGCACGGTGAGCCAGGTCCGCGCCTCGTCGCAGGAACTGATCCGCTACGCCAAGGATACCGGCTGCGCGTTGATCCTCGTCGGCCATGTCACCAAGGACGGCGCGATCGCGGGCCCGCGCGTGCTGGAGCATATGGTCGACACCGTGCTCAGCTTCGAGGGCGAGCGCAGCCACCAGTATCGCATCTTACGCCCGATCAAAAAT
>OUNM010048343.1_pt1 | contig 13719 bp, 11 predicted proteins | sample 1769961 | NCBI WGS metagenome assembly OUNM01 (sample SAMEA3914820, study PRJEB12502) | metagenome | biome: forest; material: soil | place: USA | collected 2012-03-12 | depth 0.3 m | reverse complement strand
GGACACTAAGGTGGGTGATGTGCTGTGCGTCTTTCGCGGTGCCAAGGTGCCGCATGTCATTCGGAAGGCTGGGGAAGTCGAGTACCAGTTGGTTGGGGACGCGTATTTGCATGGGTTCATGGACGGAGAAGCGTGGGATGGGCGGCGCGCGGCCGAGAAGATCACCTTGGTGTAGGTACACCTACCTAGGTCCCGTAGGTAGGTACTGCAAGTAGCCAGTCTGGGAGAAGACGTCTGATAGACAAGGAGACACGACCCGAGACTCTGGGATAGCATTCAATTGCAAGTGTCCGCGCCCTCGCCCGTTCCACCAAACTCCAGACCCTCTTCAGAAATGTGCCCCCAAGATTCGGGCCGCTCCTAGTTCGCGCTCGCTCGTGACCGCCAGTTGTTGGAGGTCAAGAGAAGCGCGAGGAAGCTATTGGCCTTGACCATTTTGTCGTTTGGGTGATGTGACTCTAGTAGTATGGATGAAGTGGACGTGAGAGGTTGTGAGCTTGATCGGCCAGATATATATGGAGATATCTGAAGAATGCTGAGGAGAGACTCGAGCTTGAAGGGCTATGTTCTTTGAGGCCCCGGCCAACCTTGAACTTATGCTTGTTTGTTCATCACATGTCAATCAGGCTCAGACTTACTACCAGGTTTAAGCATCATTGTGACGGTCACACTGCGTTAGCCATGACATCATGACATACAGCTCCTCTCTACTCGTCAATCGCATGCCTCCCCTACCCTGCCGCGCTAGAAAACATGACCATATAGCCAGGAGGAAAATAGAAAGAGAAAAGAGGGAGTCTATTATATTTACTAGTATATCTACTAGTAGCTGACGCCGGAGCGGCTCCACCTACGAGATAAGGGTGCTCCAACGGTAGGCGGAATCGCGCGACTTACATGGCCGCCGATAGAAAATCGAGCAGTAGGCAGCACGATGCTCTGGCCTCAGCTTCAAGTGCCTAGATAACACCCTCGGTCCAGGTGGCTCCGTCAAAACCCTATGAACCAACATCGGGAAGGCCGTGAGCGTACTCGAAGACGACTTTGCCGAGAGACTAGATATCGACAGCCGCATCGTAGTTCTTTCTCGTTCTTTCCCTCCATTGCTTGTCGGCAATTGTCTTTGCTTCGGGCGCCCAGGCATCTGCCTGTTCGGGGTGGCACCACCCACAAAAATCGCATCCGCCGTAGCAATGCTTCGAGTCCTTCCACACGCTGTTCTTGCAGATGTTGCAGATCTCTGTCTCGCGGGTACGCCTGCTGTAGCTGCCGTGACTGTTGTTGTTTTCGACATTGGTAATCGCGGCGTTGTTCTTCTTGTCGCCGGCCTTGACACTGGTCATGTGGCGGCCCCAACTGCATTCACCAGACAGACGGCATCACCAGTTCTTCCTTTTGCGCGCGCTCCCACAGTTTGTTGCGCACGCAGGAGGGAGAGAAAACCGGTGGTGGTATTCTCCCTTTTGGGTGTCGGTATGTGTCGGAGGAAAGGGCAAGCGCGCTGGCGGACCTGAGGTGTTTCGCTCGGCGAGGACGACGGCGCCAAGGGGGACGCCGTGCAAGAGGGGGATGAACGTGATGTCACAGGGGTCAACCATGACGTCACAGGGGTCAACCGTGACGTCACAGGGGTAGTGAGGCATTCTATTTTTGTCTACACATCCGCGTGAATTTAATTCGCTACTCTAGCCGCGCGCTTCAGAGAGCCCAGATTGAGGGGCGTTGGTGTATGTACAAGCCCAACAGCTTTTCAGGCTATTAGCTGACCAGCGATGCGCCAGGGGCGAGCCTGACGATGGGGACTAGGACCCCACCGTCATCCAAACAGCCAATCAATTAAGTAGCTGAGACTCGTTCAAATGTGAACTAGTCTCGGCATATCCTCGGGTGATAAATCCCAAGCACAGTCACGTGCCCTAGGATACAGTTGCTTTGCAACAGTACCGAGGGGGCCCAGGAGGACGAGATAATTCGCCCGGGCCAGGTTGAGACCCTCAGCGATGATGCCGACGGTAGTGACCAGCACCCGGGGGGCGGGGGGCTCCGTAGGGTGGTCGAGTTCGCGCCGCAGCCGGACGAGAGGGACGGTGAGGAAGGGCTCTATAGCAGCCAGGCGGTTGGCCACGCTCATTCCACGATCGATCATCTGGATGGGGATGTCGAAGGTGTTGGCGATCCATAAAAACGCGAGGTAGGCAACAAAGGGGGAGTCAGAGTAGACGAGCATCTTCTTGTCGGGCACAACGTCGTCCGCACCGTATGCCAGCTCTCGGTCGGCCAGCATTTTGCGGATCTGTATCCCGAGCTGCTCCATCTTGGTGCTGCCGTTGCAGATTCCGCGCCAGAGCGGCCATGCCTTGGATTTGGCCTGAGCCTCCTCGACGGTGCCCTTGGTGAAGACGCCATAAAAGTCCTCGCCGGTGAGGCTCCAACCGCAGTAGGGCTCTTCGCGGTAGAGGCGAGCCAGGGCTGGGAACGTGGCGCATAGTCTGAGCAGGCGGAAGCTGCTGACGGTATTAGGGGTGCCGGAGCTGATCTGGCGGACCAAGAGCTCGAGGGTGGGCTCGGTACCCCGGCGATGTTCCGGCAGCTCTTCCCACCTGGCGTGGCGCTCGTCGAGCAACGCCTTCACCTCATCCTTTGTGGACGAGAAGATGTTCTCGATGTGGGCGGCGAACTGGGACGGGGGCGGACATTCCACGACGTCAAAAGGAACCATAGGCACGGAGGATAGCGGCTGGCCGGCGAACATGTCGTCCCGGCGGCGACGGAGGGTGAAGGCGAGCACAAGGGCGCCCCCTTTTCCTCGGCCCAGCCCACCGATCCTCCGCTCCCGGCCCTCGCCATGCCTTCGGAGCCCCGTCCGCAAACCCTCTTTCATCTTGTGCCCGCCAACTCGGTGGCCTACGACGCCCTCCTCCATCCCAAGAACCAACCTTTCGTCTCCAACTCGTCACGCGGCCCCGGGCTCGAGGTTGGCTACCATGTCCCGTCCCTACCACGCGGCCCTGTCATCACCAGACTAGGGCGAAACGCCGATCTCATTCTCTCGGCAAACACCCCCAAGCATCCCATGTCAGAGGTCCACGTCGTCTTCGAAATTACCCCGGCTACCCAGCTCGTCCGCCTGTGCGTCCGATCGAAGCGCCTTTCGTCGGTTTCCTTCACCGAGCTGCCAAAGAATCCGCAGGAACCCAATAACACTGCCCCAGGAGCGGCCACCCCAGCCGTAGCCCTTGTCTCGAGCCCCATGGTTGGCGACGGTGTCATCCTCTACGCCCAGGACTACCGCGTCACCGTCGCGTCGTACTGCTTTGACCTGGTCTGGCGGACTGTCTCCCCCGACCACAATGACAAGGCTCTGAAAGCCCTCGCCGTTCAGGGCCACCAAGATTCCCTGCAGCGCTTTCAGCATCTCGACCCATGCGACCGGCCGACCGAGATCAACGATTCCGAGGCCCAGTCGTGGCATTTCACGAGGTTCAACACAGCCAAGAATTCCCTTTTCGAGGACTTGGAGAAGCTGCGTGAGCGAGTAGGCAAGGGAGCGTTCGGCACCGTGTTTTCCGCCGTTGACAAGATCACCGGCCAACCGTTCGCCATCAAGTTGGTCCAGCTGGATGGCAAGACGGCCGCTGATGTCGACCGATCTCGGGCCCTCCTTCACCGGGAAATCAAGGTCATGGAGAGACTGAAACATGTCAGACCGCCCCTCCGACTACCACTATGCCGTCTCCACCGCTGACCGTTTCTCTAATCTTGTAGGAGCACATCATTGAATACCTCGGCAACCAACGATTTGACACGTCCACCCCCGAGATTCTTATGCCCCTGTGCGACGGCTCCCTGGTGAACCTCGCGAACGCCAAATCCCCGCCAGACACCCACAACCAGCTCTGCACCTGCGTTCTGGAACAGATGCTCAGTGCCCTGGACTACCTGGCAAACATGAACCTGATCCACCGGGATATAAAGCCCGAGAACATCCTCTACACCGCGCGTGGTCAGCATCTTTACCGGTTCCAGTTGGCCGACTTCGGACTCGCCCAATACCGTTCGGTGGCCAACTCGTTTTGCGGCACATTCTACTACCAGGCTCCCGAGTTCCACCCCCAAATCTCCAACGTCTACGCAGACCAGAGCCACAAGTCGGACATTTGGTCCCTATTTGCGACTATGATGGCCTTCAAGTACAGATTCGACGAGTTTCCTCCCTCAACCCTCAACTACCGCCTTGTTGTGAGCGCCCTCAGAGCGCAGCTCGGAATCTTTACCCATTTGGAGCCCATGGCTAGGCTTCACCCGGACCGCCGCGCCTCTGCCGCTCAACTCCTTGTCCTCTTCTTCGATGGCAGGGGTCTGACAACGCCCAAATCCCAAATCCCCCCTCTCCAGCCTGATGCCCCTCTGCCCGAGCCGCCGGGCCGCAACCCAGCCACGAGGAATCCACCGGCAAGGGCGCTTCGCCAATTGAACATTGACCCCCGCTTGATCATCTACCCACCACGCATCCGCGGCCCACGCCCGGGCGATCGGCCTCGCCCGCGGCCCGAACCACAACCCCAAGCCCAAGCCCCGGGTCGGGGTGTGGCCAACCCCACGCCACCCGCCGCGCCCCAGCCTCCGCCGATTCGGGCCCACAGGGACAGAGTGGCGAAGCGACGCGCTGAACCCCGCCCAGTCAAGCCGACCCTCGTGGCCGCCGCCAAGTTTCACTGGAGGACCTACCAGCTGATAAGAAGGGAACAGAGTCTTCGACGGACGAGGTTGGGCGACTGGTCCGACAAATCCCTGGAGCTTTTGTTGAGTGAGCTCGCATACACAAGGGCCGGCACAGCGGAGGAGACAAGAAGAGGGCGACGGAAAGGGAACAGGAGAATGAGGAGGGGAGCAGGGAGGGTAAGGAAGGCAACAAGGAGGGCAGCAGAGTGAACGGTATACGTGTTGATAGCACCCATAACATCCATCCATCCGTCCATCCAATAACAAGTATAATCATAGTCGAACACCGCGTGATTTTAATAGCTGTACGACTGCCTCATGCCCCTTCCCGGCAGCCCGCGACAACGGTGTCCGGTCAAATCCATCCTTCGTCTCAACCGCAGCGCCCTTCTCGAGGAGCTGCTGCACAACTGCCTCATGTCCGTTCTCGGCAGCCCACAACAGCGGTGTCCGGCCAAATCGATCGTTCACCTCAACCACAGCGCCCTTCTCGAGGACCTGCCGCACAACTGCCTCATGCCCCTTCCCGGCAGCCCACGACAGCAGTGTCCAGCCAAATCGATCCTTCGCCTCAACTATAGCGCCCTTCTCAAGGAGCTGCTGCACAATTGCCTCATACCCCTTCTTAGCAGCCTGCAATAGCAGTGTCCGGCCAAATCGATCGTTCACCTCAACTACAGCGCCCTTCTCGAGGATCTACCGCACAACTACCTCATGCCCCTTCTCAGCAGCCTACAACAGCGGTGTCCGGCCAAGTCGATCGTTCGCCTTAACTACAGCGCCCTTCTCAAGGAGCTGCCGCACAACTGCCTCATACCCCTTCTCGGCAGCCCGCGATAGCAGTGTCTAGCCAAGTCTATCCATCGCCTCAACCACAGCGCCCTTCTCAAGGAGCTGCCGCACAACTGCCTCATGCCTGTTCTCGGCAGCCAACAACAGCAGTGTCCGAAATCCACCCTTCGTCTCAACCGCAGCGCCCTTCTCGAGGAGCTGCCGCACAACTGCCTCATACCCGTTCTCAGCAGCCCGCGACAGCGGTGTCTAGCCATCTGGATCCTTCGCCTCAACTACAGCGCCCTTCTCAAGGAGCTGCCGCACAACTGCCTTATACCCCTTCTTCGCCGCATATGGCAGCGACGCCCACCCGCCCCTGTCTTCAACCAGTAGATCTCCCCAAGCTGCCCAATTTGCATAACTCGATTCTGAGCTATCCCTACCTCTCAAGACCCTAACGCCCATTTCTACTGCCTTCTAAAAATTCTTTACTACCTCCTTATCTCTTTTAACACATTCCAATACTCGCCCCATCCTCTATAATCTACTCGCTCTATCTAGGTCCTTTAGTAGTTACGACTTTTAATTAGATAGCCCTATTACAGGTTGCTTAGCTATAGTTACTGATGACTGTTATAATAGTATCTGTAACTCTAGATACCTTAGAGCGCCAATGCAGGCAGTCCTCTAAGGCAGCACTCCGAGACACTAGTATGTGTACTTGAAGTAAGGAGTATATTAGATGTCTTTCTTAAAGTCTATAACTAGGGGCTGTAGACAGAACTATTTATCTATATAGTCCTGCGCGACCGCGTGGCGGTCACGCTGATCTATGCTACGGTCATCTATAACATCTCTACTATAGTCACCTATAACATCCCTGCTATAGTACCTATGACAGTCTGCCTAGGGACTGGAAAAGAAAAGAGATAGTGTCCTTGCTAGTGTGCCCTTGGGTACCGAAACAGAATAAGTATAAACAGTCGATAGGCCTATGCCTGTCTATCGTTACTGTAAGCTAGCCTACCTTACTTCTAGCTCTCTATTGCCTTATGCCCTATGCTCCTGCTTAATGTGTTCCTCCTAAACGTGCCTGTGTTCTTTGCTATGTCCTTTTCCTCTGCTATAGCCTTGACCTTCTTGCTTAGGGTTTTCTAGCCCTTAATCCTAGCCCCTATAGATACCTGTTTCTTAGCTAACATACCCTTAGTAGCAGTTATAGTACTAGTAGTTGCAGTTGTAGCGGCCTTGTTCTTAGCTATAGAAGTAGGTATCTTTAGGTTAGCAGTCTAATATTGTGCTAGTAGTAGCTTCCTAGCAGGAGGGTTGTTAGTTACTATATAGGTCTTCTCTAGTTTTGTAATCTAGTTATAGATATAATTGACCTCCTTCTAGAGAGTGTCCTTTATAGTAGCAATGTTGTTATATAGGCTTTTAAAGTTATTATAGCTCTATACCTTAGCCTTGTTTAGGTTATCCTAGGCTGCCTTTCCTTCTATATTGCCTAGACTACTCTTGAGCTTATCGATAGCCTTGTCTATACTATTAGCCTAGTTTGTAATAGCTATTATTTTATTATATAATGCAATAATCTAGTTATACTACTCTTTAACTTCCTATACAATTTCGTTAATAGCCTTGCTATTTAGGGCAAGGGTTACTATTATATAGTATACTATATCTATATCAGGACTACAGATCTACAAGGGGGAGCACTACCGAAGTAAAGGGGAACAAGCACAGTACACGCTGCGAAGGCGCAACGTTAGGGGAGTTTCCGCAAGTCACATTAAACTCTGCTCCTCTCTCACTACCTTGGCTAGGGGCCTTTCCTCTTCTACTTCTTCCTCCTTGCAGTCCTTTCCGATGCTACCTGCAGGTAGCGCGGAACCAGCGTTTCTAGTTCTCCTTCGCCTAGTAGTCGCCCCTATGTTCAGCTTCTATCGCCCCTGCTTAACTGCTTCCTGTCTGCTAGCTAAGACATATACTCTTGGCGCGGTTATTGCGGGTTTATAGCGCATGTGTACGGCTTTTATCGCTTACCTAGGGATCCTATTCGTGGCTACAGGGCGCGGCAGAGGCGCTAGGGCACGTACCGCCTAGGTTATAATAGGACCCTCCCTCCCTAAAGGTTCCTACCCTTAGAAACTATATATATACAAGTGCGTAGGAAAGCTAGTATAGGAACGTATTGTTAGCGCAGGCACGCAGGTAGGTGTTTTAAGGGGGGGTTTTTTGCAGTATCTTCGAGGTAGAAACTGTAACGGTCCCAGGAGTATATTGCAACTATCTGATGACGACTCTACGAGTATAACTAAGCTTGAGGAAAAGAAAAGGAAAGAAGAGAAAGTGGCTAACGCGTCGCGTTGGCCTCTGTCCGACCAGATAGGGACACTAAGTGGGAAAGGGGTAAGTGTAATAGGGTCGTCGACAGGGTCGTCGACAGGGTTGTGGACGGAGTCGTTGGCCAGGTGATGTTCAGGGGCCCCCGTCAGGGTTAGGGTTGGCCGAGGGTCGCCGAGGCCTCTACAGGGCTCAGCCCGTCACAGAAACGCTATATAGTTATTAGATTACTAAGTTAGGGGCGCAGTATAGCACATTTATTGACAAGGCGTGCGCGTTCCAAGGTAGGGGCACAGGACAGTTGCAGGGCGCCTTGCGGCCTATGTAATTTAGCAGGGGAGAAGGGTTCGCTAGATCTAGAGTTCCTTGTTAGGGCAGGGCTGTATAAACGCAGCGCTAGGCTAGCGTTTTCGATACGCGCCCGCTAGGTTCCCCTAGTTAACTCCTCTAAAACTAGCATTCTTTATTTGCCTTCTTTGCTAAACTATAGGGTAGCTCTAGCGGCCTAGGCCTAGCAATATCTTTTAATTCCTAGGCCTAGCTCCTAATCCTTCCTCTTTTCCTATACAATAGCTAATTTATAAGTGCCCTTAGTGTCACGGCCTAGGCAGGCAGGGAGTCCAGTAACAATGTATTCAGGCTAAGCTACAGTCTAGGCTCTATTCTGTTGGATACAGGCAGGCTCTATTGTCAAGACGTAGCTCGAGGAGCTACAAACAAGTCTCGCAGCAGCAAGGTGCAGGATCTTCAACCCACAGGGGCCTGTACTTCTCCACACGTCGGCTCCGCCTGTGGGTCCCGGTAGGCACGGCGGAACCGCTGTAACAGTATCCCCTCTCTAGGTACAGAGCTCTATCGACGTACAGCTCGGGACTAAGGGCCGGGCTTCTTAGGGTAGCGGCGGTAGAAGTTGTAGACAACCTCCTTTGCATTCTCTAGGTAGTCCGCAGGCACCTTAGTAGGTTGGTTGTATCTAGTCCACTTAACAGTGTACTTCAGGCGAGGGCGGCCTCCTCAGCCGCAGCAGTCTAGGCAGGAGTCCAGGACTTCCTCAACTTCGAACTCTTCTATACTGTCAACCTCTACTAGCAGAGGAGGGTCTTGTCGTTAGCCAGGAAGGGGGTCATTAGCTATAGGGCAGAGTAGGCTAACGTAGAACACTGGATAGTTTTTTATTAAGGTAGGTAGGTCTAGACAGTAAGCGTATAGGCTAATAACCCTAGTAATCTTAAAGGGTCCTAGGTTCTTCTAATTAAGCTTCTTCTATAGGTAGAGTGTCTTAATATTGCAGGTGTTAAGCTATACCTCCTAGCTAACGTAGTACTTGCAGGCAGGCTTGTACTTCTAGTTTATATACTCTTTATAGCAGGCTTAGGCTATATAGATCTTAGACTTTAGGAACTTGTAGATCTCCTATATCCTAGATATAAATTGCTTAGCATCCCTAGCCCTAGGGGACTTGTTAGGTACTATAGGCTCAAACCCTATATAGGGGTAGAACCTATAGTTAGTAAAGAATAGTATTGTCTTAATGCTCTTGTTTAGGGTATTGTTTAGAGCGAACTCTGCAAGCAGCAGCTACAGCACCTAGTTATCTTGTAGATAAGAGATATATTCTCTTAAATACTATTCTAGGAAGGAGTTAGCTCTTTTAGTCTAGCTATTAGTCTTAGGATAGAATGTAGTCGACAAAAGTACCTTTAAGGCTAGTTAGAGAGTTAGGTGCTTCTAGAAGTCAGATACAAACTGTAGTCCCCTGTTAGATACTACTGTAGTTAGGAGCCTATGCAACTTCTAGATATACTTCAGGTATAGGCAAGAGACTTCTTTAGCATTGCAGGTGTTGTTGTAGGTAATGAAGTGTTTTATCTTAGTTAGGTAGCAGACTACAACTAGTATTGCGTTGTAACCCTCGCTTTTTAGCAAGTATATAATAAAGTCTATCGATATATCCTTCTAGGACCTCTTAGGAATCGGCAATAGTCTCAGGACTCCTTGGCAGGCCTTGTAGGAAGCAGTGATCCAGGTACAGGTATAGCAGTTAGACACCTAGCGTTCGATATAGGTAAGCATCCCAGGCTAGTAGTAATCGCAGGACAGGGCCTTGTATATATGTGCTTGCTTTATATATCTAGTAATCGCGCTCTTGTAGTAGGAATAGACTAGTTTAGCATACAGTTCAGGGTAGTCTAGGATATATAGGCAGTCTTAGTAGTATAGGTATCCTCTCTAGTCCTTGTATTCTATAAGTATAATACTTAGGTAGCGGCTCTATAATTTTCTTAGTGCCTTAAGGACAGACTTTAGTATTTTGTCTACTTTATAGCCTTTAGCAAACAGTTCCTTAATGTTTAGTAGCAGTAGCAGTATAGTTCTCTTAGGTAGTAGAGCAGGGTAGGATAGTTCTGTTAGGGCAAGTTTCTCCCTAGGTAGGGTTTCTAGTCTTAGTAGGGTTTAGGATTAGGTAAGGGCGTTGAGCTATAGGGGTTCCTCTATAAACCGAACTCGCTTCTTAGTAGGCTGTTCCTAGGCTGGTAGGGGCAGCAGATCGGGAGTTTAGGGCAGTGTTAGTAGCAGTACTAGGAGGTAGTTAGTCTAGGCTAGCAAGGACAGTGGGTCAGGAGTTAGGAGAGGTATTGTAGGGTCTTTGTAGACCTAAGGGTCAAGGTTAGAACGCTTTAGGACTACCTGACTTTAGTATAACAGGCGTTTATCCCCTTCTTTAAGTAGGTCCTCTAACCTCCTAGTCAGGGTATCTAGCTTTATACCTTGTTTCCTAGGCCAGTAGGTAATTGTAAAGTTAAACTAAGATAGGAACTTAGACTATTAGGCTTGGCAGCGATTTAGAAGCTTAGTTATAGTAAAATACTCTAGGTTGCAGTAGTCGGTAATAACCTTAATTAGGGAGCTTATACCTTCGAGCTCGGGTCTCTATTCCTTAAAGTATTAGATAATCGCTAGAAGTTCCTTGTTATAGATCTTATAGTTATACTCTATTATAGAGTGCTTCTTAGAGAAGAACGCAACAGGTTGCAGGATACTGTTATCTCTATACTACAATAAAACGCTAGTAGAAATATAGTTAGAAGTATTAGTCTCTAGGATAATCTCTTTTTCCTAATCGAATAGGGCTAGGACAGGTGCAGAGGTGAAGGCCTCCTTTAGATAGTTGAAAGATTCCTTGTAGTACGAATCCTACTAGAACTTTATATCCTTCTAGGTCAGGTTGACTATTAGTACGATAATCTTAGAAAAGTTGTATATAAAACGCTAGTAGAAGTTTCTAAACCTGATAAATGCTTAGACATCAGTTAGGCAGGTTAGGGTCTTCTAGTCTCTAATTATCTATACTTTCTTAGGGTCTATTTAGATGCTATAGCGACTAATAATAACCTCTAGGAAGGTTGTTTCCTCCTTAAAGAACTTGTACTTCTAGATCTTAGCAAACAGGCTAGCTCTTCTCAGGGCTGTCAGGACCTTATAGATATAACTTAGATATTCCTCTCTTATATAGCTATAGATTAGGATATTGTCTAGGTACATAGTGTAGAAGATATCTAGGTGTTCTTATAGGGTGTTGTTAATAAATCGTTAGAATGTAGCAGGAGCTCTAGTTATCCTAAAGGGTATAACTAGTGATTTGTAGAGGCTAAACCTTATTTAGAACGCTATAAGGTACTCCTAGCCCTCTTTAATCTAGATATTGTTAAATATAGAGATAATGTTAATCTTAGTAAAGTACTTTATCCCCTTTAGGTTGTTTAAGGATTCCTTTGTTAGAGGTAGTAGGTAGCAGTCTTTAACTAAGATATTATTCAGGCCCTAGTAGTCGATATAGAAGCAGAGGCCCCTGTCTAGCTTCTTGACAAATAGGATAGGTGATATAGCGGAAGAGGAGCTTAGATAGATAAACCCCTTCTTTAGGTTCTCCTCTAGCTAAGCCTTCAAGGCTTATAGTTCGTTATAGGACATCGCGTACAGTAGTCTAAATAGGGGGGTCTTGCTCTTGATTAGCTTGATATTGTAGTTGTATAGTTAGTGTAGGGGTAGCTTGTTAGCTTCCTTTAGGGAGAAGATGTCCTTAAAGTCCTAGAGCTCTAGCAGGAGCAGTTTTGTTAGGTCTAGTTGTTTAGGTAGGGACAGTTGGCAGTCGATGTCCTTGATTGTAACAGAGAATACTTTATATCCCTTATAGATATATATTAAGCAGGCTCGGAGGGATATAGCAGTAATGTTGACGTTCTCTAGCCCAGCAGGCTATATAGGTAGATACCTTAGGCGTGCCCTTTCTAGTATATTGTATAGAGCTTTAATCTTAGTTGGCTGGCCTAGGGTATTGCAGTTCTCTCGACAGTAGTTGCTTTCGAAAGTAAAGGTATAGCTTGCAAAACCGACCCTTGGGTTATATTCCTTCAGCTATAGCATACCTAATACAACAGGGTAGTAGGCTAGTTACGTCATATAGAGCTTAATCTCCTTCTTATAGTAGTCTATAACCCTTATACTAACTATTGCATAGTAGGTCACCTTCCTACTCTCGGCCAAACAGCTATTAAAGACCTCTAGCGCAAATGGTCTTCTCAGCTTCTTCAGGGGTAACTTATAGGCCTTGGCCCAACTCTAGTCCAGGAAGCCCTTCCCTTAGGCTCCGGAGTCGGTCAGGGCGTAAGTAGGCAGCCGTTGCTTCCTACTCTCTAGGGTAACAGGCAGGATTATTATGTTCGATCGCAGGTCCTCTTCTTCGCAGACTAAGAGGCCTTATACAGATATAGCAGAGATTTATAGTATCTAGATAGCTTTATTCCTTAGGGTGTTTCTAGTTAGTTAGGGAGGTATAAGGTCTATATAGGGAATTAGAGTCTAGGGGCAACTTAACCTAGACTTGCGCTATTTACTAACGCTAGGAGGCTAGGTAGTAGACTTAGGGATCTGTCGGTGTTAGGGCTAAAGGGGCGTTTGGCTCTAGTAGTGCAGGCTTACATATGGGGGCAGGTGTTGGGTTCTAGGTATAGAGCGACCTAGTAGTTCTTCGACCTGCAATAGTAGCACTCTCCTTGTTCTCTCTACCTGTTTAGTCGAGGCGTACGCTACGTGCTTAGGTCTATAGGGTCGCCTTGATTCTGGTTTCTAGTAGGGTATAGGGATCCGCTCTGTTAAGGCAGCTTAGGAGCTACTTGTTAGGAGGTAGCCTAGCTGTAGTTAGTCTAGATAGTTAGTGCAGGTGCCGCTTAGTAGAACCGGTTCTGTTAGTTCTCTAGTTCCTGTAGGAAGGCAGTATACTGGTAGAATTCTCGGCTAGGGGGGTTATAGTATAGTAGCATGCTATAGAGTTTATAGGAGATCGCCTGTTCTAGCAGCGTAGGTAGCAAGTCTTTAGCCATCTGCCCTTCTAGGGCTAGTCGTTAGAATTTAGAGAAAAAGGTACTAAAGTCCTTGTTAGACTGTCAGAGGCAGAACAGGTCGTTTTATACGTTAGTTACTTAGTTAGGGTCTCTAAACGTTTTTTCCAGGTAGGCAAGGATATGTCAGGACCGGTGGCTAGGGGGCCCTGAGCCAGCCACAGTCGCCATTCCCAGAGGCTCCTTTGGCCTCCAGCAAACCCCTGAGAGGACCGACCGGGGAAGCAAGGAAAGCCAAGCGCATGCGCTGCAAACCCGCAATAGCCGCGCCTACCGCATACATGTCTCAGTTGCTGGCTAGATAAAGGCAAGCATAGGCCATAGGAGCTAAACATCAAGGATAGCATTAGCCGAGGGCGCACCGGGAACGCAGGTTCCGCGCCACTTATAGGTAACCTCAGGAGGAACGCAGGAAAGGCGCAGGAAAGACGCAGGAGGATAGAAGTAGAAGAAGAGGGAAGATAGGCCCTAAAGGAGGGAG
>OUNM010201638.1_pt1 | contig 13724 bp, 6 predicted proteins | sample 1769961 | NCBI WGS metagenome assembly OUNM01 (sample SAMEA3914820, study PRJEB12502) | metagenome | biome: forest; material: soil | place: USA | collected 2012-03-12 | depth 0.3 m | reverse complement strand
TACGCCTACGCCTACGCCTACGCCTACGCCTACGCCTACGCCTACGCCTACGCCTACGCCTACGCCCACGCCCACGCCTACGCCCACGCCCACGCCTACGCCTACGCCAACGCCAACACCAACGCCGACGCCGACGCCAACGCCGACGCCAACGCCGACACCAACGCCCACGCCGACACCAACGCCTACGCCGACGCCTGACACGACGGCTCCGACTGTGAGCTCAGTTTCAGTCCAGTCAGGCCTGACCGTGACGGTGACCTTCAGCGAAGCAATGGGCTCCGGGGCAACGACCGCCTCCAACTACACTCTGTCTGGAACAGGGAAGGGCACTTTGGCTGCGCATCCTTCTACTGTCGCTCTGGATTCCGGCTCGACCTATCTTCTGACTTGGGCGACGGGCGAGATGCTCAACGGCGGCGATATTACCGTCACGGTTGCTAATGCGGCTGACGTCGCCGGTAACTCGATCGGGTCGCCGAACTCCGCGACGGATACTGGCCATGCTCAGGGCACGCCTCCGGACGCTCCGACTGGGCTCTCGCTCCAATCGCCAGTGACCACCCCCAATAATGATACTACCCCCACGATCAGGATAAGCGGCGTAGTCTCGGGCGACGCCGTCGCGCTCTTCACGGCCAACGATTGCTCGATCGGATCGCTGGTGGCTAGCGGAACAGCCTCGGGGACGACGATTGATTTGACGTCCTCGACCTTGACCGAAAACAGCTACACCTTTTACGCGGACAGCACTGACCCTGCAGGCAACGTGTCGGCCTGCTCATCCACGGGTCCGGCCTCGGTCGCATACGTGCTCGATACCACCGCGCCGACTGTCGCCGTCTCTTCGGTCCGGCAGAGCACCGCTGATAGCGCTTCCGCTGATTTCGCGAGCGGCAGCGCGGTCGGAGTCGCTTACTCAGGCGGTAAACTCGGACTTGGAAGCGGCGGCGGTTGCGACGGAACGAGCACGAACTGCGCGGAGCTAGATTCCTCCTGGACCCCGCAGTGGGCGTCCCTTGCCGGATATTGGAAACTCAACGAGAGCAGCGGTACCAGCTCCATCGCGGATAGCTCTCCAAATTCAAATGCAGGCACCGTAAACGGCGGTGTTATCCTGGGCGGGGCCGGCAAGCTGAGGGCCGCCGCGACTTTTGACGGAAGCACGGGTTACGTGGATCTGGGTACTCCCGCGTCCTTGAAGTTCGCCACGTCCCTCACGATCTCCGCGTGGGTCAATCCCACTTCGACTTCAGGCCTGCAGACGATTCTCTCGGATCGGCCGGATGGCGGCGCTGCTTCCTATTCGTTCAGGCTTTGGGCAGCAGCCATCGAGTTCTATAACGGAGGTTTTTGGGAGTACATCAGCCCCAACGGCATCATCCAAGCCAATCTGTGGAATTACGTCGCCGTGACCTACGACGGATCGACTGTCACGATGTATCTCAACGGAGTCCAGGTTTATTCTCATGCTTCCAGCGGCACGCCGGGTGTAGGCAGTGGCAATGTCGAGATCGGCGCTTATGGTTCCGCCCACGAAGCTTTCGCCGGGCAAATTGACGATGTAGCGATCTGGAGCACGCCGCTCACCGGCCCGGAAATTCAAACCATTTACTCCCGCCAGTCCGCCAAGTATACGGGATCTCTCGCCTCAAGAGTCATGGATGCCGGATCTTCAAAAACGTGGGCGGGACTAAGTTGGCTTTCCTCTCTGCCCTTCGGCAAGGAGCTGCCGGACGAGGGTTACAGCGAGAGCTCTACTGACTACTCTTCAATTTCAAATAACCTAATGACAGGAATTCAAGGTCTTTGGCACTTAAACGAAAGTGCAGGGACTAGTGCCGCGGCCAGCGTGATCGATAGCTCGGGTAATCATTATGACGGAACGCCTAACAACGGAGTAACCTTTGGGGCAACCGGCGTGCTTCGTCAGGCTGCAAGTCTTGATGGCAATGATGATTGGATTGGCTTTCCAATTGTAGCGAGCCCAGTGGACTACACAATTTCAGCTTGGGTTTATCTGAATTCGACATCTCCAATGAGTATTCTCTATCGATACGACGGAGGAGGTGGTTTCTCGCATCAGCTTCGTGTTGGTTCATCCGGAAAATTCGAGCATTACACCTACGATGGCAATTTGGTGACTCTAGTTGGAACTACCTCGGTTGCTATCGGTCAATGGTATCATGTCGTTGGAGTCGGCACTGGTGGTGGGACCATCCAACTTTATGTCAACGGGGTCTCTGAGGGTACGCCTCCTGCTGTTGGAACTTTTTGGACGGGCGGAAATCAGTATGTTGTTGGAAAGAGTTCCGGAGGAGGGGCTTACGGTCAACTCAATGGGTTGGTTGATGAAGTCGCCATCTGGCACCGGGCCCTCAGCAGCGCTGAAGTCCTCCAGCTCTACCGCCGCGGCGCCAATCGCATCAAGTTCCAGGTCCGGAGCTGCACCAGCTCGGATTGCTCCGACCGGAGCCCGAGCGGCGATTGGCTTGGCCCGGACGGGACCAACCAGACCTACTTCTCCGAGCTTAACAACAATACGGCGCCGCTCGCGCAAACCGGCTTCGTGAATTCGTCCTATGCGGACCTGACTCTGTCGGATTTCACCAATCCGCCTTCCGCGAGCCGGTACTTCCAATACAAGGCGATCCTCGAGGGTGACGACGCGGATTCCTCGCTCGGTCCCGCGCTCAAGCGCGTGCAGGTCAAAGCGGCTTCCAATGCGACAGCGCCGATCTATCAGATCAAGGGCACCTGCTCCGAGAATGGTCGCACTGTCTCGATCTCAGTCACCGACGGTACGCACACGGCTACCGGATCGGCGACGTGCGCGTCCGGCGCGTATACGGCCAACATCGACATCTCGGGCTTCAACGACGCCACGATCACGACGACCGCATCTCAGACGGACGAAGCTGGAAATACGACAACGACGAGCGGGACCACGAGCTCGGCCAACGCCAATTTCCCGGCCGCCGCGACCGGTCTGGCCTGGAGCGAGGGAAGCTCCACACCCCAGGGAAGCCCGCTCTCCACGACGATTCACGCTACCTGGACGGTCTCGGCGTCGAGCGACGTCCAGAACCAGAGGGTTCAGCTTTACACGGGCTCCTGCGCCGCGACGAGCGGTCCTGCCGCGAGCGTCGGTTCCGCGACGGCGAACAGCTTCGCGCTCACCGTTTCGAACCTCGGCACCTACAGTTTCAAGCTCATCACCCAGGACAGCGCGGGCAACCTGAGCACGTCGGCTTGCTCGGCCACAATCACGGTCACGCCGGTGCTCGCCGATAACAGCAACGCGGCCCTCGGGTTCGCTGGCGGCTCGAATTCGGGCACGGCCTGGTCGACAAGCAAGCTAGCGCTTTCGACGACGACCAACGGCGCTGAGCTCGATGCGACTTGGGCCCCACAGTGGAGCCATCTGAAAGGGTACTGGAAGCTCGATGAGGGCTCCAGTGCCACGACCGCGGCCGACAGCACCTCGAACGCGAACAACGGAACCGTCCACGGGGGCGTCACGCTCGGATCGTCCGGGAAGCTCGGTACCGCCGGGGTTTTTGACGGGGTGGACGGCTACGTTTCGATCCCTCACCAGAGCAACCTGGATGCCCCGACCGGATGGACGATCAGCGCTTGGGTCAATCAGACCGCGAGCACGAGCTGCACGGGTATCTTCACGGACGGTGCCTCCGGTAATATTCAGTACTGCCTCGGGTATTGCGCCTGCGCCGGAAACATCGTGGCCGGCTTCGTCGGCACGTCGGGCGGCTGGACCACCTCACCGGGATTTGCCCTCGTCAACGGCACCTGGACCCACGTCGTGGGTGTCTACGATGGAAGCGCCGCGACCCTCTCTCTTTACGTGAACGGAGAGTTGGTCGGGACGACGCCAGGGGTCGACTCGTCGGTGGCGTCGAGCGGGCTCACCAAGCGGATCGGTCGGCGCTGGGATCTCGGCGACTATTTCAACGGCTCGATCGACGACGTCGCCTTCTGGAACACCCATCTGACGGAAGACGAGATCAAGCTCATTTACTCCCGTCAGTCCGCCAAGTACTCAGGTACCTTCACTTCGCGCGTGATGGATAACGGTTCAGCCGACGCCTGGCAGTCGCTCGCGTGGACGACCACGCTTCCGTTCGGCAAAGAGCTTCCGGACCGTGGATCGAGCGAGAGCTCGGCGAATTACTCGTCGCTCATTGACGCCACCACCGATCCTGGAACGAGCCATGACCTGATGGACGGGGTCGCCGGTCTCTGGCACCTCAACGAAGGATCTAGTTCTACGACAGTGAACGACACGTCCGGAAACGCCAACGCTGGGACCGTCCATGGGGGAGTGACCCTTGAAGTGCCGGGCAAGCTCGGCTCGGGAGCCAAGTTTGACGGCTCATCTGGATATGTTTCGATTCCGACGAGCTCTTCGCTCGAGATTACGGGCACGATCACGGTTTCGGCTTGGGTCTACACGAGGGACAATTCGGTCGCTTACCAGTCTGTCCTGCGCAAAGGCGGTAGCCCGGATTATCAGCTCAGGCTGGGTAACGGCAGCCAGAAACCGCAATTCGTCGCGACGATCGGCGGCAACTATAAATACGCGCCCGCGACGACCACCCTCGAGAACAAGACTTGGACCCACGTTGTCGGGACCTATGACGGATCACAGGTCAGGATCTATATAAATGGCATGCTCGAGCCGCCGGGTGGCGATTGCTACGCGACGGGCGCGATCAAGACGGACTCTTCGGACCTGACCATCGGCGCGGGCGATAATTGGTTTCCGGGCATGCTGGACGAGGTCGCCATCTGGAACCGCGCGCTTTCGGACGATGAGGTCCTCCGGCTCTACCGCCGCGGCGCCAACCGCATCAAGTTTCAGGTCCGGAGCTGCACGAGCTCGGATTGCTCCGACCGGAGCTCGAGCGGCGATTGGCTTGGTCCGGACGGCAGCAACCAGTCATACTTCTCCGAGCTTCACAACAATGACGCCTTCAGCATGTCCGGCGATCCGATCGGTGCCGTGCTCACGGGCCTGCCGTCGATGCTCTTCTCGAATTTCACAAGCCTCTCCGTCCCCTCGCGCCAGTTCTTCCAGTACCGCGCGATTCTGGAGAGCGACGACACGAGTACCGCATGCTCGGGCTCGTGGTGCTCGCCGGAGCTCAAGAGTGTGACGATTACGCCCTAATCAATCGCTGATTGAATCCTGACAATTTGAAATCACGCGATTTGGGGGTGTCAATCGCGTCTTGCGTCGTGGAATCAGCGAGTTGCTTCGAGGGCTCAAAATGACCTGAGTCGTGGCGGGCACAGTGAGGAGTTCGGGAGAATACATGGGAGAATTAAACGCAAAGGGTCGAATCTGGCCCAAGCGGTACGTTGCTGGAGATTTCTCCCATGTCTCTCATGAGAAAAAAAACGAGCCTCATTTCGTTCTCGCTTCAGGCGCGAGCTCTGGTCGTGCTCGTGCTCGCGATCGCGGCGTCCGGCTGTACCGCCGAGATGTCCAAGCTCAGGGTCCTTGCACAGGGCAAGATCCAGGCGGGCCCGATTTCGGGTGGCACCATCAGCGCCTATGTGCTCAACGCTGACGGCAGCCGCGGAAGCCTTCTGGGCTCCGGAGCCAAGAGCGCTTCGGACGGCAGTTTTTCGTTTTCGTTCAAAAAGCAAAGCCGCCCCGTCTTGATCGTGGCCAGCGGCGGGAGCTATGTCGAGGAAGTGTCAGGGCAGACCGTTCAACTCGGGAGCGACGAGCTCAGCGCTGTGGTGGCGGACTCTTCGGCATTGAAGAAGCCGCTAGCACTGACGCCGCTCACTCATCTGGTTGCCTCGCAGGTGCAATGGAGCTTGGCCACGGCTCAGACTTCGAATGTGAAGGATACTAACCAATCCATCCAGCAGGCTGTGATTCAGCAGCTCGGATTAGCCGGGGTGGTCGACGACCTGACCTCGGTGGTGCCGGCGGATCCGACACGGTCTTTTAGCTCGCAGGGGATTGATTCGAGCTCGGCCGAAGCGAAATACGCGCTCGCGATCGCGGCGATTTCGAAGCTGGCTGACCAAAATGGGAAAAATAGCCTCGAGATGACGAGCGAATTGGTCCAGACGTACCGCGAACAGGGAGCGATATCGGGTTATACCAACGACATCGAGACAGCCAAGTCGGATGTCGTGCAGTCGCTTCCAGTGTTCTCGGACGTGCCGGTGACAACACCAACGCCGAGTCCGACTCCGGCACCAACGGCCACGCCAACACCGACGCCAAGTCCGACGCCGGCACCAACGGCCACGCCAAGTCCGACGCCGGCACCAACGGCCACGCCGAGTCCGACACCGACACCGACGCCGACGCCGACGCCGACACCGACGCCGACGCCGACGCCAACGCCGACGCCAACGCCAACGCCAACGCCAACGCCGACGCCTGTACCGGATACGACGGCTCCAAGCGTAAGTTCAGTCTCCGTTCAGTCCGGCCTCGAAGTTGACATCACCTTCGATGAAGCGATGGGCGCGGGGATTACCACTGCTGCTCACTATACGGTTTCAGGTTCGGGCAAAGGTTCATTAGCGGCCCATCCGAATACCGTGACACCTGTGACGAGCGAGACTTTCAGGCTCGCTTGGAGCTCAGGCGAAATGTTTAATGGCGGAGACATCACCATCACTGCTGCAAATGTCATTGATCTCGCCGGAAACACGATCGGAGGAACTGACTCCGCGACTGATTCCGGTCATGCGCAAGGAACCCTCCCAACCGTCACCGGTCTCTCCGACGACGCGACAGTCACGACTGCCAAGACCTGGACTTGGGATTGCGACGAGACCTGCTCGTATCGCTTTGCCGTGGATACTTCGCCCACATGGACGCCGGTCGGGGTGTTCGGCGCAACGGCGACTGCCACGCAATCAACGGGCTCCGGAACTTATTATCTTCACGTCCAAGCCAAAGACGCCGCAGGGAACCTTTCGGATCCGGTTACGACTGTCTCGGCTGTACTCAATCATGCTCCGACGCTCACGATGCCTGATAACCGGGTTTTCCCGGTCGACGGCGCGCACTCGCCGCTCATCCAAGCCAATTCGAGCGTCTACACACTGACCACGACGATCTCGGATCCCGACGGCGACTCGACTACCTCGACCTGTGCGGTCGAAAGCGTCGGCCTCGACGCGAGCGACCTCGGCTACGTGGCCTCGGGCACGGACTGTAGCGCGCTTCCTTCTTACACTTTGACCAACGGGATCCTCGTTCTCGGCACGGCTGGCTATTCGAGCGGCACTCTGACCTGGGACCCGACAGTCAGGCAGCATGGCACCTACAAGTTCACCATCAGCGCCTCTGACGGGACCGACTCGGCGAGCGGCAGCTTCTACGCCAGCGTGCGAGAGCCGTTTACCACGGTCAATATGTCCGCGGCATTCGATGCGCTTTTCTCCAGCGAGACCAGCGGTCTGTCCGGGATCGCGGCAATCCCAAGGCTCGCGGCCGGCATCAATAACGGCCTGACCTCCTGGTTTGGAATGATCGGTTCCGCCCTAGGCTCTCTCACGGGCTTTAGCAGCGCCGGTCCTTGGGTCGGAACGGGCGCCCCTGGATCTTCACTCGGTCTTTCCTTTGATGCCGCTCATTCGGATCATCTCAGCATCTCGGGCATGCCCAGCGGGGCGACCCAGCTGACGGTGACCGGCTGGATGAAAGCCAACGTGAATATCGACACCCACCGCATCCTGCTTTCTAATGATGACGGTGCCGGCGGTGGCTTCACCTTCATGCAATCTTATAAGGAAAACTACCTGGATCTCTATGTAGGATCTCAGTTGCCCTATTTCGAAACCGTCATGAAGGATTATCCGCGAGTCTATTACCGAATGAGTAATGTGAATGGATCTCAAGGAGAATCGTCGACTTCAATATCGTTGGCGAACGTGTCCGGCACGTCCGATCATGCGGTCGACGGGGATACCGCGCGCTACTTCAATGGCACGAACTCCTCCGCCCAAACGGCCTCAAGTTTCTTCGGTTCAGCTCTAACCGATGCGACGCTCGAGTTTTTCTTCATGGCGAGTGCCTTGCCAGGGAGTGGATTCGTGAGCTTGGCCGAGGAAGGTAATACGACCTCCGCTACCGGTCAGAATCTGCTAGTCAGGCTGGACTCCGATGGCGCGCTCGTTTACGGGATCTATAACGGCGGACTCAATACGCAAACCACTGCTCCGCTCTCCGATCCCACGGATACCTGGCATCATGTCGTCCTGACCTACTCGAGCACCGGACACCACAACACTGACGGCGACAACTTTCTCCAGCTTTACGTCGATGGGTCGCTGCTCTCGAGCTACGCTTCGCCGGTTGCTCCGCCGCAAACCACTAACAAGCTGATCCTCGGGCGAAAGGCAGGGGCCATAACGGGCTACTTCAAAGGGGACTTGGATGAGGTCGCTTTCTACCTCTTTGAAATGACCCCGGCCCAGGTGGCGGCCCATTATGCGGCGCGGACCGCCTCACCCACGTGCCTGATGTCCAACAGCACCGCTTTTACCGACAGTTCTCCTGTGCCTTTCCAGATTCAGGTGGGAACCTCGATTTCCTATTCGGTCTACAGCACGGGCAATACATTGAATTGCAGCGTTACGCCGACGCTCGCCTATGCCGCGTCGAGCGCGCCTCTCCAGATCGGGGGAGGCGCTGCGGACACTGCTTCGAGCGGCACGCTGAACCAGCTCTTCGTCTACTCGACTTCGGACGGGAGCAGCCCCATCAGCGCGGCCGATCTGACTTCCAACTATCTGGCCGCGGCCAATCGCTACCGATCCACGCCCATTGAGCCAAGAACCCAAAGCGGTTTGCTCTACGAGCTGGACCCCGCAAACTCGGCTATGGAATTCGGGATTGGGGGACCGAGTATCTCGTCGCAGTATCGGCTCGCCAATGATTCGAGTTCCCTGGCTGTAGGCTCTCCGAGCGGTACCAGCGGTAGCGGAATTCCAGCAGACCCTTATGTGGGCCGGTTCAATCTCAACGGCATGCACTTCGCTTTCGGCAGCGTCAGCACGAACAGCGGCACGATCGAAGCTTGGGTGAAATATTCGGGCACGCAAATCTCGCTCGACTCCACCGTGTATGGGCCGATCAGCTCCATAACCGACAACGATGTACCGACCACCAACCGACTGCGCCTCGGGCTGAACGGATCTGATCCTGCGAGCGCGGTCCTGCTCTGGGTCCCTAACGAGGCAGGGGAGAGTCTGAGCGGTACTCATCCCATCGGAACCGGTTGGAGACATGTCGTCGTGACCTACGACGGCGCGACCCAGGCTCTGTATCTGGACGGCGCGCTCGAAGCCACCGTCGATATTTCTGCGCCCGAAAACGTGACCAATAACCTGCTCATGGGCACGATCCAGAACAATTATTACGACGGCAATGGCGACTACCAGACTGATAATGCGAGTTTCTCCGGGGACCTGGGCCCGATGCGCGTCTACACCCGCGCGCTGACCCCGACTGAGATCAAGCAAAACTGCTGGGCGCAGAAAGACCGCTTTAGCGGCGCGAGCTGCGCGGGGCCTTGAGACGGTCACCAGACCTCGTCCGGCACGCCGCGGATCTGCTCGGCGGATTGCTTAAAGAAATTCTCGCGCAGTTCCTCGAAACGCTCACGCTCGCCAGGGCGAAGGAGTCCGGCCAGTTTGCGCTGGTAGGAGGCGTCGGCGGCGTCGTGGATTTTCTTGAGCTCGCCATCGAGCGCGATCCCGAAGCTGGGGCCGAAGCGTTCAAGGACTTCCTGTTCGAGTCGCGCGTTCTTCTCGTTGTATTCGGCGAAAGAATTCTGCCTGGCCGCGAAGAGCTCATCCGCGCTCACTCGGCCAGCTGTCTCCTGCTGCAAAAAGATCGCGACCTCGCGCCGCCAGCGCTCGGCCATTAGATCGAGGTCTTCCTTTCGTGCGCCGTCATTGGGGCCCATCTTGATGAGCGTCTGGCCGCGGTAGCGGATCGTATCGCCTTCCTCGAGCTTCGCGGCCTGCGCGGGCTCGGGGATGGGGGAGTCGTCGATTTTCGGCTTCACGTCGCGCGCGCTCGTCACCGAAGCCGGCGTCCGCTCCGGCAGCGGATCGATGTGCGGCGGCCGGCGCCATGGATTTACGATCTCTCGCGCGAGCTCAGGGCTCGAAAGAAGCAGACCGGCCCCCACGATCCAAGCACCGAGCTTGAGCGCCCTCGCCGCACCTGTCTTCACTTCGCCTCGCTCACGAACCGCTTCACGCGCTCGACAAACTCCACGCGTCGTTCGAAGGGCAGGCCGTGGCCGGTCTCCGGAAACTCCTCGAACACCACGGAGGGTAGGTCGCCAAACGCCGCGCGCTCGGCCTCGAACTCCTCGCGCTTCCAAACCAGGCTCTTCGCTCCTCGAAGCACCAGGATCGGCAGGCCTCGCGCCCCCAGGTCGCGAACCCACTTGCGGACCGAAGCGTCGCGGGCGGCGTTCAGGGTTTCCAGCAGCGCGGCCTTGTCGAATGGAAACACCAGGCGCCTGTCGACGCCGACCACGCTGACGGCCATGAGGTACTGCGCGATCGACGGGTCGGGGCAGCGCTCATTCATGAACGCGCGCGCCGCCTCGCGGGTCTCGAACTCCATCGGCAGGATCTGGAGAAAATCGTAGAGTCCCTGCCCGAGCCCTCCGCCAGCGGGTCCGCTAAAGCCGAGGTCGATGAGAATCAGGCCTCGCAGCGAGGGTGATGTCATGAGATGCGCAGCGGCACAAGCGGTGCGCACGCCCATCGAGTGACCCACCAAAAAACAAGGTTTGAAATTCAGCGCGTCAATTAGCTCCACGACGTCACGGCCATAGTCCAAAGGGGTGTAACGCGCGGGTTCACGACTCGCCGGTACATGCGGGATCTGGCTTCTCCCGTGGCCTCTTTGATCGGGAGCGAGAATGGCCATGGAATCTTCCAATGACGCGGCGATCGGGCGCCAAAGGGCCCCGGTACCGCCCATTCCGTGCAGAAAAACAAGGTTGGCGGATGGCAAAGAATTCTGCGGTTTCCAAAGCGAATAATGAAGTTGCATCTCTGTTCCCCCTGAATAACATACACCCAGCCCAAATGACTAAGAGTCGCAAACCCGCCAAGGGCAAGCCCCAAAGCATCAAGAGCGCGAGTCCTACTCCGCTGCAGAATTGGCTGCAGCTCGGGCTTCTGCGCGCCGAGAAATGCGAGTTGAACGAGGCGCGTGTGGCGTTCGACATGGCGCTTCGCATGGCCAAACGTCAGAAGGATCTTAAGACGATGATGGAGGCCATCGCAGGCCTCCTCCGTCTTGCGGGCGAAAGTCTGGACGAAGAAGCCGTCGAGCACTGGGATCAGGAGCTGGACCTTCTCATGGAGAGCAGCCCCAAGCAGATCCCGCCAATGGCTTGGTACTGCAAAGGGGCGGTGAGCCGGCACAAGAACCGGCCGCTCGAGGCGCAGCGAAATTTTCACCGGTACCTCCGCGCGATAGACCTGCAGGGTGGCGCATCACAAGATCGCGAGCTGGCGCGGGCCAAGGGCTGGATCATGCTGACGACGATGCTCTGGCACCGCGGGCGCTTCAAGCGGGCCGCGTTTCTCGCCGAGCATCTTCTCAAGCGCTACGAGAACCAGAACTTCAAGGGCATCAACGGATTCCTGTACCTGATCCTGGGCAATATCGAGGAGAAGGCCAAGCGCATCGACGGCGCCAAGCTCTGGTACCAAAAGGCGCACGCCACTTTTCTGGGCGAGCATAACTGGTATTACCATCTGTATGTTTTGTACGGGTACGCTCGTCTCGCGCGCATCCAGCGCAACTATCCAGAAGCCTACTGGTACCTGAACCTCATGGAGAAGGCGGCCTCGGGGCCCGAGTTCGGCCTGCTCCAGCGCGAGATCAAGCTCGAGCGCGGCCGCCTCGAGAGCGACGCGATCGATCTTCTCGTCGACTCGCGCCAGTGCCTCGTCAAGACGCGCGAGCAGACGGAGATCTCGCTCGGCAAGCAGTACGTGCTCCTGCACATCCTCGAGGCGTTGACCGAAGCGCACGAGAAAGAGGGCGGGGACATGGAGCGCGGCCTCTCCAAGGCGGAAATCATCGAGCAGGTCTGGAAAGAAGATTACCGGCCCGAGGCGCATGACAACAAACTTTATTACAACATCAACCGCATCCGTAAGCTGATCGAACCGGACGTGAAGAACCCGCAGTACCTTCTCAACTGGAAGGAAGGGTACCGGCTCGCGCCGGGACTTCGCGTTCAATTCGTCGGCAAGCGGGGCGTTGCAAACCAGCAGGAAAATTCTCTGAGGGGGGAATAAGAATGAATCGTAAATCATGGATGTTATCGATCGGTGCGGCAATTCTATTGGCAATCGGAAGCGCGCGCGCAGAAGGACCCAAGAATGCCACTTGCTGGTGCACACAGGGAGGCGGCGGCGAGATCCCCACGCCATTCAGTGTCGCAAACCGCACCGCGGAGCTCGCCGATCGCGAGCCGTACCTGCTCTTCGGCAAGCTCGTGTTTCGCTCCGGTCTCCCGTATCTCGAGCTCGACTTTTCGGCCCACCCCTGGCTTGCGAGCGCGGTCCGCAAAGCGGATCCGTACTACCTGATCGAGAGCTCCAACGGCTCGCTCCACGAGTACGAAGATAAAACCGTCAAGGTGCTCGCTTTCGCGCATGTCCGTCTGGATAAGGGCCACCGCAATTCGCCCAAACTCGTGTACTCGCTCGAGCTCGCGCAAGAGTCCGGCATCACGCCAGTCGAAGGCGGAGCGGCCTGCGCGACTGGGCTCTGAATCGACGACACGACCTAGTTCGAGGCTTTGCTAGCGGTCTTGCGGGTCTTTTCCTGCTCCCACCGAAGCACCTGAATGCCGATTTGTTGGCTCACTTCCTTGAATAGGTCAGCGTCCGGCCCGAGCTTCTGGAAGTAGCGCGGGTCATCCTGTCCGGAGACGGCCGCTGTCGTGGTGGCGGCCGAGTCTCCGGCGAAGGCGAGGGTGCCGCTGTTGGAGCCTCCCGAAGCGCTGCTCCCGCTGCCGCCCAATCCGTAGTCGGTGCTCGCGAGGCTTCGGCCTCCGGCACTGCCGCCGCCATTGAAGGCGGAGAGCCCGCTGTCGGTCGTGACCTTAAGGGCTTCGGTCGGCACGGAGGCCGTGGTCGGCTGGCTCGAAGTACTGACGCCTCCGCCACCGAAGGACCCGCCACCCGCGGTCTTGCCTGCGGCGTCGGTGCCTCCTTGAGTCTTGAGGGAGGGGGCCAGGGTTGTGGTGACCGGCGTGCCCGTCGTGGTAGTGGTGCCGCTCGCGACGCCCGTCGGGATCTGGTAGCCCGAGGTAGCGGCCAGGGCAGCGGCTGAGTTGCTATTGGGGTCCGTGCTGCCTAGCACGTTATTGATCGTAGGCGCTGGGCTGGAAGGAGTGAACGAAGTGCCCGACGCATCTGGAGCCTTGAGATTGGCCATGTCGGCGATGGACTTCTGGCCTTGATCCGCGATCGCTTGGCTGGCGTCCGTCTCGGCTTTGTTGGCAGCCGACAGATCAGGCTCGCCAGAGTCTTTGCTCTTGTTGTCGACTTGGCCGTTGTCGCCGTTGTTGTCGTTACCACTATTGTTCTTGCCGCCGCCGCAACCACTCAGGTTGGAGGCGAGGCAGACGGCCAGGACGCAGCTCGCGACCACGGTCGCGACGCGCCGGCGC
>OUNM010691001.1_pt1 | contig 13726 bp, 13 predicted proteins | sample 1769961 | NCBI WGS metagenome assembly OUNM01 (sample SAMEA3914820, study PRJEB12502) | metagenome | biome: forest; material: soil | place: USA | collected 2012-03-12 | depth 0.3 m | reverse complement strand
GTCCGCGCCTGTGCCGCCGAGTCGCCCGATGTCGATACATTCTACACGAAACTTACCAAACAAAGAGATCAACGACTTTTGGAGCTCGAGACTGACTGGTTCAAGGTTTGCAGCAGGATGCAGTCAATGATACGGTCCAAGCCGATTTATAGTCTCCCCAGAAGCAAAATCATGGCTGGTGCACGGAGTAAATGATAACTCAGCAGACCCAATTCCCATTTTTTCCCGATGTTTTGCCGGACGAGAACCCGTTCGCGTTCCAGACCGTCGGTCGCCTCCGTAATGACTACAAACGGCGGCGGCGACGGGGGCCGGAAGGCGTCGCCCATTCTCCTTCGTTCACACCCATTGAGTCCTCCGGACCGCCTCCCGCGCATTCGCGATGGCGCGCCAGGATCCCGTTCCCTGTTAGTGCAAGCAGGGCAGAATGTTGGCGCCGGTCGTTTGGGGCTGTCGTCGTGAATACAAACCAACCATGTCTGACCCTCGAGGCTTGGTGCTGGCTCGCCCGTGCCATCAGAGCCTCCCTCCTCGCTTCTCCCCCCAACCTCAGGATCCGTATGCTCAATTCTGACTGGCTTATAGGAAAGTGACAGTGCTAAAGCGAGCTAAGCTGCGCATCCTAGAGCCAGCAGAGTGTCAGCTTAGTAAATAACAACATCAAACAGCCATAAAACAGGCCACACGAACCGTATCCTATAGACCCATTGTCAATCACGGCAAGATGTATCGGCATCATTAATACCATAGCCAAGATGTCGACGACAATCTGCGGCTTTGTTTATAACGTCTAAAAGGCTCGCAATAAGCTAGGCGCGACGTCCTGGCACGTTGCCGAGCTCGATATTGAAGTGGAGCTCGAAGCTACACACTCCAAAAACACCACAACAACCAACCCTCAACTCAACACCACCAACCCGACCAACAAGTGTCAGAATACATCACCCATTCTTCCCTGCTTGCCTGCTTCCCTCCGACAGGTCATCCCAAAACTTAACCAAGGTAACACTACTGGATGCCGCGAAGTTCATCTGCGTTCCATGTCCCGCCCCGTCGCCCTCGTATCTGAATCGGTCAAGCTCTGCAAAGTTCGAGCCGACAGACGACGTCATTATAGAAGGGCAGACGAATGGACTCTCTAGTGAACTTGTCCAGTGAGCCATCAAGACAAGCCAACGTAGCATCTGCATACGAGTCGCCCATCTTGAAGCGTAAGGCTGGAATGGCCCTCTCGACCATAACCTTGCGAATCCCTTCCGGTGTCTGATCCTTGGGTTCAGGCTGTTTGCCGACAATGTTCTTTGCCGTGTCAAAAAGTCCAATCTCAAGGAGGACCACGCCCAAGGAGTAGATGTCGTACACTTTGGAGTGGCGCCCTGGTCCGCCCAACGGCTGCTTGAGGTCTGCGATAGGGACAGTCATGGCTTTTGGATGGCGGTAAAACTTATGGTCAGGCTTCTCCTCGAGATTTTCCGTCTGCTCTCCGGGGGCATCGAGTCGCGAATGTTCGAATCCAATTAGATAGGGCAGGTCTAAGTGGACGCTCTTGTTTTCCTCAACAAAAAATACCACGTTCTCGCTTCGGACGGCCTTGTGTAGCCAGTTGGCAAGGTGGAGGTGCATGAGTGCGCGGGCGAGCATCTGTCCCACGGCGAAGCGCTTTCCAAGCGGCAACCGGGCCCTGTCCAGTCCGCCATTCTCTTGACGTAGGATATCCTGGAGAGAGACGAAGAGTGGTTTGTCGGCCCGGTACACGATGTTGTATGTCCACGCCGTCAAGTCCTCGGCAGTAGACCTAGCCTTGCTGAAGACACCACCCCGGCATGGCAGCGTTCTCAGCTCCATCGGCTTGTCCGCGTTTTGGAGACGGACAACAATGTTGTCTATGCGCGCTTTGAGAACGTTCAACTGCTCCTGCTGGCCCCACGGCGCCGCGCAGTACTTCTCCTCGACAAAGACGAGCTCGCCCTGGTAGCGAGCCATGAACTTTGCCTCGCCCTCTTTTCGCTCGATGGGCACCAGGTGGGACGCGTGCAGCTGGTTGATTCCGAGATGAGCTCCGTACGGGCGGTGAGCGACCGATGCCATCCAAGCCAGGGCCGCGTGGGCCGGATCGATGTTCTCAACACGGCTGATCCTGGCAAGCTCGTTGGGATCCTGAGTGGTGAGTAAGTCGCTAAGGACCAAGGCCCTGGCGGGATCTAGGCGGGGCGGGGGGAAGACGCTGTGGAGGTCATCGATCAGCCTCGTGAGGTAAGAAAGCCCATCTTTGAGCTTGTCTTCTTGCAACGCCCATTTTACGCCGACGGGCATTGTGAATCCCGGCTCGGGCTCGTTGGGCAGATACAGGTTGCCTAGGCTGTTTGGACCGGGAGAGGAGGCGCTGAAGGGATTGACGCGGGGCAATACATCCATCGCGAGAGTATGTGTCTGGTTCAACACGGGTGTCGGCGAGTTGGGGTTGCTGAAATTGCTGAAGACGCGGTGGATAAGCCGGAGGCGGTTCATGACGTCCGCTTCGTACATGCAGAACCAACGGTCCTTACGGTGGTTGCCAGATTCGATGCCCCAAGCCTGCGCCCAGACGGCGAGCTTGATGCGCTGCCAATCCAGGAGGGCTTGAAAGTTCCTAGCGGATTCCGAGGAGTCGTTGATGCGCTGCCAAAAGGCGAAGCCCTCCATACAGCGTCGCAAAATGACGTCCAAGGCCCCGAGGGCGCCAAAGGCGGTACCGGCGTACGCGTGCCCTTCCGCCATGGTTTCGGAGTTGTTCAGGGTTGGACGCAGTCGTGCTGCAGACCCCGCGACCACGCCGTGTGCTTTTCCGTGGCTGTTCCTCCTCTTCTAGGTTTCTCTGAAGACGAAGGAGACCTTTGGAGGACTGCGTGACCAGGGAACAGTCACAGAGTTAGGGCTGTGGCTTTGGGCAGAGCTCAGGGAAAATCTTCTGATTGGTGGTCTCGCTTCTGTGTGCCTAGCTGTTGGGCTATGCATCTCGGGACTCTGGAGCTCATGAGCCGAGCCACTCTGTGCTGTTGGTTCCCTCACCCGAAACCCAAACGAGGCGCAGCTCGCCGTGCCTTGCCCAAGGCCCCTTTGCAGGGGACCCTTGGAGATCCCAATGCGACCTTAGCAAAAGCAACCAGGGTCACTAACACCGTCTAGATAATTGGACGTGTGTAACTGATGTTATCGCATTGTTAGTAGGATTGGTTACATCAAATACGTTGGGGTGACTGCTCGCCCTCGTCGGCACATTCTGTTGCGGGCCAGGCCCAACCACTCTGCAGACCGCCCAGCGATTCTGCCACGCCCACCATTTTCCCTGCGCCAAACCGGCCGCAGGGCATCCCACCTTCAAACACACCACCACTAATTCAGACATCACACCTCTCCTCTCTCGTTGCCCTGTTGCCCACGTAACACATTCCATATGCGTGACAAGTGGGCCTTCGATGCCGCGACCGCGCACTGCCTACTACCCAATTACCCTACCTCTCCTTGGACATCCGTGGGGTCTTCTTGGGGATGCGTAAAGTCTAAATCTCGAGGGCCTGGCCGGAGGTAGGAAGAGAGACTAGGTAATTCGCAAAAATGGAAGCGCATCTCTAGAGTCCTCCTGTCAAGCTAATGTGTGGCCTCTAGATCCTTTCCTTTCGCTCCCTCCCCACCACTAAGCACTGCCCCCCTTGGTGAGGCCCACGACCACCATGGACTATTCAGCGTATTACTACGACAGCAACAACACGGAAGTCGACCATCATGACAACGCGGCGACACTGGATGGACCCAATAGGAACGCCACCGAAGATCCCGACTCACGCTTCGATTTACTGTCTTTCTTCGCCACGGCGCTGCAGGACAGCGACAATGCAGAGGAGAAGTGGACGCCCCTCGTGCTGTTCTCAATCCACCTCGGACCGTGGAATATGTTCCAGCGCTGGACGGTCTTTTCAGGCTCCTCTTTCTCCGTCACTCTTGTCCCGAGCAAGTTTTTACTTCGCAAGACCGCTGTCAAACCAGATTTTTTGCTGCCACGACAACTGGCCGTCAAAACACCCAGACTGAAGCCAGACTCCCATTCCTACCATAACTCCAAGCTGCTCCTCTCTCTGGCAAAAGAGTATCAGATTCTCAAGACTGAGCTGTTAGCGAGTCATGAGAATATTGTCAACGCCTACGGATGCTGCTGGCAAACGCTACCGACTGGGCCGTCTCAGCCAATGCCATCGTTGATCCTGGAGGGCTCCCCATTCGGTGATGTCTCGAACTTCAGCCGTTCGCGGTCCTTGACGCTGCGCGAACGGCTTCGGCTTTGCCTAGATGTCACCTCGGGACTTGACGCGCTCCACACCCACGGCGTGATCCACGGAGATTTGAAGCTGAACAACATCCTCGTCTTCAACTCGCGGAATCGAGGGTACATTGCCAAGCTTGCTGACTTCGGATCCGCGATCCTGCTCAGTGAAACGACATTTCCGTGCCGGGCACCGCCTGGCACCAAGTTGTACCGCCCGCCCGAGTGCACAGATGGGTCTGTCGTGTTGCGGCGAGACGACTTCGTCAAGATTGACCTGTTCTCCCTTGGAGTCACATTGGCGTTCCTTTTGGTCGGCAGCCACATCGTCGACGAGATCATGACCCTGTCCGACTCGGACATACAATCTCTCAAGGAGGATAATCAGCTTGCCGGCTGGATTGTCGCACATCGTCACGACCGCTCGGAGCATGCGGCCGCACTGCTAGGGAGGGGTGATTGGGTGACGGACCCCTCTTGGGGTGAAAGCTCCCTCTTTGCCGATTTTGACCTCATTCGGTGGTTCACGGTTCTCTGTGATCATTTGCTAGCTGCTGAGGCTCATCGACGACCAGAATCTGTGGAGACACCTGCCATCGTGCTCAGGCATATGATCCGGCGGCATTTGCAGACGTTGCCTCCTCGCGGCACCGCCACCCGGAAAACGGGCGGCTTGGTCACGGACCCGGCTTCTTCGGCTAGAATAGCCGCCCTCATGAGCATGAGCAAGGCTAGATACAGGAAGTTGACGGGAGAAAGCGTTCTATCCGAGTCCAGAATTAAGAAAAAGGAGGTCATGGCTATTGCTCACTGCTGCGACCAACCCGGGAGCTATCTCAAGGAGGCAAAGTTCATCGTCGAGTGGAACGAGGGCAAGGCATTAAAGGTGAAGAAGAGGGCCTCAATGGCACAGCATACCAAACGAGGCCTCTCGCGTAAGCGCCCGTTGATACCGGCAAGGGTTGTGGGTTTGGCCAACAAGATGGCGCACTCCGTGGAAGCATCGTGTGTTATCCCTCCTTTCGTCTACATTACGGGAAATTCTAACTTTGAACAGGTTTAACGACCAAGCTCAGCAGCTTGTGCATTTGAAAATTGTCTCCCCACAAAAAGCCATGTTCAAGGTAAATACTCCCGAGGTTGAGATGGTTTGACTTGCTCACAAAGCCGTGCCAAGCCATCCGGTGAAACCAACGTCTTTTGGACGCTCCCTCATCCGGCGAGGGAACTACTGGCGAGCGAGCTATTAGAAACCACCATGAACCCTCGAAATACTGATGTACGTCGAGCCGATGCCGCGTACGAGTACGCGGTCACGGTCCTCAACGTCAACGATCTCGCTGGAGCGAAAGTCGATAGCGCCTTGGAGCTCTTAACATTTGCCGCCCGGAATGGACATGTGGAAGCCGGGGCCTCAGTTGGGCGCCTCTGCCACGCCTTTGGAAGACGCCTCGCGGCATCCAGAGACGAGGAGATGGAATGGCTGCTGACGGCATGCCGAGCGGGGAGCACAACGGCCCAGCGGCGATTTCGCGACTTGGATATGGACAGGTACACCACAACGATGCGTGGCATCCGTCAGGAGCACGGCGCCATCTGCCCCTTGCTCAACAAAGTGCTGCTGATCGAGAGCCGCTCGATGCGGGAGGCTGGTGGCCTAGCCAACAACGTCTGCGGCGATCTTCATGAGTCTGCTATCACCGGCAATGTCGCACTTCTCCTCAAAGTACCACAGGTATTACCTCCCAACTACTACGAATGCGAAAACTTCCTCGGAGAAACCCCTCTTGTCGTTGCCTGCAGAGAAGGACACAAGGCCGTGGTCGAGATACTGCTCGCTCGTGGGGCGAACGCAGCTCATGAAACCGCATGCGGCGTTACTCCTCTTCACTTCCTCGCGGCTTTTGACGACGACGATATCCCCGGTGTCGCGTCGGCCCTGCTAAGGCACGGCGCAGACATTGAAAGGGTCTGCGAGCAAGGGTGGGCTTATAAGAGGTCATTCGATAGCCTATTCGGCCAAATCGCGGGCTCCCCACTACTTTGGGCAGTAGCGGCTGGGAATCACTGCGCCGTACGGACTCTCCTGGCTCGAGGAGCAGACCCCTTCACGATGGAGCCATATGCGCCTACGTTTAGCAGATCTATTTCCAGATATTCAGCCTTCACGTGGGCAGCCGTGCTCCATCAGTTCGACTTACTCGAGGCGATTGTCGACGCCATAAAGGGCAATCCAAATCTCCGCAAGCGCTTCGTCGCCGAGTGCGCCGAGCCTGGCGGCCAGGGCTACAGAGCGCTTTGCCATGCGATAGACTGGAGTCCGGCCCTGCGAGTCCGTGAGTTCCTCCTCCACGGAAGCGAGTGCCAGTCGGTGGCATTATCTTGCGTCCACCTCCTCGTCGAGTCTGGCGTCGACCCGGCCCATTTCATCGGAAGCTCTGCAAGGGACAGATCTGGCAAAATAAACCACCCGCTCGTGGCCGCCAGCACCTCCGGTCACCCTGCTATCCTACAGTATATGTGGGAGTACTGCGGCGGATCGTTAAGGCCTCAGTCGAAGCTATGGATCACCGCCCTGTCTTGCACGGTCTTCGAAGGGTTAAGGGCCAACTTTGACTTCCTCGTCGACTGTCGAGGCGACGCCGCGGCAAACGTCAAACTCGACACGAAAGCCGTGATAGAGACTCTGTCCATCACCAATGACCCCTACTTCACGGTCGGCATTCTTCGATTAATCCTGAGGCATGGCGTGGTGCTTTCCCCGGCGGACGCCCACATGATCTTCTATTACGCTGTCGTGCTGAACCACTTCGACGTCGCAAGAAAGGTTTTCGAAACTCAAGACATTAGCCTCACTAAAAGACATGGCGGCGAAACCATGCTTGGTGATCTCATTTCTGCGTCCTTCGATCACCCGAACATGGAGCCCGGAATCTCCTTTTTCTTGTCCCTTGCCTCGTCCCGAGATAAACTGTTTTGGAACGTCGCTTATCTGGACAACACCGGCGTGACGGCCCTCCAGTGCGCCGCCGCCTATGCGCCGATCGAGAAGTTTCCCGCAAGCCCCGGCACATTTGCCCTCATCCTGGAGCACTTTAGCGAGCCGAAATACCTGAACGCACGGCTCAAGGTCACTCATCTCGGTGACAGCGCAGGGTATACGGCGCTACACATGGCGGTGCATCGTGGCAACATCGACGCTGTGGCGATGTTGGTTGAGAAGCCGGGGATCGAGACCAACCTCCAGACGTCTCAAGGGAGAACACCCATGGACATTTGCGTCGATCAGGCACTACGCTATCAGACGGAGGAGCAGACGCGTTTCCGTGCGGACACGGCTCCAACAAAGCGGATTATCGACAACATGAGCATTCTTGATCAATTACTCAACGCAGAAAACGAAGGACGGATCTCGAAATACTCTACGCTGCTCATCCGAAGAACCGAGGATGAATTCACGTTGGTGGATGCCGTAAAGGGGAAGTTATTCGGAGTTCCCCTGCCAGGTACGAGCAGTATATGTCCTTACCAGTCCTATTTTCGATGGTAATGCTAACACGACGTCAAGATCTGGTAGAGTCTGATCCCAAAGTGTCATATGATTCCAGGTGTCTCGTGGAAGAGGCCCCAATCGGACGTGTTGTTGCATTCTCGCGTGACACTGAGATCTTGCCCGTGGACCTGAGGAGGTGTATTGATATTTACTGGCAAGCGAGGGGGAAGTAAACTAGTACTTCATTCATTAAATGTTTGCCTTACGTTCTCATGTGCTCGAAAATGTTTTTCCCCTCCAAATGCAGGCGAGATATCTCCGTGAGCCACGGCATTGGCACCCTATGGAGATTTTAGTGTTCATAGCCTTGTATGTGCGGATAGAATAGGTCGTACTTACGGCAGCGGCTTGTCCGTTTCCTTCTCCGGGGCAGCATCATCGGCGCAGTGGCGACGCACAAACTCAAATTCCAGATCGTTTCGGCACTTTGGGCTGCCGATCTGGCCCTTCCCGGGTTCCGCATCCAGTATACCATCGCCCAGCTCAGGGTCGAGCTGCTTGGCGCTCTCGAAAACAGCACGGACGAGAGCAGCGACCGTGCCCCCTTGCGCGAAGTACTGGCTTTCGACCCTTGCCCACGCTTCGGTTGCTTGCAGATATCCAAGCACGGCGACTCTTCGAGGGACTTTCCCTTCAGAGAGGCAGCCCACTATAGCGCCCATGAGCAAGACGATGGCTTTTTGGAGGTCCCTGCCAAGCCTGACGCGTGGCCGGAAGGATTCGGGGAAATGGTCGAGCAAGTCCTTGAATTCTGCATACCAGCCTTCGCCCGGGGGAGTGAGGTCGGTGAGGAACCCGTCCCATATTTGGCCCTTTACGCGAAGCTTCATCAACATGCGAGGGCTCAAGAAGCCTTCGAGGCACTCGTTGCAACTGCAGCCAAACTTGGCTCTCATGCGCTGCTCTGGCGATGGATCCTTTATGCCTCGGAGTAGGAGAAGACACGCCGTAGAATCTTCGTCGAAGCCGTCGAATTTGTCTGCCATCAGTCGCGTGCGGCTGAAGCCGTGGGGAGCTCGCACTCGGCGGTCCTCTAGCTTCAACTGCAGGGCTTCCAAGGGTGAATATCCCGCGTAGTTGTCGGCCTTGGTAAATGCTGCAATCGTCGGTTGCCCAAGGAGCCACGCCACACATGCGGGCTTGGATGCTTTGGCAGCAACGTGGAGAAGGGTGTCGCCACGTCCGTCCAAGGATTCGAGAGGAAACTCTTCCAAGATTCCGTCTCGCGTATGTGACTTGAGAAAAACGAGCGCGTCCTTGTCTGGAAGTGTTTTCACGGCGTAGTGCAGAGGGCGACTGCGGCTCGTAATCGCTGGCTGTTGTTTGGGTTTACTGCCGAGCCAACGGGCATCCCACTCGCTTTTCTTGACCCTTGTTTGCGTGAAGTCGGCGTTGCATTGGACGACTTCCTCGTCAGAGTCGCTGTCGATCATATCATCGATCTCCAGCTTCGGATTGGGGTCTTTGTCGCGAGCCAAATGCCGAGACGGATGTTTGCTGTCGCGGGCCAAGGCAAACCATCCCGTGAGACCGACCCGTCGAAACTGCAAAAAGCGGAGAAAGGACGCTATGCCCTCAACCTTGACATGGTGAGGCACACTGCTCGGCTTTGCGTCCCCCGCGCCTCCATCATCGTTGAAGTGTGCTGCCGAGGCCGCGAATGCATAGGCGACGTTGTGCCGCGACATCAAGGCCTGGTCTAGTATATGCTGGATGAGCTTCGACCCGACGCGCTTTCTCCTGTATCTTCTCTCCACCTTGACGTCCTCAATCAGCACGAGATTGCCGTCATCCAGTTCTCCTTTCCACACGCCCGAGCCCTTTCGCAGGGGGTGTTCGCGAATCTCGTCCTTGAGCCGTCCATACCGATCAAACAAGTCAAGAGCCAGGTCCATAGTTCCTTGATGAGGCGGCTCCATCGCTTCGTGGAAGATATGTTGAATGGCGGAGCGGCGGATGATGAAAGCAAGAGCCTCGCCAACTTGTACGGGGGGGTTGCTCTCATCAGTGTGAATGGTTGCGCTTGCGGAGATCGGAATGAGCCATTTGCGAAACGAGCCGTATTCGAGATTGTCCTTGCTCACGCCCACCGTGCTGGTCACCTCGACAGGGAAGGCCATGCTGCCTGGGAGGTGGAAATAGCGAATGGGAGGTTTGCTTAGAATTAGCGTCCACCTTCGGGCTGAAGAGTACGGCGAGGGTACAGCGCGCGGGAAGGAAGAGAGTGAAGAAAGAAAGTTGTTTGATCAGGGTCATCGTATTTAGTAACTAGTTACTTGGGTAATTATGCTGGTCCAGGGCTCTAGGCAGCCACAGCGTGCGAAACAGGAGGGTGCCAATTTGGGACGGCTGAGCCTTCCATTTGCTGTGCACCGCCACTGTGATCATGCAGATCATGCAAGGGATTACAGCGTTAAGAATCAAGAAAGCCTGAGAGGCCAACCCAGTAGCTGGCAAGAAAGAAAAAGGAGGGCGAAGAAAGAAATGGAAAAAAAAAAAATGAAAAAGAAAAAAACAATCTCGGAGGCTTTTTGGGGCCCCTATTTTAGGTTAGAGCTGAAGCAATGAGCATTTCTGTGGTGTGCTGGAGGTGTGCTGACCCTGTGCTTGATGGATGGATATTTATTCCGCCCGGTGGCGCTAAGCCTAAAGGGCCATGGTGCTAAATACTTAACCTCTTCCTGTGCTTCTGTCTTAATCTCGTACAAGCCCTTAAAGTTGTCCTTCCTGAAGAAGTTTTCCTCAAACCAGATGTGACTTATCGTCGAAAGTTCGTGGTTAGTTGACAAGTTGCAGGCGCGCTTGAAGGCTATGTTCTCCAAGTGTTTAGCGTCCTATCCTCAGCAGCTAAAGCGAGTCCTGCGGTTGGTGCCACGAGGGTGCTTGGGGGGTTAGTCAAGGGTGAAGAGTTTGTTGTTCTCAACCATCAGGTCGAGACAGTGCATCCTACTTCTGGCTAGTAGGGTGAAGCTTCGGGCAGTTCTGACTGAACGATTCGTGTGGCCCCTTGCACAATACGCACTTCGGTACCGCGACTTGGCATGTCTTGTGGTGATGACCTTGTCCCGCACACTTTCCGCAGGCCTGCGGCTTCTTGCATGCGAATGCCTTATGTCCGATCTCCTGGCAGTTGAAGCACTGGGTCGGGCCCACCCTGGGCGCGAAAATGGACGTGTACGCTGATTCCCCGGCCAGGTGAAAGTACTGGCCCTCCAGGAGCCGCTTCGCCTCGCTGCTCTTGGTCACGTAGACCACCATCGAGCCGTAGGCTTTGCCCATGTCCTTCTTGCTGAGCCAGGCGATCTTCGCGATGTTGACTTCGTTTTCCCTTCCGAGGACCTCTGTCACTCCTGGTAGGATATTCCCGTCTGCATCGAGGACTGCCATTCGGTTGGCGTTGTCAACTTTCACTGGGTACAGCTGGTCTCTCAACACCCGCACTCCCGGGGTGGCGATCTTCTGTGCTGCTTCTTTGACGAGCTGGACCTCGCCTTCATCCCTGCAGACCACTCTGACCCTGTCTGGGTTTCGAGCTTCCTTCACTACGGCTGTGCAGCGCCAGTTTCCCTTGTCCTCTTGTGTTCGGATTTCCTTCTCGATCGCCTTCCTGATGTCCGCCACCTAGACTTTGTCCTTCACCCCTTCTTCCACCCTTGACGTGTCAATTGTACAGAATAGGGTGTCGGTGAAGGTCGAGGGTGTCGTGTTTGACGTGGAGAGGGTGCGTACCCCGCTCGGTTGGCTCGCCGGGGGCGTGCGGGCGATATCGGCATATGATGTTCTTGGGCTTGGTTGAGAGGCGGCTGTGAAGCTCGAGTTACGTACTAGAGCGTCGATTTGCTCTCGGGCTTGTCTCAGTTCTTCCGATAGTTGGGCCTTGGTGTCTAGGAGTGCGCTTTCCGTTTGGCGGGATTGGCGGTGCAGTTCTTCGATCGTGTTTCGCTGTTTGTTGACCACCTCACGAAGTTCGCTGATCATGTTCCGCTGTTCACTGATCACCTCCAGGAGTATTTGTAGCGAGGTCTTCCCGGTCCCGGTCTGACTGTTCGCCTCATTCTCGCCTCCTGGTCGGCGTGTTCCTTTCGTCGCAGTGGGCCGCGTGGCCCCGCTCATGGTCCGTCTCGATGTGGTGGTCGCGCCCTCGATCGATTGCATGGCCTCGCGCGCCTTGATGCTCGGTTTCAGAGTACGGTTCGGTCGCTTCAGCGAGGGTGATTGGTCAGGCGTCTCAAGCGCGGTGGCACCATCTCCTGCTCCAGACGCGACCGCGATCGTGTCCTTGACTGGGGTTCCAGGGTTTCGGGGCGCGCCGCACGGAGCGGCGCGCCCTGGCGTCGCGTCCTGGCGTCGCGTCGTGCATCGCTCAGCTCTACCACTCTTCTCCTTATGTAGCGCTTCGTGTTGTATGCAAGGGAGCGGCCGTCGATCCCTCTTAACTACCAACCCCAAGGTCCATAAGGCCTACGATGCTTTTTTCAAAAATCATCCAGCTGATGCCGAGTGGGACCCTGTGCTGACCCTCCGGGAAGGTGCGCAAAAGCGGCAGCGAGTCACGTGGTCCGGGGTCGTTGAAGCCGTACGCCTAAATCAGCGTGTCCTAACAACCGATATGACTACTGTCCAAAGCCTGCAGAAACGATAAGGATCCTCACCGGGCGGACGGAACAGGCACCTTTGGGGACACCTGAAATTCAGCCGGAGGCGGCCCTTTCATGACCGATCCTGACCGAGTACAGCCCATAGCGAGATTCTCGGAGCTCGCCACTGCCTTTGCCGTTGAGCAATGTTGGCACCTGTAGGCAGTTGCCCACAGGGAGCCAATAGGTTCACGGGTACCCGTGGATTTAAAGATTCACATGGGGGACACCGGGCTCCACTAGGCGCACACTGCTGTGCGCATTAGTCAACCTAAATTGATTAGTCAGCAACAAAAATGCATCTAACGCAGCATCAACCCCGCGCTTCCCCTAAACCCCCGAATGCCACCTCTATTTCCACTACTATAGCCAACTACAATACATCTGAATACCGCAATGGGCATGCCCTTGAGGGCCTTGCATGGCCGACTGTGTGGCACCTTGTTGACTTGGTGATGTTCAGGGGGCTTCCGTCGAGGGTTGGGGTTGGCCGAGGGTCACCGAGGCCTCTGCAGACAGGAACCCAGCCTCCCGCCTAGCCAACCAGAGCTCGTCCTCGCCACCCATCTGCATGCCCAAGCAACTCAGCCACCGCTCGAACAGGACCGCAAACGCGTTCAGTTGGCTGAGAAAATTCGCAACGCGTTAGTGTCACAAGGCGATGTTAGAATCACAACACGAGAGAGTTAGGAAACGGAGTGAGGAAATGGAGTGAGAAAACGGCAAAATAACCGTGTGGTGCCGTTCCTTGCACGTGATCCGAGCCCTGCTGAGTCAGCAACTTACCTGAAAAAGAAAATGAACTCCTTGATCCAGAACACGTTTTAGGCCGCTGAGGAAGAACGACAGCTCTGGCCTTCGTTGTTGTTCAGAAGGTGCGGTTTTCTGTCTTCAAGGCTACAAGTTCTGGACCCTTCTGAGCAGACAGACAACTTTTATGGGCAAAATTATAGCTGGTGTACGGAGTAAATTATGACTTAGCAGGCCCAACTCCCACGTTTGCCTGATGTTTTGCTGGACGAGGACTTGTTTGCGTTCTGGGCCGTTGGCCACCCTCGAAACTCGGTGCTGGCTCGCTTATGCCATCGGAGTCCTCCTCTTCCCCCCAACCTCCGAATCCCCTTCCTATTCTTTTTCTCATCATTCTTCCTACTTCTGACGCACTTCTTTGCTCTGGAATCACACTGCAGAGGTCCAGATAAGCATCCGGGCGGGGCTCGGCCCAATGCACCTCCCGCG
>OUNM010048126.1_pt1 | contig 13727 bp, 11 predicted proteins | sample 1769961 | NCBI WGS metagenome assembly OUNM01 (sample SAMEA3914820, study PRJEB12502) | metagenome | biome: forest; material: soil | place: USA | collected 2012-03-12 | depth 0.3 m | reverse complement strand
CGTCGCGCACCGATGCGTCTCGCGAAGGTCGTGCCGATAGCGGCTGCGCTTCCGTGCCCACGTGGCCGAGGAGCGTACTACGAAGAAATGGCGGCGGCCCTTGGAATCGCGGCTCAGCGGCGGGCTCTCCGCGCGACCGCGCGGTCGAGGAGGGCGTCGTCGATCTCGCCTTCCGCGGCGGCCTCGAGCGCGGCGCGGAGCGCGTTGTCGGCGGAGGCGCTCGCGGCGACGCGGATCCTCGCCGGCCCTCGATCGGGATCGAGCGCTCGGAGCGCGAGCGCGGCTCCGACGCGTCGGTCCGGGGCAGACGCCGCGTCGACGAGCACGCGCTCGTAGTCCTCGATCCCGAGCGCCTGGTCGCGGAACGTCGGAGGCGCGAGCGCGAGGCGCTGCACGTCGGCTCGCCACTCGTCGGCGGCTCGCCCTGCGCGCGCGAGCGCGTCGAGACCGCGGGCTCCGCTGGCAGAGTGCGCACGCGCCGCCTCGTCGATGCGACGTGCCAGGCCCTCCACGCGATCGCGCGGCGCGGCGATCGTGGGAAGCGCAACGGGCGAGCCCTTGCGGCGCAGGATCCGGAGCGATGGCTTGCCGTGCTGGTAGACGGGAGGCACGAGCTCCACGCCCGCGATCTCCTCGTACGGGAGAAAGCGCGGGAGGAAGCCACCGAGGATTCGTACCCCGTCGGTGCCGATGGTGACGCGCGGGAAACCGAAGCGCGCGACCACGAACGCCGTCGAGAGCGCGGTGAGCGAGAGCGCGACGAGGAAGACGAGCTCCGGGGCGCGGGAGAACAGCGCGCCGGCGACCGAGAACCAGAGGAAGAGCAGCGGCCAGACGGCGGCGAACCCGATCGTGAACGCACCGAGCTGACCTCGTAGCGGCAACGTGAGCGCGCGTTGCGCGACGCCGACGCCGGCGTCCTCCGCGACGCTCCCGCCGGTGAGTCGCAGCGCGCCGGCATCGAGCGCGACGCTGCCGCCGATTCGTCGGACCGCTTGCACGCGGGCCGCCTGCACGAACGCCGTCAGAGACGCGACGAGCCCGACCACCGTGCCGAGCATGCCGAGCGTGATACCGAGGAGCGGCGTACCGAACAGGAGAAGGAGGACGCCGAGCCAGACCAGCCCGATCATCCGACGTGGATTTCGCAGGACGACGCGCGGGGCGCGCAGCGTCTGGCCGCTCACGGATTCGCCAACCGGCTCGATCACGCCGCCCTCGAGCGTAGGCGAAGGCGATCAAGATAGAGAGGAGGGGCGTGTCTCACCGTGACACATGCCATCCTGTGTCGAACGAGCCAGGTCCGACGGGGCCGTCAGCAAGCTGCGCCAGGATGAGCCGGTCGCCGGGTCGAAATCGCGGAAATATAGCGAAATCTCACTGTGCCACGCTCGCACGGACCTTGCTCAACGAACCACCATGAAGCGTTTCCTCGTCGCCGCCGCCTGCTCGGTCGGTCTCGCGATCCCTGCGACGGCCCTCGCCGCCCCCGCGCCGACCTGCACCCCCGCGAGCGTCACCCCGCAGGCGAAGTCGATCCCGGCGAACCTCCCCGCGTTCGGCTACACGGCGCTGAACGCGACGACCGGCGACGTCCACCTCGTCGCGAAGAGCGGCGCCGGCGGCGAGATCCCGCTCACGCTCGGGCGCATCGTCGACAACTACCTCGAGCTGAAGCCGTCCACGCCGATGACGCCGGGCACGTCGTACGAGCTCCAGTACGGATCGTTCTGCAACTACGGCGCGTACCCCGCGATGCCGCTCGCGTTCGTCGCCGCGCCGGAGGCGCCGCTGCCGACCAAGTTGGGCGATGCCTATTCGGGACCGACGGTCACGTTGCGGAGCGAAAGTGGCGTGACGACGGTGAACATCACGGCGGCGTATGCGTTCGCCGAGGAGATGAAGCCGTGGGTGGGAGTCTACGAGCTCGCCATGTCGTTCGACGGCAAGGTCATCGAGACGTCTCCGACGATCAGCGGCGACACGGTCCAGATCTCGGCGACGACGGTCTGCGACACGATCTCCTCGACCCTGAGCAAGCACACGCTGCAGCTCCAGGCGCATCTGCCCTTCGCGCCGCCCGTCGCAAGCGCAGCGACGATGCTGGACTTCACGTGTCCGGCGCCCACCATCGCGACGCCGCCCGGCGACGTGGCGCCGCCGCCCGGGTCTTCGAGCTCGTCCAGCGGATCCTCGGGCACGTCCGGCAGCGCTGACGGAAGCACGCCGCTTCGCACACACGTGAACGGCTGCTCCGCAGCATCCGCGCCGGGCACGGGCGCGTTCTCGGCGATGGCCTCGATCGGCCTGTTCTTCGGGCTCGCGCTGGTGGCTCGCCGCCGACTCAGCGGCGCATCGGCTGCCGCTCGCCGTAAGTGAACGATCGCCAGACCCACTCGACGGGCCCGAAGCGATAACGACGAAGCCACGCCGCGCTCAGCGCCGCTTGCGTGACGAAGATCGCGACGCCGATCGCCGTGGCGCGCGCCTCGCCCACGCGACCGAACAGGCCGAAGCCCCAGCCGTAGAAGAGGACGCTCGCGACGATCGACTGTGTGAGATAGCTCGTGAGCGCCATGCGTCCGAGCGGCGCGAGCAGACCGAGCGCCGCCGCGAGCACGCCTCTGGCGGGGCGAGGCTGTTCGAACGCGAGCACCACGACGCCTGCGTAGCCGAGCGCGAGGACGAGCGAGGCGCTCCGCGAGAGGACGTCGCGCCACGTGCCGACGTCGATGGACGCCGTGTTCGCGACCCAGCTCATCACGCCGCCGCCCAGAATCCCGATCGCCGCGATGCTCCGCACGCGCGTCCGCTGCTCGCCTCGGAAGGCCCCGGCTCGCCACGCGGACGCGCCGAGGAAGAAGAGACCGAGCACGCGCGGCGTCGTCCAGAGGAGCAGCGCCGCGATCGGACGCACCTCTCGGATGCGGAACGCGAGCGCCTCGGCGAAGGTGCCCGTCCCGTACACGCGGTTCGCCTCGAGCACGTGATGACGGAGCGCCGGCAGGCTCGCGAAGGGCGGAGGGAAGGGGAGCCGCGAGAGATGCGCCGCGAAGCAGAGCATCGCGAGCACGAAGAGCACGCGCGTGGAGAGCGCGAGCAGGGGCGCGGCCACGATGCCGACGACCGCGTAGAGCGTCAGCACGTCGCCGTTCCAGATCAAGAAGAGGTGCGCGAGACCGAGCACCAGCAGGAATGCGAGGCGTCGCGCCGCGTAGCCGCCGAACGCGACGCCACGTGCGCGGATCCTCTCGTGCTGCGCTGCGAGCCCGATCCCGAACAGCAGCGAGAAGAGCGTGAACGCCTTGAATTCCAGGCCGATCGCGAGGATCCGCGCGACGATGTGGTCCGCTCCCGGCGCGGGCTGGGGCCCGCCGCCGGGAAGGAACTGCGCGAAGAGCGAGACGCGAAAGATCGTGAGCAGGTTCACGAGCAGCACGCCGAAGAGCGCGACGCCCCGCAACGCGTCGAGCGCGATCGCGCGCTCGGAGCCCGCGATGGGCGATCCGCGCTCGCGTTCGCGTTCGGACGAGCTGCGTGCGCTCGAGGAGCCGCGCGACACTAGCCGGCGCTAGCGTCCGGCTTTGCGCTGCTGCTCCTGCGTCTGCTCCGCTTCCATCTCTTCGAGCGCCGCGGCGAGCTCGTCCTGCTCGTTGCGATTCGCGACCGGAGGTGCGGTGACCGGCGGCGCCTCGACGCGCTTCGGCGTCTCGGCACGGACGGGCGGCGCCTCTTCCGGAGGCAGCATGCCCATCTTCCGCTTGAGCGCCGCGAGCTCCTCGTCGGCTCCGGCGCCTCGCTCGAGGCTCTGGAATTTCGAGGCGAGCACGTCGCCCGTGTACTCCTCTTGCAGCTCGCCGGCGGCCTCGGCCTCGGCCTCGAGCTGATCGATCTTGCCGGCCATGCGGTCGAACGTCTCGAAGGCGCTCTGATCCTTGAGACCGTGCATGGTCTCTTGGATCGCCTTCTGCGCCTCCGCGCGCTTCTTGCGAGCGACGAGGACGTTCTTCTTCCGCTTCGCCTCCTCGATCTTGTCGTTCAGCATCCGAAGAGCCTTCTTCAGCTGATCGACCGCGTTCTTCTGCTTGGTCCACTGATCCTTGTAGGTCTCGGCGAGCTGGTCGTGCTCCTTCTTCCGAGAGAGCGCCTCCTTCGCGAGCTCCTCGTTGCCGGCGCGGAGCGCCATCATCGCGCGGCGCTCCCACTCGGCGGCGTGGGCCATCTCCTGCTCGAACTGCTTCGCGAGTCGCTTCTCGTCGGCGATCGAGGAAGCGACCTGCTTCTTCGCCTCGACGAGCTGATTGTTCATGTCCAGAACGATCTGGTTCAGCATCTTCTCCGGGTCTTCGGACTTGCTGATGAGATCGTTCAGGTTCGATTTGATGAGCTGAGCGAGGCGGCTGAAGATGCCCATGATCAGGCTTTCCTTGGACGAGACGAGTGAGAGGCTTTCGAGATCTCGGCGAGCTGCGCGACCTGCTGTGCGAGCGTGACGTCGATCTCGTCGAGCGCGGCAGCGAGCTCGTTGTAATCGAGGTTCTCGAGCTCGAGCGCGCTGCACAGCACGATCTTGCCTTCCTCGAGACCGAAGCTGATGTGCACGAGTGACTTCGCGTTGATGGTCAGGAGCTTTTGATAGAGCTCGCCGTTGGTGTTCGCGTCGCCGTCGATGTCGCCGACGTGCACGCGCAGGACGACGAGCGGCGGATCGACCCGCAGCACCGTGGGGGGCATGTTGCCTCCACCGTGGACGAGGAAGGTGCTGGTGCTGTCATCGACGTGGGAAAACCGCCGGTTCATCTTTTCGAGGTAGGCCTCGACGTCTTGGACGCTACGCATGGCTCTCGTGTGTGTCTCCGGGGGCGGGAAAGGGCGGGCGTGGGGTGGGAAATTCGTGACCGCGCGAGGAAGCTAACCACGCGGGCGCGCCGGCCAAGGGAGCGAGCGTAGAGGGGGTCGCTGCGCTGTTCAACAGCGCTTCACGCCGTCGATTCCAGGAATTCTCGGGCCTCCAGACGCGTTTTTCGGTGCTTGTCGCGGGCCGGCGATGCCGTGCTACGCTCGACCGGGATATGGCATCCGAGCCTGGCCTGGCGCCAGGATCGATAATCGGCGGGATCTACAAGATCCGCCGGCTGATCGGCCAAGGTGGGATGGGTGAGGTGTACGCTGCGGAGGGCCGCGGAGGCGAGAAGGTCGCCCTCAAAGTCCTCCACGAACGTGCCGCCCAGGACCCGGACCTCGTCGCGCGCTTCAACCGCGAGGCCAACATCGCCAAGCAGATCCAGTCGCCGTTCGTGGCGGCGATCCTGGGCGCCGGCAAGGAGAAGGACGGTCGCCTCTGGATCGCCTTCGAGCGGCTCGTCGGCGAGGGGCTCGACGAGCGCCTCCGTCGCGAGCAGTACCTGTCGTTCGCGGAGGTCGCCCCCATCGTGGAGGACGCGCTCCAGGGCCTCTCGGCCGCGCACAACGCGCATGTCGTCCATCGCGACATCAAGCCGGCGAACCTGTTCATCGAGAAGCGAAAGCTGACCGCCGAGGAGATCGCGCAGGGCGATCACGAGGAGCGAACGCGCATCCTCGACTTCGGCGTCTCCAAGATGAAGTCGAGCGCGGCGCGCAGGAGCGAGCCTTCGCTCACCGCATTCGACGCGACGCTCGGCAGCTTCGCGTACATGGCGCCGGAGCAGGTGCGCGGCTCGGCGCGCGTCGACGAGCGTGCCGATCTCTATGCGCTCGGCGCGGTCGCTTTCCGCGCGCTCACGGGACGCCTGCCGTTCGAGGGCTCGAACGCGCTCACGCTGATCGCGCTCAAGCTCGATCGCGATCCGCCGACGCTCGCGCAGACCACCGGCGACACGTGGCCCGCGGCGATCGAGAAGTTTCTCTCGAAGATCATGTCGCGCGAGCGCGAGAAGCGCTTCGGCTCCGCGCTCGACGCGCTCGAGTCATGGCGCAAGGTCTGCCGCGTGATGGGCAATGCGCGCCGCCGCCAGCCCGCGCCGCCTCCGCAGTTCCAAATCCGCGACGACCACACCGAGGTCACGGCCGGCTCGTTCACCGACGGCGGGCCGAATTCGTTCGGCGGCATTCCGAGCGGCCGCCGCCGCTGACGCGCTGACGTCAGTAGCGGCAGGCGCCGCTGTCCACGCCGAGATCGCTGCAGCCGGTGCCGTTGCCCACCGCGTTCCGGACGTGGAAGAGGCGGCAGTTCAGGCTGTTGCCGCTCGTCGGGCCGTCCGGTGGCTCGCCGCCGCCGTCCGTGCCGCCGTCCACGTACGAAAAGCCTGCGCACGCGGTCTGGCACGCCGAGTAGCTCTCGTAAGGCGCGTCTTTCCCGGCGTCCGGCGAGCACGCGAACAGCGTGAACGCGCAGAACGCGCTGCAGCGATCGCCGCAGACGCCGCCGCCGAACGGACCCGCGGCGAGGCAGTAGTCGCCCGCGCTCGTGCGCGCGGGGCTCCCCGCGTAGTACTGCCGACACGCGAGCGTGTTGTTCTCCATGTCGCCGGCATCGCCGGGCGGCATGTGCAGGCAGAGCTGGTGGCACTGGATTCCGCTCGCATACTGCGCGTGCGCGCCGGTGCAGCTCGCCATCACCTGATCGCAATAGGTCGCGCAGTCCGGCTCGGGACCGACCGGCGCGCCGGCGTCATAGGTGCCGGCTTCGGCCGGGTCGACCAGGCCGCCGTCGAGTCGGGGGCCCGAGTCCTCCGAGGTGGGCTGGCGATCGGCCGCCGGCGTGCTCGTACACGCCGCCACGATGAGGGTTCCGGCTGCTGCCAGGGTGGCCGCCGCCAGCGTGGCGACCTTGCCTGTCGAAAAAAGAAAGCGCCGCATGGGCTGTTACCGAAGGTGGGGTGAACCTCGAAAGAGAGGCCAGCCCACCGTAAAGATGCTCGTTTCATCGTAGCGGGTGCGGGGGAGGGCTGCAAAGTGACCGCGCCCCGGGGCCCCTCCGGCGGCCCAACCGCCGGCGACGAATGCATTCCTCTTGCCGGATCGCTGGCATAGCGTGTTAAAACGTCATCCGTGGATGCCACAGTCGTCGCGAAGGGTCGGCTGGAAGTCCGTGGCGGATCTCTCAAGGTCACGCGCGGCCAAGCCAACAAGCAGACCCTCGAGATTGGTCCCGAGACCCAGGTAGTCGGGCGCAATGAAGCCTGCGACATCGTTCTCGATGATCGCAAGGTGAGCGCCGTGCACATGGAGCTCGTTGCGACCGAACGCGGCGTCCGTGTCCGCGACCTGGGCTCTCGCAACGGAACCTTCATCGGGGACACTCGCATCGGCGAGGTCTACTTGATGAAGCCCACCACCATCACGGTCGGTGAGTCGTCGCTCAACTTCGAGCCGACGCAGCCGGAGCAGGTCGACATCCCGGAGGTCGCGCAGTTCGGACCTCTCGTCGGCGTCAGCCAGGGCATGCGCTCCGTCTTCGAGCGTTGCCGCAAGGCCGCGCCGACCGATCTCACCGTCCTCATCCTCGGTGAGACCGGCTGTGGCAAGGAGCTCGTCGCCGCCGCCATCCACCAGGCGAGCGCGCGCGCGAACAAGCCGTTCGTCGTCGTCGACTGCGGCGCCATCCCGCCGACCCTCGCAGAGAGCGCGCTCTTCGGTCACGCGCGCGGCGCGTTCACCGGCGCCGATCGCGATCGCGTCTCCCCGTTCGTCGAAGCCGACGGCGGAACGATCTTCCTCGACGAGCTCGGAGAGCTCCCCGTCGACGTGCAGCCGAAGCTCCTGCGCGCGCTCGCCGAGCAGCGCATCAAGGCGGTCGGCTCGAACTCGTATCGCCCCGTCAACGTGCGAGTCATCGCAGCAACGCGCCGCGACCTCGTCCGCGAGGTCAACGCCGGCACGTTCCGGAGCGACTTGTACTTCCGCGTCGCGCAGCTCCGCATCGAGCTGCCCGCGCTCCGCGAGCGCACCGAGGACATCCCGGCGCTCGTTCGCAAGATGATCACCGACCTCGGCGATCCCGGCGCGTACAACCGCATCACGAACGACTCGCTCGAGCGTTTGATGCGCCACGACTGGCCCGGCAACGTCCGCGAGCTTCGCAACGTCATCGCCGTCGCGCTCGCGTTCGGCAAGGACGGACCGATCGACCTCGCCTCGCACCTCGCGCCCATGTCTTCGGCTGCGAGCGAGTCGACGCCCACGCGTGGCCGAACGTTCCAGGACGCCAAGCGCGAGGTCCTCGCTCGTTTCGAGCGCGAGTACTTCACGGCGCTCTACGCCGAGTGCAACGGCAACGTGAGCGAGATCGGCCGTCGCGCCGCGATGGAACGCGCGCACGTCCGCGGGTACTTGCGACGCCACGGCATCGGCGATCCGAAAAAGTCGTCGGAGCCGTGAGCCTGCTCGACGAGGGGGCTCCGCCCCCTCTGACCCCGAGATTCTGCTCTCGGGGGGCTTTGGGGTGGGTGGATTTCGGGGGACGGCGGCCTTAACTAGAGAGCGGTCCCTTGAGTCGATTCCTGCCGCGCTTGGTTTCGTTCACGTCGATGGCGCTCTTCGCGCTCATCAGCGCTCGGCTCGTGGCGCAGGACAAGCGCTACCTGGCGGTCGTGCTTCTCGTGCTCATCGGGTTCGGCGTCCCCGCGCTCCTCTCGCGGCGGCGCATGCGGCAGCTGCTCATCTCGGGTGACGTGCCGCGGATCCTCGGCACATGGCAGCGCTCGCTGCGTCGCGTGACCTACCCGGAGACCATGGCGCCGCTCATGACGGCGACGGCGTACGCCGCGTACGGCTTCATCGATGCCGCGCGCCATGCGCTCTCCCGCGCGGCCCGCGGACCGGCGTGGGACGCCGCGGTGGAGCAGCGCCTCTTCGTCGAGGCCCTCCTCGACGTGTACGAGGGCGAGCGCTCGAGCGCGATGACCAAGGCGAGCGAGCTCGAGCAGCTCCCGCTTCCGCCCGCCGGCTTCTGGATGCGCCGCAAGATCTCGCTCCTCCGCCGCGGGATCGGCGCCATGACGCGCGCCTTCGCGCACGAGTCACGCACGGGCGACGAGGCGGTGCTCTCGCGCGCCGGTCGCTCGTCGCCGCTCGTGCACTGGGCCATGCGTTACGCGAAGGCGGTCTTCCTCGTCGACAACGGTCGCAAGAACGAGGCGCTCGAGCTCCTCGCGTCGGCTCCGCCGTGGCCCGCCGAGAGCGCGTTCCACGCGTTCCACGACGAGCTCGTGCAGCAGATCGCGGTCACGGCGCGAGCGTGAAGACCGTGAGCCCCGCCGTCGCGCTGGCGACGACGGACGGCGCGGCGCTCGAGCTCGTGATGAGCGCCGGCCACTTCATCCCGTTCGTCGGCACCGCCGCCTCCGGCCCGTTGACGAGCACGGCGCCGCTCCACGTCTTTCCGAGATCGCACGTCTTGTCGACGATGAGCCGATCGGACGGCGTGCCGTCGTTCGAGCGGTAGGCGAGCCAGAGAACACCGCTCGCATCGAACGCGATGGTGGGATTGACGGCCGGCACCGGCACGCTCATCCCCGGCGCGACGTACGTCGGTACCAGCGTGGGCGGCGTGAAGGTCTTGCCGAGGTCCTTGCTCACCGCGAGGTACGGCAGCGCGGTCTGGTTGTTCGCGTTCGGCGAGTTGACCCAGAGGACGGCGATGCTGGTGCCGTCAGGGCTGAAGGAGCCGATCGCAGCGGAGTGATCGATGCCGTTCACGCGATCCGGATCGAGGTTCAGCGGATCGCTGAAGGACACGCCCGCATCGGTGCTGCACTGGACATAGGCATTGGTGGTCGTGCCGCCGTCCGTCGGGAGCGTGCCGATGTACGTGATGCAGAGCGCGCCCTTGCCGTTCGTGAAGAGGCGCGGCGCCTCCGTTGCCTCTCCGCCGTTGCCCGTCGTGCCGTTCTGCCCGATCACGATACGGCCCGAGCACATGGGCGACTTGTTCACGTTGATGAGCGCGTTCGTGAGCCCGGCCGCGATGTAGTGGTTGGACGCGTCCAGGGTGCCCGTCGCGAAGCCCGCGCCGTTCGCCGCGTCCGACCACAAACGCATGTCAGGGGCGCCGTCGCAGTTCTGCTGCGCCGGCGCTTCGACGACGATGGTGTTCGCGGCAGGTGCGGAGAGATCCGGACACGTGTCGCCGCCGCCGACGTGCATGACGCGCGTGGTGAATGTGGCTCCGCCGTCCTTGCTGACCGCGAGCACGGTCGTCTGGTCGTCGGCGTTGACGCTCGTCGCGAGCGAGTTGCTCGCCGTGATCTTCCCGACGACGTAGACGATGTCCGGGTTCTGCGGGTCGATGGTCACCGCCGGGCACTCGATCCACGCGTCGACCGTGGTGAGCGGAGACTTCAGCGTCGCCGAGATGGCCGTGACCGCCGGCTTCCACGTCGCGCCGCCGTCGTCACTGCGAGCGATCTTCATGCTGACCGCGCTGCCGTTGGCCGGGTTGCTCGTCCAAACGCCGTACGCGCGCTTGCCGTTGGCCGCGAACGAATGCGGATAGACGCCGACGCGCGATTCGAGCTCGGCGGTCGTCGCCGACCCGGCGATCGCGGAGCCCTTGCCGACGAACGCGGTCGCGAGCGTGACCGACGCGCTCGCCGACTTGCTCTGGTTCGCGAGCGTCGTCGCCGTGACCTTCGCGGTCGGCGGCTGCGGCACCACGCTCGGCGCGGTGTACTTCCCGTTCGTGTCGACGGTGCCGATACCGTCCGGCGTGATGGTCCACGTGACGCTCGTGTCCATCGAGCCGGTGACCGTCGCCGCGAACGTCTGCGTCGAGCACGTCAGCAAGCTCAGGGTCGTCGGCGAGATCGAGACGCTCACCGGCCCGGGCGGCGCCGAGTCGGCGCCGGCGTCGGTCCCGGCTTCCGGCACGGGATTCGGTGTGGCCGCGGGCGCCGACGAGTCACCACAGGCGGCCCCGAGGATCCCTGCCGAGCCACCTGCGACGAAGAGGAGCACGCCCGCGCATCCGAGGACCCTACGCATCATAAATAAAGCTCCTACACGACATTCTCACCCATTTGAATGATGCGCAAACCCTCGCGCGACGGACCGGAGCTTGAGCCCAGTGCACTTCGCACGGTAATGTCCCCGCGTGACGTTCTCGTCCGACGGCGGCTCCCTCGATCGCGTCGCGCAGGGCAGCTCCTCCGAGCGCCGGCCGCGCGTTCTCTACGCCGACGACGAGGCGGACGTCCGCGAGGTCTTCGCCGCGGTTTTCGAGGACGACTTCGACGTGGTGTGCGTCGCGACCGGCCAGGAGGCGCTCGACGCGCTCGCGACGCGCGAGTTCGACGTGCTCGTCAGCGACATGCGCATGCGACCGATGAAAGGCTCCGAGCTCCTCGCGAAGGCCTACGAGTCGCACAAGGACGCGCAGCGCATCTTGTTGACTGGCTTCAGCGATCACGACGATCTCGCGGAGGCCGTGAACAGCGGGCACCTCTTCGCCTACATGCAGAAGCCCTGGGACAATTCCCAGCTGCGCCTCGTCATCCAGCGCGCCGCGACGCAGAGGCGACTCGAGCTCGAGAACCGTCGACTCACGAACGACCTCAAGGCGTCGAACGCCCGGCTTCGCGACGACGTCGAGGCGGTCTCGCGCACGGCGTCGGCGTCGCGTTCACGGCTGCTCGCGACCTCCGGCGCCATGCAGAAGGTGATGGCGCAGGTCACGGCCGTCGCCGGCACCGACGCGAGCGTGCTGCTCCACGGCGAGACCGGCACCGGCAAGGAGCTCATCGCCGCGGAGATCCACGAGCGGAGCGGACGCCGTCGCGCGCGCTTCGTCGCGCAGAACCTCGCGGCGCTCCCGCCGGAGCTCATGACGAGCGAGCTGTTCGGCCACGTAAAGGGCGCCTTCACCGGCGCGCAGCAGGCGAGGCGCGGTCTGCTCGAGCTCGCCGACGGTGGAACGCTTTTTCTCGACGAGATCGGCGAAGCGCCGGCTTCGCTGCAGGCGCTGCTCCTGCGCGCGCTCGAGTCACGCGAGTTCTGGCCGGTCGGCGCGAGCGAGCCGCGTCATGTCGACGTGCGGATCGTGTCGGCGACGAACCGCGATTTGCTCTCCGATGCGCACGCGGGGCACTTCCGGCTCGATCTCTATTATCGCCTCGCGGTGTGTCCCATCGAGGTGCCGCCGCTGCGCGCGCGCACCGAGGACGTGCGAGGCATCGGCATTCCGCTGCTCGAGGCGGCTGCCAAGCGGATGAACCGTGACCTGCCGCGCATCGGCGAGGCCGCCTGGCGTGCGCTCGAATCGCACCCGTGGCCGGGCAACGTGCGCGAGCTCGGCAACGTGATGGAGCGGCTCGTGATCTATCACGCGGGTCGCGACGTCGAGCCCTCCGACCTCGGCCTTCCGCAGTCGCTGCGCGCGAGCCTGTTCCCGTACAACGCACCGCAAGCCGTGCCGAACGACGCATTCCGGTCGCGTCCGCCCGCGCCGTCGTGGGGTCGTGAGCAGTCGGGCTCCGGCGCAAACCTGCCCTACGCGCCGGACTCGGTGAGCGAGCTCCTTCGAGCGGAGGGACGCTCGCCGAGCGGCTCGATGGAGAGCCCGCCGTCGTCGGGCCAGCCGCCGCGAGCCCCGGAGCTCCGCGCGGTGCCGCCGTCGGACGAGTACGACCTGCCGCCGCTCTCGCGACCGCGCCTGGATGTCGACGCGATCTCGCCGGGGCCGCTGTCGCTCGATCTCCCCGAGGGCGGAACGACGTTCGACGATCTCGAGCGCGAGATCCTGGCGCAAGTGCTCTCCCGGGCCGACGGCAATCAATCGCGCGCCGCCCGGTCCCTCGGAATGAGCGAGAGCACCTTCCGATCGCGCATGAAAAGGCTTGGTTTGAAGGGTTAGCCTCACCCCCCGGCCCCCTCTCCCGCAGCGTGAGAGGGGGAGCGAAATTTGGGCTACTCTGGGTGACGATGGTGGCGAGCGCCGGGTCGAGACCGGCACGAGTGCCTGCGCTCACGAAGTACGAAGTGCTCGAGGAGCTCGGGCACGGCGGGATGGCGACCGTCTATCGTGCGCACGACAAGCGTCTCGGTCGCGATGTCGCGATCAAGGTGCTGCACCCACACCTGCGCGAGAGCCGCGAGATCGCACATCGCTTCGAGGCGGAGGCGAAGGCGGTCGCCAAGCTGCGACACCGCAACATCGTCGAGGTCTTCGACGTCTCGTCGGCCGAAGAGGACGAACAGTATCTCGTCGTCGAGCTCATTCGCGGCCAGACGTTGCGCAAGCTCGTGCAGAAGGCGGGCGCGCTTCCACCTGAGGTCGCGGCGGCGCTCGCGCTCGAGCTGCTCGGAGCGCTCGCCCATGCGCACGGCGCGGGCGTCGTGCATCGCGACGTCAAACCCGAGAACGTGCTCCTCGAGCATCGATCGATGGACACCGCGCGCGATGGGAGCGGCACGACGTCGTCGCCGACACCCACCCCTCTGCCGACCACGCCCGGATCGCCGCCGAGCGGCAACGCCGCTGCCGCCGCCGCGAGCCGTCGAACGCCCGTCGATTCGAATCGCGGCGAGCGCATCGCGGTGAAGCTCACCGACTTCGGCATCGCGAAGCTCCTCGACGCGCAGGGCGTCACGTCGACGGGTCAGGTGCTCGGTAGCCCCGCGCACATGGCGCCGGAGCAGATCGAAGGCGGCGACGTCGACGGTCGCGCCGACGTGTTCGGCATGGGCGTCTTGCTCTACGAGTGCATGGTCGGGCACCTGCCGTTCGAGGGGAACAACCCCGCGCAGGT
>OUNM010740318.1_pt1 | contig 13732 bp, 14 predicted proteins | sample 1769961 | NCBI WGS metagenome assembly OUNM01 (sample SAMEA3914820, study PRJEB12502) | metagenome | biome: forest; material: soil | place: USA | collected 2012-03-12 | depth 0.3 m | reverse complement strand
TTTCCGGGCGTGCCAGAATGTGGGGGTATAGCTCAGTTGGTAGAGCGTCTCGTTCGCAATGAGAAGGTCAGGGGTTCGAATCCCCTTACCTCCACCATTCAGTCGTAAAGGGTTGAAAATCAGGCATGTCTCTGGCATACAGAGGGTTACGGAGCCGCTATGGGACACCGAACTGATACACCAGACCCAATTTCCGACGTGCCAAGACGCTCTCGCCTGCTCCGTAGAGGCAGCCGATATTACCTCCGTGCGAAAGTCCCCATTGACCTGCAAGAAGCGATGGGCAGGAAGGAAATCAAATGGTCCCTCGGAACGTCCAATCCTCGTGAGGCCGCACGGCTGATCGACTTTGAATCCGCAAAGGCGGATGCGATATTCGACGCCAAGCGTCGCGAAATCACCGGGAGTGGATCGAAAACCAAGCCGAATTCCCCGGCCCGCCCGATGCGCGTCCTTTCCGATGAGGATGCACTGAGTTTCGCCCGTCAATGGTTCATCCGACTGGATAAGGCCGAAACCGATTGGTGGGAAAGATGCGGTCGAAAACTCGACCCGGACGAAACGAACGAGGCTCTTCTCGAACGAGGATACCTTCAGGCTGCCCTCAATGATTCGCCGGGCGTTGATCCCCGGCACTGGGATGATGGAAGCTCGGATGTCCGTGCATTCCTTGAGGAAAGCAACCTCACTCTCCGCGAGGACAGCCCCGCCTATGCGCAGCTTTGCAAACTGTTCCGAGAAGCGCGCATGGAGAGCTTACTCCGGTCAACGGACCGTCTCCAACGCCAACCGTTTGCCTGCTACAACCCGCTTTTTTCTGAAACCTTTGGGCACTCGTCGGTCAGCCCAAAGCCACCTGGAATCACAATCCAAGAATTGGGCGAGAAATTTGTCGAAGACCAAAGGAAGGCCAAGAAGGCAGTAAAGACGCTCTTCGCCTATGGCATTCATACGCGCCTAATGGCCGAAATTCTCGGGGCAGATACGCCAATCAACCAAGTCACACGCACCGACGTTGAGCGGCTGTGCGATCTGCTCGAAACGATGCCGAGTAATGCGACGAAGCGCTACCCCGGAATGAGCGTCCAAGAAGCAATAAAAGCCGCATCCGCGAAAGGCGATACAAGCCGCCTCGCTGACAACTCCCGGCGAAACTACTTCTTCAATATGTTCTCGGTTTTCCAATACGCCGTGGAAACGAAACTCTTGGAAGACAACCCTTTTAATGATCGCTTGTTCAAGCAGCGATTCACTCCCACGCAGAACGACGGTGAGCCGGACGACCGGGCAGTGCCATTCACCATGACAGAGTTGCAGAAGCTTTTCTCCGCTCCTCTCTACACGGGCTGTAAGGACGATGAACGCGGCTACGTGAAGCCGGGGCCAAACGTCATTCGCCGGGGTCGCTTTTGGGTGCCGCTGATCGCCCTATTCCACGGCCTACGTTTGAATGAGATTTGCCAACTTTACACTGAAGACGTGAAGTACGACGAAGGCGAACTCGTCATGGAAGTGCGCACCTTTCTCGACGACGGTCCGGCACTGGACAAGGCGCTTAAAAATAAGGCGAGCAAGAGAACTGTGCCAATTCATCCCGAGCTACTGAAAATGGGTTTTCAGGAATACGTGAATGGACGACAGGCCGAAATCGGCTCGCATCGCCTATTTCCAGAGCTTCGGATTGCGAAGAAGTCAGGATCTTACGGAGACGTTTTTTCAAAGTGGTTCTCGCGTTTTGTCGTCCACGCCATCGGCCAGAAGCCCCAAGCAACCTTCCACAGTTTCCGCCACGGCTGGCGTGATGCTTTGCGCGAAGCCGACGTGAGCGAAGAGCGAGTGAACAAGCTGGGCGGATGGGCGCACCGGGGCCAGCACGCCAAATACGGGCGTGCCAAGCTGATTCAGCAACTCAAAGGGGAAATCAGCAAGGTGCAGTTCCGAGGATTGGACCTTTCCCACCTGTACACATCGCCAGTGCACACCGTGTGCACCGGCCCAACACGCTGCCGAGAGAGATTCCGGCAGTAGCGGCACTCGCCCGCTGCCCATAGTCGCGCCTTCCGGCGAAATTGTGCTCATCCGCACACGATTCTCGCTTTACCCTTCCCCCAATCGCGTGAGACATTCAGATCGCTGGCGAGAGTCAGCCGGGGCTTAAGAACCCCGCACAAAGCGGACGACGTATCCGCAATACGTCGCTTCCTAGCCACAAATGGCCGGGGGGCGACGGCGCATGTCCAGAGCCTCCGGCTTAAAGGCCGTCGCGGCTGTCCTTTGTGCGGCTTCTTAACCTCCGGCTACCAGTTTGGACGCTGGTAGCGGAGCAGAAGGAGAAACCGCCCATGAATTCCACCAACGACAGTCAAAGCACGACCGAATCCCTTTGGTTTTACGCAAACTCTGAAAACCAGCCCATCGGCCCCATTTCATTCGCAGAGCTTCAGCGGCTTGCGGCTGGTGGGGTAGTCCAGCCAGAGACGTTCATCGTTGAGCAGAGCAGCCAGAATTGGCGCACCTACGCCGAAGCTCTGGCATCCGTCGCCCCGCCGCGCACTCCGCTCCCTATTCCCGGAACGCACGCCACATCTGGACGAGCATCCTGCAAACTCTTGACACCTGCTCGAGCAGCGGCAATGGCAGCGCTCCTTTTGGTCGGCACAATCGGCACGTTCATTGCGCTCCGTGCTAAAAATTCCATCGTTGGTCCCGACGGCCTGACCATGGATCGGAAAATGTGGCGATTGATAAAAAGCGGCTCCGAGGTTTACGCGGACAAACAAGCGTTCGAAGACTTTCACCGTTACTCGAACGACAAACGGAAAACGGCGATAGTCCGAATGAAGTACGAAGACAGAGCTTTCAAAATCGCCTTTCCAAAGAAAGCGCAACTCTTGGAGAGCATCGATTCAAACGGCCTCGAACGTGTCCGGTTTTTTAGCGCTTCTGAACAGCGGACTTACGATGTGCTGATTTCCAACGCAGATTTGCAACCGTACAGCGAGGCCATTGAAGCTCAAGCCAACACAGACCATGAATCAGAGATCCGAGAGGCCATAAACGACCGCCAACGAGATAGAGAAATATTGGGAAAAACACTCGCCATTTCGACGGACGCCCTCGCGTTCACAAACACCGACGGTTTTTGGAAGTTTCTTGAATTGGCTGAGACCAACAAGGACACACCGACACCAGAGGCGGCGGCGCAGATTGCGCGGGAGACGGGGCAGATAGACATTGGCCCAAACAGCCTTGGTAAAGTTGTTTCGATAGATGCCCCGTACAATTGGGTACAACTCGAATCTCACCGAGATGGAAAATCCATCCACCTGTGGGTTAACAGACAGGACCTACACGAAGTCACCGACTCATCCCCTGCTCTACCACAATCGAACCCTGACACAAGATCCGACGAATATTGGGACAACTTTGTGCGGATGAACCGGGATAAAATGCCCCCTGAGCAATGGCAGAAAATTCAAGCGCTCCACGATGCCGGGGTATCAAAGACTAACGCGAGACAGGCAATCGCGAAATCCTTGGGGGCGACACGGATTTATATGGATGGCATCCGGGCTCTCGTTCACGCCATTGGGACTGGTGAGATTCCAATGAATGATGCGAGGCGCTTCCTCATCTGTCGGCACGCAGGCTTGGATACGTTCACGGTCACTTCCGTCACTGATAAGTACGCGTTTTACCGCCTCCAGAACTCCGATGACGATGAAACCGTGCAAATCGCCGTAGAGCGCGAACCGGAAACCTTTTACGGGAATGGAACCACTCTAAAAACGGACATGTATCAGCTTACTGGAACAGGCCGTTTCTCGACCGTCCTAGGGGCAGAAACCGAACTATTGATACTTAAAGGCATAAATCACAAGTAACAGCCGACTCCATACGTCAATTCAATCAACAACCTAAGGCTTTCTAATCAAAGCATTTCCTGCTATTGCATCAGTTCGAACAATCAACACTGATGCAACGGCAACAACCAGCAATGCACCGGCCATCGACCGACCCCTGCAATCTATCAAACGTCACCCCGTCCAAACGCCCCTTCACGTCTCCGCGTGAATACCAATCGTGGCTGGATCGAATGCGCGTGCAAGAATACTTATGGGCAAGGATGAAGCCTGCCGACATTGCGCGGAAGATGAAGAAGGACAAGGCATGGGTGTCGCGTACAATCAAGAAACTTCAAGATGCTCCACCGCCTATCCCACCGACCGGTCAAGAAATCATCGCGGAAGAATTGGCGCAGTTGGACAGCCTCATTGTTCGGACTCGTCAATTATTCGAGAATGCGAAAGACGCCAAAACGCAACTGGCTGCCATTCGGTTAACCGCTGATTTGCAAAAGCAGAAATCCGAATATCAGCAGGCCGTTGGCCTCGTCCAACGGAGCGCGGAAACGCTGACCGGGGAACCGCCTGTATTGGGCAGAATGACCGCCCGTCAGTTGAGGGAGGAACTTCCGCCGTCGTCTCTGAAAGCGATTGTCGAAAGTGTCATTGCGCACGACGAGAAGCGCGCACGGGAGAAGACACTCACGGGCCGATAGTTTGGGGCGGATTGCACTTGCGGGCAGACGATTTCCCGCTTGGAATCGTTGGCGTGGCCTCCCCAATCTCACCCCGGAACCAAATCAAAAATCAGATCGTCGGCAACGTCGGCCTCTACTACGTCTGCTACCGCCTATCGCTTCTCGGCTGGAACGTGATGCCGACTTCGAGAAACGCCAAGGGGATTGACATTCTGATTTACAGCCAAGACGCATCAAGGACTCACACGATTCAGGTGAAAGCGCTTTCGCAGCGCGCTCCGGTTCCATTAGGAGCGACTACAGATAACATTTTCGGCAATTTCTTCGTCATTTGCAGCAAAGCAACATCCGGGGAACCGGAGTGCTTTATTCTCACGCCCTCCGAAGTCCAGAGTCTCGCACACCGGGGCACAAATGAGAACGGCAAGCCAAGTTGCTGGCTTCAGCCCAAGCACTACGAGAACGACGACTTTCGCGAGAGATGGGACCGCGTCGGCTACGGCTCAAGCCAGCCAATTGAAATTTCCGAAGCCATGCCGGGCGAGTCCGACCAAGGAATCCGGCAGCGAAGCACCGTGACTAAGCCCGTCGCCATGGTTCACCGCCTATGCAATGAGAATCCGGGCCTGTCGCGGAAAGAACTCATCGCCAAGTGCATCGAGCAAGGCATCAACCACCACACTGCGGCGAAGCAGTACAGTGTCTGGAAGGCTACCGGCGACGCCTGAAGAGGCGGGGCCTCACCATCGACACCGTTGCCCAAAACCTCTATGGACTACACAGGCGAGCGATTCACGATTTCAGACAAGAAAGGATTTCATTCCGGATTAAGCGAATTCATCAAAGCGCGGAAATCAAGCCCGCCGCTGAATAGATGCATGTATTGGAATGCAGAATGTTCAAAACCGATCGGCTCCCATTCGGTCTCCCGAGCTTGGTTGGAAAGAATCTCGCAGGATGGGCACGTAATACGTCTTCGACTAAATGCGGAGAAAGCTACCCGCGAACCGGTGAAAGTCATCGAAGAGTCAATTGGGATCAATGAAGCATCGGTGTTTCCTGGCTTCTGCCAAGAGCATGATTCGGAGATCTTCAAGCCACTTGAGCAAGCGACGTTCACAGGCACGCCGGAACAGCTTCACCTGCTAGCGTATCGCTCCATCTGCCGCGAGGCATGCACGAAACACCAAATGGTTGGATTCATGCTCGATCAGGGAATGCTTGAAAGTCAGCTTACTCCACACGGGTTCCGAGTTATCCGCGAAATGAATTGGGCAATCGAATTGCTCTCAATGAAGACGCAATTTGAAGATACATTGCGTCTCGGCAGATTCAACATCCTCAATCACTGCCTCGTCCGATTTGAAAGGACGCCACAGGTTCTCGTGAGCACCAACTTCATTCCCATGGTCACCTTCACAGGTCGCGCGCTTGAAGTTCGCCCGCAAGATCGCATTAATTTGAGCATCGTACCTGCGCAGGGCGGAGGATATGCAGGCTTCTCGTGGATGAAAAGTTCTCCGAAAAACGGCGGGTTATTCGCCACGTCAATCCGTCACCTCAAGAGCGATAGACTCACCGATGCATTGATAAGGCTCGTCGTGGAAGTTTCTGACAACTTCTACTTTTCGCCAGCGTGGTGGGGAGCACTCGGAAAACGGCAAGCCGAACTGAAGAGCGCGTTTGCCCGAAATATTACGATGGGCGACGATACTCCTCCCGCTCGGTTACTTTGCAGCACTGCCCATCCTATCGCCGATTGGAAGATGGCTGAAATCCGCATGATGTAGACCGGAATCGACGAGCAGCCATTTTTTTGCTTCCATTTGGTTGGTAGAATGATGATTCTCGTAACCGATCCGTAGGCGAACCCAAAATGACCACCCTTACCCCTGCCCCAACCGTCACGACTTCCGAGCTTGGAGAAACCGGAGCCACGCCGATTCTCAATCCGGCCCTCGTTTACCTCGAATCTCTTGGCAGTGAGGTTTCCCGACGAACCATGGTCTCTCCATTGAATTGCGCGGCTTGCATTCTCAATCCGGCCCTATTCGGCAAAGACGCGTGGCGCAATGTCCCATGGCACAAGCTTACCGCTTCAGCCGTCCGTGCCATCATGGCGAAGCTCGTCGCCAGCCCGGCCACGCGAAACAAGGCGTTGGCAGCATTGAAGGGAGTTGCCCGGTCTGCATGGGAACTTCGGCAGATGGACACTGAGGAACGGTTGCGCATCCAGAGTATTAAGGGCGATGCGGGAAGCCGGGAGGTAGCTGGCCGGTTCGTTCCGACCGGGGAAATCCGAGACCTGCTTAAAGTTTGTGCGCTTGATCCGACTCCGGCTGGCGCTCGTGATGCGGCCATGCTGGCCGTTGCGTCGCTGACCGGTGCGCGCCGTGCCGAAATCGCCTCCATCATGGCCGAAGCCGTTCGTAAAGTTGCTGACGAAGGCCGGTTTGAAATTCGAGTCATCGGCAAGCGGAACAAGCAACGTACCCTCCATCTCACGGGGAACGCTGGCCTCGCCCTTTCGGACTGGCTGGCTGTACGCGGAGCACACGCGTGCACCGACGGCCCGCTGTTCTGTGCAATTCGGAAGGGCGGCACCATTCTTCCCGAGCAATCCCTTTCGACGACAGCCCTCGACAAAATCCTCATGAAGCGAAGCGCCGAAGCGGGCGTTGCAGACTTGGATTGGCACGACCTCCGACGCACGACGGCAAGCAACCTTTTGGATGCCGGAGCAGACATTGCCACAGTTGCCGGAATACTCGGCCACTCGAATGTGCAAACTACGGCCCGCTATGACCGGCGCGGCGAACGGGCCAAAGTGAAAGCGTCAGAACTTGTCAGCGTCCCCTATTTCGGACGGCAACGCCGTAGCGCGGACGAAAATTGAGCCGGGGCCGGTCAGGACCCTACATGGTTACACGTTTAGGCGTTACGAGCGTTACAACGGCCCCATCTGCGTGAATAGCTTACTTCCCTCATTCTCTTTATCCCGTCGCGTCTCCCACGAAGATGCAAAACAAGACCATATTCACCTCGTCTTGGGAGAGTGGTTCATCCAAGGCATAGGGAATGATCTTGGAGCTTTCTTTGATCTACTCGGCCCGGCACCTGATTTGGACAATCCGAGCGAAATTAATACAAATCTCCTCACAAACATCCTTTCCTCTCTTCCAATCGAGCAGCTTCGACCCGAGATCTTTGGGTGGATCTTCAATCGGCCAGCAGGAAGCTTGGACGAGTACACAGAACTGGAAATGAGCAGAGGTGGAAGCGGAAGCAATCCAAGTCCCGGCACCCCTTTAGCCACGGGAAAACTCTACATTCACCACAGTCCTGCGATCGGGCCGCACTGCGACGAGGCGCGAGGCAGAATGTTCCGGCTCTCCCTGTTTCTGAATCCTACGCGATTTCTTCGGCATCAACGCTGCCCACCTCTTGTGGGCGAACCTCCCGAAACATGGATTCTCCCACCCGCCAACATGCGACGGATCGCGATTCCGCGCAGAACGCGAGTAACTGGAGAATCAACAGATGCGGACATCGAAACAAGCTTGGATGGAAATGACAATGTAATCCTTGGGCGTCGGCACATCCTATTCTCTCGTGCAGAGGCATGGCCGCTTCACCTTCGCCGTTATCTGCAAGCAACAGAAGACACATTGCAATCGGAGTTCGATCGTGTCGCGAATGCTTTGGGATTTCACCTCAATGGCCCAGAAGGGTACAGTCGTACTCCCTACTACTCACTTCAACAAGTAGAGACCTATTTTGAGTTTACCCATCCAAACCCGACCCAACTGGTAAGAATCCTTCAACCGGCCCTCGAAAGCATTGGTCGCGAATTCACTTCCCGAGAATACCCGGTCAGTCTCATTCAGTCGGGAATTGAATCGAACTCGCGAACGCTCCGCATTCAGCTAACCGCCGGGACACAATTGCGAGTTTATGCGAAAACCACGCATCGAATCCGCTTTGAAATAGTTCACGATGTCACCCACCGGAGCGTTTCCACGCTTCTTCATGCCGAGGAGGGCGGCTACACTACCCAGTCGAATTCTGAATTGCTCGGTTGGTTTCGCCTATTGGCCCTCGATGCAGCCAACAAAATCAACGAAGTGTTCTCCACCCTCGAAAATCGCACCACCGTCCCGATTGACTCTGCGGACTCATACGAACTGATCGCCGAGATTTTTGCCACCGTTAGAAATGCGCACCGGGCAAAGCAAATAATTGAACTCTTGGTCGAACATGGCTGCCTTCGGGTTGGAAGGAGTGGAACAGACTTCTTGCCGGAGATAAAGCAGCTACGCAGGCAGGGCATCCTTGAAAACGTGGCTGACACAAATTGCGTTACACCTCGGTATCGAACCGCCCTCGACACGCTTCGAACTCAGGCTGGCCTTCCGGCTCTTACTGCATTTGAATGATTTCGAACCTGCCAATCAGATCACCCGGTCCATCTTCACCACATCCCTGCTATGCTTACCACCCCAGCAACCCTATTCCCTGAGTTGGCCAAGTTTCGTGCACGTCTAAATCTCACATCTGATCCAGTGTTCGTTCCAGTCCAACCTCGATCCGACTCAGAACCAGACAATTGCACAGAAGACGTTGAACGCCACGTGGCGGAAAACGGTGGACAGGCATCGCTTGGCTGGATGATTTGGCATTGGCCCGGCATCATGGCAGAAGCGATCTTTCATTCAGTTTGGCGCTCACCTGCGGGCACATTAATAGATGTTAATCGCAAGACGGACGGCGAGCAACAAGTGCTGTTCTTCGAAGATCCAAGACTCACCTACACCGGCGAACGCATCCCCACGGTTCGCATCGCATTGAGCACGAATCCGCTCGTGCAAGAGTACGTTCGTGTTGGCAACCAGTTTGACAAGGAATTCATCAAACAGTACGGCACTAGGTTCCTTGGCAATGTCACCCCCAAAGGACGCCTAGCCAAGTTATACCGGCGCAAACAGGATTTGCAACCTAAGCTATATTGTGTAGGCCAAGGCATTCTCCGATGACACCCTCCGAACCGGTGCACATCATGTGCACCAGAAAGAAGCCGTTCCCGGGTACGGCAAGCAGCAGCACCCGCTTCAACCACGCAACGCATGCTCTATTTCATCGGCACCAAGGACAAAATCAAGATCGGCATCAGTGCCAATCCCAAAGGGAGACTATCGGCGATTCAGACTGGCAACCCTGACCAGTGTCGGCTTTTACTTCAAATCGATGTTCTCAATGACCGCGAAATCGAACGTCTACTGCACGAGCGCTTGAGCTTTTGCCGTCGATCCGGAGAGTGGTTTCACCTCTCCTTTGCAGCCGCATTCGATCACCTTATTGCAATCCGCAGCGCCTTGGCCATTCCAGGCTCCCAAGAACTGTGCCTTTCAAGCCCACGTAAACCGTACCTTAGCGACTGCCGCGAGGAGTTCGAGGAATGGATCAGAGCAACTTACTACTCAGACCGCGAATGGGACCAGCACCGATACCCTCTCTCATATTGCTGGGAGCAGCTTCGTGACGAATTTCTTCGGGAGCGTGGCCAGCAAAAATGCCAGACTTGATGAACAATATTTGTGAGCGATTCCTTGAGTGAAACCGAGACATCGCCGGAACCTCAGCGAATTAATGCATTCAAATACTTCCTTTCAAGCAGATCGGCAAACTCGCCGCTTTGCGCCGCCGAACGCACCTCGTCGCCATCCATTGCAATAACCAAGAGATCGCCTATTCTTGTCTCAAGCAGCACGTCGCTTATTGCAGTGGTAAAACCTGACCCCGAAATCAAAATTGACGTTCTGCACCGCCCTCGCCGAGCCTTCATCTTTCCCAGCAAGGCACGCACATCGGGTGCGCAACTCTTCGATTTGCGGTTTTTGCATTCCACCAGCAAAAGCTCCCCCCAATCAGAATGTGGTTTCTTCTCGCAGTAATTAGAAATAGTAAGATCAAACTCTTCACTGCCGTTGCGAAGCCGTTCGGCGATACTCCATCCCAGACCTTGTGAGACCCCCAAAGCTAATCAAGCCATATGTCATCTCATTCTGCCACTCGATCATCATCGGGCCGCAGCCCGTATATGTTCCAGTGCGTCCGCTGGCCAACGCGCCAGTGAACGACTGTTTCTCAGTCGTTCCTCGTCATGTATTACAGCACGGCGGCGAGCAGGTGATTGGTTGGGCTGTCTGGGAGTGGCCCCGAGTTTACATCGAGGCCGAATTTCACGCCGTGTGGCGGCAGAACGATGGCAGCCTTCTCGACATCACCCCCAAAGCGGCCTCAATCCCGCGCATCCTTTTCCTACCCGACATCCGTCGAGTCTACAACGGACGACAGGTGGACAACATTCGCAAACCACTAGCTCACGATCCCGCAATAAAGCGGTTTTGCGAACTTGCCACCCTCATGTATCGCGAACAGAACCGTGGCGACCTTGCAGAATACCACGGCCCGATTGTCTTCACGGAATGTATGCAGCGCATCGACCGCGAGCGACAGCAGCTTGGTCTTCTTTTACGACGCCGGTACGGCACCAACACGACCGAAACACTTCCTTAGCCGTCTCGCCCGCTCCAAAGAATCATTCTTCCGCCCTATCCGTTATGCCCGAACCGGAATCCCCAGCATGGCACTCCTCGCGACCAATGTGCTTCAGAAACGACGACCCTGACTATCCGTACAGTTGCGTCGGCACGTGCTTCGTATTCAAATTCCGCAAACGGTTGTGGGGAGCGACGGCGAAGCACGTCCTGACGAATATCCGATGGATACTAGAAGCGAGCATCGCATTCACGACCGTGCCCGCTTCTTCGCGAAATTGCCGTCGAATGACGAATGACGCCTCCCCAAGTAACAAATATTTATTTAGGCCCGGTTAATTTTGATTTGCACTCTATTGAGCCGCATTTTCATGTCCTGAATTTTTCCATCCAGAAGGAGCCGCGACTCATTGGCGATTCGAATGAAGCCGTCCCGCACCGTCGAACTCTGCGAGGAATCTTTTGCTAATTCTTCCATCTCCCTGTAGGGAGTTTCCGTCGCGAGTGTACGAAGTTCGCGCATCAGACTGTCAAAATTAACATCCCTTTGTATTGCGGCATCATAATTTAATTCAGCCAACAAGGAAGAGAAAGATTTGATCTTAACAGAAAGCTTCTTTAAAGCCGCTGCGATTTCGGTGACAGCCCCGCCGTCCTTGTACCGTTCAAACTCAGCCACCGACTCACTGATGAGGTCAACGTGCCTTAACAGAAGGTCTTTCTCTTTTCTGTCCGATTGGAGAACACGCTGAAAGTATGCGGCGACCACCAGTGCAGCAGCAAGGGTCGCAGAGGCTTGTATTAAGTTACCAGCCGTGTAGACATCATCGAACCGCAATTTGCCATACCACGTTGCAACCGGAATGATGCCAATGCCCCCAACTAGAGCGAGAGCGATGAAGAGACCTCGGATCATCCGATTCATGACGCCGATTTATGTTCATCTTCCGCATCTCTCAGGTAGTCGTCTATGTCCTGAAGTAAATCCGGCTCTTCATTGGAAACGACGGAAAGCGTATTCCGTAGGGCCGCTAGGGACACTCCATTCTCCCGTATTAAGCCTCCGAAAATTTCTTCCAAGAACGACGTGCCATACCCCGAAGTTCCATCCAAATCCACAATGAGCTTGTCTTTGGCTTCAATCGCCGAACGGAGAGCAGGATAGAGAATCTTCGTACGAAATTCTTCGCCAGAAAAAGGCCCCTCGGAAGTATACCGGGGACCGGGCGCAGTCGTGAAGTCGGTGGCGATTTTGATTTTCATGCGGGCAGAGATATATTGTCCGTGCTCAATTCCCAGTATACAAACGTACCACGGAACTCGTTGTCGAGCATTCGATACGTCTCATTTTGAGCAGAGTAGAAAACACGGTTGGTCACAATCGTGAAATTGGAGAGTGCATTTTTCTTCATAGCTTCGTAGATACCCGGCAATCCCTTGCCGCGGAAGGGCTTACCGCTGGCCGTTCGATGTAAATCTCCCGAAAAAATGAATCTCAAGATCTCCGCATCGTCGGAAAGGCCAAAGATCTGCAAGATTCGGTCGAGAATGTTGTAGAACTTGTCGCTGGTGGGCTTGTGCCGAAGGCTATAGAAGACGCCAACACCGTAGTCCACGAAGGAAAATGCAACGCGATGCTCTTCCTTGACGTGTTTCACGGAAAGCCACCAATGCTTTTCACCCTCCTTTTCCATCGAGGCGTGATTGTTCGTATTCTGCATCAACTCGATGAACGTACGTTGAATTCCAGGGCATCGTCTTTTCGTGCCCCACACTGTTTCGCTGGCGGCTGCTATCAGCTTCTCCCCGAGCACAGAATCTACAGTAGTCTTTGCGTGGGTGAGAATCGAGTTGCTTCGAAGAGTGTACGAATCTCGGTCGGGGAATTTCTTCTTTGTTAGATAATCAAAGAAGCCGGACTCCTCCAAAATTGCACGGACGCCTTCATCCTCAGGAAAATCCCCTTTCACGAGAATCCGCTTCGATTTGAACCGGACGACTACGGAAAGGAGAACTGTGATTCCATCATAATCGATTTGCGTAATATTACGTAGAACAAGATTGACAGGCTGCCCTCGGTCAAAACTCTGTTGCAGCCGACTGATAAAAGCGGAAACTCCTTCCGGATTTCGCACGATGCTGAGAAGCGGCGGAGCATCGATTTTGATGAATTTCGGAGGGGCGATTCGAGTTCCCCACGGCGCTGATCGGGGATTGAGACGCATCCACCTTGTAAATGTCCGCTTTCCAGAGAGCGCTTTTTTGCGCCGTCGAAAATGCCGTGTTTTTTTCCGATTGTTGCTCACTTTAGGAGGGGCGGAGTCTTCTTTTCATGAGGTGCGAAATGCAAGAGGTTTTTACGCATCCGACAGGGCGGCGAACGCAACGAGCCCGCTTTCGAACCCCGACCAACGGGAAAGGCCCCGTCGGCAAGTTTCACTTGCCAAAATGGGTCACTTGGATGATACACCGAGCAACCGCAGCGAGCACCGCAACCGCTGATTTCCAACACTTTACGCACGGTGGAAGTTTTTCCCCTTACCTCCACCATTTTCCAAGGCTTGCTTCTGTGGGATGAAGGTATCTTCGGATGAAGAAGCGGTGTGCGATTGAAAATCCCGTATTAAGGCTG
>OUNM010043377.1_pt1 | contig 13756 bp, 16 predicted proteins | sample 1769961 | NCBI WGS metagenome assembly OUNM01 (sample SAMEA3914820, study PRJEB12502) | metagenome | biome: forest; material: soil | place: USA | collected 2012-03-12 | depth 0.3 m | reverse complement strand
TGACGAGCCGTGCTGCGCCAAGGCCCGCGACGGAGCCCAGGCCCAGCGACACCACGGGCACGCGCGCGAGATTGTCGACGACGTGGCCCCACGCCGGGTTGCGCGGTACGTAGGTGTAGCCGGTCATCTCATAGGTCTTCACCGAACCGCCGCCGCCGGTGCCGTCGATCAGGCGCACCATCGGGATGCCGAGCTCGCCCGCCATCTGCTCGGAGATCTCCTGCTTCTCCCAGATCGAGGCGTCGGCCGCGCCGCCGCGCACTGTAAAGTCGTCGCCACCGACGGCGACCGTGCGCCCGTCGATGCGGCCACGGCCCATCACGAAGTTCGATGCCATGAAGTCGGTGAGGGCGCCGTCGGCGTCATACTCCGCCTTGCCCGCGATCGCGCCGATCTCATGGAAGGAGTCCTTGTCGAGCAGGCGCTCGATGCGCTCGCGCACCGTCAGTTTGCCGCCGTCGCGCTGGCGCTTGATCTTGTCCGGGCCGCCCATGCGGCGCGCCATCTCTTCGCGCCGCCGCAGCTCGTCGACTTCCTTCTGCCAGCTCATGCGCTCATCCTTTGAGGGGAATGCCGACCATCGCCTCGAGTTCAGCGATCGCCACGTCCGGATCGCCGACCTTGATCGTGCGCATGCCCATGGCGCGCGCCGGCTTCAGGTTGATGCCGAGATCGTCGAGATAGATGCAGTGCTCGGGCTCGACGCCCAGCAGGTCGCAGGCATGGCGGTAGATCCGCGGATCGGGCTTGCGCCAGCCCAATCTGCTCGATTCGAAGACATGCTCAAAAAGTGTCATCACCTCGGCGACGGCCTTCGCCTTGTCGGGCGTGCGCGCCATGCCCGGCCCGTCGCCATGCTTCATGTTGTTGGTGATGCAGGCCACACGGAACTCAGCCTTGCAGCGGCGCAGCGCTTCGACCATCTGCGGCCGAATGTCGCCGCTTATGGAGCGCAACACGCGCCAGCCGTCGATCTTGTGTCCTTGCTCAAGCGCTTCGGCCTCGAACAGCGTGACAAAGTCCTGAAGTGGAACTTCGCTTCGTTCCATTTTTGCCCACGCATTGGTGTCAGGATTGCGCGCATTCAGCCTGCGAATGAAATCTTCGGGCAATCCGGCTTCCTGCTCGTAGGACCGGAACGCCTCGAAGGGGCTCGACAGAATCACCCCTCCGAAATCCCACAGCACCGCCCGGGGAGTATTTGCATGGCTCATATTCAGTGTCCTGCGACGTCCTGTGACCGTCTTTACCTTGTTCCTGCCTCAGTCGGCCTCTATCTCACGCCCTCCATAGGCGACGGGCAAAGATTTTTACTGCCGTTCGCCCTTACTCCGGTCGGGAAGCGGGAAATGAGTGATGTGGCGGCAATGCTGCGCGGCGACGCCGTGGCGGTGAAAGCAGGTGAAATGGTTTCCAGCGATGGACGTAACCGGAGGGCGGCTGAAACGCGCCGCAAGGTCATCGAGGCCGCCAAGGCGATGATCACCGAGACCAGCGTGGCTCCCACCGTCGTTGGCGTGGCAAAGCGGGCCGATGTATCGGTCCGATCGGTTTTCCAGCATTTCGGCGATGTTGAGTCACTTTTCGTAACTGTCGTGGACAGTGTCGGCAAGGACCTTGTCGTCCCGCCGGCCACCTCCGAGGCGCTGCCGCTGCCGGAACGGGTGGCTTCGTTCGTCCGCAACATCGGCCAGCTCTACGAGCAGATCGTGCCGCTGCGCGTGGCTGCCGGCCAGTTCGTCAATCATCCCGGCCTGATCGAGCGCGGCCTGGTGATCCAGAATGGCCTGCGGGATGAGGTTTCGCGCATTTTCGAGCATGAGTTCGCCCTGTTGAGCGATGCCGGCAAGGAAAGCCTGGCCGACGCCGTCACCTCGGCGCTGTCGCTGGATGCGTGGGTCAGCCTGCGCCGCAACCAGAACCTCAGCTTCGAGCGGGCCGTCGCGGCCTGGCGCCTGACCTTGGGCGCCCTGCTGTCGCTGCCGCCCATGCAAATCGCCGCGGAGTAGTCCGTCCCCACCTCGCCAATTGACTTGGCGAGGGTGATCGGGGACTTAAGGGGCCCCAATTTCTGGACCGACCGCACCGAATGGCGACCAGCCAGCTTCACGAAGACTTTTCGCGCGAAGAGCACGTCAAAGGCGGCACTGACCGCGGTTTTGGCCTCGTTTTCGCGGGCTTTTTTGCGATCATGGCCGCCCTGTCGTGGTGGCGTGGCCATGTGGCCTGGCACTACACCCTACCGATCGCGGCCGTCTTCCTGGTCATTGCGCTCACCGTTCCCAGCATTCTTGGCCCCCTCAACCGGCTCTGGCTGAAATTCGGCCTGTTGCTCTTCAAGGTGATGAACCCGCTCGTTATGGGCCTGCTGTTCTTCGTCACGATCACGCCGATCGGCCTTGTGATGCGGATGGCGGGCAAGGATTTCCTGCGGCTGCGCATGGACAAGAATGCCAAGAGCTACTGGATCGACCGCGCGCCCCCGGGGCCGCCGCCGCAATCCATGAAGAACCAGTTCTGATCGCGAAAGGGACTTAAGACCATGGGCTCCATCATCGTCGAACTCTGGGCGTTCATGAGGGAACGCAAGAAGTTCTGGCTGCTGCCGATCTTCATCATGATGGTGATCTTCGGCGGCCTGATCGTGCTGACCAAGGGTTCGGCCATCGCCCCGTTCATCTACACGCTGTTCTAGGGAACAGGCTTCTCCATGCGTGTCCTCGGGATCTCGGCTTTCTATCACGACAGTGCCGCGGCGTTGATCGAGGACGGCCATCTTGTGGGTGCGGCGCAGGAGGAGCGCTTCACGCGCAAGAAGCACGACGCGGCGTTCCCCGAGAAGGCGGTGCAGTACTGCCTCGACACCGCCGGTATCAAGCTGGCGGACGTCGACTACGTCGCCTTCTACGACAAGCCGTTCCTCAAGTTCGAACGGCTGCTGGAGACCTACCTCGCCTTCGCGCCGCGCGGCTTCAACTCCTTCCGCATGGCCATGCCGCTGTGGCTGAAGGAGAAGCTGTTCCAGAAGACGCTGCTGCGCGACGAGATGAAGAAGTGGGAGCCGGACTTCGACTGGCACAAGCGCCTGCTGTTCGGCGAGCATCACCAGAGCCACGCCGCCTCGGCGTTCTTCCCTTCGCCGTTCGAAGAGGCCGCGGTCCTCTGCATGGACGGCGTCGGCGAATGGGCGACGACGTCGCTGGGGTTCGGCCAGGGCAACAAGCTCGAGATGCTGAAGGAGATCCACTTCCCGCATTCGCTCGGCCTGCTCTATTCGGCCTTCACCTATTACACTGGCTTCAAGGTGAACTCGGGCGAGTACAAGGTGATGGGCCTGGCGCCCTATGGCGAGCCCCGGTTCAAGGACACAATCCTGAACAACATCGTCGACCTCAAGGAAGACGGCACGTTCCGCCTCGACCAGAGCTACTTCGACTATTGCACCGGCCTGCGCATGACGAACGACAAGTTCGCCGCGCTGTTCGGCGGACCGGCGCGCAAGCCCGAGGAATTGCTCGACCAGAAGCACATGGATCTCGCGGCGTCGGTCCAGGCCGTCACCGAGGAGATCGTGATCCGTCTCGCCCGTTCGGTACGGAAGGACACGGGCGCCAAGAACATCTGCCTGGCCGGCGGCGTGGCGCTGAACTGCGTCGCCAACGGCAAGCTCTTGCGTGAGAACATCTTCGAGAACATCTGGGTCCAGCCGGCGGCGGGCGATGCCGGCGGCGCGGTCGGTGCCGCCTATGCCGCCTATCACGGCTTCATGGGCCAGCCGCGCAAGCTCAACGGCCACATGGACGGCATGGCCGGCTCCTATCTCGGCCCGGCCTTCGAGGACGACGAGATCGCCGAGCGCCTGACCAAGGCCGGCGCCAAGTTTACGCGGCTCACGCGCGAGCAGATGATCGACCAGACGGCGCAGGCGCTGGCTGACTCCAAGGCGATCGGCTGGATGCAGGGCCGCATGGAATTCGGCCCGCGCTCGCTGGGCGCCCGATCCATCCTGGGCGATGCGCGCTCGCCTTCGATGCAGAAGACGCTCAATCTCAAGGTCAAGTATCGCGAGTCGTTCCGGCCGTTCGCGCCGGCGGTGCTGCGCGAGGACCTGGGCAAGTATTTCGACATCAAGACCGACAGCCCCTACATGCTGATGGTGGCGCCGGTGAACGAAGATCGCCGCCGCGCCATGACGGCGGAGGAAGAGGCGCTGTTCGGCATCGACAAGCTGAACGTGCCGCGTTCGGACATTCCGGCGGTCACGCACATCGACTATTCGGCGCGCATCCAGACCGTGCACAAGGAAACCAACCCGGCGTTCCACGACCTGCTCGAGGCCTTCAAGGCCAAGACCGGCAGCTCGGTGCTGGTGAACACCTCGTTCAACGTGCGCGGCGAGCCGATCGTGTGCACGCCGGAAGACGCCTGGCGCTGCTTCATGGGCAGCGAGATCGAAGTGCTGGTCGTCGGCAACTGCTTCCTGAAGAAGGAAGACCAGGATCCGGCCCTGAAGCTCGACTACAAGAACGCCTTCGAGCTCGATTAGAGCACGATGACTTTCCGTAAGTCTTGGTCGCCGCCCCGCCGTTCAAAGCGTAGCGGTGCTCACGGCGGGGCGGCGACTGCAGCAAAAGTCATCGTGCGTTGATGCGCGCCTTGGTCTGCAACGAGCTCGGCGACCCGTCGACGCTCAGGATAGAGGATCGCCCCATTCCTCGGCCGCGGGCCAAGGAAGTCGTCGTCCAGGTGGGCGCCGCGGCGGTGAATTTCCCGGATGTCCTGATGGTGGCCGGCGGCTACCAGCACAAGCCCGAGCTGCCGTTCATTCCCGGCATGGAAGGCGCAGGACGAATTCTCGGCGCCGGCAAGGACGTGGTCGACTGGCGCAAGGGCGACTGCGTGATCTTCGGGGTCCGGCCCGGCGCCTTTGCCGAATATGTGCGCGTCCCCGACGAGGACCGCCAGTTGATGGCCCTGCCCGAGGGCTGGTCGTGGGCCGAGGGCGCGGGCTTTCGTGTCGCCGCGCAGACGGCCTACCATTCGCTCGTCCATCGCGCCGCGGTGAAGAAAGGCGACGTGTTGCTGGTCCATGGCGCCTCGGGCGGCGTGGGGCTGGCGGCCGTGCAGCTCGGCAAGCATCTCGGCGCCCTGGTGATCGCCACCGGTAGCGACGATGCCCGGCTCGCGGTCGTGAAGCGGGCCGGCGCCGATCACCTGATCAACTATCGGCAGCAGGATTTCGTCGCGGTGGTGAAGGAGCTGACCGGCGGCAAGGGCTGCGACGTGATCTACGATCCGGTGGGCGGCGAGGTTCTCGAGAAATCGGTCCGTGCCGCGGCCTACGGTGCGCGCCTGCTGGTCGTCGGATTCACCTCGGGCGGACCGAGCAAGCTCATGTCGAACCACGTGCTGATCAAGGGACTTTCCATTCTGGGTGTGCGCGCCGGCGAGACGCCGACGCGGATCGCCCCCGAGATGGGCCGCGACTATGTCGAGCAATTGCCCAAGCTGGCGGCGCTGGGCGTGATGCGGCCGCACATCTCGCATCGTTTTCCGATGGAGCGCGCGGCCGACGCCTTCCGCGCCTTGATCGACCGCAAGGTGGTCGGCAAGGCCGTGATCGAGATGGAAGCCTAGCGGAAGAGGCCTAGCGGAAAACAATCGTCACGCGACGATCCTTCTCCGACGCATCCTTCTCGCCGAAGCTGGTGTTGCCGAAGGCCTCGGGGTTCGTGGCGATGATCACCTTGTCCGCCGGAAAGCCGTCGCGCACGAGCTGCGCGGCCACGGCCTGCGAACGCGCCTGCGCGAGCTTTGCGTTGTAATTCTTGTCGCCCAGCTTGTCGGTCTGGCCGACGACGCAAACCTTCACGGCCTGGCGGGCCTTGGCCGTCGCCACGGCTTTCTGGATGGTGGGCTGGGCCTCCGGCTTCAGCACCGAGCTGCCCAGATCGAACAGCACCCAGGCCGGCTCCGAGTTGGCCGAGCTGCCAGCCGTCGGGCAGCTGCCTACCGTCTGCGCGAAGGACGGCGCGGCGAACAGGGCGCCCGCGGCCATCGCGGAGAGAGCGAGTGTCTTGATCATGGAAGGGCTCCTTTCAACGCCAGCTCGACGAAGGGCAGGCGATCGTTGCCGAAGAACATCTGGCCGTCGACGAAGCTCGTCGGGGCGCCAAAGACACCGCGTCCGACGGCTTCGTCGGTCGTCGCCTTGAGGCGGTCCTTAACGTCCTGTTCCTGAATGCGGTTCCCGAATTTTTGCGAGTCGAGGCCCGCCGCCGACAGCACCGCCGCGACCTCCTTCAGCTCATTCAGGTTGCGGCCGTCGACCCACATCGCCTTGAAGATCGCCGGGTGATAGCGCGCGAAGGAGCCGTCCAGCTCGGCCGCCGCCGCACCGCGCATCAGGGCCAGCGTGTTGATCGGAAAGAACGGATTGGGCTGGAACGGCACGCCGTAGTGGCGTGCCCACAAGGGCATGTCGAAGGCGCTCCAGGCCGACTTTTGCGGCAGCTCCGCCGGCGAATGATTGCCGGTCGACTTGAACACGCCGCCCAGCAGCATGGGCTTGCGCACCAGGGTCGCGCCGGTGCGCTTGGCGATCGCCTCGACCTGCGTATCGGCCAGGTAGCTGTAGGGACTGCCGTAGTCGAAATAGAATTCGAGCGTCTTGGCCATTTGGCGTTCCCCTCAATAGTTTCCGGGCGGCTTGTGTTCAGCCTGCGCCGCTTCTAGCCTCCCCTCAAGAAAAGTTAGGGAAGGAATGCATGAGCCGCGTTGCGGATAAGGTCGTGCTGGTGACCGGCGCGGGGTCCGGCATCGGGCGCGCCACGGCGAAGCTGTTGGCGGCCGAAGGCGCGACCGTGGTCGCGACCGACATCGACCGGGCAGGCGGCCTCGAGACCGTGCAGCAGATTGGCGCAAAAGCCCGCTTCGAGGAGCACGACACCGCGCGGGAATCCGACTGGAAGCATGTCATCGACGACATCCTCGAACGCGAGGGCAGGCTGGACGGCCTGGTCAACAACGCCGGCATCGCCGGGCCGTTTCCCGCGACCTTCGAGACCGAAACGGTCGAGCAGTGGCAGAAGATCCTGTCGATCAACGTGCAGGGCGTGTTCCTGGGCTGCAAGCATTCGGTGCAGGCGATGCGCCAGTCGGGCGGCGGCTCGATCGTCAACACCTCCTCGCTCGCGGCCTTCCTCGGCACGCCGGATCTCTCGGCCTATGGTGCCAGCAAGGGCGCGGTGCGGCAGTTCACCAAGACGGTGGCGATCGACTGCGCGCGCAAGGGTTACAAGGTGCGCTGCAACTCGGTCCATCCCGGCATCATCATGACGCCGATGGGCCAGGGCATCCTGCCCGACGAGAAGAAGCGCGAGCGCATGCGCAAGGCGATTCCGGTCGGCGAATTCGGCGCGCCCGAGGATATCGCCTACGGCATCCTCTACCTGATTTCAGACGAGTCCCGCTTCGTCACCGGCACCGAGCTGGTGATCGACGGCGGCATGAACGCGATCTAGGGAGCCCGCCATGCAGCACGCGGACCAGGTAGCCTACATCGAGCGCATGCTCGACATGGCGCGCGCCAACACGCGCGACGCGGGCGAGCTCTCCTATACCAATGTCGGGGAATATTACGATCCCGCCCGGTTCGAGCGCGAGAAAGAGCTTCTGTTCCGCAAGTATCCGATCGTGGTCGGCTTCTCGGCCCAGGTGCGCAAGCCGGGCGACTTCCTGACCAACAACGATACCGGCCAGGCAATCCTCGTCGCCCGCGGCAGGGACGGCGTGCTGCGCGCCTTCCTCAACGTCTGCCGTCATCGCAGCGCCACGGTCGAACTCAAGCCTTGCGGGTCGAACAAGCGCGCCTTCGTCTGCCCCTATCACGGCTGGAGCTACGATCTCACCGGCAAGCTGGTCGGCATCACCGACGGCGCGTGGTTCGGCGAAGTCGATCGCGCGGCGCACGGGCTGAAGCAGCTTGGCGTTGCCGAGCGCTGCGGCCTGGTGTTCGTCGTGCCGACGGCGCTGGAGGCGGGCGAGCCGGCTCCCCTCGACCTGGACGAATTCCTCGGCCCGGTGACGGCCGACCTCACCTCCTGGGACATGGCGGGCTGGGATGTGCAGTCGACCACGCCGCTGCGTCCGCGCATGAACTGGAAGCTGGTGATCGACACCTTCCTCGAGCTCTATCACTTCCGCTACCTGCACGGCGCCAGCGTGGCGCCGCTCTTCCTCGACAACATCACGAGCTATGAGCGCCGCGGCCGTCACTCGCGCTTCGCCGTCTGCAAGCCCTCGCTGCTCGAGGTCGAGACCCTGCCGCGCGAGGACTGGCGCCTGCGCGACCATGCGGTCGTGCTCTACAATCTCTTCCCCAATACCGTGCTGGCCTACACCGCCGATCATTGCGGCATCTTCACCAGCTATCCGGTGACCCCGGACGAATCGCTGATCAATGTCTCGATCTTGGTCGATCCGGTCGAGCGGGCGAAGAAGCCCGAAAGCTACTGGAAGACCAACCAGGACCTGATCCTGGCCGCGCTCGACGAGGACTTCACCGTCGGCGCCACTGTCCAGGCCAACTTCCGCAGCGGCGCCAACAAGGTCCAGACCTTCGGCAAGTTCGAGAAGGCGCTGGGCTGGTATCATCAGGAAATTGAGAAGGCGATCGTTTGAGACCAGCGCAGGTGTGAGGCCCGCTTCATGATCCTTGTCTATTCTGCACGGCGCGGGCTCTCGCGCTTGATTACAAGCGCTGCCGCCGGCCGTGACGATCAAGTAGGCGCGCTTGGGCGCGCCTACTTGATCGTCACTTGATGCGCTGACTTGTCGCCGTCGGTGATGGTGACGGAGCTGAAGCCCAGCAGCTTCAGCAGGTCGAAGAAGGTCGAGTCTTCGGCCACCGTGTGCTCCTGGAAGAACGGCGACAGGCGCGCCATGGTCGTCATGTTGGCGAGCAGGGCGCGCTGGCGGTAGACCGTGTCGAGCTCGCCGTGGGCCAGGCCTACGATGATCAGCCTGTCGGCCTTCTCGCCCTTCACGAACACCGCATAGGGAACGCGATAGGCCGATTGCAGGGTGCCCTGCGAGATCACGGTGACGAACTGGACACGCTGCGGGCGATCGACGCCGTCGATCATCTTCAGGGTCGACTCGTAGCTCTCGATCGCGTTGGGCTTGGGATAATAGTAGCCGACATAGCGGTCGTCGCTGGAGGTGGCGGCAGCCGCCGGCTTGGCGGCCTTCTTGTCCTGCGCCGAGGCCACGCCTGCAATCAGCAGACCGAGGGCGAGGGCGGCGGCAAAGCTCTTCAACATTAGTCGGTACTCCGGAAAGTCGCGTGATCAGAACAAGGTATAGCCGCCGTCGATCACGAAGTCGCGCCCCGTCGTATAGCCGGTGGCGCCCGAGGCGAGATAGACCGCGATCGGCCCGAAGTCCGCGCCCGTGCCCCAGCGCCGCTCGGGAATGCGCGGTAGCACGCTGCCTGCGAACTTCGGATTGGCGACGGCGTTGGCCGTCATCTCGGTCTCGATCCAGCCGGGCAGGATCGAGTTCACCGTGATCTTGTAGCGTGCGAGCTCGACGGCCAGCGCGCGCACCATGGCGGTGACGCCGCCCTTGCTCGCGCCGTAGTGGCTGGAGCGCGCCGCGCCCTCGATCGCTGCGGTCGAGGCCATCGCCACGAGAGAGCCGCCCTGTCCGCGCTCGACCATGTGCTTGGCCGCTGCACGGAAGGTGAAGAACACACCATCGAGATTGACCCGCAGGACGCGGCGCCATTCTTCGTAATCCATTTCCAGGATTGAGCCCTTGCCACGTCCGGAGACGCCCGCGTTGGCCACGCAGTTGTCGACATGGCCCATTACCTTCACCGTCTCGGCGAAGCCGTCCTGGACCTGCTTCTCGTCGCCGACATCGACGATCTGGGAGTGGACCTTGCCGCCATGCTTCTTGAGCTGGGCGGCGGCGGCTTCGTTCTTTTTCGGGTTGGTGCCCCAGATGCAGACCCCGGCGCCGGCTTCCGCCATCGCGTCGGCCATGCCGAGCCCGATGCCGCCGTTGCCGCCGGTGACCAGGGCCACCTTGCCCGTCAGATCGAAGCCTTTGTAGGCCATGTCATGCTCCTCCCGTTTGGAGGAGCATGATCACGAGCCGCCGTCAGTTCAACTTGTCCGTTTCGACAAGCACAATCTCGGCGTCCTCGCTGGCCTTCAGCGTGATCTCGGCCTCGTCGACCACGGCCACGCCGTCGCGCGTGTTGACCGCGATCGTCTTGCCGTCCTTGCCCACCACCTCGAGCTTGCCCTTGGCCGGCACGAGATAGGCGGGCTTGCCGTCGAGCTTCTGGCGGATGGTCTCGCCCGCCTTCAGCTTGCCGGCGAACAAAGCGCCGTCGGCATAGAGCGGGATCGCGCCGTCATGGCCGCGGCCCGAGGCCAGCGGCACGAGCTTGCCGTCGCGGCCCTCGGCCGGGAACTCGACGGTCTCCCAGCGCGCCGGCACACCCTGCTTGTTGGGCAGGATCCAGATCTGGAAGAGCTCGGTCTCGGCGTCCTCCTTGTTGTACTCGGCGTGCTGGATGCCGTTGCCCGCGCTCATGACCTGGATCTGGCCCGCTTCGGTGCGGCCCTGGTTGCCCAGGTGATCCTGATGGGTGATCGCGCCCTTGATGACATAGGTCACGATTTCCATGTCGCGATGGGGATGCGGCGGGAAGCCGGTGCCGGCGGCGATGCGGTCGTTGTTCCACACGCGCAGCGCACCCCAGTGCACGCGGTCGTTGTTGCGGTAATCGGCGAAGCTGAAATGGAAGTTGGCCTTGAGCCAGCCGTGGTCCGACTTGCCGAGTTTCTCGAAGGGCCTGAGTTCGATCATTGGGGTTACTCCTGTCTGGCCGCATAAATGGTTACCTGGAGTGACCGATCAAGTTTCCGATTGGTAAGTGTCCATTTGCCTCGATAATCGGGGCCATGACACAGCCAGTCGAACGCGAAGCCTCCTGCCACTGTGGCCAACTCCGGCTCAAGCTTTCGGGCAATCCGCAGCTCGTCTCGTCCTGCCATTGCCAGGCCTGCCAGCGCCGAACCGGCGCCGTGTTCGGCTCGACCTCCTTCTTTGCCAGGAGCCAGGTCGTCTCGATGACCGGCGAACATCGTGCTTTCCGCCGACAGGGCGACAGCGGCAACTGGCTGGTCTTTCACTTCTGTCCGGCCTGTGGCTCGAACGTGTTCTGGGAAAGCGAGCGCATGCCCGAGATGATCAGCGTCGCGGTTGGCTGCTTCGCCGATCCGGCCTTCCCATCACCCGGCCGCACGGTCTGGACCAAGTCGATGCATGAATGGCTGCCGTTCCCGGCGACCATTCCGCATCACCTGAAAAACCCGGGCTAACGACCTTCGCGCCACCAGGATTTCAGCAGCGGTCCGCAGAACCGTCGGCTATTTCGGCACGATCTGGGCAGGTGACTTGGGCGGCGGCACGAGACCCAGCGCTACGGCGCGCGGCAGGCTGTCCACGACGTCCCAGTGCTCGGCGAGCTTGCCATTCTCGATCCGGAAGAAGTCCGCGGTCGTGAACCGCAGCTTGCGGCCCGACGGCGGCAGGCCGAGGAACGGGCCATCCTGGGTGCGCGTCCATACGGTGCGCACGACGATCTTGTCGCCCTCGGCGAGGATCTCCTGGATCTCGCCGTGATAGTCGCTGAAGCCCGCGAGGAGGCTGGCCAGGAACTGCTTCCGGCCCGCGAGCCCCTGCGGGATGTTCGGATTGTGCTCGATCAGGCCTTCGGCGATGTAGCGGCCGGCGGCCTCCGGCTGGCGCTTGTTGACGACGGTTTCGAGCAAGTCACGATAGAGCCGCTTGTTGGCGTCAAGGTCCGCGGCATGGGGGCTCCTGAGGGTGTGGGCGAACCCTAGGAATCCGCGGGCTCCACTCCAAACGACCTTTCCGCCCTGTCGCGTGAACTCAGCGCAATCGATTGTGCTCGCGCCCGAGCGGCGTGGCGCGCAGCGCCCGGAGTGCCGGACGCTCGCGGCGCTCCTTGCGGTAGACGAGGTAGTAGCTCTGACGCAGCGGCACCGGATCGTTGTGGAACGGCTTGACCAGCCGGCCTGCGGTGAGCTGGCTGCCGACCAACTCGTCGACCTCGAGATCCGGTCGCGTCTGCTTGAACGCCGCCAGCCGCGGCAGGAGCCAGAGACTGGCGAAGGATTGCAGTACCGAGAGCCGCAACGAGCTCTGCCGACGCGGTGGCCGCAGCGCCTCGCTCTCGCGCTCGATCAGATCGAGCGCGCCCCTCACTGCCTCGAGATAGCGTGCCCCTGCCGTTGCGAGCTCGATCCGGCGGTTGAAGCGACGGAACAGGGCGACGCCCAACTCATGCTCGAGGTCGGCGATCCGTCGGCTCACCGCCGACGGCGTCAGGCCGAGCGTGCTGGCGGCGGTGGGGAAGTTCAGCGCTCTTCCGGCGGCGACGAAGACGGCAACCGATCGCAGGGACGGCGTACGCAAGACGGGCCTGCTAGCGCCCTTCGCGCCACCAGGCGGCGGCGATCGCCATCAGGAAGGCGAGTGCTACCAGGATGCCCGGCAGCAGCGGCGTCTGGTTTATGCCTGAAACAGTATAGCCCTCGTTGCGGCGCAGCCCCAGCCAGTCCGAGCCGCCGGCCGCGCGGCCGGGACGGACGGAGCGGATATCAGGCTCGGTCTGGTCGGAGAGCCACATCAGGCTGCCGGCGGAAGCTTCGACCAACGGCTTCAGCTTGGCATCGGTCGCGCGCACGTCGGAGAATTCCAGCGGGTCGGGATTGCCGACCGCGGCCACGGTGCGCAGCGTGCCGTCGTCGAAGCGATAGAGACCGGGCTTGTCGACATCGACCACGGCGCGGCCGAGGCCGGGCGCGGTCTGCTGCAGGTCCAAGGTGCGCGTGGCGCCGCCGTTCGGCGGAGTGCCCGGCGCGGTCATCGTGACTTTCGGGAAGGTCGTGGCGAGCGTGCGGCGCGTCACCTCGATGCGGCCGCCGATCGCGGTGGCGCGCAGCGCCTCTTCCTCGAGATCGGGCTCCTTCATCAGCCAATGCGCCACGCGGCGCACCAGCTCGGGCTGCGGGCCGCCGCCGTCGATGCCGCGGTTCCAGAGCCAGAGCTGGTCCGAGAGAAGCTGGGCCACGCGTCCCTTGTTCACACGGTCGAGCACGACCAGCGGACGGTCGTCAGCGCCGGACAGGATCGCATTGCCGTGCTCGGTGCGCGCCGTCACCAGCCGGAACCAGCGGCCCCACTCGGGCTCCTGACCGGGCTGGCCTTCCTGCGGCAGGTTGGCGGTCACCGGATGGCGCTGGCCGATCTCGGTGACCTTGGGCTTGAAACCGGTCTCCAGCACGTCGCCCAGGGGCGTTGCCGGCAGGATGGCGCCGAGCGGCGTGCGGTAGAGCGAGCGCTGCGTCGCGAACACCGGTCCGACCGAAACGAGCAGCGCGCCGCCGTTCTTCACGTACTCGGCGATGTTGCGGAAGTAATCGCGCGTGATCAGGTTTCCCGACTCGTAGCGGTCGAAGATGATGAGGTCGAACTCCTTCAGCTTCTGCTCGAACAGCTCGCGCATGGGGAAGACGATCAGCGACAGCTCGCGCACCGGCGTGAAGTCGTCCTTCTGCGGCGTGCGCAGGATGGTGAAGTGCACGAGGTCGACCGCGGGATCGCTCTTCAGCAGGTTTCGCCACGCCCGCTCGCCCTGGTAGGGCTCGCC
>OUNM010289683.1_pt1 | contig 13759 bp, 8 predicted proteins | sample 1769961 | NCBI WGS metagenome assembly OUNM01 (sample SAMEA3914820, study PRJEB12502) | metagenome | biome: forest; material: soil | place: USA | collected 2012-03-12 | depth 0.3 m | reverse complement strand
TCGACATCGATCCCGGCCATGTCGCCGTCATTCCCAACAGCCGGCCGGCGGCCTTCTTCGAACCCCGCTCGCCCGAAAACCGGGCGGCGATCCGCCGGGAATGGGCGATCCCCGACGATGCCTTCGTCGTCATGGCGGTGGGCGGCATCAGCCGGCTCAAAGGCGCCGACATCGCGTTCGAGGCCGTCGGCCGGCTGGTGCGCGCGCATGGCGCCGCCGACCTGGTCTTCGTCTGGATCGGCGACGGCGACCCGGCCTATGTGGCCGAACAGAAGGCCAAGGTCGCGGCGGCCGGCCTCGCCGCGCATGTCCGTTTCGCCGGGCGGCGCGACGATGTCGACCGTTGCCTGGACGCCGCCGACGGCTTCCTGCTGACGTCCCTGTGCGAGAGCTTTTCCCTGGTCCTGCTGGAGGCGATGGCGAAATCGGTCCCGGTGGCGGCGACGGCGGTCGGCGGCGTTCCGGAAACCGTCGGCGACGGCGGCGTTCTGGTGGCCGATCCCCTGGCCGACCGGGAGCGGACGCTGCGGGAACTCGTTGCCACGCTGGCGGAATGGCGCGCCGATCCCGCCCGGGCGCGGGCGCTGGGCGCCCGGGGCGCCCGCCGGGCGCGCGACCATTTCGGCGCCGAGCATCTGCTCGACCGCTTCTGCCGGCTGATCGACACCGCCGCCTTTCCCGCGGGCGACTATGTCGCGCCGGGGCTGGTCGCCATCAAGCCGGACCGCCGCTTTCCCACCCTGCTGCTCCTGGACGAGCGGATCCGGACCCCGGGCGTCCGGTCCGGGCTTCGCCACAACCGCTACGCCGACGGCAAGGATCTGCACCGGATCATCCCGTCGCGGGACGAGGCCATCCTGCTGCACAACCTCGCCCTCGGCCTGCGCGGGAGCAGCGGGCTGCTGATCGGCGCGGACCGGGGGTGGGCCGCCTGCCATGTCGCCGCCGCGGGCATCGCCCTGGACCTTCTCGACGCGCGGCTTGCCGATGCCGAACTGCAGTCGGCGGTGTCGAAGGCGTTGCAGGACCTCCCCGGCTGCCACCTGTGGATCGGCCAGGGAGCGGCGGGGGTCCGGCGTCTGGCCGAACAGACCGGCCGGCGCTGGGCGTTCGTCCTGTTCAATCTGGCCGGTCCCGAGCCCGAGCTGGAGGCGCTGGTCGCGGCATGCGAGCACCATGCCGGCGCGGATGCGCTGCTGGTGTTCTGGAACGTTCTCGGGTCCAACGCGGCGGCGGCGCTGCGGCCGCTGCGGGAGCGGGGGTGGACGATCACGCTCTACGACACCGCCCAGATCGTTGCGGTCGCCGCGCGCGGGGCGGCGTTTCCGGTGCCCCATCATCCCGATCCGGACGGCCGGTGGCTGCGACCGGACGAACTGCGGGAACTCGCGGATGGCCCAGGCACGCCAAGCGGCCAGGGGGCCGGGCCATGACGCCGCCGGATCGGGAGACCGAAGGGCGGCGTGACGCGCGGCAGAGCGACAAGGGACAAACCGACGCGAGGCACGATCCGATGCCCCTCAGGATCCTGGTCTATTGCGACGATCACGGCATGGGGGGGGCGGCCCAGGCCACCCATCGGCTGGCCCTCGGTCTGGCGGGGCGCGGCCATGCGGTCACCTATGTCCAGACCGTCGCCGAGACGCCTTGGGTCGCCGAGCGCCAGGCCGCCGGCATTGCCCGCGTCGACCTGCCCTACGACACGATCAAGCATTTCACTGCCGTGATGGACGAGCGGCGCACCCCGGCGCGTATCCTGACCGAACAGCGGCCGGACCTGGTGATCTTCGCCGATTCCCTGATGGAATCGACGCTGGGCGCCAAGGAGGCCGCCGCCTTCCTGACGATTCCCTACCTGATCGTCAAGCATCTGGTCCTCGCGGAGGCCCTCTACACCTCCCGGCCGGCGTTGCGGGCGCGGGTCCAGGCGGCGATCGCCCAATCCGCCGGCGTCGTCACCGTGTCCGCCCAGAACCGTGACCTGATGCTGGCGCAGTTTCCCGAGGAAGGGGCGAAATTCTCGGTGATCCGCAACAGCGTGCCCGACGCCTTCTTCGTCCTTCCGGACGCCTTGCGCCGGGAGGCCTTTCGCCGGCGGTTCGCCATTCCCGACGAGGCCGTCGTCGTGCTCACCGTCGCCGCCGTCAACCAGCGCAAGGGGTTCCAGTATCAGGCGCACCTGATCAAGGCGCTGAAGGCGGCGGACCGGCTTACCCCCTTCGTCTTCGTCTGGGCGGGCGTGCCGGACCAGGATTTCTTCCGGGCCCTGTGGCAGGATCTGGAGGCGGCGGGTTGCGCCGACCATGTCCGGGCCATCGGCTTCCAGTCCGACGTCGGCGGTTGCCTGGACGGCAGCGACGTCCTGATGCTGCCGTCCCAGCAGGAAGGCATGCCTCTCGTTCTCCTGGAAGCGATGGCCAAGGGGATTCCCGTCATCGCCAGTGCGGTCGGCGGCAGCCCCGAGGCGGTCGGCGACGCCGGCGTCCTGGTACACGATCCCAACGACGATCCCGGCCGGATGATCCGGGAGATCGCGGGGGTGCTGCTGCGCTGGTCCGAGGACCCCGCGGAACGGCGGCGGGTCGGCGAGGCCGGCCGCCGGCGGGCATCCGCCGAGTTCCGGGCCGCCGGCATGATCGAACGCTACGAGGACGCGGTCCGGCGTTCGGCGTTCGGCCCGGACGATTACGTGTCGCCGGGCCTGCCGCTGGTGAAACCCGACTGGGCGTTCCCGTTCCGGATTCCGGCGGACGGGGGAAGCGCGCATCCCCGCTGCCGGGACAGCCGGTTCCCCCGCCTGCCGGCGCAGATGCTCGACCGCGACGAGGCGCACATCCTGTACGCCACCGCCCGGTGGTTTCCGGCGGATGCCTGCGCGGTCGAGGTCGGCTGCTCGATCGGGTGGGTCGCCGTCCACCTGCTGGCGGCGGGCCTGCGGGTCGACGTGATGGATCCCTTGGCCGGTTACGGGGATATCCGCAACGCCATCATGGCCTGTCTGCCGCCCGGCGCCGACGGGCGCGTCCGTATCCTGGCCGGCCCGGCGGCGGAAATGCTGCCGGCCGCCGCGCCGCAGCGGGGAACCCGCTGGAGCCTGATCGTCGTCGACAGCCAGCGGGATCTCCCGGACCCGTCCAGGCGCACGGATCTGCCGTGGGAACGCTACGCCGACGACGACGCCGTCATCGTCTTCACCGGCCTGGACGCGCCGGAACCGGCGGCGTGCCTGCGGCGGCTCAAGGAGGCCGGCTGGCACACCCGGGTCTACCTGACCTCCGGCCTGCTGGGGATGGCCTGGCGGGGCCAAGTGGTTCCCGTCGACCATGTCCCCGACCCCGCCGTGGCCTGGCCCCGCCCCGCCCATCTGGCCGGGCTCGGCCTGCCGCCGGCTCCGCTGCCGGCTTCCCTGCCCGCCCCGCCGTCCATCGGGCAGGCGTCGATCGAGCAGGTGGGCGGCGATGCGCGGTAGCAGGATGGGGGCCATGGCCGGGCGATCGGGAAAGGCGCCTCCAAACGCCCGGCCGTTCGCGGTTGCCGTGGGGGCACGCCGCGAGCATCATGCACGCGCTCCGCTCCGAAGCCGGTGGTCCATGTTCCCCCTTCGCCGTAAAGCTGCATGGTGCCCCCGATGGTCATGCCCGGATCGTCGCGGGCAGGGCGGTGCGTACCCGGCGTGGTGGTGGAGGACGCTGGCGTTTGGGGAATTTATTTCATGAAAGCATCTCATGAAATTCTGTCTTGTCAGGACAAGGAGGCTTGCGGATGTGTGGCCTAGCCGGTTTCGTCGGTCCGGGAAGCGACGCCGATCTCGCGGCCATGGCACAGGCCCTGCTCCACCGGGGGCCCGACGACGGGAACACCTATGTCGACCATGACGGCCCGGCGGCGGTCCGCCTGGGCTTCCGCCGGCTCGCCATCCTCGACATCGACGGCGGCCGGCAGCCGATGGCGACGGCCGAAGGCGACCTGGTCGTCGTCTTCAACGGCGAGATCTACAACGCGCCGGAGCTGCGCCTTGCCCTGGAGCAGTCGGGGCACCGCTTCGTCACCGACCATTCCGACACCGAGGTGCTGCTGCACGGCTACCGGCAGTGGGGCGACGACCTGGTCGAACGGCTCAACGGCATGTTCGCCTTCTGCCTCTACGACCGCCGCCGCGCCCGCCTGCTGCTGGCCCGCGACCGTTTCGGCAAGAAGCCGCTGTTCTTCGCGGAGACCCCGGACGGGCTGGTCTTCGCCTCGGAGGCGACCGCCGTGCGCCGGCACCCCGCGGTGCCGGCGGGCCACGACCGCGTGGCGCTCGCCAAATATTTCGCCTACGGCTTCGTGCCGGCGCCGCTGACCGTCGACGCCGCGGTGCGCAAGCTGCCCGGCGGCTCGGTGATGGTCTACGACATCGCCACCCGGCGCCGGACGGAACGGCGCTACTGGGAATACCGGATGGTGGTCGACGACCCGCCGCCCGGCGGCCCGGAGGAATGGGCGGAGGAGCTGCGCGACCTGCTCGACCGCGCGGTCGGCCGCCGGCTGCTCAGCGACGTCCCGCTCGGCTTCTTCCTGTCGGGCGGCATCGACAGCACGGCGCTGGTGGCGCTCGCCGCCCGCCGCCTCGACCCCGCCGGCATGAAGACCTTCACCATCGGCTTCGACGAGCCGAGCTTCGACGAATCCGGCTTCGCCGCGTCCGCCGCCCGCCATTACGGCACCGACCACCACTGCCGCACGCTCAACCTCGACACCGCGGCGGCGCTGCTGCCGGCCCTGCTCGGCCGGCTCGACGACCCGATCGCCGACCCGTCGATCCTGCCGACCCACCTGCTGTCGCGCTTCGCCCGCGAACAGGTCACGGTGGCGCTGACCGGCGACGGCGGCGACGAGCTGTTCGCCGGCTACGACACCTTCGACGCGCTGAAGCCGGCGCGGCTCTACCACCACGCGGTGCCGCGGCCGCTGCACCGGCTGCTGGAGGCGGCCGCCGGCCGGCTGCCCCGGTCCGACCGCAACATGAGCCTCGACTTCAAGCTGCGCCGGGCGCTGCGCGGCCTCGGCCACCGGCCGCCGCACTGGATGCCGGCCTGGCTGGGGCCGGCATCCGCCGCCGAGGTGTCGCGCCTGTTCGGCGTCGCCCTGTCGGCCGAGGAGCTTTACGGCGAGGCCGCCGCCCTGTGGGAGAGCAGCGGCAGCCGGCACGACGTCGACCGCTCGCTGGAGTTCTACGGGCGCTATTACCTGGGCGAGAACCTGCTGATCAAGGCCGACCGGGCCAGCATGTTCTGCTCGCTGGAGACGCGTTCCCCCTTCCTCGACCGCGACGTCGTCGCCTTCGTCACCCGGCTGCCGGTGGCGACCAAGCTGCGCGGCGGCGTGCGCAAATGGATCCTGAAGAAGGCGATGGCGCCCCTGGTCCCGGCCGCGATCCTGAACCGCCCCAAGAAGGGCTTCGGCATCCCCTTGAGCCGCTGGCTGCGCCATCTGCCGCCGCCGCCGGTCGCCGCCGCGACCCGGCTGGGCCTCGACGCCGCCTGGCTGGACGACCGCTGGCAGGAGCACCGCAGCGGCCGCGCCGACCACCGCGGCCTCCTGTGGGCCTGGACCGCCCTGGCGACGTCCCTGGAAGGGAAGCCTGATGCGGCGTCGCATAAGACGGGGGACGCCCTTCTGCCGCAGGAAACGGTCGCCGGATAGCACGCCATGGACAGCGACGGCACCCGCCCCCCCCGGAACGACCTGCGAGACGACCGCCGGGCCGGCTCTGGCCGGTTCGGCCTCCGGCCGGCCCTGTTCGGCGCCGCCATGACGATGGTCGCCGCGGCCCTCCATTATGCCGGCTACCTCGACAGCGGCTTCAACGCCTCCGATGACGGGCATTACGCCCAGGTCGCCTACGAGCTGTGGCTGGGCACCGACCCGCACGCCATCCGCTTCGGCTACGGCCTGGCCTGGTTCAAGCTGGGCGAGGGGCTGTTCGCCCTGTCCGGCCCCAGCTACCACCTGGTGCAGCAGCTGTTCTTCGCGCTGCTGGCGGCCACGGCCGGGCTGGTCTTCCTCACGGTCGCCCGGGTGACGTGCCGCTTCACCCCGGCCGCCGCCGCCGCCCTGCTGGCCGCGGCGGTGCCGGCCTTTCCGCCGACGGCCTTCTACGCCTTCTGCACCCTGCTCAACCTCGCCCTCCAGGTCGAGCTGGCCCGCCGCTGGCGCCGGCTGGAACCCTGGGATGCGGTGCCGGGGGCCCTGGCCCTGGCCGTGACCTTCCAGATCCGCCCCGATTTCGGCTACGCCTTCGCCGTCCCCTACGCGTTCCTGCTGCTGCTCGGCGGGTTGGCCGGCAACCAAACGGGCGGACCGATGGGCGGGCGCCGGTCACGGTGGCGGCGCACCGCCGGGCTGGCCGGCGCCGCCCTGGCCGGCTTCGCCGCCGGGCATCTGCCGCTGCTGGCCGACGGGCTGGCCAAGGGCTACCTCGACCTCGTCGCCGCGGATTACCTGCGCTACCCCGGGCTGCTGCTGCAGTATGTCCTGGCCGGGCTCCGGCAGGCCGGGGACGGCGGAGCGGCGACGGCAACGACGGCGGCGGCGGGCACGCTGCTGGCCCGCCCGCCGCTGTCGGCGCTCTGGCGGGGAAGCTGGCAGGACGCGGCCCAGACGGTGGTCGTCTATGCCCCGCTTCTCGGCATGGCCGGCTTCGCCCTGTTCCACGCCGCCGCGGTGCTGCGCCGGCGCTCGGCCGCGGCCTTCGACCGGCTGCTGCTGGCCGCCGTGCTGCTGGCCGCCCCGCTGGCCTCCTTCCCCCATTATTTCCTGTTCCGGCCGGATCTGGCCCATGTCGCCAACTTCATGCCCGGCTACCTGGTGCTGGCCGCGGTCTTCGTGTGGGAACTGGCCGGCCGCCGGGGCGGCCACGGCGCCGTGTTGCCGGCCGCCCTGGCCATCTTGACCGTCGTCGCCGGGGTAGCCGTCTATGGCTGGGTCGGCCTGACCACGCCCGGCACCGGCTCGATCGCCCTGGCACAGGGCCGCGACCAGCCCTTCATCGCGGAGAACGGGGTCGCCGTCCGGGTCGCCGCCGCCGAGCTGCCCTGGCTCCAGGGCGTCCGCAAGCTGGTCGCGGAGCATTCGGCGCCCGGGGACCGCATCGTCTGCGTGCCCTTCTGCCCCGGCGTCGCCTTCATGACCGGCCGGCGGATGATGCTGCGCGAATATTACGTCGACGATTCCTTCCTGCTCACCGACCCCGGCTGGATCGAACGGACGATCGAACAGACCCGCCGGGAACGCACGCCGGTCGTCGTCGTCGTCGACTGGGCGATCAACGGCACCGAGATCTCGCGCTTCCAGGTCTGGGCGCGGCCCTATGTGGCGTTCCTGGAGGAGGCCGGCTACCGCCGCGTCGACCTGCCCGGAGGTAGCGTCTATCTGGCCCCCCTTGACCCGCCCCGCATGCCGCAAAAACCCTGACCCATTCAGGGCGGCGCGAGGCTGCCGGACAGAGCAGCCTGCCAGCGGGCGGCGATCACGGCGGGCCGATAGTGTTGGGCGATGTGCGCTTGCCCCCGTTCGATCCTGGCAATGGTTCGGTCGGGATCGGCCACCGTTTGCCGGATACCCGCCAGAAGATCATTGCCGATCGCCGCGAAGGGAGCAAACTCCCGGTAGCTGGGAATGTCGGCGGCCACGACGAAGCGGCCACTCCAGAGGCCGGTGATCACTCGGTTTGCCGTCTTTGTGTTCTGTGCCGGCCCCGCTTCGCTCGGAATCACGACGATGTCGCACTGGTCCATTTCGTATGCCAAAGCCGTCGGCGACCAGTCGATTTGCCGGATGACGAAACCGGCACGGCCACTGGGGAAAAGCCGGCGGGTCTCGGCTGTCCATGCGGTCACGATGGTGATGGTGACCCGATACTGGGCGGCCAGCGGAGCAAGCTGGGCGAATGCGTGATCCAGCGACGGTAGATTGTTGGGATAGCCGAACCATAAAAGCCCGAGCGACAAGCCGGCGGGATGGAAGACCGCCGGCGCAGCGGCTCCCTCCGTGCAGTCCGGTATTGCATGGATCGGGATCGGGGGCTGTCCCGCCAGGCGCGCCGCGATGACGTGGCCAAGTTCCGGTGTGCTGGCCACGATGGCGTCCGCATGCGGCAGCAACTCATCATAGAGAGACATCAGGCCGTCTTCGGGCGGAGCGAAGACGTTGTCGCACACATCGACCACCACGCGCCCACCGGCTTGGCGCATTCGTTCCAGCACCGGGACAACCCGGCCAAAAACCTTGCCGAACACGAAGACATCGCGACGGTAGAAATCGGCGTCCCTCGCCCAGGAAGCGTGGTCGAACAGGCAGACATCGCGGACGTCATGCCCCCACGCGACCAGACAGCTTGCGGGCTCGAGATAGCGGAGCCGGACGGAAGCCCGGTCGGCGGTCATGCCCGTTTCTGCAAGACGCGGCCGGTCGGGATTGACCCAGGTGATACGGAGGGCGGGGGGATGCCTCATGCAGATCATGATCCAAGAATGAAAGATGGCCATACCCCGTCGGGATGGCCTTTGCCAAGCTCGAGGCTCATCTCCGGCGCATTGGCGCTCGTACCATCGTGGCCCTGTGGAAAGCCGTCGGCTCCAGTTGCGGCCTCCGCCCCCCCCGAGGATTGCTGGAACGACCTCAAGGACGCGGGGGGCTCCCGATTAAACGCACAACCGCCCTATCTCACCGGCTCGCCGCCGGAGCCGTCGCTCCGGGAAAAACCTTGACGTTTGCGCGATCGCCACTTGATGATGCCGGAAAGAATCGACTTCGATCGACGATAGTCCAAAATCTTCCTTGAGCCATGCGATGAAATTCTCCCCTGTCTTTGATTTCAAGTTCCAGATCGTCTTTGTCGGCGGAACCATGCGGAGCGGCACGACCATGCTGCATGCCCTGCTCTGCACGTCGGAAAAGACGCATGGCTATATTGCCGAGTGCCGCTATTTTACCAGCATGATCCCGCCGCTGCTCGATGCCTTGACCCAGTATGACGCGTATTCGCAGTTCTACTTTGCAGGCAGGGATGAGGTGTTCAAGTATCATTCGATGCTATTGGGCAAGATTCTCAGCGACATGCGGGTGTATCTGGGGAATCCGGAAATCCTGACCTTGAAGGATCCTTTCATCACCCCGCATATCCCGATGCTGATCAACATCTTCCCGAATGTGAAGGGAGTCGTCTCCATTCGTGACCCCAGGGGCTGTATCGCTTCCCAGATCACCGGGGCCTTGAAGAAGAAAGAGGCTATATCCGTTGAGACGGTGAAGAATTTCTGTGATCACTACAATCACTCTTATCAAAGCATATTGAGCAGCTTTGACGGGATCAAAGACCGCATGACGCTGGTTCGCTATGAGGACATCGTGAATGGGATAGAGATCGGTCGGTTGGAGCGGACCGGCATCAGCGGTCTGAAGCCGGATCGGATCTGGCTGGACCCGATAACCGACATCGCGCAATGCAAAGACGATCCTCTCTATACGGATTTGTACGGGCAGAAAATCACCAACAGAGATTCAAACAATTTCATCCACGTATTAAGCCCTGACCAGGAAAAAATGATTCATGATCTGTGCGGAGAAACGGAGAACAGGCTGATGGAGCTTTATCGGGATAATCCATAGAATATTCCGATAGAACCGAGCGTTGGGAATTGCCCGATGAAGTGCATGGCTGCGGAAGGCGCGGCCGTGTTTCAGGATCAACCTTTGGGCGAGACGAGCGATCATGACGAACCTGCCAGCGGCCCACGACTTCTATGAGAGCGGACGTCTGAGCGTCCTCTGTTACGATGTTCTCGAAAGCATCGGCCGGCCGCCCGCCCCCGAGGTCGCGTTCTATCGCGACTTCGCCATGGCCCTGCGGACGCCGATCCTGGAAATCGGCTGCGGCACCGGGCGGATCAGCTGGCCGCTGGCCGAGGCCGGACAGGCGCTCGTCGGGGTCGACCTGTCCGAAGCGATGCTGGCGCAGGCCCGGGGGAAGGCCGGGCGATATCCGCAGGAGGTGTCCCAGCGCATCCGTTTCATCGCCGGCGACCTGCGCACCCTGGAGTTGGGAACGACCCACGAGCTGGTGCTGGCGCCCCATCGCATCTTCAACGCCATGCTGACGCGCGCGGATCAGCAGGCGTTCCTCGCCACGCTGCGGCGGCATCTGCAGCCCGGCGGCCGGGCCATCTTCGACACGACGCGGCCGGACCCGGACTGGCTGCTCGACGGCCGGGATCCCGCGTCCCACGTCAACACCTTCGTCTTCGGCGACCAGCGTCTCGAGCACCGGATCGCCGGCAAGGCGGTCGAGCTGTCCGACCAGCGCTTCACGCTGGACATCCGCTACACGCTGAGGGCGGCGGACGGCACGATCCTCGGCGACCATGTCAACCGGCTGCGGCAGCGCTGGATCGACCGGCCGGACATGCACGACCTCCTGGACCAGGCGGGATTCCGCCGGGTCGCCGAATACCAGGGGTTCGACCGGTCGCCGCCGCAAGCCGTCGGCGACTGCGTCTGGGTGGTCGAACCCGTCTAAGCAGATATCTCCAGATCGGGCCACGGGCCCGGCCTGCAATCCCTTGCCGTCACCGGGGCGACTGCGCTACCCACAGGGGCCCTCAACTGCGTGATCCCGATCCTGCGATGCCCGACGCCCCCGCCACCGGCTCCTCCGACCGCTTCGGCTACGAATGGGCGCGTTACGCCGAGCTGAAGGCGATCTACGAGGAGCAGTTCCGCCGCTGGACCCCGTTCATGGGCGCGGCCGACTGGCAGGGCCGCCGCTTCCTCGACGTCGGCTGCGGCATGGGGCGCAACAGCCACTGGCCGATGCGCTACGGCGCCGCCGGCGGGCTTGCCATCGACATCGACGCCCGCAGCCTGGCGTCGGCCCGCCGCACCCTGGCCGAGCATCCGACGGTCGAGGTCCGGCAATGCAGCGCCTATGACCTGGCCGAGCGGGAGGGCTTCGACGTCGCCTTCTCGATCGGCGTCATCCATCACCTGGAGGATCCCGACCGTGCGCTCGCCAACATGGTCCGGGCGGTCAAGCCGGGCGGGCGGGTGATGATCTGGGTCTATGGGCTGGAGAACAACCGCTGGATCGTCCATGGCCTGACGCCGGTCCGCCGGCTGCTGTTCAGCCGCCTGCCGATCGGCGTCACCCACGCGCTGTCCTGGCTGCCGACGGCCGCCTTGTGGGCGCTGCTGCGCCTCGGCCTCGGGCATATCGAGTATTTCCGCCTGATCCGCCGGTTCGATTTCGCGCATCTGCGCTCCATCGTCTTCGACCAGATGCTGCCGGCCATCGCGCATTACTGGTCGCGCGACGAGGTCGAGGCGCTGATGCGCCGCGCCGGGCTGGAGGAGGTCCGCCTGGCCTGGGTCAACGAGATGTCCTGGGCCGCCATCGGGAACAGGCCGGGCGGGCTGGACGCGGGGTGACGGGGCGGGACCGGACCTCCAAAGCCCGGCGCCTTCAAAGCCCGGCCTTCAAGCCCGGTTGCCGTGCCGCAGTCCCTTCGGCTACATAGGGAAGGCCCGCGGACGGGCGTAGTGGAACGGGTGGGACACGTGTCAGGGCAAACTTCGCAACCGGCCGTCGAGGTCTGGATCCAGCGTTTCAACGAAGGGGCCGGGCACTTCAACGCCGGCCGCATCGCCGAGGCCGAGGCCAGCTTCCGCCAGGCGGCGGACCTGCAGCCCAACCATCCCACCATCCACTTCAACCGCGGGCTTGCCCTGCGCATGCTGGGGCGCCACGACGAGGCGGGGGAGGCCCTGCGCACCACGCTCCGCCTCAAGGGCGATCATGTGGACGCGCTTTTCCACCTGGGCGCCGTGCTGATGGACCAGCGCCGCATGCAGGAGGCCCAGCTGGCCTTCCGCCAAGTGCTGGCGGTCCGTCCCGACTATCCGACGGCGGCGCTCAGCCTGGGCAATGCCCGGATGCATATGGACCAGTCGGAGCAGGCGCTGCCGGCCTACCGGCTGGCGGTCGTCGTCGATCCCACCTGCGCCAACAGCACCAACAACCTGGGCGCGGCCTTCATGTCGCTGTGCCGGGAGGACGATGCCGCCCCCTTCTACCGCCGGGCCATCCGCCTGGTTCCGGGCAGCGCGGAATATCACAAGAATCTCGGCACCTGCCAGCTCAAGGCCGGCGATTTCGACGAGGGCGGGCGCGAGTACGAGTGGCGCGAGGAACAGGCGGTGTGGAAGTGGAAGCGGAGCTTCCCCGGCAAGGCGCGCTGGGACGGCGCGCCGCTCGCCGGCCGCACCCTCCTGGTGCATTTCGAGCAGGGCATCGGCGACACCTTCCAGTACATCCGCTATCTGGCCGTCGCGAAGGCCATGGGGGCCCGCACCGTGTTCGAGTGCCAGCCCAGCCTGAAGCGCTTCCTCGCCTGCGCCCCCGGCATCGACGTCCTGGTCGGGCATGGCGAGCCGCTGCCCGATTTCGACGTCCATGCCCCGCTGATGAGCATGCCTTACCTGTGCCGCTCGACGCCTGCGACGATTCCGGGCGGCGTGCCCTATCTGGCGCCCGAGCCGGAGCTGGCGGCGGCCTGGCGGCGGCGGATGGCCGAGGACGTCTTCCGGATCGGCATCAACTGGCACGCCAACGAGGTCAACCGCTCGATCCCCCTGGAACTGTTCGAGGGCATCGCGCGCATCCCCGGCGTGCGCCTCCACAGCCTGCAGAAGGTGGTCGGGCTCGACCAGCTGGAGCGCTTGCGCGACCGGCTGGGCATCGTCGACTGGACGGCCGGGATGGATGCCGGGTCCGACGGTTTCGTCGACACGGCCGCGGTGATGGCGAACATGGACCTGATCATCAGCTGCGACACCGCGGTCAATCATCTGGCCGGGGCGATGGGGCTGAACGCCATCCTGGTGGCGCGCTGGTTCGGGGACTGGCGCTGGATGCGTATTCCCGATTCCTCGCCCTTCTACCCGACCATGCGGCTGTTCCGGATGGCGCATCGCAACGACTGGGCCGAGGTGATGGGGCGCGTGACCGCCGAGGTCGCCCGCCAGGCTGCGGTAAAACAGGCTGCGGGAAAAATTGCCGGCCGGGCTGCGGTCCCGGATGCGGGATTCCACGCCGCCGGGGCGTGACCGCCAGCGATGACGCATCTTCTGCTGGTCAATTACGAATACCCGCCGTTGGGCGGCGGGGCCGCCAACGCCACCGCCTGCATGGCGCGGGAGCTGGTGCGCCACGGCGTCTCGGTGGAGGTGCTGACCTCGGCCTTCGCCGGCCTGCCGCGGCGCGAAACCACCCCCGAGGGGGTCGTGCTCACCCGGATCGCGACGCTGCGGCGGCGGCGGGACCGCAGTTCCATCCTGGAGATGCTGGCCTTCCTCGCCAGTTCGCTGGTTGCCGTGCCGCTTGCCGTGCGGCGCCGGCGGCCGGACGCCATCATCGCCTATTTCGGCCTGCCCTGCGGCCCCGCGGCCTGGCTGGCGCGCCGCCTGTGCGGGGTGCCCTATGTGGTGTCCCTGCGCGGGGGCGACGTGCCCGGCTTCCAGTATGAGGGCATCGCGCTCTATCATCGGCTGGCCGGACCGGTGATCCGCGCGGTCTGGCGCGGTGCGGCGGCCGTCGTCGCCAACAGCGACGGCCTGGCCGCCCTGGCCCGCCGCTTCGCCCCGGAGCTGCCGGTGGCGGTGATTCCCAACGGCGTCGACGCCGACCGCTTCACCCCGGCTCCCGTTTCGCCCGCCCCCGCCC
>OUNM010236238.1_pt1 | contig 13761 bp, 11 predicted proteins | sample 1769961 | NCBI WGS metagenome assembly OUNM01 (sample SAMEA3914820, study PRJEB12502) | metagenome | biome: forest; material: soil | place: USA | collected 2012-03-12 | depth 0.3 m | reverse complement strand
CTGCCGTCGCGTCGCCGAATGCCTGTGCCGGTGATGCTGATCGATGGCGCAGTGAGCTTGAGGCCGGAGAAATGGATGATCCCGTCCGGCGTGCGGGTGAGCTGGGTGTCGAGCATAGGCAGCCCGCCTGCCAGCGATCGCAGGAAATTATTGTCGAAGCGTCGTACCCACGCGCGTCCGCGCCCCTGCACCACCGTGCCATGATCGCCCGCGCCGGGCACGACCTTGAGTTCGGTCAGCACGTCGACGATGCCAAGGCCGGGGATCAGGTAGCGCTGCAATCCGCCCGAAAGGTCGATCGCATAGCGGCCGGTGTCGAGGTCAACCAGCAGCGCCAGCTTGCCGTTGAGCTTGTCGGATTTGAGGGCAAGGCCATCGCCCGTGAGCAACTTGGTGGTGACGTGCAGCGTACCCTGCACCGAAAGGTTTGCGAGGATGCCGCCGGCGACGTCGCCTACGCCGGTGACGCGGCGCGCGAAGAAGCGGATGGGCAGCGTCAGGTCCTTGCCACCGAGATGCCCCGCGCCTTCCGCCTTGGCATCGTCGAAGCCGGTATTGTCGAACGCGAAATGGGGCGAGGCCGCCGCATAGCGGAAGGCGGCCGTGCCGAAGGCGCCCCGAAATTCGCTGTGCAGGCGGATCTCGCGGCCGGTCATGTTGGGGAAGAGAGCAGCCGGCTTGAGCAACGCGAGATCGACCTTGAGCGGATCGAAAGCGCCGTGCGCCAGATCGATCTCGCCCTTGGCGACAAGCGTCAGCGCAGGCGACGCGAGCTTCAGCGTACCGTCGACGCGGCGATCCTTGTAATGGGCGCCGCCCGCCACCTGGATCGTCGGGCTGGTCAGCCGCTGTAGCTTGCCGCGGGTGATCGAGGCCGGACGGATCCGACCCGACAGCGCATAATGGTCGTGCGCCTCAGTGAGCGCAAGGTCGGCGATGCGCTGACCCGAGACGTCCAGCCGGGCGCGGCCGTGCCAGCCCGACCAGCGCCCGGTGCCGTCCACCAGCATCGCCACCGGCCGCCGCGCCCCGAACAGGCCCGGCACCACGCCGTCGGCCGGCGAGAGCAGCCGCGCGTCGAGATCGAAGACGTCGCGATCGGGCTCGGTGTCGAGCGCCATCACCAGCCGATCGCCGGCGCTGGAGCGCGCGCGCAAGCCAATCACCGCGCGCCCGTGGCCGGTGTCGGCATGGCCGATGATCCGCACCAGCCGGCGATCGGTGCCGGCGACGCCGGGCTCGAAGCGCAGCCGGAGATCGAGCTGGCCGATATGGATGCGATAGCTAGGGATGATCGGAGCACCGGGCTTGCCGGGGCGGAGCTTGGGTAGGCGCCGCAGGATCACCAGATCGGAGGCGAGCCTGTCGACATGGAGGCGATTGGCCATCCAGCGTGCCGGTCGCCAGTCCAGCTCGACGGTGCGCGCCTCGAGGAAGATGCCCTGCGGATCGGACAGGCGCAGGTCGCGGATACGGGCGTGGCGCCAGATCGATCCGTCGATCCGGCCGATATGGATGCGCAGCCCGCTCGTCGGGCGCAGCTCGCCGATGCGGTCGACGATGAAGCGGTGGCCGGCATCGGTGTCGACGCCCAGCGCCACCGCCGCCACAAACAACAGCAGCGCCGCGACGATCCCGCCCAACCAGCGCAGTGACCAGTGGACACGCCGACCCGACGGCGCCGGCGGCGGCGCGGTGGCGGTATTGGAGGCGGCGGCGTCCATCGTCAAAATGCCTGCCCCAGCGAGACATAGACAGCGACACGGCTGTCGCCCGGCTGGCGGTTGATCGGCGTGCCGACATCGACCCGGATTGGGCCGAAGCTGGTATAATAGCGGAAACCGAGCCCGGTGCCGTAGCGGAAGCCGGTGAAACGCGGCAACGACTGCGAATAGAGGTTGCCGCCATCGAGGAACGGCACGATCCCGAAATTGCCGAAGCGGATGCGCGCCTCCAGCCCGAATTCGGCAAGGCTCGCGCCGCCGATCGGATCATTGTCGACGTCGCGTGGGCCGATTTTCTGATAGCCGAAACCGCGCACCGATCCGCCTCCGCCAGAATAGAAGCGCCGGGTCGGTGCAATGCGATCCGCGCTCGAGCCTTGGATCGAGCCGAAACGCAGGCGCCCGGCCAGCACAAAACGATCGCCGACCGGCTGATAGGCCGAGCCGTCGAGTTGAATGCGGACATAGGCGAAGGGCGAGCCCTGCAACGACACTTCGGGCGAGACATGCGCCGACAGCCGCCAGCCGCGCGTCGGGTTCAGCAGGTCGTCGGTGCCGTCATAGGCGAGGCTGAGCGGCGCAGCGGTGATGAAATAGGTCCGGCGGCGCGGCTGGCCGGTGGCAGCGATCACGTCACGCTCGTCCGATCCGATCAGCTCGCCGCCATACGACCAGGTCCATTTCTTCTGCCAGATGATGTTGGTCTGCCGCTCCATCCCCGCCGCCAGCGTCAGCGTCTTGGCGTCATAGGCCGGGCGGTTCTGGTGGTCGATGGCAACCTGGCCGGTGAGCACCTGGTCGCGGTCGCGGAAATTGCCGCGGCGGAGCTGCGCGGAGAGCAGCTGCTCCTGCGTTCCGAGCAGCCCGCGGAAGGTAACGGCACCCTCAGGCGGCAGCAGGTTGCGATGCTGCCAGCTCACCTCGATGCTGGCGCCCTCGCCGGTGCCATAGCCGAGCTGTGCGGCGATCGTGCGCGGCGGCGCGGGCTCGATCCGGACGTCGACATCGACCACGTTCGGATCGCCGGTGCGCACCGGCGTTAGCTGCACAACCGAAACGAGCCCGGTCTGGATCAGCGCCCGGCGCATATCGTCGAGCCGCGTCGCGTCATAGCGATCCCCCGGCTTCATGCGGGCGATGCGGTTGACGTGGGCCAGCCCGAACACGTGCTTACCCCCCGTCAGGCGATAGGCGCCGAAGCGCATCTGCCGACCCGGATCGACGGCAAGCTTGAGCGTCGCGAGATGTGTGTCGTGATCGACCGTGATGTCGGGATCGGCGACGGTCGCAAAGGGATAGCCACGCTCGCCGAGCGTCAACTTGAGCGTCGCCACGCCTGCCGTCACCTTGTCGGCGCTGACCGGATCGCCGGTCTTCACCCCGAATGCGCGGGTAAGGGCTGACTCGTCGCGACCGGCGGCGGCAAGTCCGCTGAGCGTGACGCTTTGGAAAATGTAGGCGGGGCCCGGCGTCACCGTCAGGGTCACCGCTAGGCGCGGCTGGCCGCTCGTCGTCGGCCCCGCCGTGCCACCGACACGCGCGTCCACCTCCGCATCGTAATAGCCATAAGCGCGCAGCAGGTCGCGGAGCAGATCGGCATCCTCGCGCGCGCGCCGATCGACCTGCGCGACGTTGGCGACCGAGCCCTCGCCCTGCCGCAGCGAGGATAGCCCGTCGAAGCGCTCGCGCAGGCCCTGCGCAATCACCCCCTCCAGACCCTCGATTGTAAGCGCATAGTGGCGTTCGCCCGAGGCCTCCGTCGTCGTAGCCCTGCCCGGCGCAGCTTTGCCGTCGATCACCGGGGGCGGGAGCATCAGGATCGGCGGCCCCGGCGATGTCTGCTCGGCGGGCAGCAGCCCCAGCGGTGCGTCGGGCTTGGCGAGATCCGGCCAGTCGACCCCCAGATCGGGTATCGTCGCCATCGGTGAATTAGGATCGAGCGTCTCGCTTGGGCCGGCTGCCATCGGCGTTTCCTGTCCGTAGGCCACGGCGGGACAGGCGACGAGGACGATCGCGGCGCAGGCGCTCCGGGCGCGGCACCGCGCGGCGGCAGGCGACATACCGCGAACCCTAGCGTGCCCGCCGCGCCTCCGCCAGCGCCGATCCACACCTCTTCGGACCAGCCAGTTCGGCGGACCCGCTCAGTGGTTCAACAGATTAGTGGACCAGTCCGCGCCGATCGGGATCGCCCAGCACCATGATCGTGCGGCCGATCCTGCACCAATGCGCATAGTGGATATGGTTGCCCCGGTCGCGGCATTGTTCCGCCCTGACGGAGGCCTCGGCCAGCGCGGCTTCGCCGAAACTCTCGATCAGCGCGGTGGCACCCTCATAGGCTTCGCGATCGACGATGAAATGGAGTCTTTCCCGCAAGCCACCCCCCGGAACAGCAGGCCAGCGGCGCCTGTGCACCCTGCTCCGTTAAAGCTCGGCGGAGGGAAAGAGTGAACGATCGCCTTACCACGAAGGATGTGGCGCCGGCCCGTCGATCATGGCAGGAAACGGCATGGCCAAAGCATCCGGGTCGCAGGCGGGCGGCGTCTTCCTTGCTCTTTTCATCGTCGCAGGCGCACTGATCGGCATCGTACGAGGCGAGCCGACGGCGGGCGTGCTGGTGGGCACCGGCGTTGGCGTCGCCATCGCGCTGGGCCTCTGGCTAACGGACCGCGCGCGCCGCGGACGCTGATTGCTGCCTCATCCCCAGAGCGTGGGGGCCGCGTTGAGCATCTTGCCGTTGTCGTAGTGGAAGCCATCGGGCCGATCGCGCGCGAGCAGCAGAGGCCCGTCGAGATCGACCCACTCCGCGCCCTGCGCCGCGAGGAAGGCCGGCGCCACGCCGAGCGACGTCGACAGCATACAGCCGACCATCAGCTTAAGCCCACCCGCGCGCGCCTCCTTCGACAGCATCAGCGCCTCGGTGAGACCGCCAGCCTTGTCGAGCTTGACGTTGACAGCCTGATAGCGGCCGACACAGCGCTCAAGGTCGCCGCGGTCCTGGCAACTCTCGTCGGCGCAGAGCGGGATCGGCGATTGCACGTCGTCGAGCAGATGATCCTCGCCCGCCTTGACCGGCTGCTCGATCAGCTCGACGCCGAGCGGCATCAGCGCCGCCGCCTCGGCCGCCACATCGCGGCCGGTCCAGGCCTCGTTGGCGTCGACGATCAGCCGCGCGTTGGGCGCCCCGCGACGCACCGCGGCGACGCGATCCAGATCGCCCTCGCCCGCCAGCTTGAGTTTGAGCAGCGGATGCCTGCCCGCCGCCGCGCGCGCATCCGCCTCCATCCGTTCGGGTTCGCCCAGCGAAATGGTGAAAGCGGTCACCACCGGCCTCGGCTCGTCGAGCCCCGCCAGCCGCCATACCGGGATGCCGCAGCGCTTGACGTCGAGATCCCACAACGCGGCATCGAGCGCGTTGCGCGCCGCGCCGCGCGGCATAAGCGACAGCAGGTCCGCGCGTGTCGCGCCCTCGCCGATCGGGCCGGTCATGCGCAGAATGTCGTCGCGCACGCTTTCCGCAGTCTCGCCATGATAATAGATGGCGGTGGCCTCGCCGCGCCCGCGCAGTTCACCCTCGGCCAGCGTCGCGACAACGACGTCGACCTCGGTCTTAGCGCCGCGGGCGATGACGAACGCGCCGGCCACCGGCCAGCGTTCGATGCGCGCGGCAAGCCGCGTGCCGTATACGGCCATGCCGAAAGTCTCCTTCAGGTCGTTGTGGCCGCGTCCGTTCCAGCCGCCGGCACCGGAAGCGCGCGGGGCGTAGTGGCAGGCCAGTAAGTCTTGGGCAATATCCGTGCAGCGCGCTCGAAGGCCGCTTTGACGTCCGGCCGCGCTAGCAGCCGCGCCCAGAGCGCGCGAAGTCGCGACGCGGGATGCGGCAACAGCGCGCCATCGGGCTGGAACTGATCAGCGAGGCGATCGGCTCCATCATGGGTAGCAAGTGTCGCAATCGCGATCGCAGCCGCCTCGTCGTCGCGCCCCGCGCACAACAGCCCCTCGATCGCCGCCGCCTGATTGTCAGAGGCGCTTGCCTTCAGCACGTCGCCGGCGACCTTCTCCTCCGCCGGGCGCTTCAGCCCGGCAAGTGCGCACACTTCGTTGCGCCGCAGCCAAGCCAGGCCATAGGGCGATAGATAGTCGGCCCTGCTGGAGACGCCGGTGCGCGCGACTGCCAATTCCTCGTCGAAGCGCCCATCCTGATCGAACAGCTCGGCCAGCTGGATCAGCGCGCCGGCCGCTTCCGGGGCGGCCACGAAAGCGGGGGTCGCGAACGGCTTGAGCCGTGAGAGCGCCTGCGCGCGATGCCCGCCGGCGGCGAGCGCATTCGCCTCGATGAGCACCGTGCCAACCTGCTCCTCGCTCATGTCCGGGGAAACCTTCGTGGTCGCCGCAGTTACTGAGACATCGTCGAAACGACCGAGGAACAGAAAGGCGCGCGCCGCATCCAGCGTCGCCTGCTGGTCGTCCGGCGCATCGGCATAGGCGCTGAGAGACGAGCGCGCGAACCGATCGATGGCAGCGCCGCCCTGCGCGCCGATGCGGGCTTCGACTTCCGGCCAGAGCACCGCATAGCGGCGCTGGATCGCCATTTCCCACAGATAGTTGGGTCGGTGGACGCGACTCAGCAACTGGCGCGCGTCGTCCACAGCGCGCTTGTCGAGCAGCGTGCCGACCCCATCGGCAGCCAGCGTCTCGGACAGTTCGGGCCTGTCGGCGGGTTCCCAGTCAGCGAGCGCGAGTGCCAGTGATACGCGGTCTCGACGCTGAACGTCGCCCGCCACCGTCAGCTTCTGGGCGATCGCGCGCCACAGGTCGCCCGGCATCAGGCTGAGCGCGCGCGACCGCTGGTCGGCGATGGCCGCGAGACCGTCGGCTGCCTCGGCATAACGGCCGGCGTCGGCGTCGAGGAATATTTGGAAGCCCTGCACGAGCGGATTGCCGGGTGCCTGTGCCTTGAGCTCAGCGAGCACCGGCGCAATCTCGCCGTCGCGGCCTTCGCCGGCGAGGCAGGGCATCCGCAGAAGCTGCGCCGAAAAGCGCGAGGCACTGCCCTTGCCCACACCACTCGCCACCACCGGGTCGAGCAGCGCGAGTACACTCTTGCAGTCACCTGCCCGCGCCCGCTCCATCGCTCGCGCGACTGCCGCATCGGCTCCGCCGCCGCCCGCCTTGGGCGAAGCGGCGGGAGGGCCTTTGGGGATGGCTGCGGAAGCGGAGGTGGCGACGGTCAGCGCGAGCGCGGCGGCGGCGCCCAGCAGGATATGGCGAAACCTGCCGTCAGTGCTCATGCCCCGCTATCCACTCCTCAAGTACGGGCGCGATTTCCTCGCGCCAGCGACGGCCGTTGAAGATGCCGTAATGGCCGACCTTCTCGGCCATCAGGTAACGCTTATGGGTTTCGGGAAGGTTCTTGGCGATCGTCAATGCCGCCTTCGTCTGGCCGATTCCCGAAATATCGTCGCGCTCGCCCTCGATTGCCAGCAGAGCCGTGTCGGTGATCGCACCCGGATCGACCTTGCGCCCGCGATGCAGGAACTGGCCCTTCGGCAGCTTGTGCTTCTGGAAAACGTCCTCGATCGTCTGGATGTAGAATTCCTCGGTCATGTCGCAGACCGAGCGATATTCTTCGTAGAATCCCTTGGTCGATTCCGCGCTCTCGCCATCGCCTTCGACCAGATGCTGGAACATCCGGTAATGGCTCATCAGATGGTTGCCGAGGTTCATCGCCATGAAGCCGGCGAGCTGGAGGAAGCCCGGATATACCTTCCGCCCGTTGCCCGGATAAAAGAAGGGCACAGTGGCGATCACGTTCTGCTCGAACCAGGCGAGCGGCCGCTGGGTGGCGACGGTATTGACCGCGGTCGGCGCCTTGCGCGTATCGATCGGTCCGCCCATCATGCTCAGCGTCGCGGGCGCACACGGATGCTTGTCGGCGTTCATCAGGCAGACGGCAGCATAGGCCGGCACCGACGGCTGGCAAACCGCCAGCATGTGTGCGCCCGGGCCGACATGCTCGAGAAATTCGATAAGATAATCGATATAATCATCAAGATCGAAGCGGCCGTCATCGAGCGGCACGAGCTTCGCGTCGCGCCAGTCGGTGATGTAGACATCGTGGCCGGGTAGCATGCGCTCGACGGTACCGCGCAGCAGCGTGGCGAAATGGCCAGACATCGGCGCGACGATCAGCAGCTTGGGCTGCCCCTTGACGCCTTCACGACGGAAATGCTTGAGCTGGCCGAACGGCTTGCGCAGCACGATTTCCTCAACGACCGACACTTCGCGCCCGTCCACCATGACCGTGTCAAAGCCGAAATCGGGCTTGCCGCGCGGTTGCGAGGCATGGGCAAACACATCGAGGCCGGAGGCGATCATCGGGCCGAAGCCGGTATGAGAAAAGGGATTCGCCGGATTCTGGAGCCAACCCGCGCCCAGATTGGCCATCAGGCTGGCGCCCGAAAGCCAGGAACGCTGAAGCTCATAAGCATCGTAGAGCAAATTGATCTCCTGATAAGGCTGTCATATCGTAAAATTCCTTATGACTGCCTTACTAACGCAAAGCCAACGTAACGCGCTTGCAAAATAGGAACATGGAATCCCGCTTTCCATGCCTGTTTCGATCAACGCAATCGCAATACGAGACATTTGCACGCATTGAGCCCACGCAACGCAAATGCTACGCGCGTCGCCATGGCTCGTTCCGCCCCCGAAGGCACCCCTCGAGAGCGCCGGATTGGCAATCTCCGTCTCGTCTGGGCCCGCGCGCTGCGCTACCCGGGACACATAGCCGCAGCGTTCGCCGCACTCTGTGTCTCTTCAGCGGCAACGCTGGGAATTCCCTACGGATTCAAGCGGATCATCGACCGGGGCTTCTCGGCCGGTGTCGATCCGCACGGGCTCGCCACCTCCTTTCACTATCTGCTGATGATCGTGGGCGTGCTGGCGATCGCCACCGCCTGCCGCTTCTGGTTCGTCTCCTGGCTCGGCGAGCGCGTGGTGGCGGACCTGCGGACCGAAGTTCAGCAGAACCTGCTCACCCTACCCCCGCGTTTCTTCGAGGAAAATCGCCCCTCCGAGATCGCCTCTCGGCTTACCTCCGATACCACGCTGATCGAACAGGTGGTCGGAACCACAGTCTCGATTGCGCTGCGCAATACGTTCACATTGGTGGGGGGCGTCGCTTATCTGTTCATCCTGAGCCCCAAGCTCGCCGGGCTGATGATCATAGGCATTCCCGTGGTGCTGCTGCCGCTGATCGTGCTGGGCCGGCGGGTGCGTGGCATCTCGCGCTCATCGCAGGATCGAATCGCGGCTGTTGGCGCGCTCGCCACGGAAGTGCTGGGCGCGATGAAGATCGTCCAGGCGTTCGGACAAGAGCCCCGTGAGGCCAGCCGATTCCGCGAGGCAGTCGAGATTGTCTTCGCCACTGCCAAGCGCCGCATCGGCTTCCGCGCGGTGATGACGGCACTGGTGATCGGGCTGATCTTCGGAGCCATCACGCTTGTGCTGTGGGAGGGCGCGCTGGACGTCGCCGCTGGCCGTATGTCGGGCGGCGCGATCGCGGCCTTCGTGCTGACGGGCGGGCTCGTCGCCGGCGCCTTCGGTGCGCTGGCCGAGGTCTATGGCGATCTGCTGCGCGGTGCGGGGGCCGCGAGCCGACTGGGCGAACTGTTGGCCGAGCGTCCCGAAATCAAGGCCCCGGCCCATCCCCGCGCGTTGCCGACACCGGCCGCCGGCCGGCTCCAGTTCGAAGACGTCACCTTCCGCTACCCGACCCGACCGGAGGTCGCCGCACTCGACCATTTCACACTCGATATCCCCGCGGGCGAGACGGTAGCCGTGGTCGGCCCGTCGGGCGCGGGCAAGTCGACCCTGCTCCAGCTCGCCCAGCGCTTCTACGATCCGCAGCGGGGACGGGTGCTGTTCGACGGCGTGCCGCTAACCGAGGCCGACCCTGCCGCGATCCGCGCGCGCATGGCGATGGTGCCGCAGGAGATGGTGATCTTCGCCGCCTCGGCGCGCGATAATCTGCGCTACGGCCACTGGGACGCCGACGATGCCGCGCTATGGGCGGCGGCCGAGGCAGCCAATGCGGCCGAGTTCCTGAAGGCGCTGCCGGAGGGACTGGATACCTTCCTCGGCGAGGGCGGGGCACGGCTTTCCGGCGGCCAGCGCCAGCGCATCGCGATTGCCCGCGCGCTGCTGCGCGACGCGCCCCTGCTGCTGCTCGACGAGGCGACTTCCGCGCTCGATGCTGAAAGCGAGCGGCTGGTACAGGACGCGCTCGACCGGCTGATGGCCGGCCGCACAACGATGGTGATCGCCCACCGCCTCGCAACTGTGCGCAAGGCCGATCGCATCGTCGTGATGGAGAAGGGCCAGATCGTCGAGCAGGGTACGCACGACCAGCTCTTCGCCGGCTCCGGCCTCTACGCGCGGCTCGCCAAGCTCCAGTTCGAGACTGCGGGATAAGCCTTCCGCGGACGGGGAGGCCCTCTCTTTTACGGCCGATAGGTTTCCTGGAAGCGCACAGGGCGGCCATGCGCCTGGTTGGCGAGCGTCGCCTCCCACATCACGCGATGGCCGCGCACGATAGTGCCGACCGGCTGGCCGCTGAGCTTCATTCCCGTGAAGGGCGACCAGCCGCAGCGCGAGGCGAGCCATTCATCTTCGACCTCCCACGTCTTCTTGAGGTCGACCACCGTGAAGTCGGCGTCATAGCCGGGCGCGATGCGGCCCTTGTTGACGAGACCGAAGATGCGTTGCGGGCCGGCCGAGGTGAGGTCGACGAGCCGCTGGAGGGTGAGCCGTCCCTTGGCGACATGATCAAGCATCAGCGGCAGCAGCGTCTGCACGCCCGGCATGCCCGAGGGCGATGCTGGATATGCTTGCGCCTTCTCCTCCTTGGTGTGGGGCGCATGGTCCGAACCTAGTACGTCTGGCACACCCTGGTTGACCCAGTGCCACAGTCCATCCCGGTGGGCGCCGCTGCGGATCGGCGGGTTCATCTGGGCGTAGGTGCCGAGGCGCGGATAGGCCTCCTCGCCCGCCAGCGTCAGGTGCTGGGGCGTCACCTCGCAGGTGGCGATGTCCTTGTTTGCCCCAAGGAATTCCAGCTCCGCCGGCGTGGTGACATGGAGAACATGGATGCGCCGCCCCGCCTCGCGCGCCAACTTCACGATGCGACGCGTCGCCAGCATTGCGCTCTCGTCGTCGCGCCAGACCGGATGCGACGAAGGATCGCCCGAGACGCGCAGGTTCGCGCGCTCCTGCATCCGCGTCTCGTCTTCGGCGTGGATCGCCACGCGGCGCCGGCCATGCGCCAGCACGCGCGCTAGCTCCTTGTCGTCCGAAACGAGCAGGTCGCCGGTCGACGCGCCCATGAACACCTTGATGCCGGCCGCGCCCGGCAGCATCTCGAGCGTCCCCAGCTCTTTGGCATTGGCGGCAGTCGCGCCGACATAAAAGGCGTGGTCGCACCACATCCGGTCCTTAGCGCGCTTCAGCTTGTCGGCGAGCGCGTCGGCCGAGTCGGTGTTGGGCTTGGTGTTGGGCATCTCGAACACGGCGGTAACACCGCCCAGCACTGCCGCGCGGCTCCCCGACTCCAGATCCTCCTTATGATCGAGGCCGGGCTCGCGGAAATGGACCTGGCTGTCGATCACGCCTGGCAACACGGTGAGCCCGGTGCAGTCGATCGTCTCGTCCGCGTCTCCCGACACGCCCAGCCCAACGATCACGCCATCGCGCACGCCAACCGAGGTCTCGACCGGGCCGCTCGGCGTCCAGACGGTGCCGTTCTTGAGGATCAGATCGTAGGTGGCGGGCATGGGCAAATCTCCCCCCTCCCTTCCAGGGAGGGGCCGGGGGTGGGTGTAGGCCCGCGATACGGCCGCGACGGGGGCTCTGGCAAGCGAACCGCGTTTCTTCACCTCCCTTGCCAGCGAGGGGAGAAGAAACCACCTTGGCACGCATGAGCATCGCCACCCTCCTTTCTTCTCGCGCCATCATCCGCCTCTCGGGCAGCGAGGTGCGCGACTTCCTGCAAGGCCTCGTTACAAACGACACCAACACGCTGGCCGAGGGGCGGCCAGTGTGGGCGGCACTGCTGACCGCACAGGGCAAGGCGCAGTGGGACTTCGTCCTCTGGCCCGATGGCGAAGATGTGCTGATCGACTGCGAGGCCACGCAGGCGGACGCGCTCGCCAGGCGCCTTACCCTCTACCGCCTGCGCCGCCCGATCATCATCACGCGCGACGAGACGCTGGGCGTACACTGGTCGGCCCACGGCGACAGCGATCCCCGCCTCCCCGCGCTCGGCCGCCGCTGGCTGGGGGAGCCGAAGGGCGAGGCAGCCGACGAGGCGTGGCTGGCCCACCGCCTCCGCCTCGGCGTGTCAGAGGGCGTTGCCGAGCTCGGCGCCGACAAGACGCTGTGGCTGGAGGCCAACGCGATCGAGCTCAACGGCGTCTCCTTCACCAAGGGCTGTTACGTCGGGCAGGAGAACACCGCGCGGATGAACTGGCGGCAGAAGGTCAATCGCCGGCTGGTGGTGGCGCATGTCGACGCAGATCCGGGTGAGGCAGCGCGCGCTTATTACCCGGCGCTGGGCCTCGCAGTGGCGCTGGTTCGAGTCGAGCAGCTGCGCGGGGGTGGCGCGATCAAGCTCGGCCAGGTCGAGGCCCGACCACTTTTCCCGGACTGGCTCGCCACCGCCATCGCCGAGGAAGAGGCGGCGTGACCGAACCCGTCCCCAGCCGCCCGCCGAGCCGATCGGCCGCTCTGGGCGGCGTGGGAGCGATCGTAGTCACCGGCACCTTCGCCATCATCGCGGCGGGAGCGATGCTTTTGATGGCGCGCGGTTACGGCTTCCGCATGGAGGCGGTCGACTGGGCATTGCTCGCGCTGGTGCTGGTGCTGACCATCGGCGGTGGCACAGCGCTCGCCCGCTTCATCCGCACCCATCCCGGCGCGATCGGCGAGGCGCGCTTCGACACCTCGCACCCCGACGATCCCGCCTAAGCCCCGGCCGCCCGCCGCGCGGCGATCAGTAGCCCACGAACGCCTTACGCATCACCGCCTCTTCTTGGCGGATGCGGATGGTCAGCGGCACGAGATAGATCACAAGACCGACCACGAGCGTGCAGAAGGCGTGCAGCGTCAGCGCAAAGCCGACCAGCTCGGGCAGGATGTTGAGGTAATAGTTCGGGTGGCGAACCGCGCGGAACAGCGGATGTGTCACGAGCGCATGATCGCGCGCGATCAGCAGCTTAACGGTCCACAGGCGACCGAGCAGCCGCGAGACGACGAACAGCATCACCGCGCCAAAGAGATAGACCGCGAAGCCGAAGCGGCTTGTCGCATCGAAGGGAGCGGCGCGGATCACACCCTCCACTGAAGCTGCCACGTAGAAGGCGATATGGGCGATCGCCAGCCATTTGGAATTGGCGGCGCCATATTCCTGGGCGCCGTCGCGGCGGAGCGCCTTCTCGTTGCGGATCGACACCGCCAACATGGCGAAGCGGTAGATGAAGGCAGGGATGATGAGCAGATAGGGCACGTTACACTCCCGATGCATTGAACAGGCCGCGGCCCCTTTTGGCGGATGCGGCCGTCGGAGGGGCGCGAAGTCGGAACGTGCTGAGCCGACGCTCACGATGGCGCCGAAGCCGCCCTCCCCACATGAGATTCGTCGAATAGGGAGAATGTGTTACGACGCCCGCTCATTTCCGGCGAGGGCCGCCGCTCGAAACGCCCCAAAATTCAAAGAGCGGGGCGAGGCCTGACGCCGCGCCCCGCCCCTGATGAGCCCAGAGGCCCCAGCCGTTACGCCGCGAGCTTGCGCAGCACGTATTGGAGGATGCCACCGTTGAGGAAATAGTCGAGTTCGTTGACGGTATCGATCCGGCAGCGGGTCTCGAAGCTTTCCTTGGAACCGTCGGCGCGGGTCAGCTCGACCGTCACCGTCTGACGCGGGCGGAGGCTCGCGACATTGCGGATGGTGAAGGTCTCCGAGCCGTCGAGCTTCAGCGTCTTG
>OUNM010028998.1_pt1 | contig 13768 bp, 10 predicted proteins | sample 1769961 | NCBI WGS metagenome assembly OUNM01 (sample SAMEA3914820, study PRJEB12502) | metagenome | biome: forest; material: soil | place: USA | collected 2012-03-12 | depth 0.3 m | reverse complement strand
TCCACAGCTCGTTCAGACTACTCCCCGTCGTCGAGCACGAGTACTGCGGGTACTGCGTGAACGCGACGGCGCGCCCGCCGCGCCCGCCGCCGAACCCGTCGGCCAGCAGCCGCCGGTACATGTCCTCGGTGAGCGGGTTCGCGTAGCGGAAGGCCACGTAGGGCTTGTGTGGGGCGGTTTCCGGGGAGAGCTCGTCGAGGAGTTTGCACATCTCGCTGCATTGGTGCTCGGACCACTTGCGGATCGGGGAGCCGCCGCCGATGGCGGCGTATTGTTTTTGGATTTTAGGGGTGCGGCGGGCGGAGATTAGCGGGCCGAGATAGCTTTGCAGGCGGCCTAGGGGGATGAGGTCTGCGTCGGCCTGGAGGAGGTGGGGGGTTGGTTAGTTTGTGGATGGCTGGTGGATGGGAGTGGGGGATTGTAGGGCACTGACAAAGAGCCGGCTTAGGAAGTCGCCCACTTCGTCGACTGTCGAGGGGCCGCCCATGTTGAGGAAGACCATGGCTGTTGGGGAGGAGGTCTGGGTGACGGGGTGGACGGGCGTCGCGAGCCATCGTGCCTGTTGCGGGGAGGGCTTTGCGAGTGCGAGGGGCCGGAGGGGCCGTATCGCGGCCGCGGGGAGGCGGAGGGCCATGGCGGAGACTCGGAGGAGAGAGATCGAGGGCCGGAGGGGTGGATGCGGGTGTGGTCCGAGGCTCAGACAGACGCCGGGTTTTGCAGAGAAACAGAGAAAAGAAAGCAGCCAAACCAATTCAGACCAAGAACACCCAATTGACTTCTCACATGCAGCGTGCGAAGGCGGACGGGCTGGTGGTTTTATGCAACGGTGGCGAGTCAGGAGAAAGAAGGGAATGGGAATCGAAGGGGAAGGCCAGAAGCCAGATTACTCCGTCCCCCACCCGCAGGTCCCGAGCCTTCGGCGGTTCGATGCCGAGACCGACTTTTGCCTCTTGGCATCGGAGCATTTGGCCGGGGAACTTCGGCCAATGAGCCGCCGCCAATTTGAACAGGCACCTTTCAGGCTTGTGAACCTCACATGTTCTGGCAGTTCAATGACTGAATAACCACTTGTTAGTGCAACAGCCCAATGACCATCAAGAATACAAACAAATAGAGTATCTCAAAGTACTCGGAAAGATAAGATCAATCATTTTCTCTTTTTTATATTAAAATCTTTTATTTTATTGTTTTATTGTTTTGTCCTTTGTCGTCAAGTTCGAGATTTTGGCCAGGACCCCGGTCTCCAGGTCACGAGCGCACGCGTCTGCCTGGAGCTCGCCAAGCAGGCGCGTCATGTAATACACGGTGCCCTTGTCTGCCATCCTTGATACACACCGTCCACGGGCAAATTCATTGCCGTCAGGCTCTGTTTGACCTGCCCTCTTCAACTTTTTAATTTTCCGTCGAAAAAAACATCACCGCAACGCGGAAGCCCTGTCTCCCTCGATTCGCTTTTTGCACTGGTAATATCCCAGCAATGGCGTGGGGCGGCGATGAGGACAGGCGGCCCGAGACGGATGAGGGCGAGGATGAGCTGGATGAGACCGTGAGCCGCCTCTCAGCCATCTTCCAGGCTTTCCGACGTTTCTGACACCGCCAGGACTACAAAACCCAAAAAGATGCCGTCCTCTTTGCAATTGACGTCAGCGCATCCATGCTCCAGCAGCCGCCGGCCACCGACAAGAAGAAGTCGGACAAGGACTCGGCCATCGCCGCCGCCCTGAAATGCGCCTACCAGTTCATGCAGCAGCGCATCATCGCCCAGCCCAAGGACATGATGGGCATCCTGCTCTTCAACACGGAAAAGTCAAAGTTCCGGGACGAGCCGGGAGCCCGCAGCGGGACGGGCTACCCCCGCTGCTACCTCTTCACGGATCTCGACGTCCCCGCCGCCGAGGACGTCAAGAACCTCAAGGCGCTGGTCGAAGAAGGGGAAGACCCGGACGAGGTGCTCGTGCCGGCCAAGGAGCCGGCCTCCATGGCCAACGTGCTCTTCTGCGCCAACCAGGTGTTTACCACCAACGCTGCCAACTTTGGCTCTCGCCGTCTGTTCATCATCACCGACAACGACAGCCCACATGGCAAGGACAAGAACGCAAAGTCGTCGGCGGCGGTGCGCGCCAAGGATCTCTATGACCTGGGGGTTGTCATCGAACTCTTCCCCATCAGCCGTGCGGACAAGGCGTTCGATATGTCCAAGTTCTACGACGACATCATCTATCGCGACCCGGCCGCCGAGGCTGATGCCTTGGACGAGGTCAAGACGTCAAAATCCGGCGACGGCCTGACGCTCCTGAACTCGCTGATATCCAACATCAACTCCAAGCAGGCGCCGAAACGGGCGTACTTCTCGGGTCTCAATTTCGAACTCGCCCCCAACCTGACAATATCCGTCAAGGGCTACATGCCCCTCCACCGGCAGGCGCCAGCGCGGACCTGCTATGTCTGGCTGGGCGGTGAACAGGCGCAGCTCGCCGAGTCCGAGACCATCAAAGTAGACTCCTCCACGAGGACCGTCGACAAGTCCGAGGTGAAGAAGGCGTACAAGTTTGGCGGCGAGTACATCCATTTCAAGCCCGAGGAAGCGGCATCCCTGAAGGACCTCGGCAGCAAGGTCCTCCGCATTATCGGCTTCAAGCCACGCTCCATGCTCCCCATGTGGGCCTCAGTCAAGAAGTCCATCTTCATCTTCCCCAGCGAGGAGCAATTCGTCGGCTCCACCCGCGTCTTCTCCGCGCTATGGCAGAAGCTGCTCAACTCCGACAAAGTCGGCATCGCGTGGTTCGTCGCCCGCAACAACGCAAACCCCATCATGGTGGCCATCATCCCCTCCCGAGCCTCCGAGGACGACGCCTCAGACACGCCATACCTCCCCGCCGGGCTCTGGCTGTACCCCCTCCCGTTCGCCGACGACGTCCGCACGGTGGACCTCTCGGCGCCGCCGCGGCCCGCCGACGAGCTGACAGACAAGATGCGCGAGATCGTGCAGAACCTCCAGCTGCCCAAGGCCATGTACAACCCGCTCAAGTACCCCAACCCCTCCCTACAATGGCACTACAAGATCCTCCAAGCCATGGCGCTAGACGAGGACGTCCCCGAAACCCTCGACGACGCAACCGTCCCAAAATACAAGCAGATAGACAAGCGCGTCGGCGGCTACCTCGCCGAGTGGAAAGACCTCCTCGCCCAAAAGGCAGCCGGCCTCATGAAGAGCCGCGCCGTCAAGCGCGAAGCCGAGGACGACGACGCCGTCGGCGGCGGACGCCCGCTGGCTAAGCGCGCTAAGCCCCCGGCCGCCGCGGGGAAGAAGGCGGCTGGCGGCGGCGGGATGAGTAACGCGCAGCTCAGGGTGGCGTTTGAGCAGGACACGCTCAAGAAGATGACGGTTGCGGAGCTCAAGGAGGTGTTGGCGAGCAAGGGGGTCAGTGCGGTGGGGAAGAAGGCCGAGCTGGTTGAGAGGTTGGAGCAGTGGGTTGAGGAGAATGCGTGAGGGGAGGTTGCGTTTGGAGTTTGGGGCTGGTTGCTGTTACTGTGAGGATTGGGTCGGTCCGTAAAATGTGTACCGACTTTATGGGTGGAAATGATATCTCTGTCTTGTTTTGATCAACTTGGTGTCAGTGAACAAGGTTTCGTACAGAGCACCGGTAACGTTACAGGGTGGGCTGCCATTCCGCCGGAGTGAAAGATTGTATCTGTAATATTCCGCGTTGAAATACAGCGGCTTCCTCGTAAATTCCACACCATCTGATTGCGGCCCGCTCCCTGTCAACCGCGTGCAACACCACACGGCAGCTTGCATCTCCACCTTTTACAACACCGCGTCGGCAAGGCGACGGACCTGCAACATCGGCATCCGCGATTTCCCCACCGCCCCGATGATGATTCAGACCTTCGATCCGAACCACCAATCTCGATTGGTGTAACATTCCCGGCCGACACCGGCATTTCCACATCCGAATACCCAACCCGCGAACAACCAAACCAACAAGAGCGAGCGCAGCAAAGCGCCCCCAACAATGGAGGCCTTGCTGGGCGCCTCCCAGTCGAACCCCTCCTGCGGCTCCGTCGCCGAACTCCAAGCCCCCCTGCGCGACCTCTTCAGCACCCGCGTGACCGAGACCCGCGCCGACCACATCTCGGTGACCTTCGAGATCCGCGCGACCGCCGTCTTCGACATCCCCGTCGTCGCCGACAACAGCAGCAGCAGCGAGAATGCCGCCGCCGGCCCGGGGAACGCGTCCAACATCGACCCGCTGCTGGGCGGGGCGCGGGCGAGCGTCGCGCCGCCCGTGGAGAATGGAAGCGGCGGGGGGCAGGTGACGACGCGCAGGGTCAACGCGATTGATGGGATACTCAACCAGCCGCAGGATGATCCGGCGCTGCAGACGGCGATTGTGAGGCACATTATTGCGGCGCTGGGGCAGGTCGGCGAGAGTAGCTGGATTGTGCGGCAGGTCTCGCGGGCTGAGCAGGGGTGGACGTTTACGTACATCTGCAAGGACTCGTGGCAGGCATGGAGTCGGCAGGCGTCGAAGCACCCTGCGAAGAGGGCGGTTGGGGAGTGGAGTGAGAAGGGCGGGCAGGATCCGGCGCATTTGGGTAGGTTGTACGCATTTCCTGACGCAGAGGTGGCATTGCTGACTTGTGCCTTGCAGCTCGCCCGGCGTTTGACTGCCGGGGTTCGGTCAAGATCGCGTTCGTCAAGTCGACCAAGACCATCGATGTCAAGTTCGAACACACGCCGGTGCACTGGACCGTCGCCCAGCTGATCGAGCTTCTTGCCCCGCCCCCCGTCGCGCCCGTCGTCAAAACCCCCGCGAAGACCCCCGCGAAATCGCGAGAGCCAAGACCGCCGAAGGAGCCCAGGCCGCCGAAGGAGCCAAAGGCAAAGACACCGCGGTCTACAAAGAAGCGCGCAGGAGAGAATGGGACACCGGGCGGGGAAGGCTCGCAACGGAAGAAGAGGTCCAAGAAGGGCGCCGCGGCTGCCGGGCCCTCGGTCCCGCCGGAAATGGAGGGGGCTCTGCCCGTGGGCGATGCTGCAAGGCAGCTCTACAACACCGGAGCTTCTGGAGGGGCCCAACCCGCCGGCTCAAGCAGCTACCCAGAAGGTCTGGTGGGCTCTGCAGACGGGGTGGCTGACGGTGACGTGCACGCTCACTCGGTCCTCAATCTGCCGCCGCGGGAGGCGGCCCGACGGCGGGAAGCCGCTATCAAGCTCCTGAGCGACAGCGGCATCGACCCGAAGAGCTTGTCCGCGGAGCAGTCCAACATCTTTGCCAACCAGTCTCCGGAACTGCAGCAAGACTCTCTGGCGATGTTGGTCAAGTATGGCGCTGAGCGGCTGCGCATCGTCCATCCCAAGAAGGATGGGTCCGCCTCGGGCGAGTCGACTCCGAACACGGAGGACACGCCGGTCCCGGCGGAAGCGTCGCCGCAGCCATCCAAGGCGCCAAAGGCGCGGAAGAGAAAGTCGGCGGTGGAAGACGGGGGAGTGGTTGAGAAACTGGGCCCTGAGGCGGCCAGGTCGCTTATGAGGAAGCGAATGTGCGACAACTGCCGCGAGAAGAAGTACAAGGTAAAGGTTTGTGGGTCGTTTTCGAGATAAGCGTGAAACTGAGCTGACTTGTTCTGCAGTGCGACAGAGGAAAGCCGTGCTCCATGTGTATCGCCGATGGCGCCGTCTGCGCTTACTCCCTTGCGCGACGGCCGAAGAAGGCTGCCGAAGATCCCGCAGAGAGCGCCGACCCGGTTGAGGCAGAGATGCCGAACGAGGAGCCTGATGATTTGGGGTCGCCTGGGTTCCATGCCGACTCAGTAGGCCAGCCAGCCCACGAGCCTTTTCACAATGCTGTCGGCCATGATCATTTCGACGGGCATGCTCACCAGGCGAATGAGCACGTTTCGGAAACGATACCCGAGACGCCGTCGAATGTCTTTGACCACCCACACACAGTTTATCACCATGCCTCTGGCCTGAGTTTCCCCCAAACCAGCCCGAGCAGCGCGCCGGAACCCACTCATTCCAGCGCCGCATCGACCGCGATGATGCCTCCCTCGATGGACTACTTAAGCGAGAGTCGGTCGCACAATTTCCACTCCCAACCCCCCGCGGCCCCTCAGGCTTCTGGCTACGCTGAGCAAGCACCTCCTCCGTTTGAGCAAGGCCTGCGTCCAAGTTCGCGCGCGCAGGCGTCCACGTCAAGACGCCCTCTCCCGATCGGCCAGCCTTCCCACGGCAACGGCGCCAGCAGCGCCGACCTTGAAACTCAAAGCAGCTGGCAGCCCATGTCTAGCACCCCGGCCCAGCCAGTGTCCGCCCTCAGGACCTCGCCGAGACAGTCCAGGGCGAAGAAGTCTGCTCCAGCCTCACAGTCGTATGACGATTTGCGGCCGCAGCAGGCTTCGAGCTGGGTGAGTGCAAACCAGTCGGTGCCTGTGACGGCACAGCCCGCCCGTAACTCGCCAAACCAGACTGCTGCTCAGCCTGCTCGTTCCAAGTCGAGGCAGAGCAGTCGGACGCAGAACCATACCCCAGCGGACAACTCTGGCTATGCCTCTGCTGCGACGACCCAGCAGCCGAGCTCAACCCAGAGCTACAGCTACAACCAATACCAGAGTGGAAACACCCAGGCCGACGCATCCAGCGATCGCGTGGCCTATCAACCATATACCAACAACCAAACCACCGGCCAATCCAACTCGTACTCGTCGTTCGACAACTACAATTCCCGCGTACCGAATACCACAGCCTCCACTTCATCGGCGTCCTGGTCCCAGAACGTGGCCTCCTCGTATGCCTCCAACCCAGCAGCGACCACGAGCACAGCACAATGGGGTTCCTCCACCTCCACCCCGCAAACCAGAACCGCTCGCGGATACGACACCACCCAATCCACCACAGGCACCGCCTACACCTCATCCAACACCTCCCAGCCCCAGTCCCGCCTGCAAAACTTCAACCCCCACCCCCAACCCCAAGCCCAAACCAGCAGTTCATCAAGCACCTACAACCAACAACTCCACCAGCAACAACAAAGACAGCAACAAGCCCAGCCCCAGCAACAACAACAAAGCTACAACGGGTACATCAACACCGTAAACCAGCAGCAGCAACCACAACAATCCCAACAACAACAACAGCCTGCTAATAGCAACCAACAAAGCTGGGGCTACAACACCTATCCATCTGCGTCATCCTCTGCCGCCGCCGCTGCCTCGTCGCATGGCCACGGCAGCCACCAGACTGCCCAGCAGCAACAGCAGCAGCATCGGTCGATGAACCTGTCGGGTCGGACGTATGGGGGGATGGAGTTGTATGATTTGATGAGGAACAATCCTGCTTGAGTTGTGGATGCCCAGTTTGGGATCGTTTGGTTTGATATTCTTGCGCAATGTCTCTCCGTGGCACAGGAGGGAGGTCGTGCGGTCGGTGTGGTGGCAGCGACTTCTGGTTGCGAACATCGAGGGGGTGTGCGCCTTATTATTGGGTCTTTTGCTGGCGGTGGTTGCGGAGGTGGTTGAGGGAATGGCGGGTCTGTTTGCTTTGCTTGGCTTGGAATTGGCCGGTGTTTAGATTATCGGCGAACTCGGTGGTTCACTGCCATATTCATGGGCACAACCCGCGGTCAAGACAAAGAGCAAGGCTAAGGGAACGGGAGAAGACGTTTTGTATTATCACACGATACCCCGGGATCATCACAGGCCAAGGGCCTCATAATGGCAGATACCATAATATTCATCATGACCAACCCCTCGCCAGCCATCCATTGATAGATGCTCGAGTCGTTGTGTTGCAGTGGTTGTCGAGTTATGTAAAAGCCTCCCCCGTCCCATCTAGTGGTAGTAAAAAAGCGCAAACGCAGAGAAAAAAAAGACCAGCCTCAAAACGCCGTCCAGATCTCAGATGTGAGTGAGTAATTTACAGCTCAGTCGGATGGATGGATGCCCCCCAACCAACCAAGAGATGTCAGGAGAAAGCCAAGAAACCCGAGAAAAAGAAATCGTCCCCGCTGAGCTTTTCTTTTTAGTTGCCGTTCCCCCTACTCCTAGTCCAGATTTTCCTCTTATTTATTGCGCCGAAACAGCATCCGTCTTGGTGTCGACCTTCTTCGCCGGGGGCTCGCCGCCGGCGTCCTCGCGCGACCGCTTGCCGTTGGAGGACTGGATGGTGGGCATTTGCACGCTGCGCGCCGGGGGTTAGCATGCAAGATGATAGATGGATGGCTGTTTGTGGGGGTGTGGACATACTCGTTGGTGCTCTTGCGGGTGTCCTCCTTCTTCTCGTCACGGGGGCCGCGGTTGTCACGGCCGCCGCCACGACCGCCGCGGAAGCCACGACCACCCCTGCCCCGACCGCCGCGGCCGCCGCGTCCGCCCTTGAAGCCGCTGTTCTTGTCGCCGTCGCCGCGGCGGTCCTTCCAGTCGCCCGACTTGCCGTTGCGGTCCTTGTCGCCCCGGCCGCGGCCGCCGCGTCCGCCTCCGCGCGAGCCGCCGCGCTCCTTGCCCTCGAAGAAGGTCACGCGGCGGTGGGTGTTGGGCTCGAGGGTGCCGTCCTTAATCTGGCGATTCTTCTCGTCCAGGTAGTCCTTCTTCTTCATGATGAGCAGGTCCTCGCCCTTCCAGGTCGGCTTGGGGTCCAGAGCGACAAAGGCGTCGGCCTCCTCGGCGGACGCGAACTCGACGAAGACGGAGCCCTTGAAGAGCTCCTCGGCGGTGCGGCGCAGCTTGACGTGCTTGACGTGGCCGTGGGCCGAGAAGAAGGCCTCGATGTCGAACTGGGTCGAGGGCTCTTCATCCCCGAAGCCCTTGGCGTAGACCGAGGCGGTCAGGCGGGCCTTTTGCGCCTCGGTGGACGACACGTAGGCCTTCTTGCGCGTGAGGACCTCGTCGCCTTCCTCGCCCGCCACGTCGAGGAAGCTGCTCTCGCGCAGGGCGGCGACGACGGCGCTGTGGGGCTGGAACTGGCGCATGCGCTTGAAGCTGCAGATGGTCTTGAGCGGCATCGGCTTGTTCTCCTCGCCTCCGGTGCTCTCCCACATGAACTTGTCGGTCGGCAGGTTGCTGTCGCTGAAGTAGAACTCGACCTGGCGCGGGGTTAGTCGCGGGGGGTCCTCTGGGCGTGCATTGGGGGTGGTGGCATACCTGGGCGCGGATCTTGACGGGATCGTCGCTCACGGGCTGGCTGGTCGGGTCGTACTTGCGGTTCTTCTTGAAGTCCTTGCGCTCGGGCTCGGTGGTGGCCTGGACGGCGCTGTCGGTCTCCTCGGTCGCCGCGTCGGTGGCCGCCACGGCCGGGGTGGTCTCCTCGACGGCGACCACCTCGGGCTGCTCATTGATGACGGCGTCGCTCATGTTGGCAACGGAGTGGCGGTGCGCCACGAGGGGGGAGATGGAGACAAGAGGCGAGATGGAGGTGCGAGGCGCAGGCAATTGACGGCTGGGCAGGATGGACAAGGCTCTCCCGTGAGTGAGATGGGGCGAGGAAAGAGTCGGCCGGCCAGAGACGGAGCAAAAGTTTTGAGAGGGATGGGCAGAAGAAGTGGAATGGGAGGAAACGGGCGAGGCGAGAGCTGCACAAAATTGTTGTTGGTGGGGTAGCAGCAGTCCCCGGTTCCAGCGACTTATTAGCCTTGCCGCTGCAGTGGGTGGTTCAGAGCGTCGCCAGTGCCGCATCAGAGCAGAGTCACCGGGGAGGGATGCGCCGCAAGGCTAGGAACCCAGCTCGCTGCCGGCGGAGTCAGCCTACCTACGGATATCGCCCTCGTCACCCGCTCACTGGCAGAGTAACGTACCAGGAAAAAAGATAAAGACACCGAAGACTATTTGCAATGTAATAGTGGCCGAGAAATAGACAATAAAGGGGCACAAATATCACCAAAGGCACAACGAGGCAAGCTTCCCTCGATCATCAACTGATCAAAGCGAGGCGTGATTCTGTAAAAGGCGCCAATCGACAAGCGCGTTCTCCGAAAAAAAAAAAACCCCCCAGGCTCAAGGCGGCCAATTGGAGATTTTCCATGCCGCGGCTCACCGCCCGGGAAGCTCCAGCCTCCAGCGCTTGTCACGCCAAGGCCGTCTGATAATTACAGACTACAGAATACAGCGCATACATACAGAATACAAAATACAAAATAAAGAATACAGAATACAGACCAGACGAACTGGCAACCCCTGCTGGTCTCACGTGAGCGGGCGCGTCGGGTCGAATGGGATCGTGGGAAACTTTTTCGGCGGGAGAGGTGTGAATTGGCAGGTTTTGGCAGGTGTCTGCGGCCGAGCGACCCCCGAGCGACAATCCCCGGTTTTGACTTCTGACCTGGTGCGTTCAGAGCAGTTGCAGCACAGGGCAGGGCCAGGCGTGGACAAGACCACGAGAGCACCAATTGGGCGGCATTTGCACGGCACTCGACGGGTCTGTTCAAGGACAAGACGAAACGAAAGAACCCCACACCACGACGACTCCCACGAGCACCACGACCACCACTACGACCACACCGACGCCATGAAGCAACGCAGGTTGTTGCGGTTCCACGGCCTCAAGCGCCCCGTGAGCTCCCCGTCTCCTGCATCTGCACACCCCAGCCCCGAGACTGACCTCCCCCCCTCGGCAGCGCATCCGCCAAACCTGGAACAAGTACAACCTCTTCAACCTCGTCCGCCTGCGAACCCCCAACATCGGCGCAAAGACCTTCTTCCAACAGAAATGGATCGCCAAGGCCCTCGCCCGCGGCTACCACGGCGAGCACATCAAGGAGGGCCAGTGGGAGCGCATGTTCAGCCGCCGCACCCAGTCCGTCGTCGCCATGAACCCCGTCTACATGGCCCGCTACAACGGCAGCGAGCAGGCCGCCGGCCGCGGCTCCGGCCGCCGCCCGGATCCCAACTCGGACTACAAGCCGCCCACAAACAACGTGTGGTACGGCGACGACGGCGCCCCCAGAGCCACCCCCTACATGCAGATGACCTTTGCCCCCATGGAGCGTCGCCTTGATATCGCCATCTTCCGCGCCCTGTTCGCCAGCAGCGCGAGACAGGCCCGCCAGTTCGTCCTCCACGGCGCCGTGACCGTCAACGGGAAAAAGGTACCATTACCCCCTGAAGGACCTCTCGCATCCAGGGCGTCGCTGACATGGCTCGCCGCCGCAATAGATGACACACCCCAGCTACCTCCTCAACCCGGGCGACATGTTCCAGGTGGACATCGAACGAGTCCTGACCGCGACAGGCAAGCCGAAGAGGCTCGGCAAAAACCAACCAGCCCTCCCCACCACCGCAGCGACAGAAGGCGAAGAGGCCGAGGCCGAAGCCGAAGTCGAAGCCGAGCCCGCCGCCAGCGAGGCCGAACCCCTCGACGCCGAGGCCGCCAAGGAGAAGCACATCGCCATCCTCAAAGAGCTGCAATCCCGCGCCGAAGCGGCCCTGACCCAGCCCGAGTTCCGCGACCGCGCCAAGGCCAAAATCGCCCTCCGCAAGTACCTCAAGGAAGTCAAAGCCGACCTGGCCAAGACCAGCAAACCCAAGACCACCCAGTCCCCCTCGGAAATGAGCGACGCCGAAGCCGAGCTCACCGCCCTCTTTTCCGACATCTCCCTCACCTGGACCCAGTTCAAAAACAAACACGCAAAACCGCCCGGGCAGCAGCAGCAACCCACCACCCCCTCAGGCAGCAGCAGCAGCAGCAGCAGCAGCAGCGCCATCACCCCGCAGCAGCGCACCCTCCTCATGAAGGTGCACGACGCGGAGCGCAACGCCCAGCGCGACTGGTCCAAGCCCTACCGCACGCCCTGGCAGCCGCGCGACTGGATGGCGCCCTTCGCCTTCGTGCCGCGCTACCTCGAGGTCAACCAGCGCATCTGCGCCGCCGTGTACCTGCGCCACCCGGTCGCGCGCCCGGGCGTCGCCGAGGTGCCGACGCCGTTCTCGCCGTTTGTGTCGCAGCTGGCGCATAATTGGTATTTGAGGAGGGGTTAAACGGGTTGGATAGATAACAGAGGGGGATAGAGGTGTTTTGGGAGAGGCTAGGGAGGGAAATGGCATAGAGAGAGAGAGGGCATATGACTGTTCTGTGTATGTATATCATCACGGTAGTAGGCGGGGTTGTGGGCTGCTAGATAGCTCCCCTCCGGCTCCATGGCCAGGCTGGCTGGGGCATGTATGCATGTATTCTAGGTGTAACTTGTACAATATGGTACTGTTTTCGCTGGCTGTGAGCAGGATGGACTAGAGACGTTGTATTCTAGATGAAACGTTTTCCTGTTCCAGATGGAAGGCCTTTCTGTTCCAGAAACAAGTCCATTCTGTTCCAGATACCAAGTCCTTCCTACCCAGAAACAAAGCCTTCCTGCTCCAGATGAGAGCACGTTCAATTCTAGATTCAAGGCTTTTCCATCCCAGATCAAACCCATGTCTACATCAGTTAGGTGCCCAACCCCAACCAGCTTCATATCTCAAGGGAGACCCAAGGGATCAAAATGATTACGGCCAGAAAATCAGACACTCCATCAAACTGCACTCCATTTTCAAACAGTCTGTATAAGGCCCAAGAACAAATTTAAAAAGCTAACGAACCGCCAATTTGCCACATCCATTCACGCTGCCCCTTCAAAACATTGACAAATAAATGTCAAATGCATAACCCTTCTCTCCACCAGAGCAAGCCAACAACACAAGACCCAACTCAACAAAACCAAGTCAAGACCAACTCAACTCAACCAAATCAAGACCAACCCAGCTTCAAAACACACACTCAACCCCAAACCACCATCACTCACACAGCCAGCAGGTAGGTCATAGGCAAGAGCAAAACCAGAGCAAGAACAACAAGAGAAGAAAAAGACTCCGAGACCCTTTTTATTCCAGACAGCAACACTAAGCTAAATAACAGCAGCAAGAACAAATAGAATAGAGCGGGTTGTGAAAAAAAGACAAGGTTAAAAAAAAAAGCGGGGGGGGTGAGAGAATGAAGGCTAGGAAAACAAGATAGATGATGTGTGTGTGTGTGATTTGGTGTGGTGACAGACAGCCGTGTATCCGTCCGAGAACAGACAGACAGACCGTGGCTGACTGACAGTAGAAGGGGGGTTTTGGGGGAAGATGGTGAGGGAGGAGGGGGAAAGGGGGAAGGGGATATAATAGAAACACATGGGGGCCCTCATCCAAGCAATCCTCCTGGTCCTGCCTTTTCCCGTGTTTGTTGGTGATGTTGTTGTCATCCATCCCCATTTTCCTTTTCCATAGCCACCCTCCCTTCAACTCTTATATCAGAGCAATCCGAGCGAGCGCCCGGCTGCCTGGTCAGGTTGGTCGGCTGGCGGTCGAGTTGCCGAGCCACAACCCACCCTCACGTCCGTCCCTGAAAATCCATCCCCTTCATCCTCCTCCTCCCCAACGGAATCGCTGATAACCCTGCTCAGACCATGGTCGGCATCCAAAGGTGGTTTCCGGTCCCCGGCCACGCCAATTAGATCATGGTACAATTTTTGCAACCGCCGACCAGACCGTCACCCCCAACGATGGAGGCCCGGGCCTCCGGATAGCCGTCTAGACCATTTTGCTGACAAGCAAGCACTTCCCCAACACCCAGAGTACGCCGTCGCAAAAAGATCTCGGTCGCCTTTCGGATGACCTTTTCCCATGAGTATTAAGGGGATGTGATTAAATAGGGAAACAGTAATGAAAGAAAACAAACAGGCAAAAGAAAAGAGGCGGCGAGCTGGTATTGTTGGGGCATCATGATACTGAGACAAGTCGTGGAAAAAAGAAGATG
>OUNM010989349.1_pt1 | contig 13770 bp, 9 predicted proteins | sample 1769961 | NCBI WGS metagenome assembly OUNM01 (sample SAMEA3914820, study PRJEB12502) | metagenome | biome: forest; material: soil | place: USA | collected 2012-03-12 | depth 0.3 m | reverse complement strand
GGCCCGCCACGGCGGCAAGGCCAATGTGGCTTTCTTCGATGGCCACGTGCAGACCTTCTCCGCCGACTACCTCGGCTGCGGCACCGGCATGAAAACGCAGCCCGACATCCACTGGCGAAGCGGGATGGATGGCGACAATTGGACTCCCTATTGATGAAAAAACTCTACGCTATCCTAATCGTCCTCTCCGTGGCGGGCTGCGGGAAACCGAACGCCACTGGCCCCACCCCCGTAAAGGTCGCCGTGATCGGCGGCATGGCCATGACCGGTATGTGGCCGCGGCTGGCCAAACAATTTGAGGCCGACACCGGCATCCCCGTGCAGCTCGTGGTGGCAGGCAACAAGGACATGATTACCCCGGTCTTCCGCGAGGGAAAATGCGACCTCCTCACCATGCATTCCAGCGACGAAGCCACCTCGCTCGTGGCCGACGGCTTCGCCTCAAACATGCGACCCTGGGCGCATAACGAGCAGGTCATCGTGGGGCCCGCCAGCGATCCCGCACACATCAAGGGGATGAAGGACGGCGCCGCCGCGCTACGCAAGATCGCGGACTCCCACAGCCCCTTCATCGATGCCCAGGGCGGCGGCCGGCGGCTCGTCACCGACAAGCTCTGGGAAAAATCCGGGGTGCGCCCGGTGGGGGATTGGGTGCTGAAAGATGAAAGCGAGACGCCCACCGATCTGCTGCGCTTCGCCGAGTCCAAAGGCGCCTACGCCATCTGCGGCAGGATCCCTGTGCTCACCGGCAAGATCCCCAAAGGCTCGATGGAAATCATGGTCGAGGGCGACGAAGCCATGCAGCGCCCCTTCATCGTGGTCGAGGCCAACCCGAAAAAATTCCCCAACGCCAATATCGCGGGAGCCCGCATACTCGCCGACTACCTGGTGAGCGAAAAGGCCCAGAGCTTCCTCAAAAAATTCGCCGACGAACAACCGGCAGGCATGCCGCTGTTTTATCCGTTGAAATAAGTTCGCGGACCCGAGAGCAGGATTCTAGGCGCGGACCTCCGTGGTCACCGCCCTCCTTCTTTCGCTTGCAGCGTTTTGGTCCAGAAGCTCCACCTCATAGGCCTCCGTGGGAAGAGGCGGTTCCATCTTGCGAGCCAGGGCCTCGATACCTGACACTGATACCTGATCGGCAAAGGCCAAACTTTTGTTCCTCTCCCGATTGCGCCGGAGAGACGTTTCACGATCCGCCTGCAGATAGATGACTTTCGTGCGAGCCCCGTAGGCAATGGCAAGATTGAGGAGGCTCTGCCGCAATTCGCGGCGCAAGTTCGTTGCGTTGACCGCAAAATCCACCTTTTGAGCAAGCGCTCGTTTCATGCAAGCCGTCATTTCCTGGAGCACGGCTCCTTCCTGTTTCTCGCCGGCCTCACGCAGCTCTCGGCGAATCTCATCACGGGAAATGATCGCCTTGCCCGCAGGATAATTCCTGGCCAGCCAGGTATCCTTACCCGAGGCCGGCAGTCCGCTTAGCATCGTCACTTCAAAGGTGGTGTTATCGTAGAGAGCGACTCCGAGATTCAACTCACCCTGTTTTTGAAAATAGCTGAAGCGCGTATGTGCATTGGGAAATGCATACGGCATATCCAGACATTCGAGATCAGCCGCATGCTCCAGATAGAGACGGGCCGTTTCGATCGCCTGAGTTTGAGCGGCTCGGTCCAGGCAAATCCGTCCCTGCATATCGGCCATCGTGAGCAAACCCAGCAGCTTGTTGGAAACGGATAGCGACGCTTCGATCACCGTGGCCTCCGGACGGGCTCGCTCCAGAAAACGGACGGGCCAGGCGTGCATGCGGATGAGGCCCAGCAAGTGCTCCCTTTCCGCCAGGGAAATCGGGCTGTTGATCGTCCAAAGGTGATGCCGCAGAAATTGCGATCCCTTGAGCGCGTGTTTCGGACTTGAGTGCTTTCCGTCTTCCCCGAGTTGATACGTCATCGGCTTGCCACAATCGTGAAAGACGCAGGCGAAAAGGAGACGCTGAGTATCTTCCGCTGAAAGAGCATGCTCACGCGCGAGCTGCAAACCGGCCGACGCAACCATCTTGGAATGAGTGAGCACATCGCCCTCGGCATGGTGCTCCGGCTCCTGAGGGCACGTAGCCATTTCCCGCAGAAAGGGGTACTGAATCAGAAGCTGATCCCAATCAGCCTCTCCCGTGGAAAGCGTGGGGATAAGTGAAGCACTCATTGTGTTGCTTGCTGGGCCACTTTTCCCACGGGTTTCCTAGCCTCGACCCCCAACGGGCGTCCCAACCACGATGATTCCTCCGGCGTCCTGGCCAGACCGTTGGGAACTACAGGCTTAAGCAGCCAAAGCTCGTCTGATTGCACATGCCCGCGACGAACGTACTTGGCGGAGGTCCTGCTCCATTCCCCCGGCGAGATACTGCGAGTGACCTGGATCACCGCGCCCTCCTGTGTCACCGGGTCCAGCGATTCGGTGATTTGGCGAATCCTGGCTTCATCCCAAACTCCTCGCCAGAGAATGGGAACAGTCTCCAGACCAAGCATCCGGCAATAGGCGGCCGTAGTATCCCAATCAAGCCGCCGAGCCCGCTCCCAGATGTTGAAAACAAAGAAGTAGCTCGGGAGCGCTTCGTAATGGATGGAATGCTCGGCGTAGAGATTCTCGCCACAGATACGCCAATCCTCGGGAATCTCCAACTTGATCTTCCCGTGCAGCGCCTTTACCCAGTTGCGGCTGGGATGATTTTTGCTATCCAGGCTGCGAGCATGGAGGTGATCCCGCATCATCGTGGTATTCTCCCCGTCGAGCTTTAGCGTCACCACCACTTCCTCGCCCTCCAAGCCAGAAAAGCTCTGTAACAGCCGGTCGTCATTTTGCAGACCGGGGCTCCACGGGAGGTGCAGCGTCTTGGGATATTTGGTATAGGGAACGAAATCCGCCAGTACTCCCCCCTCTTCCAATATGCGGTGAACCTGCGCGTCAAAGAAGAGTTCGCCTTGTGCGCGCGTGTTTTTGTTGAGGTAGGGATTGCCCCATTTGTCGTATGCCGTCAGGGGATCGAGCTGATTGGGCAACAGGCGGGCCTTGATGCCAGCCTCCTCTCGAAGCATCTCTGGGGCGAGAACGGTCAGCTCCGCTTGCCGATGATGCACTCGACAAAGCGTTACCCCATTGTCGAGGTAATAGCCGCCGTCCTCCCAAAGGCCACCATCCAGCAGGCGATGAACTGAAACATCGGCCTTTTCAGCGCAGCAAACACACCGCCAGCCGTCCCGCTCGAGCACGGCGTCGCGAAACTCTTCGGGCATAAGCAGCTTGGCGGACATGGCTTGGAAAGCGGAAAAAGGTTACAAGAAAGAGGGGCTGGGCGATTGGCAGCACATTTCCGCTATAGCTGCAAAAGTCGACCTTTGCAATGGTTAGGCTTAGGTATTGGAATTGTCCGTGCCTTAGTGCAGTCTGTCCCTCATCCATGGAATCACTCACCGCCCTCCTCGTTCTGGGTGCCCTCGTGATGCGCTTTCTCGGCTGGGAGCGCGCGGCGGCGATTTTGTTTGCGGTGGGCTTGGTGGGAGCAGTCATCCTCTTTCACACCTACGCGACTGACGCGTTGAAACTTAGTTTCTAAGGTGAAAAGATCGCTCTTATCCCTCTGGCCGAGCCTGGTAGCTGCGGGCCAAATATTGGTCGTATGTGGCGTGCTGCTCGGCAGCCTGAGCTATCAATTCATCATCGGTGAACTTCCCTGCCCTCTCTGTGTGATCCAGCGGCTCTCCTTCCTGCTGGCCTGCATCGGGCCACTGGGCATCTTGCGCAAGGCTGGCACACCGGCGGGGAACGCCGGTTTTCGCGCGCGCGGCTTTGCCATCTGCATCATCGCTTCGGTCCTGGGCATGCTGGTCTCGGATCGCCAAATCCTGCTACACATCATGCCCGGAGATGCAGGATATGGACCACCCGTGATGGGCCTGCATCTCTACACCTGGGCCTCGGTGGTCTTCACCTGCCTGATCCTGAGCAGCGCGGTGGGCCTGCTTGGCGGACAGGAGGAGTCGGCTCCCCTGCCCAGGATGGTGACCAACGGCATCTGCGGGCTGATCATCGCCATCGCCACCGTCATCGCACTGGCTACTTTTGCGATGCAGGGATTTCACTGGTTCCTGCCCGAGAGCCCGTCTCACTACCTGCTCTTTGGCCCAACGGGAGCGCTAAAATAGCAGGAGCCCTCAGGCGCGGGATTGGCGGCGATACTTCAGAGGCGTGGTTGAGAAGCGTTTCTGAAACGCCCGGTGAAAGTGCGAGAGATCCTGGAAGCCGCTGCCATGGCACACCTCCAAAATCGAAAGTGAGCTCTCCCGCAGCAGCCGCGCCGCGGTGCGCAGGCGCAGGCGGTTGCGATATCAGGCGGACCACTTCCCAGGCTCCGCGCACCACGAAACTGCCGGCCATCGAAGAATCAAGGGCGGATGTCGTGCTCGAGGCGCTCCGCCAGCTCCGCGCCCGTCTGCCGGAAATCCTTCACGACCACTGGAAGAGCCCACTCCATTCAGGCAGGTCGCTCCAGCGCTTGCGAGCCAAAAGACTCCAAAAACTCCGCCACCGAAAGCCGCTGACTGTAACGCGCCCAGTCGAGCGGCGTCGCCTGGTGAGATGCGTCCCGAATAGAGGGATCGGCGCCTCGTTCGATGAGCAGCTTCACCATTTCGAGGTGCCCCGCCCAGGCCGCCTCGTGCAGCGCGGAGCGGCTCTTCATACCGTTGACGTCAAACCCAAGATCCAGCAACAAGTGGGCCGCCGCCAGCCGATTATTGGATGCGGCGGCGAGCAGGAGATCGACCCGCCGATCACCCAACTCACTCAGCAGTTTGGGTTGCGACTCCAGCAAACTTTTCGCCACCTCGACGTCCGCACGATTGCAGGCCGCCTCAAACTCCTCAAGCGGCGTAAGCGATTTTCTCGTCGCTCCGTGCGCGAGGAGAATCTCAGCAATGGCGAGATTGCCATTTAGCACGGCCAATTCATAGGGCGTCTGGTTATTGCGATTCTGGCAATTTGGATCCACGCCGTGAGCCAGCAGGAGCGCCGCGCGATCCGCATGGCCGTGTTGGGCGGCCCAGCGGAGTTGCTCCCGCAACATCTCGGCGGGAGTTTGCAGCCGGCCACCCATGCGATCCGGCCAGGGGCTTTTGTGCGGCTGGCCCAGGCCGCAATCGAGAAGCAGCCTCAAGTGTGATGTCCCGGGCGTGAACATCCGATTGTAAAGGGTCTGGCTATCATTGGGGTCCGCGCCCGCATCAAGCAACAGGCGGGCCAGAGCCTCCTCATCGCGGTGCCGGGGCTGATTTACCGGCCCAGCCTCTCCCTCGCCGAAGACACCGGTGAGCGCGGTGAAAACATAGTTGCCATCCCAAAGATATCCCGCATTTGGGTCGGCCCCGTGCCGGAGAAGAAGACGGGCGGCCTCCACGGGATTCGACCATGGCTCCGTCCCGTCAAAGCGGGAGTAGGCCAAATAGAGAAGCGGCTCCCATCGATAAGGGCCGCCTGCCTTGCGGGCCAACTCGGGCTGCTTTTGCAGCAGATCCGCCAGAGTGGTCGCATCTCCCATGGCGGCGGCGACAGGGACGCCACTGCCCCGCAACTCGGGGTGTTCGCCAAAAAGCTGCCGGGCTTTCTCCCGGCGTGAGGGATGATCGGCTCCATAAGTGAGGCATACCAGACGGAGAAATTCGTCGCCCAGGTCGGAAGCGGAAGCCGCGACCTCATGGGGATTGCAGGCAAAACTTAGCACCGCCTCAGCGCGGGCGCGCAACTTCTCCCAACTCGCAAAGCCGTACTCGCGCGCCACCACGAGTTGCGCATCGCTTAGTAGGAAGGGCGCTTCGCGCAATTCGCTCTCCGTGAGCTTCGAGAGCCGCGGATGATGTTGGTGGATGCTGAAGAGAGCATCGTCGCGCCCGGACTGCCGGGCTTTGAGGAGATCCTTGGCCTGGTGCTTGAAATGCGCGAGGCTGGGTTGACGCGGGAACGGTTTGGTGGACATGGCGAACTTCTTTCTTGGTTAGAGCCTGCGTCCGCACCGTCAGGCGAAAGTTGTTCGTATGGAACTATCGTTTTCTAAAAGGGTGGACTTCTGTCCTTCCCGCGGACGGGGAGCGTCCCTGACGCTCGCCCGAACCAATAAGCCCGGCGCAAAACAAGCGCAAGGAGGAATTTTCCCATCAATCTTTAGCTTTTCAGGTGGCGATTTCGCGATCTACGAATAGCCTGCTGCCGGGCCTGCAATCTAAACCGCACTGCCATCATGATTAACATTAAGAATCTGCTGGAGAACAATCGGAAGTGGTCAAAGGACATGACGGTGGAGGACCCGTCGTATTTCCGGAGCCTCGCTCGGCAACAGACCCCGAAATATCTCTGGATCGGCTGCTCCGACAGCCGCGTGCCCGCCAATGAAATCGTCGGCCTGCCCCCGGGCGATCTCTTCGTTCATCGCAATGTCGGCAATCTCGTCTATCCGACCGATCTGAATTGCCTCTCGGTGGTCGAGTACGCGGTGAGCGTGCTCGGCGTCAGCGTGATCATCGTCTGCGGGCACTATGGCTGCGGCGGCGTGCAGGCCGCCATTGAGGGCAAATTCCACGGCGGCCTGGACAACTGGCTGCTCAGCATTCGCGACACCTACGCACGCAACCGCGACGACGTACTTGCTCAATTCACCACCGAACAACGGCTAAACCGCATGTGCGAGCTCAACGTCGTCCAGCAGGTGAAGACTCTCTCTCACACCACCATCATCCAAAACGCCTGGCAACGCGGCCAGGAGCTATCGATCGTGGGTTGGATCTACGGCCTGAGCGACGGCTTGATCAAGGAACTCGGCGTGCAAGTCGACCGCATCGGCCAGGTAGAGCCGACCTATCGCTTTTCGGGGTAGGCGGATTTCCAGGATATTGAAAATGGCCATGGGATCACGTACGCTAATTCATGGTCATTGAAACCAAGGTGCGCAAAATCGGCAATTCCTTCGGCATCGTGCTGCCAAAAGAAGCCCTCAATGCACTTGAGGTGAAGGAAGGTGCGACGCTGTATCTCACAGCTGGACCTGCAGGAACGATGCGAGTGACGCCGGGCCAACCAAGGTTCAAGGAGAAAATGGAAATTGCAGAGCGCGCGATGCAAAAATACGGCAATGCCCTACGGGAACTTTCGTAGAGGGAGCTGGTACCCTGAATCTCGCACCAACTTACTTCCTCTCCGCCAGCCCAGCGACCGTCTCGCGCAGAGTGTTGAATTCCACCGGTTTCGTCAGATGGGCCGTGAAGCCTGCCTGGCGGCTCTGCTCCAAATCTTCCTCCATGCCAAAGCCGGTCATGGCGATGGCATCGAAGGGACGCTTGGTTCGCTCGCGCAGTTGTTGAATCAGCTCGGTGCCTCGCCCATCGGGCAGCCCGATATCGGACATGAGGAGATCGAACTCAAATTCGTCGGCGGCCTTTAAGGCTTCTCCCACGCTGCCGGCGATGCGCACCTCGTGGCCGTCCATCTTGAGCAGGAGCTTTAGCGACATCGCGGTATCAAGATGGTCCTCCACCACGAGGATCCGCCGGGCGCTCTGGGCCCGGGGCTTCGCGTCGTCCCCTTTTCGCTCGACTGCCTTAGACTCGTCCACACAGGGGAGAGTGACGGCAAAGGTTGAACCGTGCCCCAGCCCCTCACTCCGCGCCTCGATCGTGCCCTGATGCAGTTCCACCAGGATCTTGCAGATCGAAAGCCCGAGCCCAAGACCGGGCGGGCCATTTTGAATCGCCTGCTCGAACGCGTCAAAAATGCTCCCCAGATTGGCCGGCTCGATCCCCAGGCCCGTATCCGTCACCTCCACCCGCAGCGACGCGCCACTGTCCACATTGAAGGTGCGAATCGTGATGGTGCCCTCCTCCGGCGTGAACTTGACCGCATTGGTGAGAACGTTCCAAAAAACCTGCCGCAGCCGCACCGCATCACCCTGGAGCTGGGTCCGTGTGGCGGAGAAATCCTCGACCAGCCGGATGCGCTTTTTGCCCACGTCGCCGAGCCCGATCTTCATCGCCTCGCGCAGCGTCTCGTGCGCCTCCACCGGCTGAGACTCGAGTGTGAGCTTGCCATTGCGGATGCGGGCGAGATCGAGCAGGTCGTCGATCAGCCGCGCCTCAAGCTGCACATTGCGATGAATCGTGGAAATGGCCTCGCGCAACGCAGGCGGACAATCGTCCGCATTTTCCAGCAAGGCGACCGCGTAGACGATGGGCGTGAGCGGAGTACGCAGTTCGTGCGAGAGGATGGCCAAAAAGCGATCCTTCGCCTCGTTGGCGGATTCGGCCTCGGCCTTGGCGCGGAGAGCCTCCTCGGTTTGCTTGCGCAGGGTGATATCTAGGATGGTCGCCAGGAAGAAAGCGCCTTCGCTCGACTGAATGGGGCGGCAGTCGACCTCGGCCGGAAACTCGCCATCATTCAAGTGCCGCCCTTGGAGCAAAAACGTGCCGATCGCCGTCGGATCGTCCGTGACAATGAGATCGCGGATATGCCGCTGCACCAGTTCCTCGCGCGAACCACCAAAAGTTTCCTCCGCCTGGGAATTCACCATCCGAATCGCACCCGACCCGTCAAAAACCACGACCGCTCCAGGCGCCGCCTCAAAGACCACTCGAAAGCGTTCCTCCGCCGTGCGACGCTCGGCGATTTCCAATTCCATCGTGCGATTCAGCGCGGCCAGGGCGCGGGTCTTGCGAAAGAGGTCGACGAAGACGTTGACCTTCGAGCGCAGCACGGAAGGGTTCACCGGCTTGATCAGGTAATCCACCGCGCCCACATCGTAGCCCAGCACCGCATGCTCATCCTCGCGGTAGTGCGCGGTGAGAAAAATGATGGGGATATGCTGCGTGCTCCGGCGCTGCTTGATCAAGCGCGCCAGCTCGATACCGCTGATATCGGGCATCTGCACATCCAGCACGATCGCGGCGAAATCCGTCGTCATCAGGGCCCGCAACGCTTCCTCGCCGGTACGAGCTTCCACAATGGCATAGTCCTCACCCTCAAAGATGCTCTCCAGCGCGAGGAGGTTCTTCGAGTCGTCATCCACCACGAGGACCGTGGCGGACTCGATCCGCGGCGCGTGGTGGCCATTTTCCTCGGGACTAAAGGAAAATGGCTGGACGCGACCGGTCGGAACCGGGGATGTCACCGATGCAGCCATACACGAAGTAACGACAAGAGTTGGGAGGTGTCCACCGGTTTTGCAATGTAGTCGCTCGCGCCCGCTTCGAGACATTTTTCGCGATCGCCCTTCATCGCCTTCGCGGTGAGGGCCAAAATAGGCAGAGCGCGAAACTCCGGCTGCTTGCGAATCTCACGCATCGTCTGGTAGCCATCCATTTCGGGCATCATGATATCCATGAGCACGATCGAGAGATCCGGCGTATTCTGGATGATCTCGATGGCCTGGCGTCCATTCGTCGCGCTGAGAATTTCCATATCGTGATTTTCCAGCACGATCGAGAGCGCAAAGATATTGCGCGCATCATCATCCACCACCAGCACCTTGCGCCCCTTGAGCACCTCGTTGGATCCGTGCAATCGCCGCAGCATTTCCTGCTTCTCCTCCGGCAGCCCGGCGACCACGCGATGCAAAAAGAGCGCCGTCTCATCGAGCAGGCGCTCGGGAGATTGCACGTCCTTCAGCACGATGCTCTTGGCCACGGAGCGCAGCTTGGCCTCCTCTTCCTGAGACAGATCCTTGCCGGTGAAAACCACAATCGGAATATCGCGCAGGCTGGGCTCGCCCTGGATGCGGTCGAGCACATCAAAACCCGTCATGTCGGGCAGGCGCAAATCCAGCACGCAGCAATCGAAAGGCCGGTCCAGCAGTGTATCGTACGCTTCCTGGCCGGAAGCCGCCGTGCTGATCTCGATATCTTCATACCCCAGCAGCGCAATGATGCTGTCGCGCTCGATCGCGTTGTCCTCCACCACCAACAACCGCTTGGTGTGCGGCGCCACAAAGGTCTTGATGCGGTCGAAGGCATTTTCCAGATCCTGTGTGGTGGCCGGTTTCACCAGATAGGAGAAGGCGCCGTGGGTGAGCCCGTGGCGTCGTTCTTCATCCAGCGTGATAATCTGCACCGGGATGTGCCGGGTCTCGGGGTTGAGCTTCAGGTTATTCAGCACCGTCCAGCCCAGCATGTCGGGCAGGAAGATATCCAGCGTAATCAGCGTGGGCCGATACTGCCGGGCCAGCTCCAGGGCCTCCTGCCCACGCGTGGCCACGAGGCCCTTTAGCCCCTTGTCGCGGGCCAGCCCCAGCAGCACGCGGGCATAGTGCGGATCGTCTTCCACGATCAGTGCAGTGAGATCGTTGGCCTGGATATTATCCCGATCGTCCGCGACGCGCTCATCCACTGCGGTCGGCAAAATGGGCAATACCATTGAGGTCACATTCCCCTTGGTCGGCAGTTCACCCACCGGCGCCGTGGCTGCGGTGGCCGGTCCGGTATAACGGACCGGCAGCAAGAGCGTAAAGGTACTGCCCTCACCCGGCACGCTGGAAAGACGAATCTCGCCCCCGAGCAGCGAAGACAACTCACGGGAAATCGCCAGACCGAGACCAGTGCCGCCGTACTTGCGCGAGGTGCCGGCATCCGCCTGCTGGAAGGCCTCAAAAATAAGCCTCTGCTTCTCCGGCGCAATGCCGATGCCGGAGTCGCTGATCTCGATGGCCACCACCGAATCCGCTCGGTTCAGGCTCGGGTGATCGGGGCTCCAACCGCTCTTCACCGGCCGCACCGCCATCTTCACTTCGCCGTGCGAGGTGAATTTGAAGGCATTGGAAAGCAGGTTCTTGATGATCTGCTGGAGACGCTTCGAGTCACTGGTAAAGCTCTGCGGCAGGTGCGAATCGAACTCCACCACGAAGGGCAGGTTCTTGCTCTCCGCGATATGGCGGAAACTGCGCTCGGCCGATTCGCGCAGCGAGGCAAAGGAGATCTCCTCCACCTCCACCGTCACCGTGCCGGATTCGATCTTGGAAAGATCGAGAATGTCGCTGATGAGGTTGAGCAGATCCGATCCGGCGGAGTGGATGTTGCGGGCAAACTCCACTTGCTTGGGATTGAGATTGCCCACCGTGTTCTCCGCAAGTTGCTGTCCGAGAATGAGGATGGAATTGAGCGGCGTGCGCAGTTCGTGCGACATGTTTGCCAGAAACTCGGATTTGTATTTCGAGGTCAGCGCAAGCTCGGCCGCTTTTTCTTCCACCGCGCGACGCGCCTGGTCGATCTCCATGTTCTTGCGCTCCACCTCGGCGTTTTGGTCGGCGAGCTGGCGGGCCTTCTGCTCGAGCTCTTCGTTGGTCTGCTGGAGCTCGGTTTGGCCAGCCTGGAGCTCGACGGTGAGCTGCTGGCTTTGCTGTAGTAAACCCTCCGTGCGCATGGTGGCCTCGATGGTGTTTAGCACCACCCCGATGGATTGCGTAAGTTGTTCGAGGAAATTAAGATGCGCTCCCGTAAATTGCTGCAAAGAGGCCAATTCAATCACCGCTTTGGTCTGGCCTTCAAAAAGGACCGGGAGCACGACCACGCTGGCCGGCGCGGCGGAGCCGAGCGACGAGCGAATGGGCGAATATTCCGGCGGGACATTGGAAAGGAGGATGCGCTGTTTCTCGCGGGCGCATTGGCCCACGAGGCCCTCGCCGACCAGGATGAACTCCGGCATATCGGGGCCGTTGGCATAGCCAGCGAGACGACGCAGGAGGTCGGTATCTCCCTCGGTGGCCGCCATCTGATAAATCGTGCCCTGCTGGGCCTCGACCAAGGGGGCCAATTCGGAAAGAAGCATCTGGCCTACCGTGAAGAGATCGCGCTGGCCCTGCAGCATGCGGGTGAACTTCGCCAGGTTGGTCTTGAGCCAGTCCTGCTCCTTGTTGCTCTCCGTGGTGACACGAAGATTGTCGATCATCGTGTTGATGTTGTCTTTCAGTTCGGCCACCTCACCGCGCGTCTCCACCTGGATGGAGCGGGTGAGATCGCCCTTCGTCACGGCGGTGGCCACCTCCGCGATGGCTCGCACCTGAGTGGTGAGATTCGCGGCGAGCAGGTTTACGTTGCCGGTGAGATCCTTCCAGGTACCGGCCGCGCCGGGTACGTTGGCCTGGCCACCGAGACGGCCTTCCACGCCCACTTCGCGGGCCACGTTGGTCACCTGGTCGGCAAAGGTTGCCAGCGTATCGGTCATGCTATTGATCGTCTCGGCCAGCGCGGCGACTTCGCCTTTGGCCTGCACGGTAAGTTTCTGGCGCAGGTTGCCATCGGCCACCGCAGTCACCACTTTCACGATACCGCGCACCTGATCGGTCAGGTTCGCCGCCATCACGTTCACCGAATCGGTCAGATCCTTCCACGTGCCGGCCACACCGGTCACCTGGGCCTGGCCGCCGAGTTTGCCTTCCGTACCCACTTCGCGGGCCACGCGCGTCACTTCCGCCGCGAAGGCGTTGAGCTGATCCACCATCGTGTTGATCGTGTCCTTCAGCTCCAGAATTTCGCCCTTCACGTCCACCGTGATTTTGCGGGACAAATCGCCGCGGGCCACCGCCGTGGTTACTTCGGCGATGTTACGCACCTGGGCCGTGAGGTTCGTGCCCATTGCGTTCACCGAGTCGGTCAGATCCTTCCAGGTGCCGGCCACGCCGGGCACCACGGCCTGCACGCCGAGGCGGCCTTCCGTACCCACCTCGCGGGCCACGCGCGTTACCTCGGAGGCGAAGGAACGGAGCTGCTCCACCATCGTGTTGATCGTCTCCTTGAGCTGTTGAATCTCGCCGCGCACGTCCACCGTGATTTTGCGGGAAAGATCGCCGTTGGCCACGGCGATGGTCACCTCCGCGATGTTACGCACCTGGCCGGTGAGATTCGAGGCCATCGAGTTCACGTTGTCCGTCAGATCCTTCCATGTCCCCGCCACGCCGGAGACCTGGGCCTGGCCGCCGAGCTTGCCCTCGGTGCCCACTTCGCGGGCCACGCGCGTCACTTCCGAGGCGAAGGCGTTGAGCTGATCCACCATGGTGTTGATGGTGTTCTTGAGTTCGAAAATTTCGCCCTTCACGTCCACCGTGATCTTGCGGGACAGATCGCCGCGGGCCACCGCCGTGGTCACGTCGGCGATGTTGCGCACCTGGCCGGTGAGATTCGACGCCATGGAGTTCACGTTGTCCGTGAGATCCTTCCACGTGCCGGCCACGCCGGTCACCTGGGCTTGGCCGCCGAGCTTGCCTTCGGTGCCCACCTCGCGAGCCACGCGCGTCACTTCCGCGGCGAAGGCATTGAGCTGATCCACCATCGTATTGATCGTGTCCTTCAGCTCCAGAATTTCCCCGCGCACGTCCACCGTGATTTTCTTCGACAAGTCGCCATTGGCCACTGCGATGGTCACCTCCGCAATGTTACGAACCTGCGAGGTGAGATTCGAGGCCATCGAGTTCACGTTGTCCGTGAGATCCTTCCATGTGCCCGCCACGCCAGTCACTTCGGCCTGGCCGCCGAGTTTGCCTTCCGTGCCCACTTCGCGGGCCACGCGGCTGACCTCCGAGGCGAAGGAATTCAACTGATCCACCATCGTGTTGATCGTGTCCTTCAATTCCGCGATTTCGCCCTTCACATCCACCGTGATCTTGCGGGACAAATCGCCGCGCGCCACCGCCGTGGTCACCTGGGCGATGTTACGCACCTGGGCCGTGAGGTTGTTGGCCATGGAGTTCACGTT